>Ga0307292_10000214_pt1 | contig 19272 bp, 19 predicted proteins | sample ER_DNA_149_FD_194471 | JGI IMG/M metagenome (GOLD analysis project Ga0307292, IMG submission 194471) | Bulk soil microbial communities from the East River watershed near Crested Butte, Colorado, United States - ER_DNA_149 | ecosystem: Environmental > Terrestrial > Soil > Floodplain | place...
CGGACGGTGCCGAGGGCGTCATCGTCGCGCAGGGCGGCGCCTTCGGTGGCTGGAGCCTCTACGCCAAGGAGAGCAAGCCGGCGTACTGCTACAACCTCTTCGGCCTACAGCTCTTCAAGGTCTACGGCGACGCGCCGCTGTCCGAGGGCACGCACCAGGTTCGGGTCGAGTTCGCCTACGACGGCGCCGGGCTCGGCAAGGGAGGCACCGCCTCGCTCTTCCTCGACGGTAACAAGGTCGGCGAGGGGCGGGTCGAAGCGACGGTGCCAATGGCCTTCTCGGCCGACGAAACTCTCGACATCGGCTCCGACAGCGGCACCCCGGTTACCGATGACATCGATGGGAACAACACCGAGTTCAACGGGCGGGTGCGCTGGGTCGAACTCGACCTGGGCGAGGACGCGGAGGACTCCGACCACCTCATCACCCCCGACGAGCGCCTGAAGATCGCGATGGCGAGGCAGTAATGACGCGCTGGCGGACTTCCCCACTCCTCCTGCTCCTCGTCGTGCTCGTCGCCGGCTGCGGCGGAGGCGGCAGCAGCGGCTCGAGCTCGACAAGCGACTGGGCCAACGGCTTCTGCTCGGCGATCACGAGCTGGACGACCTCCGTCCAGACGGCAGGCAAGTCCCTCCAGGGCGGCAACGTCTCCGAGAAGAGCCTCAAGAGCGCTGCCAACGACATCAAGAGCGCGACGAGCACCTTCGCAGACGACCTCAAGGGCCTCGGCAAGCCGGACACCGACTCGGGCCAGCAGGCAAAGGAGTCGGTCGATCAGCTCTCGAGCCAGATCAAGTCGGACGCGAGCGAGATCGAGCAAGCGGTCGAGGGCGCCTCGGGCCTGAGCGGCGCTCAGAAGGCGCTCACCACTGTCGGCTCCACGCTCTCGAAGATGAGCAGCCAGATCTCCTCGACGCTCTCGGAGCTGAACGGTCTCGACCCGAAGGGCGACCTCCAGAAAGCGTTCAACAACGCGGATTCGTGCAAGTCCCTGGCCAAATCCGGCGGGTGAGTGCAGTCTTGCACGCCGAGGAGGCGCACATACTCCGCTCATGGCCACGCGCTGGTCACCCGGCCTACGCATCTGCGAGACGAGCGGGCGCTGCCGGTTGTGGCTCGGAACCTACGCCTGCGGCGAGGGAGACACGCTGCAGGAGGCCGCGGACGACCTCGTGACCCGGCTGCTCGGCATCGCAATGAGCTTTCGCTCCGGAGGCGCCAGGTTCCCGGCAGAGCTCGGCCCGGTCGACCTGCGCTGGTTCGAGCTGATCTACGAGCTCGGCGAGATCGCGGCCGCCGGCGGAGACATCCGGGCGCGTGTCTTCGGCCCGGAGCTCCTGGCCGCCTAGGCTGCTCGGCCTGCCATGTCCTCATCAGACGACGAGCGGCTTTCCGGAATCGCCCACTCGGCCGGGCGCGCCGCGTTCTTCCCGGCACGCGTCGCAGCCAAGGCCTGGCGAGGGCGGCTCGAGTCCGCAGCCGACGATGTCCTTTCAGCGCCGGAGATCGCGCGGATCCTCGACCGCGCGCTCGCCGGATCCCTGCCCGAGGAGCTCGCCCGCTCGCTCGCCCGCCACCGGGTGCTCGAGCGGGTCGTGCAAGAGCTCGCCGCGAGCGGTGAGCTCGAGCGACTCGTGAAGACGGCGCTCGAGAGCCCTCGGGCGCTCGAGCTCACCGACCGGGTGCTCGCCAGCGAGGAGATGCAACGAGCCCTCGGCAGCGTGGCCTCCAGCCCCGAGCTGCGGACGGCAATCGCCCGCCAGTCGGCCGGGCTGGCGGAGCAGGTCGTGAGCGGCGTCCGGACCAGCGCGGTCGGGCTCGACGACCGGGCCGAGCGAACTGTCCGCCGCAGGCCTCAGGCCACGCGCCCGGTCTATGCAGGCGTAGGAAGCCGCGGGATCGCGCTGGCGATCGACAGCCTGATCGCCCTCGGGATCTTCGCCATCGGGAGCGCCGTCGTGGCGGTGATCGCCTCGCTCGTCGGCGGCATCCGGCCTGAATGGCTGGCAGGATCGCTGCTCGGAGCTGCGTGGGTGCTCATCGCCGGCGGCTACTTCGTGCTCTTCTGGAGCTCGGCCGGCCAGACCCCCGGAATGCGCCTGATGCACCTTCGCGTGCGGCTGGCAAGCGGCGGCGGTCTCTCGGTTGCCCGGGCGTTCGTTCGCACGATCGGCCTGGCGCTCGCGATCATCCCCCTGTTCGCCGGCTTCCTTCCCGCACTGTTCGACTCACGGCGGCGAGCGCTGCCGGACTACCTCGCGGGCACGGTCGTCGTCTACGACGAGACCTCCGCGCCTGACTAGTCAAAAGCGCCGCTGCGGCCCGGCGAGACGCCGGGCCGCGCGAGCGAATTGGCTCAGGCACCCATCTCCACTTCACCCCAACGCGCGGTCAAGGCGTAGAGCACGGTGAACTCGAGCCCGATCACGACCAGCGTCCAGAGCGGGTACTGGGTGTTCCCGAGGAAGCCGAGCTGGGCGATGAGGTTGAGGGCCACGAGGATGATCGTCAGCCAGCGCGCCCAACCCTTCTTCATCGCGAGTGCGAGCCCCGCGCAGAAGAGGAGAATCCCCCAGAACAACATGATCCAGCCCCACGTGGTGAGGTCGAAGACGAGCACCTGCTTGCCTGCAACTACGAAGTACTCGTCGCGAACGATCGCCACGAGCCCCTCGAAGAAGGTGATCACGCCGATCATCGTCAGCATGATCGCCGCGAAGCCGATCCACCCGGTCCACGCAGTGGACACGTCACGCCGCGTTTCCATCACGCATGTCTCCTTTCGATTACACCCCGCTGGGCGATCGTCGCATTCCGGTCGGACAATTCCAAGCGCCCGAGCCGCCTAGGTACGGAAATCGTCCGGCCCAGGCGGGTGAGCGGTCATCACCCGGAGCGGACGTTCACCCGGATGAAGGGTTACGCGAGTGCTGCTCGTCGGGCGCCGGCGCGACGAGCCCCTCCCGGGCCGCCCATAGCGCGGCCTGCGTGCGCGAGTTGAGATGGAGCTTGGCGAGGATGTTCGACACGTGAGTCCGGGCCGTTCGCTCGCTGATGCCGAGGTCTGCGGCGATCTGCTTGTTCGGCTCGCCGGCGCCGAGCAGGCGGAGCACCTGGCGCTCGCGTGAGGTGAGGTCGGTGCCTGCGCCATCTAGCTCGGCGCCTGAACGGAGCGACGCCGTCAGACGGCCGGCGATCGCGGCGTCCAACTGCACCTCGCCGCGGTGAGCGGAGCGCACGGCCACCGCGACCTCGTCGGCGTCGGCGTCCTTCAGCAGAAAGCCCGAAGCGCCTGCGCGCAGGGCCGCGTGGACGCGCTCCTCCTCGCCGAAGGAGGTAAGCACGACCACCTCGACGTCCTCGTAGGCATCCCGGATCCGGCGCGTCGCCTCGATCCCGTCGACGGGCTCCATCTGGAGGTCCATCACGACCACGTGCGGCCTCCGGCCCGCCGAGTCGAGCTCTCGCATCGTCTCGAGCGCCTGCTCCCCGCCCTCGGCGTCGCCGACGACGTCCAGGTCGGGCTCGCTGTCGAGAAAGGCGAGCAGGCCACGCCGCACGACGGCGTGGTCGTCGACGACCAGCACGCGAATCGAATCGTTCGACTCAGGCGACATCTGTGTGCTTACCGCTCTCCACGGCGACGTCGACGCGGACGACCGTGCCCCTGGTGGGCACGCTCGTGATCATCAGCGTGCCGTCGATCTCCTCGGCCCGGCTGCGCATCGACTCGAGGCCATTGTGACCGGGATGCTCTTCGGCCGGGTCGAAGCCGCGGCCGTTGTCGGTCACCTCGAGGATCACCCGGCCGTCGAGCAGGTCCACGCGCACGCGCACGATGGTGGAACCGCCGTGCTTGAGCGAGTTGGCAAGCGCCTCGCGCCCGATCCAGAAGAGCTGCGTCTGCGTCGTGCGCGTGAGCGGGAGACGAGTTTCCGGCCCCTCCACATCGATTTTGAGCCCGAGCTCCTCGCCGAGCGAGGCGACGTGGCTCTCGAAGGCCCGAACCAGGCCTTCGCCGATGCTCTCGGGTCCCCATTCGAAGATGAACATGCGCATCTCGCGCTGGGCCCGCCTGGTGAGCTCGCCGATCGCGGCAAGCGTCTCGCCCAGGCGACCGGAGACCTGCGCGCCCTCTTCGAGGAGCGCCTTCTGGGCCGCTCGCGTGTGCAGCACGCTCGAGAACAGCGCCTGGGAGACCGAGTCGTGCAGCTCGCGGGCGATCCTCAGCCGCTCCTCGAGCGCACCCTCGCTCTCGCGCCGCCTGGACTCGGCCAGCTCTTCCGCAGAGCGCTCGCGCTCGCTCACCAGGGCGGCCAGGAACAGCGCCGTCAAGGCGCCCACGAGCACGTAGAGCTGCGTGCTCAGCGTGCGATTGTCGATCGGCTGGCTGAAGAACGCTCCCATCCGGTGGGCCGTGATCCCGATCGTCAGCACCGCGTTGATCGCGACCGAGAGGGCGACGCCGGCAGGCCCGAAACGGAAGGCTGCCCAGATCAGGGCCGGGAAGACCATGTAGGTGAGCGGCGCGGCGCTGGTCACTCCGAGGGTGGCGAGCGCGACCACCGACGCGATCAGGAGGCCGCCCTCGAGCGTCCACAGGCGCCGCAAGGCGGCGCGCGGCGATGGGAGCCACGTCAACGCCAGTGGGATCACGATCAGCGCGCCGGAGGTGTCGCCGAGCCACCAGGTGCGCCAGAACGTCGGCACGTCGGCGGCCTCGATCACGCCGCCGGCCAGCATGGACACCGTCCCGATGGTCGCGCTGATCGCCGTTGCCGCGCCCGTAGCGATGATCATGCCTCCCACCTGCGCGGTCTCGTCGAGTGCGGCGCCGCGCCCGATCAGGCGGCGCAGCAGCCAGGCGCCGATGACGATCTCCGCCATGTTCCCGAGCTGCTGGCCGGCCAGGCTGCCGACGGGCAGGGGGACGTGGTCGACGAGCAGCTGGCCGTTGACGATCAGCTCACCGAGGAAGATGCCGGGCCACCAGCGGAGGCCCCAGATATAGAGCACGGCGATGCCGAGGCCGGCGGGGGGCCAGATCGCCGAGACCGAGGCGGTGTAGCGCAGGGTCTGGCCCAGCTTGGCCGCGCCGAAATAGGCAAGGCCGAGCAGGACGATGCCGCCGACATACCTAGCGGACGGCCAGCGGAGGCCGACGACGGCCGAGCGGCCGACCGGAAGTGATGCCGAAGTGAGCTGTCCTTCGCCCAGCGGTGCCTCCGCCCGTAGGTGCGATCCCCTGCCACAGGACGTTAGCGCGCTCGGGCCCTCTAGGCCAAGCGACGTAGAGCGGAGTCGTCCGAATGACCGATATCGGGCGGCTTGCGCCGTCGCAATACTGCTCGCAGTTCGTACGACCTCATCCCGATGGCAACGGTTGCAGCGACCGCCGTAGAAGGATCGCGATCCCGCCGCCTCTCGCGCGCGACAGGGCTCGCCGCGCTCGGCCTGCTCTCATCCGCTGCGACCCTCTGGGTGGTTGCGGACAGTCCGACACTCGTCCAGCCCACGAGCACGGCGCTCCTGAGGGCGATCTACGTCGCGACCGCGATCTGCGTGGGGCTGTACATGTGGTGGAGCCGCCCGCACGGATCGCTCGGCCTGTCGGTGGCGGGAATCGGCTTCCTCTACGCCGTCTCGTCGCTCAACGCCTCGGACCAGCCCGTCGTCTACGCCCTTGGCATGACCGCCTGGGCGGCGTACTTCCTCTACGTGGCGCACGTCTACCTGGCGTTTCCGCGCGAGCGGCTGGGTTCTGCGCGCGAGCAGGCGTTCTTCTCTGTCTACGTCGGGGCCACGGCCCTGATCTGGACGCTGGTTCTGGTCTTCGCGGACAAGCTCCCTTCGGGAGGCCCGTTCACGTACTGCGGGGACAGCTGCCCGCGCAACGGGCTGCAGCTCGTGAACACCTCGCACGGGGTCGGGCGCGCGCTCATGGCCGCCTTCCTCGTCGCCGTGGCTCTGGGCCTTGCCGGGGTGGCCGCGCTGATCATCGGCAAGGCCAGGTCGTCGACACGCCTGCGCCGTCGCGCCGCCGAGCCGCTGGCCTACGTGTTCGTCGGGACGATCGTCGTCTTCGTGCTCTCGGTGCTCCTCCTGCCGAGCTACCCCGGGACGAGGGACGCCTTCCGGGTCTGGTCGTTCCTGCTGGCGGTTGCAGGCCCCCTGGCGATCCTCGCCGGCCAGCTCCGCGGCAGCGCCTTCGCCACGCGGATGCTCGGGCAGCTGGTGGCGAAAACCGGCGGAGAGGCTGTCTCGCCCGCCTGGGTCCAGAGCACGATGCGCGAGGCGCTCGGTGACCGGACCCTGGAGGTCGCGCTTTGGTCCCCGCGAAACGGCGGCTATGTGGACGTGGGCGGCCACTCGTTCGAGCTTCCGAGCGACCCCGCCGCCCGGGCCGTCACGCCCGTGGCTCGCGGCGAGCGGCCGGTGGCGGCGCTCGTCCACGATCCAACGCTCGACGAGAGCCCTGAGCTGCTCGAGGGGCTCACCGCAACCTCGCTGATGCTGCTCGAGAACACGAAGCTCGTGGAGGAGCTGCGGGCCTCCCGGGCGCGCATCGTCGCGACCGCCGAGGATGAGCGCGTGCGCCTCGAGCGCGACCTCCACGACGGGGCGCAGCAGATGCTGATGATGATCCAGATCAAGCTGGCCCTGGCCCGGGAGGCTGCCGGCTCGGACGACGCCTCGGTCAAGCTCGGGGAAATCGAGGTCGACGCGGCGGCCGCGGTCGAGGAGCTGCGGGTGCTCGCACATGGGATCTACCCGACCGTCCTGCGCGAGCGCGGCCTCAGCGACGCGCTGCGGTCATCCACGACGGGCAGCCCGGTGCACGTGGCGATCGTCGATCACGGGGTCGGCCGCTGCTCGTCGGAGATCGAGGCGGCCGTCTACTTCTGCTCGCTCGAGGCGATCCAGAACGCGGTCAAGCACGCCGGCCCGGACGCCCGCGTGACGGTGACCCTGGGACGGCGCGCGACCGGGATCTCGTTCGAGATCGCCGACGACGGAACCGGGTTCGAGCCGGGCGAGCACGACGAGGGGATGGGGCTGGTCAGCATGCGGGACCGGATCGGCGCGGTGGGCGGCGAGCTCGAGGTGCAGTCGCGGCCCGGCGGAGGCACCGCCGTGTACGGGTTCGTTCCCGCTCCATGATCCGCGTTCTCCTGGGCGAGGACAGCTACCTCGCCAGCGAGGGCATCGCGCGAGTGCTCGAGAGCGAGGACGAGATCGAGCTGATCGGCAGCCGCCCCGACCTGGACACGCTCACCGCCGCGATCGAGGAGGAGCGTCCCGATGTGGTTCTCACCGACATCCGCATGCCTCCCACGCACACCGACGAGGGGATCCGGCTGGCGACCTCGCTGCGATCGACGCACCCGGAGATCGGCGTTGTGATCCTCAGCCAGCACGCCGAGCCGACGTACGCGACGGTGCTGCTCGGCGAGGGGTCAGAACGCCGCGCGTACCTGCTCAAGGAGCGGGTCAAGGACCGCGGCGAGCTGAGCCGTGCGGTGCGGTCGGTCGCCGAGGGCGGCTCGGTGATCGACCCGATCGTGGTCGAGGGCCTGCTCGCCTCCCGCCGCCGGCACGAGGGTTCACAGCTCGACGCGCTCACGCCGAGGGAGCTCGAGATTCTGGGCCTGATTGCCGAGGGCCGCAGCAATGCGGCCATCGCCGAGCGGCTCGTCGTCACGAAGCGGGCCGTCGAGCGCCACATCAACGGGATCTTCATGAAGCTCGAGCTCGGCGATCCCGAGGACGTGAACCGGCGCGTCAAGGCGACGCTCCTGTACCTCGCCGACGGTGTCGGCTAGCACCGGCGCAAACACACGGGCGGGCACCAGTGCGCCGCGCGGGCTCCCGCGAGATCATGGTCAGGCTCGTGGAAATCGGCTCCGTGCTTACGGTTGACGACCAGGCGTCGTTCCGCACGATGGTGCGGCGGCTCGTCGACGCCACCTCCTCGCTCGAGCTGGTGGGCGAGGCCGCGTCGGGCGAAGCGGCCGTTGAGCTCGTGCGCCAGCTTCGGCCTGGGCTCGTGCTGATGGACGTGCGCATGCCTGGCCTCGGCGGGATCGCGGCGACGCGGGAGATCAAGGCCGCCCAGCCCTCGACGGTCGTCCTCCTACTCTCCACGATTCACCCCGATCAGCTCCTCTGCCGTGAGGAGTGCCCGGCCGACGCGATCGTCTGGAAGTCGCACCTCCGGCCCAAGCTGCTGGACGACCTCTGGCGAGAGCACAGCAGGTCGAGGCCGGGAGCAGCCGCGTCATGAACCCCTTCAGGCTCAGGCGCGACCTGTTCGTCGATCCGGTCGACGCCCACGACGAGGCGGAGCCGACCGGCCAGCTCCTGCTCCGCGCGAAGATGCGGGCGCCGCGGGTGCCTGCTCGCCACGTGTCGCGCCCGCGGCTGGTCGAGCTGCTCGACTCCGGCCGCGAGCGCTCGCTCACGCTCGTCTGCGCGCCCCCGGGCTACGGCAAGACGGCGCTTCTGGCCGAGTGGCGAGCGGAGCGGCAGGCGGACCGCTCGTTCGCCTGGCTCTCGCTCGACCGCGACGACTCCGACCCGGCCCGGCTGTGGTCGCACCTGATCTGGGCGCTCGGCGAGACGTCGCCCGAGCTGGACGGGCCGCTGCCGATGCGCGTGGACTTCCAGCGCGGCAACCTGATCGACGGCGTCCTGCCGCTCCTGCTGGAGGCGTTGTCGAACCTGCCCGGGGAGCGCGTGATCGTGCTCGACGACTACCAGGCGGTCGACAGCGAAGCCTGCGACGCCTCGCTCGCCTTCTTCCTCGAGCACCTGCCATCGAACGTCCAGCTCGTCATTGCGTCGCGGTCCACCCCAAACCTGCCGCTCGGGCGGCTGCGCGGCCACGGCGAGTTGCTCGAGCTCGGCGCCGACGAGCTGCGACTGGATGAGGAGGAAGGCGCCCGCGTAGCTGAGGCGGTGCTCGGCGCGCCGCTGGCGAAGAAGGACATCGCCGTCCTCGTCGAGCGCTGCGAGGGCTGGCCGGCCGGTGTCCATCTCGGCTCGCTGCGCCACCCGCGGATGGGCTCGCTCGCCGGCGACAACCGCCACGTCTTCGACTACCTCGAGCACGACCTGATCGCCGGCCTGTCCGAGGAGCTGCGGTCCTTCCTACGGCACACGTCGATCCTCACCCGGTTCTCCGCCCCGCTCTGTGACGCGGTCACCGGCACGACCCGCTCGCGGTTGCTCCTCGAGGAGGCGGAACGGCAGAACCTCTTCCTCGTCCCGCTCGACGAGCGGCGGGAATGGTTCCGTTACCACCACCTCTTCGGCGACGTCCTGCGGCGCGAGCTCGAGGACTCCGAGCCGGAGCTCGTCGAGACTCTGCACGCCCGGGCCTCCCGGTGGTTCGAGGAGCAGGGCATGTTGGAGGAGGCGGTCGCGCATGCGATCCAGGCCCGCGACGTGTTGCGGGCAAGCGACCTGATCACGAAGCACTCCCGGGCGCTGATTCGCAGCGGCCGGGCCCGGCTCCTCGAGCAGTGGCTCGAGCAGCTCGGCTGGCCCGAGGCTCTCGAGGATCCGCAGCTCGCGGTCATGCGCGCGTTCACGCTCGGTGTCCTCAACGGCTCGACGGAGCAGATCGAGCGCAACCTCGCCGTGGCCGAGCGCGGGTCGCACGAGGGGCCGCTGGCGAACTCGATGCCCTCGCTCGAATTCGGCGTGGCGACGATTCGCGCGATCTTCCTGCTCGGCGACGTTGCCCGGGCCGCCGCAGCGGGCCGCTGGGCCTTCGAGCGTGCGGCGAAGGGAACCGAGTGGCGCCTCGAGGCTCTGCTCGGCCACGGCCAGGCGCTCTACCTCAGCGGCCAGGCGACAGCCGCCCGGGCGGTGTTCGAGCAGGCGCTGATGGAGGCTCGGGCGGACGCTCCGCAGACGACCTCCAATGTTCTCGCCTACCTGGCGCTGATCGAGCTCGACCACGGCCAGGCCTCCAGCGGCGAGATGCTAGCCCGCAGCTCGCTCGCCATCCTCGAGGAGCGGGGCCTGGCCGAGGCGAGCGCCGCGGGCATCGGGCACCTGGCCCTCGGCGTCGCGCTGGGAGCCGGCGGGGCCTTCGCCGAGGCCGAAGCCGAGCTCGACCGAGGCGCGCGCCTCCGCGAGGCTAAAGGGCCGAGCGTTAGCCACGCTCACGCGCTCGTCCTCCTCGCCAGAGCCCGGCTCGCGCGCGGAGACCTCGACGGCGCTCGACGCACGCGCGGCGCCGCACGCCTCGAAGTCGAGAGCCTGCAGGACGTCGGCATCGTCGCCTCGCTGCTCGACGACACCGAGCGCCGGCTGCAGTCCGGTGTGCGGCGGCCGGCCACCCCCGGAGAGCAGCTGAGCGAGCGCGAGCGGGTGATCCTCCGCCTGCTCGCGGCAGGTCTGACAAAGCCGGAGATCGCGCGAGAGCTCTACATCGCCTACAACACCGTCAAGACCCACACGCGGACGATCTACCGCAAGCTGGATGCCTCGACGCGTGAGGAGGCGCTTTCGCGTGCGCGAGAGCTCACCCTGATCTAGGCGGACTCACCCGGATGAAAGGCGGTGAGGGGTGATGACGCCTCACCCGCACGGGGCCGACGATCACGGGTGGCATGAGTCCGCGACGCATGGTCCAAGGGAACGATGAGGCCCGATGATCATCGCGGTGCTGGTGCTGCTCGGAGTCGACCTGTGGCTCGTGGCGGCGATCGGTATCGCGGCGTTCCTCAGGCGTCGCTCCGTGAAGGGACGGCGCGGGGCCTTCAAGGCCCGGATCAGGGTCGCGGAAGGCGAGCTCGAGGGTTTCTCCGGGAAGTGGCAGCGCGGGTACGGCCACTGGATCCGGGACGTGCTCGTCTGGAACGACGCGCCCTTCCTCTTCCGGACGAAGCTGATCCCGGTCGACGGCACGGACGCCTCGGGCATCCACGGAGCCCCGGGCACGGTCAAGGGCCTCGGGAAGCACCCGGTCGTCGCGCCGCTCGTGGCCGGTCAACGCAGCCGGCTCGAGCTGGCGACCTCGGACGAGGACCGCGAGCTCGGCCTCGGGCCGTTCGCACGGACCTCCGCTGTAGGGTCGCTCGTTCTGGCCCGCGACGCCGGCGGCGAGCTGAAGGAAGCCCATGACAACTGACGAGAAGGAGGCAACAACGCAATGGCTCTCGCAATGACCCCGTTCTGGCAGGCGTTCTTCCTGCTGCTGATCTGGGTGCCGCTGGTGATGCTGTGGATGGGCGCGCTCTTCGACGTCTTTCGCCGGGACGACCTCGGCGGCGGCTCGAAGGCGCTGTGGGTGATCTGCATCATCGTCGTGCCCTGGCTCGGCGTCCTGTTCTACTTCATCTCGCGCCCGTCGGGCGCGACCCCGGAGGAGCGTGCCGCGATGGCCCAGACGGGCACCGCGACGCCTCCCGCAACCGCCAACTAACAAGGGAGAAACCGTCACGATGGTCTTGGCAATGAGCAACTTCTGGGATGCGTTCTTCATCCTCCTGATCTGGGTTCCGCTGATCTGCCTGTGGATCGCGGCGCTCTTCGACGTGATGCGGCGGCCCGACTTGGGCGGAGGCTCCAAGGTTCTGTGGGTGATCGTGATCCTGTGCGTGCCCTGGCTGGGCGTGCTGATCTACCTGATCGCCCGTCCCTCGGTTGTCGTGGATCCAGCCTGAGTAGAGACGATGGGCTGCCTCTTCGCGCTCATCGCACTGCTGTCGCCGCGCTTCGCGGTGCTGCTCCTCTGGCTGTTCACCGACTGGGTCGACCGCGCGTTCGCGGGCTTCGTGCTTCCGCTCCTGGGCCTCTTCTTCGCGCCCTGGACGACGTTGATGTACGTGCTCGCGGACGCGCCGGCCGGCGGGATTCCCGTCGCCGGCTGGATCCTGGTCGGCCTCGGGGTCGCGCTCGATCTCAGCTCGTACAGCCAGTCGGCCGCGAACCGGCGGGCCGCCGTTGCGTGAGCGTGGCTACCCGAGGGCGCTCAGGGCGCGATGAGCGAAGCGGCTTTGCCGGCACAGGCCGCGCCTCCCTCTCGGGGGCGGCGGCTGCTGAAGGTCGGGCTCTACCTGCTCGGCGTCGTCGTGGCAATCTGGATCCTCGACCTGCTGGGGGTCGACGTCACGGGCTGGCTGTCCAACCTCTGGGACGAGATCAGGGACGTCCCGGCCCAGTACACGATCTCGGCCCTCGTCCTCCAGACGGGGCAGACGGCGTTCGCGGGCCTCTCCTACTACGGGATCCTCTCCGTGGCCTACCCGGGCGAGGTCGTGCTCAGCCAGGTCATCACGGCCTACGCGGTGGGCGTGGCGATGAACGGGTTCCTGCCCGCGAACATGGGCACGTTCGTGACGCTGATCATGTTCGTGGCGATCATCCCCTCGTGCACGATCGGAGGCGCGACGGCCGCCTACCTGGTGCAGAAGATCTTCTTCACGGTCGCCGGGACGTTCGTCTACCTGTACCTGTTCCTCTCGGTCCCGGGCACCTTCGACGTCAGCTTCGGCAACCTCACCTCGCACCCCGCGGCCGCGATCGTGATCGTGCTCGGGGGGGCGTTCCTCCTCTTCCTGCTCGGCCGCATCTTCTGGCGCCAGGTGAAAAAGCTGTGGGCGCAGGCCAAGCAGGGCGGCGTGATCCTGGCGACGCCGAAGCGTTACTTCACGCGCGTCTTCCTGACCTCGTTCGCGTCGTGGTGCTGCAAGCTCGGGGTGATCGCCATCTTCCTGGCGGCGTTCGCGATCCCGGTCACGTTCGAGTCGATTATGTGGGTGGTCGGCTCCGGCTCCCTCGCCAACGTCGCGTCGTTCACCCCGGGGGCGGTCGGCGTCACGCAGGCGACGAACGCGCTCGCGCTCGACACGTGCTGCGGGGTCGCGCAGAACACGGCGATCGCGTACTCGACCGCGCAGCAGCTGATCACAACCGCATGGAACGTCATCCTCGCGACGGCGCTCGTGCTGCTCGTGTTCGGCTGGACGGGCGGAAAGGTGCTCGTGGGCGGCGCCTACGTCGACGCGAAGGGGAAGGCGAGCGACCTGAAGACGCAGCGCAAGGAGAAGAAGGTCGAGAAGAAGGCTCGCAGGCGCGAGCGCAAGCACCAGAGCACTGAGTAGCGATGACCTGGATCTACTCAGAGCTGGCGCTGGTCGCGCTCGCGGCAATGCTGTCGCCGACGACGCTCTCCTTCTCGGTGCTCGCGCTCGTGCTGGGCGACCGGCCGCTGCGAACGGGGTTTTTCTTCTACCTCGGCGCGCTGACGGCGACGCTCGGGATCGGCGTCCTGGCCGCGTTTGTGCTCGGAGACGCGGCGGCCTCCTCGGATCCCTCGTCGCCGAAGACCTGGGTAGCCGTCTTCGACATAGTCGCGGGGGCGCTCGTGCTCCTTTACGCGCTCCGGCTGTGGCGGCGGCCGAGCGACCCGGCCAAGACCCAGGCGATGATCGATCGGATGGGGAAGCTCGCCACCTCGCCGGCGGTCGCGATCGTCGGCGCCGGAGCGGCGCTCGCCAACCCCGGCGGCTTCATCCCGCTCGCGCTGAAGGCGCTCTCCGAGACCGATCCGAGCACGACCGAGTACATCGTCGGGTGGATCGCCTTCACGCTCGTCTCACTGCTGCCGCTCGCAATCGCGCTGCTGCTGCTCGCCGTGGCCCGGTCCTGGACGATGCCGAAGCTCCAGGCGGTCCAGCAGTGGTTCCAGCGGAACCTGAAGACGGTGGCGGTCGGGCTCCTTGTCGTGCTGGCCGCCGTGCTGCTGCGCAACGGCATCGCCGGGCTGACCTAGAGCTGCAGGCTCTCGCCCGGCTGCAGGATTCGGACGTCCACCTCGGGCGCGATCTCCGCGGCAAGCTGCCGGAAGCGGTTCGCCGGTTCCCGCAGGTAGGCAGGGGCTCTGCGCAGGCCCAGATGCAGTGGATGGTAGGTGCCCCAGTGGATCGGCACCGCGATCCGCGGCCGCAGCAGGGCGAGCGCTTGCGCCGCGCTCGATGGGTCGAGATGCCGGCTACCCAGCTTCGGACCCCACCCCCAGATCGGCAGCAGGGCGACGTCGAGGCCATCCGCGAGCGAGCTCATCCCGTCGTAGAGGTCGGTGTCGCCGGCGAAGTACACCTTGTGCGAGCCCGTGAGCAGGTAGCCGAGCGCGGGCCCGCTCGCCCCGAAGGGCCGCCGCGAGCCGTCGTGATCGGCGAACGTCGCCTCCACCGTCACGCCGCCGACGGTGACGCGTTCACCGACGTCGACCTCGACCACGTCGTCGAAGCGGCCCGGGAGCAGCCCGCGCAGGCCGCGGGGGACGACCACTCGCGTCGAGCCGTCGAGCAGCTCGAGCGAGGGGCGGTCGAGGTGGTCGTAGTGCGCGTGCGAGACGAGCACGGCGTCGAGCTCGCCTGATGGTTCAGGCCGATCGCGGCGGCGGAGATGCGCAACCCTCGTGCGCAGCAGCGGATCGGTGAGCAGGCGCGCCCCGTCCAGCTCGACCAGCACGGTCGCGTGCCCCACGAATGTGATCCGCGTCACGCAGCGACTCTAGAACCTCGGTCGCTCAGGCGGCCTCTTCCAGAACGACTGCGTCAGCATCCAGCTCGGGAGTGCTCGCCACCGGGGCGGGAGCGGACCTGACCAGCGTGGTCGCGATCACGACGCCGAGCAGGAGCAGCCCGGTGAGCGCGTACAGCGCCGTCTGGAAGCCGTGGTCGAGAGCCACTGCGCTCGTCGCGGTCACGCCCGCGTGGGCGTCGGCGAAGCTGCTCGTCGAGGTCGCCGCGATCGCGCTGACCGCCGCGAGCCCGACCGCGCCGCCGATCTGACGGCTCGTGTTGACGAGCCCGGAGGCGACGCCGGCGTCCGAGCGCTCGACGCCGGTGAGGCTCGCGATCGTGACGGGCACGAACGAGAGGCCCATGCCGGCGCCGCCGAGCACGAAGGCCGGGAAGAGATCCCAGAAGTAGCTCCCGTCGACCGGCAGGCGCGTGAGCCACGCGACGGACGCGGCGCTCGCGAGCAGGCCGGCCGTCAGCGTCGCGCGGACGCCGATCCGCCCGACGACGACCTGCGCGACGTTCGAGATCACGACCACTGTGAGCGCAAAGCCGCTGAACGCGAGACCGCTCTCCATGGCCGAGTAGTGGAGGACGTCCTGCAGGTACAGGGTGAGCAGGAAGAACTCCGAGAACGCGACCGCTCCCACGATCGCCATCGCGGCGTTCGCGGCGGAGAGCGTGCGCCCACGGAAGATCCGCAGCGGCAGCAGCGGCCAGCGTGAACGCAGCTCGATCACCACGAAGGCCGCGACGAGTGCGGCCGAGGCCGCGAGGAGCGCGATCGTCGAGGTCGCACCCCAACCGTCGGTCGTCGCACGGGTGGTCGCGTAGACGAGCAGCATCAGCCCGCTGGTGACGGTGACCGCGCCGGGGATGTCGAAGTGGCGGTCCGCAACCACTGCCGGGTCCTTCGGCAGCAGCAGCGGGGTGAGCGCGATCGCCGCGAGGCCGACGGGCACGTTGATGAAGAAGACCCACGACCAGCTGAGGTACGACGTCAGCACGCCGCCCAAGAGCACACCCACCGCCGCGCCGCTGCCCGAGGCTGCGCCGTAGATCCCGAGCGCGAGATTGCGCTCGCGGCCCTCGGCGAAGGAGGTCATCAGGAGCGACAGCGCGGCAGGCGCGAGCAGCGCTCCACCGAGGCCCTGGATCGCGCGAAAGCCGATCAAGGAGGTCTCCGACCAGGCGAGTCCGCAGAGGAGAGAGCTCGCGACGAACAGGCCGAGCCCGACGACGAACAGCCGCCGCCGGCCGAGCAGGTCCGCGAGCCGGCCGCCGAGCAGCAGGACACCACCGAACATGATCGCGTAGGCAGAGATCACCCATTGCAGGTTCGCCTGCGAGAAGTCGAGATCGGTCTTGATCGACGGCAGCGCGACGTTCACGATCGCGACGTCGAGAATGACCATGAACTGTGCGGTGACGATCAGCGCCAGGGCGCTCCACCGGCGGTCGAGAGACGCTGTGCTCACGTAGTTGTCCTCCGAAATCGTTGACTGATACAACTATATAGCACAACAACCCTTGAACGCGCTACTCTATCTGCGATGAACGTCACAGCCACCACGCAAACCGCTCCGGCGACCCCGGCGCCCAAGCTCCCCGCAGAGCTCGTCGCCTCGACCACGTTCCTCCTCAAGCGACTCGGCTTCGCGGCCAAGGAGCGGGCGATGAGCGCGTACGAGGAGACCGGCCTCCACCCCTACCATCACGCGGTCCTGATCGTGCTCGGCGAGGGCGAGCCCGAGACCCAGGGCTCGATCGCCGACGCGCTCGCCTACGACCGTGGCCAGCTGGTGGGCCTGCTCGACGAACTCGAGGAGCGTGAGCTGGTCGAGCGCCGGCGCGACCCGAACGATCGTCGCAGGCATCTGGTTCGCCTCACCCCCGAGGGCAAGAAGATGCTCAAGCGCCTGCGCTCGCTGGCAGGGCAGATCGAAGACACGTTCCTCGCCCCGCTCGACGAGGCGGAGCGGGCCGCGCTCCACTCTCTGCTGCTACGGCTCGCCGAAGAGCACGAGCCGCGCTGTGCGCCGCTGCCCAGCTAAGGCCGTCGTCTGGATGCACGACAGGCGGTTCTAAGCGTTACTGCGCCCTGGCGGGCGCCGGCACCACAGGTGCCCCGTCTGCGGGATAGACGCGATCCGACCCACCGACTACGTTCGGTCGATGGGGTCCAGAGCCTGCGCGACGCTCGTCGCGGCCGCCATCGCGCTCGGAGTCGTCTTCTCCGTCGCGCGAAGCCATGCGGCCGACCAGCGCCAATCGGCGGGCTATGGCCGCGCCGCCGCCGCGAGCCCCGACGCCCTCGAGGCCGCGAGAGAGGAGAGCGGCGCGTTGCCGGCACCCCATGCGAGCCTCTCGACGCCGGCCGGGACGCTGCGGATCGTGCAGCCGGAACTCGTCGCCGCCACGTTCGGCCAGCCGATCCGCTTCGAGCTGACGGTTGACGACACCGCCGCCGACGGCACGCTCAGCGTCGCCATCCCGGCGCGCTGGAGCACGCGCACTGTGAGCGGGCTCACGCCCTCGAAGACGCCCCGCACGATGCGCTCGACGGACGGCGTGACCCTGCAGACGAAGGCCGGAGCCGCGAGCCTGCGCGTCGTGGGCGCCGAGGCCGGCGCTCGGATGGACTTCCAGGTCGTCGACACGGGCATCCCTGCCAGCACCTACAAGCTCCCGGTCACGTGGAGCGATGCGTCAGGCAGCCGATCGCTCGGGACGCTCGAGGTGCGCTTCTACGCGCCCGCGCGCGAGAGCCCGGAGACCAGGCGACAGGCCGCGGCCCGCGAGCCGGCCCAGCGCCTGAACGTCACCAACGACACCGCTTTCGAGTCCGAGACCTTCGCCACCGCCGTCCCCAACGACACGCAGCGAGTGCTGGTCGGGGCCAACGGCGGGCCCGGCGCCTACAACGCCTGGCTCTCCACCAACGGCGGGACGAGCTTCACCGAGCTGGCCGTGCCCGCCTCGATGGACGTCCGCGGAACGACGACGAACCAGGCCGGTGAGCTGTGCTGCGATCCGTTCTCGATGGCGGACGACAACGGCAACATCTGGTACGGCGGGCTGGCGCTGGATGGCAATCCGCCGTCGCGAATCACGATCTCGCGCATTGCGGCCGGTACGAGCACGTTCGTGAGCACGGTCGGCCTGCCGGAGCGCACAGGCTCGGGAATCCAGGACAAGCCGATGGGTGCGATCGACCTGGCCACGGGCTCGCCCCACTACGGGAGGCTCTACGTGGTCTGGGACGAGCCGGGAGTCGCGGGCGTCAACGTCGTCATCACCATGTGCGATACGCGAGTGCCGGTTACCGGGCTGGACGCGGCCCGCTGCGACAACGCAGACAACTGGACCCTTCCGGTGACGATCGCAGCGGCGGGCAGCTACATCTACCCGGAAGTCGCTGCCGGGCCTGACGGCAAGGCCTACGTGATCTGGTGGGACTACTCGGCCACGAACGCGATCCGTGGCTCGACCTGCCTGGCGTCGGCAAACTGCGCGACCGTTGCGGGCTGGAGCGCGGCCAGCACGATCGCCACGCTGGACGCAACCGGCGGCGCGCCCGTTCCCTTCGCGTGCCCGACCCTGGCGCAGCCCGGCGGCCGCGTCGGGCCGGCGACCGCGATGGACATCGACCACTCCGGCGGCGCCACGGACGGCACGGTCTACGTGACCTGGTCGGATCTGCGCACGGGAAGCGGCACCACCCGCTGCGACGACAGCACTCCGCCCGCGACCACGCAGCTGACGTGGGACTCCTTCGTCGCCACGGCAACGAATGCGCTCCCGGGGGGCGCCGGACCCTCCGCAAGCGTAGGCACGAGGCTGATCACGGGCGCCGAAGGCGGCGCTGCCGCCGACGACTGGTTCCCGTCGGTGGCCGTCGACCAGAGCAACGGGGCGGCCTGGGCCGACGTCTACTCGACGCTCCTGGATTCGACCCGCCGGACGATGCAGGTCTTTGCACGCCCCGTCGGTCCCGGCGCCTCGATCGGCGCGCTCTCGCAGGTCTCCACGGTCGCCTCGAACTACAGCACGACGCCGTGCTGCGGCTTCGACAACGACTACGGCGACTACAACGGGATCGAGGCTGCGGGCGGCAAGGTGTTCGTCCCCTGGTCGGACAAGTCCGGGACGGATGGAGAGGCGTTCATCAACGTCTTCGACGAGAGCAACCCGCCTGGGCCACCGGGGCCACCGGGCCCCCCGCCGCCTCCCCCGCCACCGCCGCCTCCCCCACCCGCGAACCAGCGCCCGTTTGCAGCGATCACCGGCCCCAGCCTGGTCACGGCGGGCCCCGTCACCTTCAGCGCGCTCGGCTCGCTCGACACCGACGGGGCGATCGTCAGGTTCCGGTGGGACGTCGACGGAAACCCGGCCAACGGTTTCGAGGTCGAGACTGGAGCGATCGGGAAGCTGACGCGGATGCTGGCAGCCGGCAAGCGCACCGTCACCGTGAAGGTGACCGACAACCGCGGCGGCAGCGACCAGGCGTCGAAGACGCTCACCGTCCGCCCCATCGCACGCGTGCACATGTTGCGCAACGGCGCCGTGATCAAGCTCCGGAGCGCCTTCCGGATCAGTCTCGCCGGCTGCAGCCTCTGCACCGGCCGGATCACGGCCACCACGAAGGGCGTCAAGGTCGGGAGCGCCGCCTTCAAGCTGAACGCGGCGGGCAAAGTCGTGGTCAGGGTCAAGGTCTCGCAGGCGGCAC
>Ga0307292_10000230_pt1 | contig 18745 bp, 19 predicted proteins | sample ER_DNA_149_FD_194471 | JGI IMG/M metagenome (GOLD analysis project Ga0307292, IMG submission 194471) | Bulk soil microbial communities from the East River watershed near Crested Butte, Colorado, United States - ER_DNA_149 | ecosystem: Environmental > Terrestrial > Soil > Floodplain | place...
GAACGTCCAGATCGTGCGCAATATCGCGAGCAGGCCGATGATCGGCACGAGTTGGGGAAATACGATGAATCTGAAGGACTGCCAGGGGGTCGCCCCGTCCACGAGGGCTGCCTCTTCTGCCTCACCGGACATTGCGCCCAACCGCGCGATCAAGAAAAGGAATGCGAAGGGGAAGTATCGCCATCCTTCGAAGGCGATCGTTGTCAGCAGTGCCGTGGGCACGGGAATTTCCAGCCCGAACAGGTTCCAGGTACCGACCGCCTGCGAAACGAACGGAATCGGTTCATCCCAGCCCAAGACGTTCTGGCCGATGATATTGACGATGCCGAACTGCGGATTGAGCATCGTCCGCCAGATAAATGTGACTGCGACAACGGGCGCGACGTACGGCAGTAGATATGCAGCGCGGACAAAGGTTCGGCCGCGGAATGGCTGCCGGACCGCCATTGCGGCCAGCACTCCGAGCGAGATCGCGAGCACTACCGAGCCGAAGGTGTAGGCGAAGGTGGTCAATAGGCTGGTCCAGAAGGTGCTGGAGCCCAGCACCCGCTGGTAATTGGCCAACGTAAGTGGCTCAAAGAAGCTAGCCCGACCGATCTGGATCAGGCGCATTCGCTGAAACGAGAGCAAGATCGACCAGAGCAACGGGAAGATCACGATTGCTACCACGATCAGCAGGGTCGGCGACATGAGCCACAGACCTAGCCGGGCGTCGCGCTGGGTAAGCGTTCTCCGCTTCTTGGGTTTAGTTGTCCCGGTTGGGGTTGAGGTTGTCTCTGTTACCGCTGTGGACACGGTGCTCCTTGATGTCGTACGTCTCCCTCACCACCGATCGGCTTGTGCGGACCGGCCAGCTTGGTGATCTCCCTGGCTTGGGCAGCTGGGGGTACTACCTGGCCAGGGAGATCTCATCAGCGCAGGTCAGCCGCCGAGATCCTTTTGGACCTGCTCCGCGCCCTTCTGTGCTTCATTCGCTGCATCAGCTGCGCTGGCGCCAGAGTTCAGCATCTTGGCTAGCGCTTGGGGCACCACGTACTGGCCAGCGACGGCTGCTGACAGCGCGCCTTGACCTTGTGGGATTCCCCATCGCTCGAAGCTCCCCGAGCTGGCGACGATCGTGTTCAAGACTTCGGCCGGATAGACCTTGGTCAGCAGCTCCTTCTTATCGACCCCCGCGCTGAGCTTGGTCCAGCCATCGGCATATTCCTTCGGATTGGCCGAGGTGCCGGAGCGAGCGGGCATCTTGCCCTCGGGCGCGATCCCCAGCCAGTCCAGATAGCCGTCGCTCATCATGTAGGTGACGAAGTCCTTGGTCTTCGGATTGGCGTCTTTCAGCACGTTCCAGGAGACAACCTCGCCCCAGGCAGCCGGTTTCGGGCCGCTAGGCCCTTGGATCTGGGTGAGGATGCCGGTGTTCTTAGCAAGCCACTCGGGGTCGTTCTTGCACTGCGCACAAGTCGGGAGCGCATCATTGCGCAGGCCTGCGAGCTCATCGAGCAAGAAGGACGACCACATCACCATGGCGGCATTGCCGGCGAAGTAGGTGGCTCGGGTGGTATCAGCGTCCTGGTTCCCCTTGACCGAGGATTCCTTGATCAAGTTGGCGTAGAAATTTAAGGCCTCCTGGCATTGCGGGCTGTTCAACGTGATCTTGGCGTTGTCGTCGACCAGCTGGCAGCCGTTGGCGAGAGCCACCCACTCGAACGTCTGATCCGTGAACGAGTCCGCGGGTGCGGTCGCCGCTACGATGCCGGCCATCTTGCCCTTGTGCAGCTCTTTCGCGGCGTTCTGGATGTCGTCGTAGGTCTTGGGGTCTGGCAGACCAGCGGCCTTGAAGAGGTCCTTGCGGTAGAAGAGCAGATTGGAGAATCCGTCACTCGGTACGGCGATCTGCTCGCCATCCACACTGGTCAGTTCGAGGGTGCGCTTGAAGAACGTGTCGGCACCCAGCCCATCCACAATCTCTTTTGCGGCCTCGGGATCGACCAGGTCATCGGTACGCAGCTGATTCATCCCGTTGAGGGAAAGAGCACCAATAACGTCCGGTAGGTCGTTGGCAGCTGCCGCCGAGGTGAGCACTGTCGTGAGTTGATCTTCAGCAACCGCGACCAGCTTTACCTTGGTTCCGGACTTGGCGGACCAGGCATCCATGATCTTTTGCTGCGCCGCAACCCGCTCGGCAACGTCTTCGGTGGTCCAAACGGTCAGGGTGCCCTCGTCTTTTGAGCCGCCCCCGCCGCCCTGGTCGCCGCCGCTGCTGCCACCACCTCCTCCGCAGGCTGCCAGGGCCAGCATGGCGGTGACTGCGATGCCTGCCAGGAAACGTGATCTGCGCACTTCGAAGCTCCTTCACTGGACGAGTTGCTCGGTTGCCCGGGAGTGGACATTGAGCGCTCGCGGGCGTCGCGGCACCGACACCGCACTTCCGCTCATCAAATCGCTAATTAAGACCGATGGCAAGACTTAAATCAGGACGGGTAAGACAAAATTCAATAACAGTCGTAGTCTGTCGCCTGGGAAAGAGAGGGATCACGTGCCGTCGAGTCTCAACAGCGCGGGCGAGCTCCTACAGCTGTTCCGAACCGGTACGGTCGCCACGCGCGGCGAGCTGCAACGGGTGACCGGCCTGGCCCGCTCGACGCTCACCGCCCGCATCGACGCGCTCCTTGCCGCCGGCTATCTCACCGAGGACGGGAGTGTGGTTGACCTGCGGCGCGGCCGTCCATCCACCCGGCTACGGGTCAACGATCAAGCCACCACTGTTCTGGTTGCCGACCTCGGAAGGACCCATGGCCGGCTCGCGGTCAGCACAGCGGCCGGTGACGTGATCAGCGAGACGGTGATCGAAAGTTCGATTGACAAGGGACCGAGCCTTGTTCTCGACATGGTCACCAATGAGCTGGATGGTCTGCTCAAGCGGTCTGGCCGGCCGCCGGAGTCGTTGCGCGGAGTTGCCCTCGGAGTGCCGGGTCCCGTGGACCGGCACAGTGGCCGGATTGCCCGCTCGATCAGCATGCCGGGCTGGGACAACTACCCGGTCCGTGATCATTTGACCAGTCACTACGCCGTGCCGGCAGCCGTCGACAACGATGCCAATCTGCTCGGCCTCGGCGAGCAGCGGCGGGTTTACCCGCAGGCGCATCTCGTGCTCTTTGTCAAGATCGGCACTGGTATCGGTGCCTCGATGATCATCGACGGCGAACTCTTGCGAGGATCGGATGCGGCTGAGGGCGATATCGGCCACGCGAAGATCCCGGGCGTCGAGGAAACCTGCAGCAGTTGCGGTGAACGTGGTTGCCTGGCGGCTGCCGCCAGTGGCCGGGCAATGGTTCGTGATCTCAGGCGACTCGGCTACGAGCCGACTACGACGCTTGATGTCGTCGACTTGGTTCGGCAGGGTAATCCGGATGCCGTCGAAATCGTGACAGCGGCCGGTCGGGCACTTGGCGATGTGTTGTCGACGGCGGTCAGCCTGCTTAATCCCGACGTACTCGTGATCGGTGGGGACATCGCCCACGCTCACGAGCGCTTTGTAGGCGGCGTACGGGACACCTTGTTGCAGCGCAGTCAGCCGCTAGCGACTGCACACTTGGTGATAGCTCCAACGGTCCTCGGAGACCGCGCCGGCATTACGGGCGCAGCGGCCATGGTGGCCGACGTGATCTTCGGTAGTGCGGCGGTCGATGCCACGATCAGCTGAGCCGTTCCTTTAGTGTCGCCGCAAGTGCAGTTTTGAGCTGCTCGCGCAATCGCGCATGGAGTCCGCCGACTTGTATGAATTCTGCGGGATCTTGCTGGGCTTGGCCTAGCGTCTCGTGGTGGTGCCGGCCGGTCTGACTCGGAGTTCGCCTGCCGCCTTCGGGCTGGCTTTAAGTAGGTTCTGTCGAGCTGGCCGGCGCCACGCCCGTGGACTGACTCAACAGAGGACTGATCAACTCAAAGTCGGCGTGTCGTCCACGGTTTCTTACCGGGGTGTGGTGAAAAGGGGTGCGGCATGATCATTATCGGGGTGGATCCGCATAAGCGGATGCATGTGGCCAGTGCCATCGATCCGGCTACGAATCATCGGGTCGCGGCGTTGCAGGTTGAGGCGTCGCTGGCCGGTTACCGCCGGCTGTTGAAATGGGCCGACACATTTGGCGAGCGGCGCTGGGCGGTGGAGAACGCTCACGGCTTGGGGCGGCATCTGGCGCAGTGGCTACTGGCGCGTGGCGAGGCGGTTGAGGACGTCCCGTCGACGGCGACCGCGCGGGTGCGGGAATTGTCCCGCGGCGGGCGGCGCAAGAATGATGTGATCGATGCCGCTGCGGCGGCCAGCGTCGCGGCGCTGCACGGCGACGCCAACCCGGTGCTACCCGAGGACCTCACCACAGTGCTAGGCCTACTCGATGAGCGGCGTACCAATGTCACGACGCAGCGGACCCGGCTGGTCAACCAGGTGCATGCAGTGTTTCGGGATCTGTTGCCTGGTGGCGCTCCACAAAACCTGACCGCCGCGACCGCCTCGAGGCTGCTGGCCGGCATCCGGCCGGTTGGGCCGGTCGAGGCGGCCCGCAAGCAACTCGCCCGTGACCTCGTCTCAGAGATTCGCGACGCAGACCAGCGGCTGAAGCTGCTCACCGCTCAGATAGCCGAAACCGTAGCCGCGACCGGCAGCCACCTGAGCGAAGTCGACGGTGTCGGGCCTATCGTCTCCGGCCGGTTGTTGGCCCGCACGCACAAGATGAGCCGATTCCCCACCGCAGCGGCCTTTGCCAGCTACGCCGGCGTCGCCCCGGTCGAGGTGTCCAGCGCAGACCGAGTCCGCCACCGCCTGCCGCGCGGCGGCGACCGGCAGCTCAGCCATGCCCTACACATCGCCGCGGTGAACCAAATCCGCATGCCCTCCAGTGCCGGACGGGCCTACTACGACACCAAAATCGCAGCCGGCAAAACCGAGAAGGAAGCCAGGCGCTGCCTGAAACGACGCCTGGCCGACCACATTTGGCGGCTGATGATCCGCGACGAACGAGACGACGCAGCGGGCCCGGGAGGACAACAGGGGACGACTGTGCAATCCAGCGCGGCTGGCTCAACCCCTAATACCAGCTCTTCGGACAAGTCACTTCCCGAACCCGCCACCCCCGACTCTACGACCAGCCAAACAGCAGCTTGACAAACACAGAGGAACCTACTTCGTCGTCGCTCGCAGAGGAAGAACGCCTCCGCTCCCTCCTCCTCAGCACGGCGGTGCGCGATTTACCGACGCTCGCAGCTCTTGCATCCGCCAGCTGTGATCGCTGCGCGAAATCAACAATCGGCCTAGCGGAGCGATGTCGATGTGGAAGATCACCTCAGGCGACGCACCCAGCGCATGTACGGCCGCGGCTCGGGCTACAAGGGGACTTACTACGACGACGCTGCGACCTTCAGGCCATGGATGATCATCAAGTATCCGACCCACTCGATTGATCAACTCCGCCAGGCTTTCTCCGCCGTGCGGAGTGGCGTGAGCATCGTGTAGCCAGGTGTCTAGCGCGCCCGAGTCCTCAAAGGCAACGTCGACCAAGGTTCGCCCGGTCCATGTCCCGAAGTCACATTCGCGTAGCTCCGGAACCGGTTCTGCCTCTCCGCCAAGGCATACCGCGGTGACCTGGCAAGCCTTCTCGGGTCCACTGAGCCAGGCAGCCACCCGCCCGTTCAGCCGCCGGATTTCTCTAGTGTGAGGCTCACCCTGTTCGCCGAAGATCAATGCAATCGATGGCGCCGTTGGCGCGTGGGCAACCACGAGCAGCCGCTGAGCCATCAGCGGTTGCCCGATCGCTTCTGGTCGCTGGGGTTCATCTGCAGTGCGATGGTCAGCCCGACCAGCCGCGACACGAAGAGCGCGACATAACCTAAGCCAGCAATCTGCTCGATCATCACCACGGCACGTGCTTGCGGCGTAATAGGAACCACATCAGACAGCCCGGTGCTGGTCAGGTTGGTGAAGCTCAAGAACAACAGCTCCATCCAAGTGCGAGGCTGATCAGGGTCGACCGCCGCAATGAAACATCCTGGCTGGACCATCTGCAAGACGTCGAATAGGTAGGCAAATCCCCAGGCGACTAGGGTGAATGTCGCTCCGACGGCGTACAGTTCATCAGTGGTGACGGTGCGATCAGCCAGCATATAGACCATCAGGCTGCCGGCCGCCCAGAAGTAGAAGAGCGCATGTAAGACCGCTGAGGCCGCATCCAAGGCGGGGACGGGATGAATTTCATCCGCGATAGAGAGCCCCGACGCCGCGACGGCCAGGATCACTGCGATCCAGGTAGGGCCCGGCGACTCACGGGTCGCCCAGATCGCGAGCGCCAGGACGAGGGCACCGAAGATTTCGAATGCGACGGCTCCCACACCGCGGGTCTCCATGAAGGGATAGAGCAGTACGCCGAGCAACTGGACAACGAGCAAGATCGCAGACGGGTGGCTCGCGATCTTCCCTACCACGCCGCCATCGGCTACGACCCTCACTGCCGCACCATACCCATGGACCGACTTGTCAGCGTGGTAATCCAAGGCGGAATCGCTGACAACTCGGCGACGTGACGATACAGTGCAGAGGTTCGCGGAGGACCTGGAAGTTCGGTGAGAATCCGGCACGGTCGCGCCACTGTGTGAGCTCGACGCTCGAGTCAGACCCTCCCTCCGACGAGCTCCGTCAACGCGGGTCGCAGGAACCCGGAGGAGGAATTGATGTCAGAAGAATTGATGTCGGAAGTCCCGCAGACCAAGCCCGTCGCAATTGCAGCTCCGCCTTTCTCTTTCACTCAGGTGCTGCCCTGGCTGATCTTCGCAGCGATGTTGTTCTTGGTCGCCTGGTATTTCGTATCCGCCGAGCAAGGTGCCACCTCCATTTTTTCGGGGACGGCACTGCACGAGTGGGTCCATGACGGACGCCACCTACTCGGCTTCCCCTGCCACTGAGCCGGGCTCATGACTTCAGCACGTGATTTCCTCATCAGAGGTCTGCTCGCAGGCCTGTTTGCTGGTCTCGTAGCCTTCGGTGTTGCCTATGTGGTCGGTGAGCCGTCCGTCGACGCCGCTATTGCGATCGAGGAATCGGCCCATGGTGGTGGAGAGCTAGTGCCACGCTCATTGCAGTCCACGGTCGGCTTACTGACCGGGACTGCCGTTGCCGGCGTCACGCTCGGCGGCCTGGTCGGAGTGCTCAGCGCGCTGGCACTCGGTCGCCTTGGCCGTCTCGGCGTACGTGGTGTAAGCCTGTCGCTCGCATCGATTGGCTTTGTCAGCGTCAGCTTGCTGCCGTTCGTGGCGTACCCGCCAAATCCGCCAGCCGTCGGCCATCCGGAGACCATCGGCACCCGCACGGAGCTCTACTTCATCTTGGTCGCGATCTCGATCATCGCCGCCGTTACAGCGGTAGTGGTTGGACGTAGATTGGCGGCTCGATGGGGTGCTTGGTATGCCACCCTGAGCGCGATCGCCGGCTACCTTCTGGTGACTCTTACCGCTATCGCGTTGCTGCCCAGTTACTCCGAGGTTCCAGCCGATTTCCCGGCGACGGTGCTGTATGAGTTCCGGGTGGCGAGTCTGGTGACCCAGCTGGCGCTGTGGGCAACGCTTGGCGTCACGCTCGGCGAGCTGCTGTATCGCCTGCAACGTCGCACCGCCCCTCGGATCACCGAGCCCGACTACGCCGACCAGCCGCTTTGACGTGATCACTCCACCTTCGTCCGGCGTATACGCCGAGGCCCGCCGCCGGCTGGATGCCTTGGCGAAGCCTACCGGTGCGCTCGGGCGACTGGAAGATCTGGCCGCCTGGATGGCGGCTTGCCAGGGAACCTGTCCACCGCGTCCTTTGGATCGGGTACGCGCAGTGATCTTGGCTGGTGATCATGGCGTCTCCCACGACGATGTCTCGGCCTATCCGCGAGAGATCACGTCGGTCATGGTGCGCGCCTTTGTTGCTGGTGTCGCGGGCGCCAACTGCCTGGCCCGGCAGCACGGCGTAGCTCTGCGGGTACTCGATCTTGGTGTCGATGATGATCTTGACGATCTACCGGCCGAGGTGTCGGTATATCACCTGGGTCCTTCGGAACCTATCGACCGGTTCGACGCCCTGACATCCGCTGACTGTCGGCAGGCGCTGCGCGTCGGCGAGATGATCGCCAAGGACGAGATTTCAGCAGGTGCCGACTTATTGATCATTGGCGATATGGGCATCGGAAACACCACACCGGCTGCAGCGCTCGTGGCGGCGACCCTCGGACTCAGGGCCGATGAGGTCGTGGGGCGCGGGAGCGGTGTGGATGGTGATCGGCTCCAGCACAAGACCGAGGTGATCGGGAAGGCGCTCGATCGAATCGGCGATGGTACGCAGAATCCGATCGATCGGCTTGCGGCGTTGGGATCTGCCGATATTGCTGCAGGGGTTGGCTTCCTTCGCACGGCCGCCAAGAGCGGCGTACCGGTGCTGCTCGATGGCATCGTCTCGGTCGCAGAGGCCTGCGTCGCTGAGGACTTGGAGCCCGGCGTAGTCGCATGGTGCGCGGCTGGTCATCGCTCGACCGAACCAGCACAGCAGTTGGCCCTCGACAAGTTGGGCCTGGAACCAGTTATTGATCTTGGTCTGCGACTTGGTGAAGGCACCGGTGCGCTGACGGCGCTCCCGGTATTGCGCTCGGCGGTCCTCATGCTGCGCGAACTCGCCTTGCTTGCTGACCTCAGCCCCGTCAGCTGAAGCGATCATGCTCGACGCGCTGCGGCTGTCGGTCGGCACGCTGACTATCGTGCCGTCCGGCAGCATCGCCGAGATCGATCGCCGGACCGCTGCTCGCGCCATGATCATCGCCCCGTTGGCGGTACTGCCGCTGGCCACTGCGGTCGCGTTGCTCGGCTGGCTCGCCCGGGCTGCTGGCCTACCTCCACTAGCGGTCGGGCTGCTGGTCGTCGGCGGCCTTGCACTAGGCAGTCGCGCATTACACCTGGACGGACTGGCCGACACGATTGATGGGTTGGGCTCCGGATGGACTGCCGAACGGTCACTGACGGTGATGCGGCGCGGTGATGTCGGCCCGATGGGCGTTGTGGCGTTGATCATCGTGCTGGGCCTGCAGGCGGTATCGATCGGCGAGCTGGTCCACGGCCTGGCAGGCGCCTTGCTGGTGGGCCTGGCCGTCTGCTCTTCCCGAGCAGCACTGTGTCTGATCTGTGTACGCGGCGTGCCGGCTGCCAGAGAAGATGGCCTCGGCGTCGCGGTCGCCGGCTCGGTGCCACGATCGGCGGCCGTCGCCTGCTGGATAACCGTATTGCTGATCATGGCTGCTGTCGCAGACTGGTCTGGACGTAGTCCGATAAGTGGCGCTCTGGCGACAGCAGCAGCTGCTTCAGCTGTCGGGCTCCTCGTTTATCGGTGCGTACGCCGGTTGGGTGGCGTCACCGGCGACGTCATGGGTGCCGGCATCGAGATCGCCTTCACTGCGATGATCGTGATGATGATCATATGAAGTCACAGACTCAGTGCGCGGCCGGCAATGATCAAGATCACTTCATCGCTTGCCGCTGCTATCTCCTGGTTGACCCGCCCGAGCAGCTCGGTAAACACCCGCCCCGATCGATACGGCGACACCAGCCCCCAACCGACCTCGTTGGTCACCGCGACGGCAAGACCGCGGCGGGCCTGCCAGGCCTTGACCAGATCATCCAGCTCAGCATGGAAATCGCTTTGCCAGCTCGGCAACGGCTCCTCCCACGTGCCGAGCCGGTCGATTATGGCGGTCAGCCATGTGCCCAGGCAATCGACCAAGATCTCGCCCGATACGCTGCGCAGCATCCCGGCCACATCGCTGGTCTCGATCGTGCTCCAGTGCGCCGGCCGCTGGGCTCGATGATCAACGATGCGGGCTGCCCATTCGGGGTCGTTCGCGGGATCGGGCACTGGCCCGGTCGCAATGTAGGTGACCTCGGAACTCTCAGCCAGCAGCGTTTCGGCGTAATGGGACTTGCCGGAACGTACGCCTCCGGTAATCAAAATGCGGCGATCAGGGCTGGTGAGGTCAGGATCAATCAACGGGGTCATCGCAGATGACTCTATCGGGGCACTGGCCTGCGGCGGCTGGGCTTGCTCTGGGATACCTGGTCGACCGGCTCCTCGGCGATCCACGCCGCGGCCATCCGGTAGCTGCTTTTGGCACGGCCGCGGCCTGGCTGGAGGCCCGCTGCTACGCCGATAGCCGTACCGCCGGGCTGATCTATACGGGCTCATTGGTCGGAGCGGCGGCGGCGCTCGGTGCCGCACTCGAGCGAGTCAGCGCTAATCGTCCGGTGGCCATGATCATGACGACCGCCATAACCACCTGGACTGTCCTCGGTGGTTGTTCGCTGAGCCGGGAGGGCGCCACAATTGCCACCCAGCTGGCCGATGGGAAGCTGCCTGCTGCAAGGGAGCAGGTCCGCAACCTGGTCGGTCGCGACACCGCTGAACTCTCCACAGAGGAAGTGGCACGAGCGACCGTGGAATCCCTTGCGGAGAATGCTTCTGACGCGGTGGTCGCACCACTGCTGTGGGGTGCACTTGCTGGACTGCCCGGGCTGCTCGGATATCGGGCCGTCAATACCTTGGACGCCATGATCGGCCACCGCACGGCCCGTTTCCGCCGATTCGGCTGGTCGGCCGCTCGGCTAGATGATCTCCTCAACTGGGCGCCGGCGCGCCTGACCGCATTGGCAGCAGCAGCCTGGGCACCGCTGGTTGGTGGCACTGCCGGAGGGGCAATCCGCGTCGTACGCCGCGACGCCGGCCAGCATCCAAGCCCTAATGCCGGCGTTGCCGAGGCCGCGTTCGCCGGTGCGCTCGGCGTCCGCCTCGGCGGGTGCAACATTTACCACGGGACGGTCGAAGATCGCGGGATGCTGGGCGACGGCCGTCCTGTGCAGGTCGCTGACATCGCACCTGCCAGCCGGCTTGCGAGCGCGGTTTCATTGAGTGCCTTGATCATGGCCGTGGTGCTTCGCGGCTGCCGATCATGACAATCGTGATCTTGGGCGGTACCGCAGAGGCCCGGCAGCTCGCCTCGGTGCTCGTCGCCGACGGCGTCGACGTGATCTCCTCGCTCGCCGGACGGGTACGACGCCCCAACCTGCCACCGGGACGTGTCCGAATAGGTGGCTTCGGGGGCGTGGACGGACTCGCCGAGTATCTGCGGCGCCAGCCTGCCGCGGCCCTGGTGGATGCGACCCACCCTTTCGCAGCGACGATCAGTGAGAACGCGATAGGGGCAGCGAGCCGCACTGGTACTCCGCTCATCCGACTGGAACGTCCTGGTTGGACCGACCATCCGCGAGCCAGCTCCTGGATCTGGGTGCGAGACGCCGCAGCCGCCCGGGCTGTCGCGGACTCAGCCCGCCGGCCGTTTCTGACAACGGGTCGGCAGTCGCTGGCGGAATTCGGTTCCTGGGCTGATCGGGATGTCCTGGTTAGGCTTGTCGATCCGCCCGCCAAGCCGTTGCCGGAACGCTGGACGGTCATCATGTCTCGCGGGCCGTATAGCTACTCCGATGAGCGCCAGATCCTCAGCGAATATGCGATCGATGTGCTGCTCAGCAAGGACTCGGGCGGCGCCCATACGGTAGCCAAGCTGGATGCTGCCGGCGATCTCGGCGTCCCAGTGGTGATCATCGCCCGCCCTGACCATACGCCGGTTCGGACGGTCAGCACGGTTGCCGAGGTGGCGGCCTGGTGTCGCGCAGGCAATAACGTTTGCGGCGATCCGCGTCCGAGAATTTGAGATCCGTGGAACGATCGACTCTATGAGGTGGTTACTGAGACTGGTGGTCAATGCCGCGGCACTCGCGGTTGCGACGTGGATATTGAGTGGCATTAGCCTCACCGGCTCGAGCATGACGAGGAAGATCATCACCTTGGTGGTCGTGGCGTTGATCTTCGGCATCTTGAACGCGATCATCAAGCCGCTCTTCGCCCTCTTCACGGCACCGCTTATTTTGCTGACTTTGGGTCTGTTCCTGATTGTGATCAACGCCTGTATGTTGCTGCTCACATCCTGGCTTGCGGGCTTGTTTGATCTTGGCTGGAAGGTCGACGGATTCTGGACCGCGGTACTTGGCGCGATCATCATCTCGATCGTGAGCTTCCTCTTGAACGTCTTCCTGCCTGACCCGGATGATCAGAGACGTGGCTGAGCTGCCGCCCCAAAGCCAATTGCCTAGTCGTCCAGTTCGCGTCGTCTTCGTCTGCTTGGGCAACATCTGCCGTTCGCCGATGGCGGAGCGGGTCGCGGAACGGGCGGCTGCCGATGCGGGCATAGCGGGCGTTGAGTTCTCCAGCGCCGGCACGATCTCGGAGGAGTACGACGACCCGATGGACCGCCGGGCGGTGACCGTATTGGAGAAGCATGGCTACCGGCATGCTGACCATCGGGCCCGCAGAGTCACCGCGGCCGAGCTCGAGTCGGCCGATCTCGTGGTCGCGATGGAGGACAGTCACGTGCGCAGCGTCTTGGAGCTGGCCACCGATCCGAGCAAGGTGAGTCTGCTCACTGACTTCGATCCCACTGCCGAGCCTGGCTCCGGCGTACCTGATCCCTGGTTTGGCTCCGACGCTGGCTTTTCCGACACCCTTACGGCTATTGAAGCCGCCATGCCCGGCCTCCTCGACCGCATCCGCGGACTGCAGCGATCGGCCTAAGGCAGTCTGCTGGCTCTCACTGGTTTTTCATCCGCCCCGTGAAATTGTCGCTGTAAGGGACTCGGGGAGGAACTTATGAATAGCAAGTGCATACACGCGTGGCCGCTGCTGCTCGCTGCCACACTCATCTGCGCAGGTTGCGCAAACAACGCGAACACTCCGTCCGCAAGCAATCCGCCAAACCCGCCGGCCTTGGACAGCCCGCAAGCCAGTCCATCGGTGGAGCCCAAACTGCCCACCGGCGCAGATCCGGTCAACCTCGATCCGGCCGATTTCAGCGCCGACATCACCAATCCGTACTGGCCAATGCAGCCGGGCACTCTGTGGATCTACCGCGGCGTAGAGGAGGGCGAACCTCCGCAGGACATTGTCATCGTTGCTACGACATCCACCAAGAAGTTGGCCAACGGCATCACGGCTCGGGTGGTCCGCGATACGGCCCGCAGCAAGGGCCAGATCGTTGAGGACACGCTCGACTGGTATGCGCAGGACTCAGACGGCAATGTCTGGTACATGGGCGAGCAAACCGCCGAGTTCGAGAACGGCAAGGTCGCCAGCCGAGCCGGTTCTTGGGAGGCCGGCAAGGACGGCGCGATGCCGGGAATCATGATTCCGGCTCGGCCCGAAGTGGGTCAGAAGTATCGCCAGGAGTACAAGAAGGGCGATGCGGAAGATAACGGACAGGTGATCGCCACCGACAATCTGGTCGGTGTCAAGGCCGGACGATACAAAGGCGCGCTGGTCACGATAGACACCAGCACTATCGAGCCAGACGTCGCGGAGTTCAAGTTCTATGCACCCAACGTGGGGCCACTGCTCGCACTGGACGTCTCCGGCGGCGCTGCCCGCGAGGAGCTGGTGAAGGTGGGCCAGGCCGCCGCCAAGGCCGGCACCGGTCCGATCGGCAAACCCAATCCGTGATCTAGCCAAACTCCGAACGGCACTATGACGAGCTGTTCGCTCCGACGACTGCAGGAGCTTGCGCGTCCACCCACGTGATCAGCGTCTGCGCGAACGCAAGCGACGAAGGAGTCGGAACGGGCGAACAGCTTGTCAGAGTGCCAATCCATACAGCTCTGGCTCGGCGTCGATGATCGTGAAATCCTTGATCCTGTGCGAGTCCTGATCGTCGAGGATGAGCCCAAGCTCGGGAGCCTGCTGCGGAAGGGACTGACCGCACAGGGGTTCGCGGCCGACCTCGCAACCGATGCCGACGAGGCCATGTACATGGCAATGGCGACGGCCTACGACGCGATCACGTTGGACGTAATGCTTCCCGACATCGACGGATTCACGCTGTGCCGCGATTTTCGCCAACACGGAGTGGCAGCGCCGGTGCTGATGATCACCGCGCTCGACACCATCCATGATCGGGTTACCGGGCTGGACAGTGGTGCCGACGATTACCTGGCCAAGCCGTTTTCTTTTGAAGAACTACTGGCAAGGCTTCGGGCGCTCGCGCGGCGTCCTCGTGAGGTGCGGATGCCGGTGCTTACCGTCGGAAAGCTGCAGCTTGATCCGGCGGCGCGTACCGTGCATTACGGTGAGGTTCCAATCGAGCTGACCCGCAAGGAGTTCGCGTTGCTCGAGGCGCTGATGCGACGGCCGGGAGAGGCGGTGTCTCGCTTCGACCTGCTGGAATGCGCCTGGGACGACAGCTACGACAATCGGTCCAACATCGTCGATGTATACATCGGATACCTCCGGCAAAAGGTCGATCGACCTTTCGGTACCGAGAGCATCGAAACCGTACGCGGCTTCGGTTATCGGCTCCGAGCCGAGGAGGCCGGGTGAACCGGCTGCCCATCCGATGGCGGCTCACGCTGGCCTTTGCACTCGCCCTGACGGTCGTGCTGACCGCCGTCGGTGCCTTCCTGCACTTTCAGCTCAGCTCCGATGTGGACCGTGAGATCGAGCGCGATCTACGTACTCGTGCCGCTCAGCTCAGCGGATTGCTCATGCGTGAGCCGATATCGGCATTGCCTACCGCAGCTGCTGAGCAGCTGGAACCGGATGAAACCATCGCCCAGATTCTGACGCCGACCGGCGGGGTGGTCGCCGCCACGGCGTACGCCGACGTCAGGCTGCTGACCCGGGAGCAGCTGCGAGATGCTGCCCTCGGGGAGCTGTTCGTCGACCGACCGGGCGATGCGCGTCTTGACGAGTCGCTTCGGGTTCTCGCCATGCCGGTCCACGCCCGCGATGAGAACTTCATCGTGGTTGTCACCGATTCCCTCGACGAGCGGGCGCAGACACTGGCCTCGACGCTGGGCGTGGAAATAGTCGGGCTAGCGGCCGCTCTCGCCGCCTCTTGCGGTGTTGGCTATTGGGTATCCGGTCTGGCACTACGTCCGGTCGAGGACCTGCGACAGCGGGCGGCAGCGATCAGTGGTGATGACCTCGCCGATGCTGAACGAACACCGCTGCCGGTTTCACCGGTCGTGGATGAGATCGGGCGACTGGGACTCACCTTGAACGACATGCTGGATCGCATCGGGCGCGCGCAGGCCGCGCAGCGCGAGGCGCTGCAGCAGCAGCGACAGTTCCTGGCTGACGCTAGCCACCAGCTGCGTACGCCGCTGGCCATTATCAAGGCCGAGGTTGAGCTCGCTCAGTCGGGAACAACGAAGGGTGAGGATCTTGACGCGGCGATGACCTCGATCGGCGAAGAAACTGATCGGCTGAGCCGACTGACGGAGCAGCTGTTGCTGCTCGCAGCGGCGGACGAACACCGCCTCAGCTTGAGTCGGGAGCCGGTCGAGCTGAGTGATCTGCTTGAGGAAATGGCCGAACGTGGGCGGGGCCGTGCCCAACTACAAGGCCGGATGATCACTGTGGCCTCCGACGAGAGCACGATCTCAGCGGACCGGCAGCGACTGGAGTACGCCCTCGGCAACCTTGTGGACAATGCCCTTATGCACGGCGCCGGAGATATGCAGCTAGTCGGCAAACGCGTTGATGATCTTGTGGAGCTGCAGGTCCGTGATCATGGGTCCGGCTTTTCGCAGGAGTATATGGCCCATCCGTTCGTACGATTTGCGCCAACGGCGAGCACTGGACGCGGCACCGGCCTAGGCCTGGCGATCGTGCAGGCGATCACGGAAGCTCATGGCGGAGTCGTCAGTCTGACTAACGACGCTGGGGCCTCTGTAACCCTCTGGTTGCCGATTGACCCAACGCGACCGGTTGCCGCATCTGATACCGCCCCGAGCTCGCCAGCAACGGCCACTGATCAAGAACGGCAGTGGTCTTCACATTGAAGCCGCGATGGCCGGCATACCTGACCAAGATCGACACCGAACCACTGCGTAGATAGTTCAACGAAAAGGCCTGGAACTCTTGGTTGTTATTGCGCGACACCTTTAGTCCCGCCGCGGCGGCCATGTCGTGGGAGTGTCCGCCAAGATCGGCAATGAAGCGGCAATTGCGAGTCAGGTTGCGGCTCAAGGTATTGCTTTCGACGAGCGTGCTCGCGTCATCCGACGTGACGCAGCCTGGCGCGGCGATGGCGAGGGCTCGAAACTCTTGCGGGAACCGCCGGCCAAACGTGGTTGTCGACCAGCCGCTCGCGTACACCACCAGGGCGCCGGCGAGGACAAGGCTGACGGCGACCTGCGCAGGTCTAGCTCGGACCAAGTCGATCAAGCGGCCGGCCGCCGCGCCGAGGGCGAGGGCGATGGGTGCTGCGGTGAAGCCGGCAAAGTGCGGGAACCAGGTCGGCGTGCTGAGCAGAAATGCACCTTGCCCAAGCATCAGCAGCACGGGTAGCCGCGCCTCACGGTAGCTCCAGGCAAGAGCAGCGCAGCAAAGCAACACAATGCCTGCAGCGACTGTGATGGCGGCCGGGTACGAACGGCCTACAATGCCGAGCCCCGCCATCTGATCGAGCCGCTCGAGAAGGCCTCTTCCGCCGCCTCCGCGTCGGAACAGCTGGTCGCGAATGATCATGTTCCACATGGCCGTTGGCGCGATGGCGAAGAAGGGCAAACAGATCAGGGCGGCGGAGGTCACACTCCCGATCAGCACCTGCAACACTGCCCTGAGTCGGCGGATCAGCAGCAGCCAGGCCAGCACGATCGCGAGTGTGATGAGACCCCAAATCTTGATCGCGATGGTCAGTCCTATCAGCGCACCGGCGACGAAGATCTTCCAGCGGGAGATCGAACTGGAATTGATCAGTGGCTGCAACAAAAGGATGACAATGAGCAGCGCCGTTGTCGCTGGGCACTCAAGCAGGGTCGACTTATCGGAGTAGACGGCGGGGTAGAACACCGCGTAAGCAAGTGCTCCGAACAATGCCGCGAGTGCTCCAATCGGCCTGAGGATCTTCCAGATCAGAACTGCGTTGATCGCGCCGAGCAGCATCCACGCGACGCGTGCGGCGGCGAAGCCGTAGGAGTCGCTGGTCAACTGCGCGGCGAAGGCGAACGGCGTCAGCAGCAGCGGCATGCCTGGCGGGTGGAGTAGCAGAAAATCTTGATAGGGGAGCAGGCCGTGGACCAGTGCCGTCGCTGCTGCGTAGTAAACCCCGTCGTCGTAATTGCCCAGGCCGAAGAGTCCGCCGCCGCGCAGCACAGGGACGAGCCTGATGACAAAGGCGATCGCAGCAATGGCGATCGCCCAAAGCCAGTGCGGGCTGGCGGATCGGTCAAGCGCAGGGGTGTGGGCCGGGGGGACGCCCATGCACCAAGCATTCCGGATAACTGCTGTGATGAACCTGAGCAAATGGCAGCTGTGATGAAACTGAGCTCTTGGCAATAGTCCGCCGGATTACGCTTCGCGAATGACGACAGGGAGCAGGTGGGGGATCCGCAAGCGCTCTGTGCTGAGTGCTGTTGTTGTCGTCACTTTTTCTTTGCTGGTTGGTGGGGCTTTCTTGCTTCTGGTCTTGCAGTCGTCGCTGACCTCTGCCGCTTGGAGCAATCTGTCTGTCCGCGCCAACGACGTCGCCCGGCTGCTTGCGGAGGAAGGTATTGAGGAGACTCAGTCGACCCTGGCTGAGGACCCCCGCAGTGGCGAGCGAGTGCAGATTGTCGACTCTTCCAATCGGGTGGTTGCGTGGAGCAGTCGGCGGGTCCGCGGTGATCCGATTTCAGCTCTGAGACCGGCGCCGGGCAAGACGGCAAAGGAGCAGCTGGCCCAGGTGCCGGCGCTGAGCGGCGATGATGAGGTTTTGGTCAGTGCCCGGGGCGTCGAGGTGCACGGAAAGCCCTATGTTGTTTTGGTTGCTGCGCCCCTTGAGGTGCAGACGGAGACTTTGCGTACGGTCGGGTTGTTGTTGCTGGCGGCTGCGCCGCTGCTGGTCGCGCTGGTAGCGGTGGCGGTTTGGGTTCTGGTTGGCCAGTCTTTGAAAACTGTAGAACGTATCCGTCGGCAGGTCTCAGAGATCGATGGGCGGCGGCTGAGCGAACGTGTTGAGGTGCCGCCGACGGGTGATGAGATCGCAGCACTGGCTTCGACGATGAACGAGATGTTGGACAAGTTGGAGCACTCGAACAACTCCCACCGGGCGTTCTTCTCCGATGCGAGTCATGAGCTTCGCAGCCCGCTCTCGACGCTGGTGACGACCGCTGAGGTGGCGAGTTTGGACAAGTCCGGCAAGACGTGGCTCGATATGCAGCAGACGGTGATCAGCGAGTCGAGCCGCATGCAGTCCCTGGTGGAAGATCTGTTGACGCTGGCGAAGGTTGATGCGCACCAGTTGCAGCTGCACATGCAGGATGTTGATCTTGAAGATGTGCTGGACTCGGAGATCAATCGGTTGCGAACCGTGTCCAGCTTGGAGATCACCTCGGCGCTCCAGCCGGTGCGGGTACGCGGGGATGAGCGGCGGCTCGCCCAGGTGTTTCGGAATCTGCTCGACAATGCCGCGCGGCACGCCACGTCCAGGATCGTGGTGGGGATGGAGCGCCGTGCCGGGGAAGTGGTGGTGTCGGTGGACAATGACGGAGAGATCATCGGCCCTGAAGATCGTCATCGGGTGTTTGAGCGGTTTGCGCGGCTGGATGCCAGCCGCTCGACCGACGGCGGGGGTAGTGGTCTCGGTTTGGCGATCAGTCG
>Ga0307292_10000234_pt1 | contig 18717 bp, 15 predicted proteins | sample ER_DNA_149_FD_194471 | JGI IMG/M metagenome (GOLD analysis project Ga0307292, IMG submission 194471) | Bulk soil microbial communities from the East River watershed near Crested Butte, Colorado, United States - ER_DNA_149 | ecosystem: Environmental > Terrestrial > Soil > Floodplain | place...
GACGTCCTAGCCGCGCTGCGGTTCGCGCGTGATCATGAGCTGCCGATCTCCGTACGCGGAAGTGGCCACGGCGTGGCTGGAAACGCTGTGGCCGACGGCGCGATCATGATCGATCTGTCGTTGCTCAAGGGCGTGTCGGTCGACCCGGCAGCACGACTTGCCCGGGCGGCGGCCGGAGTGACCTCGGGCGAATTTGATCTTGCAACCCAGCGGCATGGACTGGCCACCACCGGCGGCACGGTCAGTCATGTGGGGATCAGCGGCCTCACCTTGCACGGTGGATTCGGCCACCTGCTGCGCCGCCACGGACTCACCGTCGACAACCTGCGTGCCGTCGACCTGATCACCGCTGACGGGCGGCAGCTGCATGTTGATGTCGAGACTGAGCCAGAGTTGTTCTGGGGCCTACGCGGCGGCGGCGGCAACTTCGGCATCGCGACAGCGTTCAGCTACGATCTGCACTCCGTCGGACCGCTCGTACTCGGCGGACCGGTGTACTGGCCGCTCGAGCAGGCGTCGGAAGTGTTGGGGTTCCTGCGCGACTTCGCTCCGCAGGCGCCTGATGATCTTGGGATCATGCTTGTCGCCCACCGGGCTCCACCACTGCCGTTCCTGCCTCCGGAGCGGTACGGCGCACCCACATTCGGTCTGCTGCTGACCTGGGCAGGAGACATTGCCGAGGGCAGGCAAGTGCTCGCACCGCTGGTGCACGTCGGCAGTCCGCTAGGCGACTTGGTCAGACCCGTGCCCTACCGTGCGGTGCAGACGCTGCTCGATGGAGCTGCCGCACCCGGCAACGGCGCCCACTGGCGGTCCGTACGCTTGCCCGCACTATCCGACGCAGCAATCGAGCTCTTCATCTCAATGGCCGACTCGCTCCCCACGCCGCTGTCCTTCCTGACGGGTTGGGCGATCAGTGGCGCCGCGAGTCGGGTTGCTCCAGACGCCACCGCTGTCGGCCTACGTGATGTCGGCTTCGAGCTTCGGATCATCGCCATGTGGCCGCCGGAGGATTCAGGCGCCGGCCAGCATGTGTCCTGGGTGAACAATGGCTGGAAGCGGTTGGCGGCGTACGGCAACGGTCGTCAGTACCCGACTTTCCTCACCGACGAGGGTCTCGCAGGCGTCCACTCGGCCTACCGCGACGGTTGGTCGCGGCTTGTAGCCCTCAAGGACCGTTACGACCCGACGAACATCTTCCGGCTGAACGCCAATATCCCGCCGAGCGCCCTATCTGAATAGCAGGTGACCGGCAACTGGCCTGGTAGTTGGCCAGCATGCGGCTCAACCGTGGCTGGATGAAGTGGTCAATGGTGGGTCGGGTAGCCCTGACAACCATCACCGCCTTGGCAGTGCCGCTGGCAGTGGCGGCGTCCGGGACTGCCCGGGCGACGGGTGAGATCTATACAAACCGCAATGCCAGCGCCCCGCCAGTATCGGTCGATGCTGCCGCGGCGCCTGTGCATGATCCGGCCAAGCCGACAGCGGTAATCGTCTTGAGCTTGGAGGGCACAAATGTTGCCGATGCTTTGGCGCCGTATGAGGTATTGGCCGACGCTGGAGCGTTCAACCTCTACACCGTCGCGGAGCGGCGCGAACCGGTGCCGATGACCGGTGGTGTGGATGTGATTCCGGATCTGTCGTTTGGACAGCTCACTGATCGGCTGCACGGGACGCCCGATGTGATCGTGGTGCCGCAGCTTCACGATGCGGGCGAGCCGAGCGCGGCGCCGATCGTCGAATGGTTGCAGCGGCAAGACAGTCAGGGTGATCCGCTGCTGGTCAGCGTGTGTGTCGGCGCCGAAGTGCTGGCCTCCGCGGGGCTGGTGGAGGGCAGACCCGCTACGGCGAATGGACCGCCACGTCCGATCAAGCCCAACCAGCCGCCACCCAACAGGCCGCATCCCAATGGCTTAGCCACATCAGAACGGTGCTCGATGGACAGGGCACCGGCCGCGCGTACCAGAACTTTCCCGACCCTGCGGTAGCCGATCCGCTGTTGGCCTACTACGGACAAAACCTGCCGCGGCTGCGAAGGATCAAAGCCCGGTACGACCCCGACAACTTCTTCCATCACCGACAGTCCATACCTTCAGCAACCGAGCAATACCCACCAGGGAGAAATCACTAATGGCTAAGGTCGTGCTCTATATGTCGATGTCGTTGGACGGGTTCATCACCGGCCCGGACGACGGACTGGATCACGGACTCGGCGTCAACGGAGAGCGGCTGCATGACTGGCTGCGCGCCGGCGGCTTGGATCTCGGTTCGCACCGGCCCGTCGACGGACCCAGCGCAATCGTGTTCGACCGGCCGGCGGCTGTTCGAGGACTTACCCCCCGACCACATCGAGCTCGAACTGCTCCGCGCCCTGGACGGGCCGGGTGTGCTGCACCTGCGCTACCGCGTGCGATCGGAGGGCTGAGGTGATGGCGACGTCACCCACCTGCGCTACCGCGTCAGCTGCCCATGACTCCTAGGGTTGTGGCCCGCGCTCGCGGGTGCTCTTAGTATTCGAATCGATCACAGGACAGGAACGACATGGGAAAGACGATCATGGGTGCGGTGGTCTCGCTGGACGGCTTCATCGCTGATGATCAAGATGGTGTCGGGCCGCTCTTCGATTGGTACGGCAACGGAGACGTCGCCTGGTCCTTCGAAGGCAGTGCCGACGAATCTCACTCCACGCAGGCCTCGGCCGACTTCATGCGCAGCCACTATGAGAATCTCGCCGTTGTTGTCATCGGCCGTCGGCTGTTCGACCTGACGAACGGCTGGGACGGCAAGCCCGCCGCCGGTGAGCACGTTTTCGTGGTCACCCACAAACCGCCTGCGAACTGGGAGCATGCCGGCACGGCGCCATTCACATTCGTCGATGGCGTCGAGGCGGCCATTAGTGCCGCCCAGGATTACGCCGGCGACCGCGTCGTCGACGTGGCGGCTGGCGAGATCGGCGGTCAGGCATTGCGCCTCGGCCTCATCGATCAGGTGGTGGTCAATCTTGTTCCCGTGGTGTTCGGCTCAGGCCGTCCGTTCTTCGCGACCGGCCCGCTGCGCGACCCGATACTTTTCGACAATCCTGCGCAGGTCGTTCCGGGGGACCGCGTGACGCATCTCGTGTACGACGTCGCGAACCGTCAAGACAATTAGCCAGCCCAACCCTCCAGGCCAATGACGGGTCAAGGGGTGACCAACCTCTGCCGGTATCGTCGAGCCAGGAAGGGCACGTAGGAGGCCGCGGTGATGACATCGCCAACAGCGGAGAATCTCGGCACGCGTCTAGAGCGGGAACGGGTCCGCCGATTCGTCGGCCGGTCCAGAGAACTCCAGCTGTTCTCCACCTGGCTCGAGGCTTCCTCCAACCGTGATGCTGCGCCCAACGGCCAAGAGCCCTTCAACGTCCTCTGGGTGTACGGCCCCGGCGGCATCGGCAAATCGACTCTCCTGCGGGCTTTCGCCGAGACCGCACGGAATGCCGGTTACCTGTTGGCGGAGATTGACGGCGGCCGGGTCATGCCCACTCCGGACGGCATTAGGTCAGCAGTCTGGGAGTCGCTGACCGCTGGCATCGACGCCCACGTCGAGCCCGCCGATGCTCCACCGCCCGCCAAGCCGAGCGTGATCATGCTCGACGCGGCCGAGCGGCTGCAGCCGGTGGAGGGTTGGCTGCGAGAGGAGTTCCTTCCGGCACTGCCCGCGGAGACGCGGGTGATCATCGCCGGCCGCCGGCCACCGGACACTGCGTGGCGGTCTGATCCTGGCTGGCGTGAGCTGCTACGCGTGATGGCGCTTCGAAACCTGTCGCCAGCCCAGACTCGGGCGCTGCTGGAAATCGAGGGGATCTCTACTGATCTGCTTGATCAGGTAATGGCCTTGACCCATGGGCATCCCCTTGCAGTGTCCCTGCTGATCGATGCCGTACGCCGCTCAAGACCGGGGACCGAAGTTCCGGAAACACTGCAAGATCTGCCTGATGTGGTCACTGCTCTGCTCAACCAGATGGTGGAGCAGGCACCAACTGTTCGGCATCGTGCCGCGCTGCAAATCTCTGCCCACGCCTCGGTCACTGCCGAACCGCTGCTCCGGGCTGCCCTTCCGGCCGAGCCTGAGGAAGCCTCGGAGCTGTGGGAATGGTTGCGTGGTCTGACGATCATGGAGGAGGCCCAGTCCGGCATCTTTCCGCACGATGTGGCCCGTGATGTCTTGGAAGCCGATCTGCGCCGGCGTGATCCCGACACTTACGCCGACATCCATCGTCGGCTGCGTGGATACCTCGTCGATCAGGTCAAGGCGGCAGCCGGGAATCCTGACGGGCTCCAGCGGGCCGTGGCGGACCTGCTATTCCTGATTCGAGATCATCCGGTCGCCGGCGCCTACTGGTATTGGGATGCCCTGGAAGGCTGCCCGGGGCAGCCCGTCCAACCTGAGCAGTTCGACCTGATCATCGCCATGACCCGTGACACACAGGGCGAGCAGCAGGCGAAGTTGGCGGCTCATTGGCTACGCCGTCAGCCGAAGGCCTTTCGCGTATTTGAGACTCCAGACGGTGAGATCGGAGGCTATGCGGCCCGCCTGGCCCTTCATCTGGCGCACCCCGAGGACATCGACGCAGATCCGGGCGCGGCCGCGTTGTGGCGCTACGTCCAGCAGCACCATCCGGCGCGGCCGGGGGAGCTCGTGCTGGGTTGGCGGTTCGTTGTCGATCGCGACCCCGATGAGCGCCATCCTCGCCTGGCCGGAACGATGTTTGGCGCTTGGCACGTGATCGACATCTTGCTGCGAGGGCCCACGGCCTGGGAATTCGATGCCTGCTACACCGACCTCGATTACTGGGAGCGGTTCTTCAACCACTTTGACTTCGTCCATGTCCCCGAAGCGGACTACCAGATTGGCTCCGCCCGGTACGTAGCCTTCGCCCACGACTGGCGCCGGGTCGGCGTTGCGGACTGGTTGGAGGTAACCGCGGCCCGAGAGCTTGGCGAACAAGTCACCGTCTCCGCGCCCGAGCCCGCCGCCATGCTGTCGCAGGAGGAGTTCGCAGCGTCGGTGAAGGAAGCGCTCCGCTCGTTTCATCAACCTCAAGCGCTGCGACGCAACCCGCTGGTTGCCTCCAGCATCGTGCAAAGCGCACTGCGGGAGCATCCCGACGATCGTCCCGACCAGGTCCTGCGCGGGCTCATCCTCGATGCCGCCCACGTCGTCAAGTCAGACCCGCGGGCAGAAATTCAATACCGTGTATTGGACCGTACCTATCTGCGGCCCGCACCGAGCCAGGAGAAGGCGGCCGAGCTGCTAGACCTGCCGTTCAGTACCTACCGGCGCTACCGGGATCGCGGCATTGAGGCGATCACTGACTGGCTGTGGGAGCACGACATCGAGACCACGTCACACGGCTAAATCGCCGCCCGCGAACGTGTACGGTCGGCCGTCGACCGGGTGCTCGATCCAGCAAGGCGAGCCAGAACCCGGTGACGTGCCCGCCGCCGTAGCCGGCCTGTCGTCGACTGCACCTCGCTCATGGCACCAGCACACCCCAATAGCCCGCCCAGCCCACGAGAACCGCCCCCGCGGCCACCAGGATCAACCGATGATGATCAGTCCGTTCACCACGGCGGCGGGAACGCCACCACCTGACGGCGATCACGACTGTGCAGACGCCGACAGTGACGGTTGATCCCTGGAGCAAGAGCCACGGGAGCGGCCGACCCACGACCACGGGCCCGATGACATTCGCGGCCGTGATCATCAAGAACAGCAGGTAGACCGGCAGGCCGAGCGTGGTGAACAAACCGGCGGCAACGATCAGGCGCTGGGTGCCACCCAACCCCGAGGCCCCCAACCCCGAGGCCCCCAACCCCACGGCCAGGGAGCGACTGCGGATGTGGCCCACGAGGCGAGCAATGGGGTAGAACGCGAACCCCATCGCCAGGGTCAAAATCAGGCCGAGGTGCACCAAATGTGCGGCGCCGCTCGGCGGAGCCAGCACCGGCGGCGGTGTCTCGGTGGTGGGCGGGGTGCCGAGTCGCGACGGCTCCGTACGTGCGAGGTCGTCGATCCAGTGGCGCTCGTAAGCCCCGTAGTCGGCCGGTAGTGAGGTGATCCGGTCGAAGCCGCCGTCCGCCGTGAGGTTGAGGTTATGGCGGACGCCGCTGATGAATCGCATCGTGTAACGGCTGTTGCCCCCGCGGCGCAGTGCTTCCTCGATGGCCGTGCTGCTCTCCCGGGGGAGGGCGACCCGGTCAAACTCACCCCATTCGGCGAGCACTGGCTGCCGTAGCTGTTGCCAGGCCGGTGCCGGGTCGAAGTTGGCCTCAGGGAAGAGACCGGCGCCGATCATCGTCCGAAGCGCGGTGATCTCCAGGGTGTGGGGCAGCCCGGCGCCTACGCCCGCGTGGCGGAAGAACTGGTCGTAGCCCCACGGCGGTCTGCACCGCTGGAGTCACCCCGACCGCGCCGACTGTGATCACGAACTTGACCGCACTCGAGCGAAGGCAGGCGAGCGGCGCGACGTAGGCCCCTTCCGATTGGGCCCACAATCCGAGGCGAGATGGGTCGATGTCTCGTCGGGTCACCAACAGTGCCACCGCCGCGACAGCGTCGGCGGCGAGCAAGCCGTAGTCGCGCCGCAAGAGGCTGTAGCCGGCCGTCCGCTTGTCGTAGATGAGCGTGATGACGCCGCGCCGGGCGAACGCCTCCGCAGCCGGTTGGAGCTCTTGCCGGCCGCGGTTCCCCGCTCCCTCCAGCATGACCAAGGCTGGTCGACGTTTCCCGCTCGGTCTCGGCGCCACCACGATCCCGTGCAGGATCACACCCCCGCCGCCGGCGAAGGTCACGTCGGTGGTCCTGACCGCCTCCGGCTCGGCGGCCGCTGGTGCAACAGGGACGGCCACGGCTGCGAGGAGGATGGCCAGGAGCCAGCCGACACATACTCGCCAACCCACCAAGGTGCGGCGGCTGGGACGGGCAGACATAGGCAGTTTCTCCGTGGACGGGGAACTGAGACGCCTACCACGGTAGAAATCAGGGCGGCCGCAACCCACTCGCTGCAGGCGACAGTTCGCATCGCTTTTCGACGTACGCCGGATCAGGGTCGGCCGGCTCTCCCCAGGTGCCGGACGTGCAGTGTTCTCCGCTTACGAGACAAACCGACTTGGAGGGTTACTTCAGCAGCCCGAACCGACGCATGTTCCTTGCCGGCGTGCCGGTTTCCCCCCGTACGACATCAGCGCCGATGCCCCGGCGCGCCGCTACGGTAGTGCCCGCGGAGCCGTCAGCGCGGCTCATCGGAAGGAGCGCCAGGATGAGCGTCACCATTGACGGCCCGGCCGACTTCCCGGCGTTGTATCGGAGCGCGGACCGGGAGTCGGAGCGAGCACAGCGGTCTTACCTGAGGTCACTCCGGGTGCGCCTCGGTGCTCTGCTCATCGCAGCGTTCGGCGGCGCGCTCACCTTCACTACCGCGGGTGGCTTTCAGGTTGGTGGCGGGCTGGCCTTTCTCGCGTTCGCTTGCGCGCTGGGCGCCGAGCTCTTTCTCGCCACGACAAGCCCGCTCACAACGTGGTACGAGGGCCGGGCCGCTGCGGAATCGGCCAAGACGCTCGCGTGGCGATACATGGTGCGCGCCGAGCCCTTCGAGGTCGACGCGCCTGACGTCGACAAGCAGTTCCTTGCCCAGACCTACTCGCTGCTGCAGGACCTTCGGTCGATCTCATTGGGAACAGCAGAACCCAGTGCACACCAGATCACTGACAAGATGCGCCAAGTCCGCGCTCTCGACTTCAATCAGCGTCGGCAGATCTATCTCACCGACCGGATTGCCGACCAGCAGCGCTGGTACTCCGAGAAGGCGCGGTGGAACGATCGCCGAGCGCGCGGATGGGTGCTCGTCAGCATTGTGCTCGAAACCGCGGGCCTCATCGGCGGCGCGCTCACAGCGTTCGGCTGGATCAGCTTCGACCTGCTCGGCTTCCTTGCCGCGGCGGCCGGCGGTGCCGCGGCCTGGATCGAGGCGAAGCAACACCGCAACCTGGCGACGGCGTATGGCATCGCGAGTCAAGAGCTCGCCTCAATCGCGACCGAGCTCCCGAAGCTAGACAGCGAGGAGCGTTGGGCTGCCTTCGTTGGCCAGGCTGAAGAGGCGATCTCCCGCGAGCACACTTTGTGGCGGGCGTCACGGGGACTGTCCGACCGCTTCAGACGGAAAGAAGGCTGAAGCGGTCACCCGACCCCACTGTGGGCGTCGGGCTGGAGTGGGCGGTGGTCGACTCGGCGGAAATCCGTGCCAGGCGCGAAACCGCTAGCCGGCGTCGTCGACTGGCCTCTTAGGCTTACAGCAGGCGCGGGTGAGCGGAAGTGGTCAGTATGGAGAGAGGCGAGGCGGGGCGGGTCTTCATCAGCTATCGACGCCAGGAGACGGCGTGGCCGGCGCGACAGCTGTACGACGTGCTGGTCGCTGAGCTGGGGGCTGACCGGGTCTTCAAGGATGTCGACGACATCGAGCCGGGCGACGACTTCGTCGAACGGCTCCAGTCGGCAGTGGGCTCCTGCGAGGTGCTACTCGCCCTGATCGGACCCCAGTGGCTCACGGTCACCGACGCCAAGGGGGCGAGACGCCTCGATGACCCAGAGGACTTCGTTCGGCTCGAGGTTGAGACCGCCCTGAATCGAGACGACGTTCGAGTCATTCCCATTCTCGTCGACAACGCCAAGATGCCGACGCCTCAGGAATTGCCCGCCGGGCTGGCGGCCTTGACCCGTCGACAGGCGGTCGAGATAAACCCGGTCAGCTTCGACACTCGCCGCCTTTTGAGGGTGCTGAACCACACGTTGAACGACGTCCGCGGCGAGCCGACCGGGCCGTCAATATCCGAGGCCGGCGTAGAGGTCCGGCCACCTGGGACAACACCGCCCGTACCTCCTGTCGAACCCCCGGCCGCAGCCGGGACGAGCGCTGAGTGGGCGCTCCCCTCCGCGCCGGCCGGACGAGGCGGCGATCGAGGGGCAGTCCGAAGACGAACGGGCATGTTGCTGGCCGTTGCTACGTCGATCGTTTTGCTGGTGGCGGTTGGCGCGGTGTGGTATTTCACGCGCGGTCCTGGCTTAGGCGCATCGCCGACCGGCCCGAGCAGCTCCGCATCTGCCCCAAGTTCGCCTTCCGTCAGCACCGCTCCGTCCAGCAGTCCGTCGAAGACCTCGACGGCTGAGAATCAAACCGGTTCGGACATCCTCGCCCACCGCGGCGGCGACGAGAAGTACCCGTTGCAGACCTTAGAGTCCCTCACCTCGGCGGCCGATGAGGGCTTCGCGGTGGAAACCGACGTGCGCTGGACCAGCGACAACCGTGCGGTGATTGTCCACGACGCCGCGGCAACCCAGGGGTTACGGTGCGATCGGCCTTACCAAGTGTCCACGACGACATGGAAAGAGCTCAGCGAGCACTGCCGTTCATTCCCGAAGAATGGGAAATCTTATCCGCCTGCGACCTACGCAAATGTGATGGAGGGCCTGGCGAGCTACAGCTCATGGGTCTACGTCGAGGTCAAGGTTGACCAAAACGCTGGGCAAAACCGGGAGTTCATCGATGTTATCCGCAGCAACGGTCTGAGTAACCGCACCGTCGTCACCTCAACCGACCTGGATCGGCTGGCGCAGATCAAAAAGCTTGCACCCGATCTGCCTCGCATGCTCTTCGTTAGCGAGAAGGTTCCCGTAGGCAAACTGGTTGACGAGAAGTTGTGGGCAGTTGCGGTCAACTATGACGTTGCGTCGAAAGACTACATAGCCGAGCTGAAGAAGGCTGGACTCATCGTCATCGTCTGGACCGTGAATGAGGAACAGGCATGGGCAAAGGCGAGGTCGGCGGGCGCCGACAAAGTGCTGACCGATAAGCCAAGGGCGTACGAGGCCTGGCTGAGCAAGCAATGACTACAAGCAATGACTAATGTGGACCAGGTTCCACGGCCACAGCCGCAGCGGCTGGTCAGCGCTTGTGCTCAACGCCTTCTTCGCCGGAGGCGGCGGCTTTTTGCGAGGCTCCGCTGCTGAGGGCTTTCTCCAGCCGGGCTACGGCTGCCTGCATATTCTCGGCTGCCTCCAACCATTGCCGATGCTCCAGCGATAGCTGATCTTGGACCGCGCCGACGAACTCACCGAGCACCGACGTGGATCCGCCTGCGATGCTGAGTCGTACGTCGTCGAGACGCTCGCGTAAGCCCAGTAGTGCCTGAGCGCTGTTGTCATAGCGCTCAGCGTTCCTGCGATCTTGGTTGATGGCTTCGCGAGCGGCGGCGAACGCTTGGAGGGCGGCGCCGAACACCGCCAGCGAACCGAGCGCAGCCCATTCGCTCCGCAGCGCACCGAGTACTCCGGCCGCACCTGAGGCAAATGCCGCAACCAGGACAGATACGGCCGACACATCAAGAGTCCGTTCAGCCGATTTGCGGTGCCCCGACCGGCGGGTCTTGTAGTAGGCGAGCTGAAGATCTAGCTGATAGCGGCGAAAATACTCCAACTTAAGCAGCTCGAGCTGGGGATCGAGCGGCCCATCTGAGGAGTTCGCGATGGTAGTGAAGTAGGCCAACCGCTTGGTTTCTGCGCGTGCGCGCGCCGTCATCCAGTCCTCGAGGAGCCGGCCCTCCTTCACCCGAAACAGCGACATCGACGCGATCCCGCCGGCTGCGACACCAATAAGAGCGAGCACGATGAGAACTGTCCGCGTCAATGCGCCCCAGCTGCTCCCAAGCAGTGCCACAGCCATCAGTAGCGCGCTCACCGTCGCCGTAGCGAGGACCGCCCAGTTGGCCCGGATTATCCATCGCTTGAACGTTCGCTCCGCGACACGCGCCTCAGTGTCAGCTTCCGCATACTGCCGCGCCAGCTCGACGGGGGCGCTGCGGGTCAGTAGCGCGGCGAGCTGTGGTGCTGCGGTTTGCAGCTGCTCGGCGTGCTCGAGAGGCGACAGTCGGTAGTCACCAGGGCCGTCGCTGCCAATGATTCGGGCTGCATCCAACATGAGTACAGCAGCAAAGTACAGCAGTGTCCCGCTACGCAGCGCAGTCCCGCGGGGTCGCGGTCGGCGGAGGAGCTACTCTCTTAGCCAGCTCGGCCGGGTGCGGGCTGGTGCCTTCGTGATCGGAAACCGTCTGGGCGCAACGGCCTTGGTTGACTCCTGCCGCGTCAGGCGGCACGCTCAAACGCATGGCTGAGCTTCCCGGCGGTTCCGCCGGCTGCGATGTGTGCGGAGTTCTGGTAGATCCAGAGAGGGTGTCCCTGCACAATGCATGGCACCAGACCGAGGACGAGCGTCTTGAGGGCCTCGCTCAAACCCTGCGTGAGTTGGGCGATATGGTGCGCGACCGTCGCGGTTAAGCGGGACGCGATCTTCAGAGCTGCTGGAGGCCCGAACTCTTTCGAGCGTGATCCGATGCAATTCTGGCCAATATTCAAGCCGCGCGGGCTTGACCGCTGCATACTGACCCCGACATGTGCTTCGGCGTTCGGGGGATGTAGACATGCGGCGCAGGTATTGGCGGGCAAGCGCGCTGGCCGGACTTCTTGGCCTGATTACCAGCGTCAGCACGGGAATCGGCATAGCAGTCGCCCATCCGGGCGATCCTGATGAGACCGACGCCGAGCACGCCAAACAGGATCTTGCTGGTACCTCGATCGAAAAGATCGAGAAGGCGACGGCGGCCAACGCGGCCAAGATCAAGAAGGCTACCGGAGATACCCCCGGCCGCCGGACGGCCGAACAAAAGGTAGCCAACGCACGCATCTCTGCTGCCGCGGCCCAAGATCCCGGCCAGGGCGGATCCTGGAGCTCGGTCCTGTCCACCAGCGTCGTGCCGATCTTCCAGGCCGTCTTGCCGAACGGCAAGGTGCTGATCTGGGATTCCGTCGGTACGGGTCCGCCAAGCTCCAATACGGACAATAGCTTCACCCGGGCCATGGTTTGGGACCCCACCACCAACACGTCGGTCCGCAAGGACGTCTCGGGCTACAACATCTTCTGCGCTGGATACACCCAGCTCGCCGACGGCCGAGTGCTCGTGGCCGGCGGGAACAAGAATGCTGCCCTCGACGGCATCGTGCAGACCCACATTTTCGACTGGCGCACGGAAGCCTGGAGCCGTGGACCTAACATGGCGGCTGCTCGCTGGTATCCCGCGGTCCAGGCTCTAGGCAATAACGAAGCAGTCATCGTTGGTGGCGGTCCAGCGATCCCTGAGGTCTATCAGACCAACGGAACACTTCGCCCGCTTAGCAACGCCAGCGGGTACAGCGAGCGGTTGTATGCGTTCCTGACCACTCGCCCCGATGGACAGGTCCAGTTGCTCGGCCCCCCTGGCCAGATGAACACCATAGATACCAGCGGCACCGGAGCAATCACTGCGACGAAGCAGCGGGATGGCATCGCCCGAGACTATGGCGGCTTCGCCACCTACGACATCGGCAAGGTGCTCGTCGCCGGCGGCGGAAACCTGACCGAGGGCGGGCAAAGCAACGTTCCGACCAAGACAGCGGTTGTCGTTGACGTCAATGGCGGCACCACCACCGTTCGCTCCATCGCATCAATGTCGGTTGCGCGGCGCCAGCACAACCTCACCGTTCTGGCTGACGGCAGCGTGCTCGCAACCGGCGGGCAAAGTCGCTCGGTGGACGATGTGGTCGATCTCACCAACCCAGTGTTCGCTGCGGAGCGGTGGGATCCATCGACGGAAAAGTGGACGGTTTTGTCGAGCGCCAGCCGGGTCCGGGAATACCACTCCAGCGCCACACTGCTGCCAGACGGTCGGGTAGTCACCGGTGGCGGCGGAGTCTGCGTTTCCTGCCAAACCAAGGGATATCTGGAGAAGAACGTCGAGTACTTCGAGCCGCCTTACTTGTACAAGAAGGACGGCAGTGGGCAGCGGGCAAGCCGGCCCGTGATCGGCTCGGCGCCAACCACGGCTACCTATGATCAAACATTCAGCATCACCTCCACGCAGGCCGGAACGATCGCCAAGGTTGGGCTGGTACGCCTAGGCGCGGCGACTCACAGTCAGGATCAAGGACAGCGCTACGTACCGTTGACCTTCACCGCCGCAGGCAACACCATCACGGCTACGGCTCCAGAGACCTCGAACATCGCGCCAGCCGGCTACTACATGCTCTTCATCACCGATACCGCTGGAGTCCCGTCGCTGGCCAAGATCATCAAGGTGCAGCAGAAGCCGCCGGTCAAGGGCGCTCCGTCAGACTTCAACGGCGACGGCTTCTCTGATGCGGTCGTCGCCGATCCGTACGCCGACCCGGGAGGTGTTGCAGACGCAGGCCAGGTGAGTGTGCTGTACGGCAACAGCAGCACGATCGGCGGCGGGTCGGTAGCTACGCTCGTGCAGGGTTCGGGCGCCGTGGACGACGACACCTCGAGCGGAGACCGATTCGGGTCCAGCCTGGCGGCTGCCGACCTTAATAACGACGGCTTTACCGACCTGTTGGTCGGGACGCCTTATGAGGACGTCGGAAGCCAGACCGATTCTGGGATGGCACAGGTCATCTGGGGTTCGTCCGCGGGGCTCGGCAAGGGCAAAGCCTCCTCCGAGCTGACCCAGACATCCTTTGGCCGGACTGTCACGGCCGGTGATCAACTGGGCTACGCGGTGGACGCAACGAACGAGCTGAGCGCCGACTCACCGATGTTGGCGGTTGGGGTTCCGGGCGGCAATGTCTCGGGCGAGAATGATGCCGGTTGGGCAGGCTTCTTCACCGCCGGCCTGAACGACCCGAGGGCCGTCGATCAAGAATCTGCTGGGATTCCGGGGGCCGCTGAGGCTGGGGATCGATTCGGCGAAACGATCACGCTCGGCCTGATCGCCGGCACCTCCAGCCGAGTTGATGCCGCGGTCGGTACCCCGGGCGAGGACTTGGGCTCCGGCACTAGTCAGATCAGCAATGCCGGCGCGTTCACCATAATCAATGATCTCTACACAGGCGTCGTGGCTGGGCAGGCGTACGACCAGAACAGTTCAGGAGTTCCAGGAACCCCGGAGAACAATGACGCCTTCGGCCAGGTCATGGACAGCGTACGGGTCGGCAGCACGACTCACTTGGCCGTCGGGATTCCCTCCGAGGACATCGGAACCGCGGCCGATGCCGGCAGCGTGCAGCTCTTTACCTCCACTGGCACCACCATGACGCCGGGCGTTGGCCTGACCCAGGACACCACAAGTGTGACTGACACGTCCGAGGCGGGTGATCAGTTCGGCCGCCGCATAGTCCTGGCGCCACCGGGGTTGAGTGACACCAAGACTCGTCTGGCCGTGGCCACGCCGTACGAGGACGGCTCAGCTGCCGATACCGGGCAGGTACAGATCTTCCCGCTTGATGATCTTGGCGCGGAGGTCACCTACGACCAGAACTCGACAGGAATTGACGGCGCAGCAGCAGCCAATGATCATTTCGGCGAGGGCCTCGGCTTCGTGGCCGGCGCGGCTGAGCGCTCCATCCTGGTAGGAGTGCCGGATGATGTGGAGTTCTCGAACGGCATGGTGAACGTCATTCCGTTGACTGGTGGCTCCATGCGGTCCTGGCGCCCGGGCGATGGTCGGGTGCCGTCCACGGGGACGGACCGCTTCGGCGGCGCTACGGGTGGGGAGGGGCTGCAGTAGCGCGCAGTGCGCCAGCTGCGTGGCACCGCAGCCCAGAGGTCTCGGGAATCTGCCCGAGGGCGTCACGCGTGCTGCGTCAAGACCGTTCGAGTCTGACGCGAGGGGGTACCGCGGTCACAAGGCGCGCCGCTGCGCAACCAGCGGGCAGACGAAGGGATCCTTGCCTCGCAGTCCGACGCTGTTGAGGTACCGGATGATGACACGGTAAGACTGCCACAGGGTCGTCTGGGTATATGGCACGCCTTCTGCCGCGCAGTAGGCAGCGACGAGGGGTTGCACCTTGCGGAGCGAGGGGCGGGCCATCGAGGGGAACAGGTGGTGTTCGATCTGGTAGTTGAGCCCGCCCATAAGGATTGACATGAAGCGTCCGCCGCTCACGTTGCGACTCATGAGGACCTGGCGGCGCAGGAAGTCCAACTTCAGCCTCGGAGAGACCAGCGGCATGCCGATATGGTTCGGCGCAAACGACGAGCCCAGGTAGAAGCCGAAGACGGCGAGCTCGACGGCGAGGAAGGCGACGGCCTTTCCGGGCGGCAACACCAGGAACACCAGGGCGACGAGGCCGCCGAGGCGGGCCGTCAGTAAGGACAGCTCAACCCATCGGCGCTCGACCGGCCCGCGGCTCAGGCCGCGACGGAACCCCTCTGTGTGGAGTGAAAGGCCTTCGAGCAGGAGGATCGGGAAGAAATACCAGCCTTGGTGAGATATCAGCCATTGCATCAGCCGGCCACGCTGCCGGGTTGCCTGCTCAGGGGTCATAGCGATGGCGCCCAAGTCGATATCGGGATCGGAACCGACCTTGTTCGGGTTGGCGTGGTGTCGGTTGTGCTTGGTACGCCACCAGCCGTAGCTGATGCCGACGAAGAGGTTCGCGATGATCATGCTGGTCCAGTCGTTCCAGCGGCCGGACTTGAAGATTTGGCGGTGGGCTGCGTCGTGGCCAAGGAACCCCAGCTGGGTCATGATGATCGCGAGCACACCGGCGCTGAGCAGTTGCCACCAGCTATCTCCGATCCAGATGAAGGCGACTACCCAAGCGGCCAGAATGAGCACGGCGCCGACCAGTTTGGTCCAGTAATACCCGTACCGGCGTCGCATGAGATCTAGGTCGTGAACGCGGCGGGTCAGGGCGGTGAAGGAGCTGCCGGCTCGGGCGTCCGTGGCTGCGCCAGGAACCGTCGCCGAGGAGGGCGGGGTGAGGGTAGAAGTCATGGGAGGAGGAGCCGTTCCGTAGCGGAGGTCCCGGAAAAAGTCTGGGCGACAGCGGGGGTGCTTCGGGAGCCGCGGCGAGTTTACACGGCGTCTCCGGCCCCAGACCGACTGCGAGATGCAGTGACGACATCCTACCCCGTGAATGCCTAAGTCAATCTGCGTGAGCGTCGCTCGACGGGGGTAACAACGTGGCATCACCGCGATAGGGTTTACGCCATAGCGGTCAAACCTAAGCCGACCGTGGCTGTGAGCATCGGAGAGGACCATGGACTCCGACGACAACGTCGACATTGAGTCGTCGGGTCACGACGTTCAGGCCGAGGACGAGGATCTTCGCGAGAGTCTCGCGGGTTTGTCCCGGTTGGCATCGAACCGGCTTCCGCTGGAGGCCATGCTGACCCAGGTCGCCACCTACGCAGTGCAGGCCATTCCCGGAGCCGACGGCGCCGGTTTGACCCTGCTCGAGCGGAACAGGGCCGACACGATTGTGGCGACCGCCCCGTTTGTTACCGAGATCGACGACATTCAATACGAGATGGGCCAGGGTCCCTGTATCAGTGCCGCCCGTGAGGGTCGGACCGTCTTGTCGGGCTCAGTCGGCGGAGATTCGCGCTGGCCGCGCTTCGGTGGCCGGATCGCCCGGCTCGGCGTACACAGCGTGGTGTCGTTGCCATTGATCACGCCCGATGGCGTGGTCGGCGCCATGAACGTCTACGCCCACGGCAAGAACGCATTCGACGAACGGGCCGCCGAACTGGGCCAGATCTTCGCCGCGCCGGCCGCGATCGCCGTGCAGAACGCCCACGTCCTCGCACAAACCCAGCGGCTGGCCAATCAGCTACAGTCTGCCCTGGAACTCCGCGGCGTCATCGACCGCGCTATGGGGATCCTGATGAGTCGAAGCGGTAGCACCGAGCATGAGGCTCTCGAGCGGCTGCGCACCATGAGCCAGCACGAGCATCGCAAGCTCAGCGAGGTAGCCCGCCAGATCGTGGACGAGGCCGTCGCTCGGGCGCGAGCCCTCCGGAGCCGACAAAGTCAAGAACCGTCCTAATTAGGCGCCACTATCATCCGCGCGTACAGTCATTGTTGACGCGGCTATCTGATTCCCCGGTCCGCGCAGCCGCCGCCAGTGGTTTCGGCGCTTTTGCTGAGCCAGTTCATGCAGACACGATTAGCGGGCGGATCCGCTTCCTCGGAGCACGAGTGTGGACCTTCCAGGTGCTGTACTCGCGCACGTCCAAGATCTCACGGCGAGCATCGGACACGATGATCGGGATCTGAACGACACGTTGGCGGCGCTGACCACCGCGCTGCTATCGACGGCCACCTCCTACTGCGGCTTGCAGCTGACTATTGTCGACAGCCAGTGGGCGGTCACGCTAACCGCCTTCACTGACAGCCACGACGTACCGGTCGGGACATCGCTGCGTCTCCCCCTCGGGCTGGTGTCGACGACAGTCGATGGGGAGAGCCGAGTCGTCTTCTACGCCGGCATCCCTGGCGCGTTCACCGATCTCGCCGCCGACCTGAGCCACGCCCTCGGGGGCGTCCCCGTTGATGGGCAATCGTCCACAGCGGATAACGCTGATCCTCGTGGGCCACATGTCGACGGTCACCGAAGAGTGATCGAGCTCGACACTGATCTTCCACCGATCTCCCGCGTGTCCGGGCTGACCGGCCTCGCCGAACTGACGGTGCTGAATCGCGCCATGGGGATGCTGATCCAGCAGGGCCACGACATTGAGGAAGCTCATCTTGTGCTGCGCCGGGAGGCCGCGGCAGCGGGAGTCGAATCGCACATCTACGCCGCGCGAATCCTCCGAGGCTAACGTGGCCCAGTGATCAACGACTCGATTGGATCGCCACGTCTCTCACCTGTGCCAATAGGCGCACCTTTCGTTCGGCACGCGGGCTGGTTGTCCACACGGCGGGAGCGCTCTTCCTTATCGCCCAGACCGTGATGTGGACCTTCGACCAGAGCCAGAACCTCGAGACTTCGCAGGACCCGGTCTTCATCGCCGCCCCGATTGCCGTGGGGAATTCCTCTCGGCATAGCGCTTGTGATGCTGGGCATCTGGATTGTGAAGCCGGGCGGGCGTCGGACGCCCCGACCTGCGCGCAGTGAAGATGGTCACGAGGGCGACTTTGTGCAGCGATCGTGGTGATCATGGAGCGCTATCCGCATCCGCTCTATAGAATCCCTGCATGAGCGCTAGGGAACCTCTGCCTGATGCGTTGATCGTTGGCGCGCCGAAGGCGGGCACGAGCGCCCTGCATGCGGCGCTCGCCCAGCATCCGCAGATGTACGCCTCGCCTGTCAAGGAGCCTAAGTACTACATGTGCTGGGACGCTCCCCCGCCGGCGTACTCCGGGCCGGGTGACGCGCACAGCAATCAGGAGTGGGTCTGGCGGCGAGAGGACTATCAGGCGCTGTTCCAGAAAGCTCCCGAGGAGGCCGTACGGCTGGAGAGCACGCCGTTCTATCTGTACACACGTGGCGCTCGGCAGCGGATCGCTGAGGAGCTTGCGGTGGCGAAGCTGATCGTCATCGTCCGAGACCCGATCGACCGCGCGTACTCCAATTGGATGCATCTGTGGGTGGACGGGCTGGAGCCGATCTCGGACTTCGTCGAAGCATGGCGCGCTGAAGACCGCCGGGTCGCGGCTGGATGGGCGCCCTTTTGGCACTACAGGCGTCTCGGTCGGTACGGCGAACAGCTGGCCGATCTGCTTGGCCGAGTGGAACGCGAGCGGGTTTTTGTTCTTCGCTATTGGCAGCTGGTGTCCCAACCGAAGGAGACGCTGAACCGCGTCGCATCCTTCCTCGGCATCGCTGCTGATCAGGTCAGCATGA
>Ga0307292_10000242_pt1 | contig 18554 bp, 13 predicted proteins | sample ER_DNA_149_FD_194471 | JGI IMG/M metagenome (GOLD analysis project Ga0307292, IMG submission 194471) | Bulk soil microbial communities from the East River watershed near Crested Butte, Colorado, United States - ER_DNA_149 | ecosystem: Environmental > Terrestrial > Soil > Floodplain | place...
CGCGGCTTGATTGTTTCAGTGCCAATGGCACTCTGACAGTCAGCCCGCCAGATTCGCCTCCTTCGTCGCTCGCGTTCGAGCGTCGAGCCCCCCTATAACCCATCCGCGACCTCCTGCAGTCGGCGAAGCGTGCTGCCATTCATAGTGCGGTCTTGCTCTGCTGGCGCTTGCGCGCCCGGTAGGCGGCCACGTTGGCCCGGTTGCCGCAGTTTCCAGTGTCGCAATAGCGCTTGGAGGAATTTTTCGATAGGTCGATCAACACATCTTTGCAGTCCTGCGCTGCACAGATCCGCAGCCTGCCCAATGCATCCGATCTGATCAGGTCAAGAAAGGCCATTGCTGCCTCGGCCCCGATCCGATCGGCGAGTGGCGCTTCTGGGCGAGTCACGTGCAGGTGCCAGTCCCATTCATCGTGGCGGGATAAGTACGGTCGGGCGTCGGCCTCGGCCAGGATTTCATTGGCGAGCATTGCTACCTCGTCACGATCCTTGACTGTCCAGAATTTGCGTAGTCGCGGCCGCAGTGCGCGTACGGATTCGAGCTCGTCCTGGGTTCGCCGAATCGCCCCTGACGTGGGGTGATGGGCCAGGAAGTCGTCCAGGTCCGCAAGCGTCACCAGGGTATCTCCGTCGAGCCCAACGGTATTGACCAGGGCCGCGGCTTCCGCGAGCGAAACTTCTGTGTCATGACTAAAAAGCATCTTGACTCCTGACATCATCATGTACTAGTGTAATGAGCGTAGTTAATTTTGCATATTACATCTTCCAGACGGGTCGTAAGGGAGGCTAGACGTGACCAGCACCACCCAAGAAGCAACCCGAGCGATCGCCGATCGTAGGTACGCCGGTGGATTGGCCCTAGCGCTCACCTCCGCGACGTCCTTCGGGCTCTCTGGCTCCCTCGCCCGCTCGCTGCTGGATCTGGGCTGGTCGCCCGCGGCCGTAGTCGCAACCCGGGTCGGAGGAGCATTCCTGGTCCTCTTGATCCCGTGTGTGTTCCTGCTTCGTCGGATCGGCTTGCCGACCGGCAGGCAGGGAGCTCGCATTCTGGCGTACGGAGCGGTTGCAATCGCTCTGGCCCAGCTCTGCTACTTCAGCGCGGTGCAATACCTCTCTGTCGGCGTCGCCTTGCTCTTGGAGTACTTGGCGCCAGTGATGCTGATCGGCTGGCACTGGGCTCGCACCCATCGGCGTCCGGCGGTTCCGGTGCTGGCTGGTGCCGGCTTGTCGATTGTCGGCCTGGCCTTTGTCCTGGATCTTCGCGGCGGGCTGACGCTCAACCCGATCGGCGTCGCTTGGGGTCTCGGAGCGGCCCTCTGTTTGTGCGCCTACTTCCTACTGAGCGAAGACAACGGAGCCGACGCGCCCGTAAATCCCCTGCTGTTGACGACCGCTGGCACGGGCGTCGGGGCGGCGCTCTTGCTGGCTGCCGGAGCCGTCGGCATTCTTCCGCTGACCGCTCACGCCGGCGTCACGATCTTGGCTGACCAGGCCGTCGGTTGGTGGCTACCAGCGGCACTGTTGATCTTGATGAGCGCCGTGCTTGCGTACCCGACCGGCATTGTCGCGGTCCGTCGGCTCGGCAGCTCGCTGGCCTCGTTCGTGTCGCTGACCGAGGTGATCTTCGCAGTTGTCTTTGCGTTCGTGCTGCTCGGGCAGCAGCCCGGTCCCATGCAGCTGGTCGGTGGTGCGTTGATCTTGACCGGAATTGCGCTCGTGAAGCGGCCGCGGGTGCGCTAAGCCCTTCGACAAGCTCAGGACGGCGCTTCAAAGCGCGCTGTTCGACCAGCTCAGGACACATGAAGCCTGTATCCAACCGAAAGCCCGATCACGAGCTGCCGAAGTCGGTGACCAACCAGACCTTTCCGTGTTCGGAGTCGTTGATCACATCGATCCCGACGTCGACGAACTTGGAGTTCAGGATGTTCTGGCGGTGGCCATCATTCGGCGGCTTCTCGTCGTACATCGCCTTCTGCACGGCCAATACGCCGGACTCGGATTGGCTGCTGTTGTAGGCGATGTTTTCGCCAACCATGCTCCAGTGGTAGCCGGCTGCCGAAACCCGGGAGCCAAGGTCAGCCTCACCGTTCAATTCGTGGCTGAGCGTGTCGGCCTTGGCCATGGCGAGATTGTGGGTGTGCGCCGAGTCGACAAGTTTGCTATTGAGCTTCAAGGATGGCAACCCATGGGCGTCGCGCTCGGAATTGAGCTCGTCGAGTACGGCGTTCGCCCAGTCGGAACGGGTGTCGTAGCTGGAAGGAGTGCTTGAGGCCTCCTTCGACGGTGCTGACTTGGCGGCCGCTGTCGACTTCTTGGTGGGAGTCGACGTGGCGTGATGGGTGTGCTTCGGGATCGACCGTCGCTTCGGGGTCGTCGATGCGCTGCTTGGGCTGTGGCTCGGTCGTGCGACCGGCGTAGCCGGCGCGTGGGATTTCAGCGGGCGATAACAGGCGCTACCGCTTTGGTGGATGTTGCACTTCTGGGCGTAGGGATGTGGGCGAGCTTTGTGCGCCTTCGAGGCAGCGCTAGGTGTCGCCGCGGGCGAGGTCGACCGAGCGGCAGGTGGTGTCTTCGATGGTGTGTCTGTGGGATATGAGGATGGAGCCGCCGCCGGAACGGCAATCAGTCGGTCGTCTTGGGTTGGTGCGCCGGGGTCACTAATGGCCGTGCCCCCGTAGATAGCTGCTCCAACAACGGCCGAACTCACGACTACGGCAGCGCTCGCAGAGGCGATTCGTAGTCCTAGGCCGGTCACAGTGCCTCCATCGCGTACGACGACCCCCGAGTAGGTCACGACTTGGTAACGGCAAAGGCATAGCCAAACACAGATGATCCTTGTCCGGCAACCACCCGACCGTTCTGCGGACACGCCGTACACTGCGCCGGTGGGGAGCGAGTCCGCTATGTCCAGCGGTGTGCTGATCGCCGGGACGTCATCCGACGCGGGCAAGTCGCTGGTAGTGACCGGCTTGTGCCGGGCGCTGGCGCGCCGAGGGGTCGCCGTTGCGCCGTTCAAGGCCCAGAACATGTCGAACAATTCCTGTGTCTGTGGCGATGGCGCCGAGATCGGCCGCGCCCAATATCTCCAGGCGCAGGCTGCAGGTATTGCTCCCGAATCGGCGATGAATCCCGTGTTACTGAAACCCGGTTCTGATCATCGCTCGCACATCGTGCTGCGCGGCGAACCGTGCGGAACCCTGGAATCGGGCGAGTACGTGAATGGACGTGCGCATCTGGCGGCCGCATCCTTCGCGGCGTACGACGAGCTCGCAGAGCGCTTCGAGGTGATCATCTGCGAGGGCGCCGGATCGCCCGCAGAGATCAACTTACGCGCCGGGGACTATGTGAATCTCGGCCTAGCTCGGGCGAAGGGCTTGCCTGTCGTGGTCGTCGGCGATATCAATCGTGGCGGCGTCTTTGCTTCCCTGTTTGGGACGGTGGCGCTGCTCGATGATGAGGATCGGCGGTTGGTACAGGCCTTCTTGATCAACAAATTTCGCGGCGATGCCGGGATTCTGCAGCCCGGGTTGGAGGAGCTCACGGAGCGGACCGGCGTACCGTTCGCTGGCGTGCTGCCATGGCTTCCCGATGTCTGGTTGGACGCTGAGGACACGCTCGAGGTGGCGAGCTGGCGACGTGATGATGCGGTCGGTGGGGAATTGCGGGTAGCGGTCGTGCGGCTGCCAAGGATGTCGAATGGCACAGATGCGGAGGCGCTGGCAGCCGAGCCGGGCGTGGACGTACAGGTAACGACCGATCCGCGCGCAGTTGCTTCGGCCGATCTGGCGGTGCTGCCCGGCAGCCGAGCAACGGTCAGCGATCTTGACTGGCTGCGCCGTACGGGACTTGCCAAGGTGATCATGGACCGGGTAGGCCGCGGTGCGCCCGTGCTAGGGATTTGTGGCGGGTACCAGATGCTGGCGCGACGGATCGACGATGCCATCGAGTCCGGTCGAGGGCCGGTGACCGGGCTCGATGTGTTGCCAGTGCAGATCAGCTTCGGCGCCAACAAGATGCTCGGACGGCCGCTGGGCGTGTGGCGCGGGCGTCAGATTCAGGCGTACGAGATCCATCATGGAGTGGCGCAGATCGCGGGCGAGGCCGAGCCGTTCCTGGACGGCTGTCGGCAGGGTCAGGTGTGGGGGACGATGTGGCACGGGGCCTTTGAAAATGACGACTTCCGCCGGGCTTGGCTGGCCGAGATCGCGTCGGCTGTTGGCTCTGATTGGTCCAGCGATCCCGGTGCCCCCGGATACGCCGTCCGGCGAGAGACCATGATCAATACCTTGGCCAATGCTGTCGAGCAGCATGTCGATCTTGGTTTAGTACTGGCCGGCACTCGAGTGGCTATCCGGCTGTGACAATTCAAGCGTTGGTGATCGGGATCGGCAGCGGCAATCCTGATCACTTGACTCGCGAGGCTGTGGCGGCGCTCAATCGCGTCGATGTCTTCCTCGTGGCCGACAAAGGAGCAGCTAAGCACGACCTCGTGCAGCTGCGCGAGAAGATCTGCCGCGCAGTGATCACCCATGATCACTACCGTTTCGTCGAGGTACCCGATCCTGAGCGTGGACCTGACCGCGACCGTGACGCGGCGGACTATCAGGTGGGTGTTGCGGCCTGGCACGAGGCACGAGCCCGCCGGTATGCCGACATCATCACCGGCGAGGTCGAAGACGCTGGCACGGTCGGTTTTCTGGTCTGGGGAGATCCTGCCTTCTACGACTCCACCATCCGGATCCTCGAGTCAATCGTGAGGCTTGGGATTGATCTCGAGGTGACCGTGATTCCCGGCATCAGCAGCATTCAGCTGCTTGCGGCACGTCACAAGATCATCCTGAACCGAGTCGGCCAGCCGATCCACGTAACCACCGGACGTCGGCTCCTGTCGGAATACTCCCCTGCTCTGGGAGACGTAGTCGTCGTGCTTGATGGCGATCTCGCCTGCGGTGGTCTAGCCGAAACGTTCGGCGACCTCATGATCTATTGGGGTGCCCAGCTCGGCCTGCCGGATGAGGTCCTCGTCTCGGGGCGGCTGGGCGATGTCCTTGACGAGCTCCGAGCCACGCGTACGGCGATTCGTCAAGCTCGCGGTTGGATAATGGACACCTATCTGCTGCGTCCATCAGATCGGAGTCCCGAGCACTGTCGCCCCTGAGGTTGGCCCAAGCGGCAGCCACGTACGGGGTCCTTGATCATGAGTGCTAGCACCACCGGGCGGACGCAACATCCGGGGTTGGTCATAGCCTCGATGACTCTGGCGAATGCCATGGTGCTCGTCGATCAGACGGCCGTCCGCTGACTCTGGCGGAAATCATGCGGACCTACGACGTCGGATCGCAGAAGGCGCAGTGGGTGCTCAACGCCAGCCTGGTGAGTCTGTCGCGCTGCTCGTCCTCGGCGGACAGCTCGGCGACATGCTGGGCCGTCGTCGAGTCTTCACCTTCGGGACCATCATCTTCGCCGCCGCCTCGGCGTGCGCGGCGTTCGCTCCAACGTTCGATCTGCTGATCTTGTGCCGGGCCGTCCAAGGCGCCGGAGGAGCCCTGCGCGCGGGACGTTCCCGGACGGAGGCGCATTCGCGTACGGCAGAATCCAGCGTCGACACGGAAGGTGTAGCTGACTCGTCAGACTGATCGGCCGAGTCCGAGGAGGCTGACATGGGTGGGGAGCGAGCGTAGCCGCGGGCGCTGAGGCTGAGAGAGTCGTGCATGAGTTCGTCGAGCTGTTCGCGACGGCCGACCTTCCACCTATCAAGTGAGCCAGAGGCCGGCCAACGGGAGTGCAGTCAGCCGGTCGCCGAACGAGAGGCGTTGTTGGCCGAGATAAACCACGAAGCCGTGCACGAAAGAAGCTCCGAGCCGATCTCGGAGACGGATGAGGTGGTGCATGTCGCGATCATTGACCGTCTGCGCCGCCTTCACCTCAATTGCTACCACTCGGCCGTCTGGCGTTTCGATCACGAGGTCGACCTCTTCCCGGCCGCGCTGGTCACGATAGTGATAAAGGGTGGGCGCCTGTTCCGACCACCCGACCTGCTTGCGCAGCTCGTTCACCACGAAGGTTTCGGTTGCTGCACCCAGATACGGAGAGGTGGGATTAATCAGCGCATTGCTGTTCGCGCCCAGCAAATGACAGAGCAGACCGGTGTCGACCACGTACGCCTTGGGGTGTCTGACGGCCCGCGTGAGCGGATTCCGTGACCAGGGCGAGAGACGATGGATGAGGAAGACGGCATCCAGCAATTCGATGTACCGCTCAACCGTGGCCCGGGGAAGATCGGCTTTGCCCGAGATGGTGTTGATCACCAACGACTGAGCACTCAGGGCAGCGACAGCACGCAGCACAGTGCTCGCGGCACTCGGGTTGTTGATCCGAGCCATCTCGCGGATGTCACGCTCGGTGATTGCTCGGACATAGCTTGCGAACCAGGCGCGCCGCGTACGCTGCCCGGCCATCAGGGCTGGTTCCGGGAAGCCGCCGCGTTCGAACAGCTTGACGTAGTCGCGTCGTTCGAGTGTGGCTGGAACCAGGTCACGCAGTGACTCGGGAGCCTCAATGGCCAGGTCGAGGAAGATCTTGCCCTGGCCTCTCAGCTCCCCCTCGCTCAATGGCAGCACCTCGAGAAACCCGGCCCGTCCGGCCAGCGACTCACCCAGAGTCGGTTCAGAGAGGAAACGTGTCGAACCGGCTAGGACGAACTTGCCGGTCTGCGGGTCGCGGTCCACCTCAGCCTTCACCGCACGGATCAGCGGTTCGCCACCCCGTTGTACCTCGTCGATGAACACCGGGCGCGCACTGGCTGAAATAAATCCGACGGGATCGTTGTGAGCAGCAGCCAACTCCGTTGGATCATCCAGGTTTCGGATCTGGCCGCGCGTACCGGCCATTGCTCGCATGAGCGTGGTCTTACCCGACTGACGCGGACCGTTGAGGACAACGATCCGGAAGGCACCGAGATACTCCCGCGCAATGGGTTCGACGAGCCGCTGGACCAGATCCACTGCATTAACTTAGCAAAATTACCGCACTTAACTTATCAAAAATACCAAACTTATCTTTGCATTTTGCATCCCCGAGAGGTGTTCATGCGTTCTGTACGGCCGCTGCGGGCCGAAGGCCTACTGGATCAAGATCAAAACCGGTCAGCCCGCGCCGCGAGGACACGCTGAGCTTGGGATAGGCCATCTGTCAAATGGCCGGTCTACCATCTGTAGAGGGTCTCTGTGCGTCGGCGTCAGCAAGGCAGCGCTGAAGTCGGCCAGTGCCGCGGCGGGCGATCAGGTCCGGCTCTCGATCGTCGCTGCAAGCTCATGGTCTCGGGCGTCACAGCCGGCCAATACCATCTTCAGTGTGGCGCGACGGCTGCTGGAGCGTGATCAAGAGCTCGCGACCCTGCTGGGTGCGGCCCGCGAGGCCGCAAGCGGCGGCGGCTCGGTTGTGTTGCTGCACGGCGAAGCAGGCATCGGCAAGACCAGCCTGGTGTCAGCGCTCCGCTCAGAACTCCCTGACGGGACGCGGATGTTGGTTGGCTCCTGTGATGCGCTCAGTACGCCGAGAACGCTCGGGCCGTTTCGGGATTTGACCGCTGCTGTCGGCCCCCGGTTGGCCGAAGCCCTGCAGTCGGGTGAGCGGGACCAGGTCATGGATGCCCTGCTCACTGAGTTGCACCATCCGCCACCGAGCACGCTGGTCATTGAGGATGTCCACTGGGCCGACGAGGCCACCGTCGACACGCTGCGCTTTCTGGTACGCCGGATCGGGCAGCTGCCAGTCGTCTTGCTGCTCACCTACCGCGACGACGAGCTGTCCCGCGATCACCCGCTCACCCAACTGCTGGGTGACGCTTCGCACGCCGACCAGGTCCATCACCTAAGCCCGCAACGCCTTTCGGAGCCTGCCGTACGTGAACTCGTCTCCGACAGCGCATTAGACGTTGACGAGGTCTTCGCGCTAAGCGACGGCAATCCCTACTTTGTCAGCGAGCTCGTCGCTTCGGCGGTCGGCTCCAGCGTGCCGCTCACCGTAGTGGACGCCGTCTTGAGCCGACTTCGCCGGCTCCCTCCGGCCCAGCAAGACATCATCGAGCTGCTGGCCGTTGTCCCGTCGGCTCTCGACCGGCAACTCCTCAATGCCCTGGTGAGCGACCATGCCGCGATCACGGCCGCCGAGCAACGGGGCCTACTCACCGTGCAGCCTGAACAGGTCTCCTTCCGGCACGAGCTCACCCGACGAGCAATCGTGGACGCTTTGCCGGTGGCGCGCCGCTTGGAGTTGAACGCCCGCGTACTGGCCGCTCTGGAACACCTTGGCAACTCCGATTCCGGCCGGCTTGTGCATCACGCATCCGAGGCCGGCGACGTCGACGCCCTCGTACGGTATGCGCCGATTGCGGCGCGTGATGCTGCCACGTCCGGTGCCCATCGTGAGGCTGCTGCCCACTACGCACTCGCCTTGGCCCATGAGGACCGCTTCACATCAACCGAGCTGGCCGACCTCTTCGAGGAGTGTGCCGTAGAGCGCTACACGATCGGGTCCGCCATCGATGCGGCCACTGCTCAACGTCGCGCTGTCGCGCTGCGCCGACAGCTCCCGGATCCGCGCGCCCTCGGGCTGAGCCTGCGCTGGTTGTCCAGAATCATGTGGTTCAACGGCAGACCAGCTGAGGCGCAGCAGGCCGCTGAGGAAGCGACAGTCATCCTCGGCGGTGTTGGGGACGAAGGGCTGTTTGCGTTTGCGTTGAGCAATCAGTCGCAGCTCGCCATGCTCGCCCACCGCACCGAGGAGGCCGCAACACTGGCCAGGAGAGCCATTGCATTGGCGACGACCGCAGGCGCGACCCCGGTGCTCTCCCATGCCCTGACCAACCTCGGTCTGGCAAGGTGGCAGAGCGCAGATCCCGGCGGCTATGAAGATCTGCACGAAGCTGTGCGTGTTGCGTTGTCCATCAACGATGTCGAGGATGCCTGTCGCGCGTATGTCGGCTTGGTCTGGAGCTTCCTTGACGAGTTTCGCCTTGATGAGGCAGAGCCGCTGATGATCAAGGCGCTGGCGCTGGCCGAGGAAGCCGAGTTCATCGGCTTCCATGCCTACCTGCAGGTCTGCCACGGCCGGCTCGAGCTGGCCCGCGGCCATTGGGACGATGCTGTCGCGGCTGCGGATCTGGCGTCCCAATCGCAGCCGGCATCGCGCTGCGCGGCATTGACGGTGCTTGCCACGGTACGGGTTCGGCGTGGCGAGGCGGGCGCAACCGAGCTTTTGGAGGAAGCCCGTCGACTCGCTGATCAGATCGACGAACTCCAGCGGATTGGCCCAGTTGCCGCAGCTCGTTGCGAACACGCCGCACTACGAGGTGACTCAACGGCGGTGATCACCATTGCCGAACCAGTCTTTGCCGAAGCGGTACGGCTCGGGGACCTGTACTTGCAAGCCGAGCTGGCTTACTGGCTCCGAAAGGCTGGGCGGGCTGTCGATCCATCTGATGTTGATCATCCTTTTGCACAGTTGGCTCGCGGCGATTGGCAGGCGGCCGCGCGCATCTTCCAGGAGCGTGGCTGTCCCTACCATCAGGCCGTCGCGCTTGCCGAGAGCCAGGATCCAGATGCGCTCCTGGAGGCGTTGCCGATCTTGGATTCGCTCGGTGCCATCCCGCTGGCGCGGCAGGTGAGAGCTGGACTGCGTCAGCTTGGCGTGCCGAACGTGCCGCGTGGTCCGATGGCAGGTACTCGGGAGAATCCAGCCGGCCTCACAGAGCGGCAGCTTGAAGTGCTGCGGCTGCTGACCGCCGGCTTGACCAATAGCGAGATCGCCACGCAGCTGGTGCTGTCGGTGCGTACGGTCGACCGGCACGTTGCCGAGATCTTGGCCAAGCTGGGGGTGACTTCCCGCCGTGCAGCGGCCGCTCGCGCCGCTTCATTGGGTATCGCTGCTCAGGGCCGGTAGCGCGTACTCAAATTTCCGACCACTGCGGACTTTTCGACATGAAGTGCGACGCTCGGTGGTCGATTATCCGACCATTGCGGACTTTTTGAGGTCGCTCGTGGCCCGATTACCCACTCTTGCTCCAAGGGCTCCAGCCGATCTGGGTAGTTGCTCATACCGATGTCAGTAGCGCTTGCCGATGATCGCGCGTGCCTGCTGCCGTAGAAATTGATCATGACAATGAATCAATTGCAGGACACCATGATCAAGAACGACACTCCACAGACGCACTCGGGACTGCGCGTACTCATAGCCGGCGGTGGCATCGCCGGGCTGAGCCTGGCTCGGGCACTCAAGGACGCCGGGCACGACCCGCTGGTGATCGAGCGCAGCCAAGAGTGGCCTGCGACAAGCACCTCGTACTACCTACCCACTAATGCGATACGTGCGTTGGACCAACTCGGGCTCGGAGAGGCGGTCGCCGCTGCGGCTCACCCCATCAGCCGGCAACGGGTCACCGGAGCTGGTGGGCGGGTACTGGCCGACCTCCCGGTGTCGACTGTCTGGGGTGAACAGAGTCGCTGCGCGGCGATCCGTCGTGACAGCCTGCATGAGCTGCTGCTCAAGGCAACGACCGACATTCCCATCCGTCTCGGCACCACCATCGACGTCCGGCTCCGGGATAACGCCGTCAAGCTCAGTGATGGCTCGATCGAACACTACGACGTGCTGGTAGGCGCGGATGGAGTGGATTCCGTGGTACGCACGGCCGGCATCGGCGGCAGCGAGCCGACCTACACCGGCCGTTGGGCCTGGAGTTTCATCGCCGGCGGCTGGGACGGCGAGGAAGGCACCTGGCAGGCTCGATTGGCACCCGATCGCAGCCTGCTCACCATGCCGTTGGGCGAAGGAGCCGTCTTCTGCTACGCCGACATCGCCAGCGCTAATGGCCGGCCAACCGGGGACTGGCGAAACTACTTCAATGATCTCGACAAGCCGATCACCGACCTGATGGCTCAGGCCGGGCAGGTGCCAGGCAACCCGATCATGGAAGTTGATCAGCCGTACGCGTTCCTTGGCAGGACGGTGTTGATCGGCGACGCGGCTCATGCGATGTCGCCCTCGATGTCCCAGGGTGTCGCGCTGGCAGTCGAGGACGCGCTGGTGCTGGCGGAGACACTCAGCAGTCTTCCGGTCCACCAGGCGCTCCCCGCGTACGAGCAACTGCGGGCTGAGCGCATCGCGTGGGTTCGGTCGCAGGCCCATCGCCGCGATAGTGCCCGCGGGCTGACACGTACCGCGCGGGACCGTGTGTTGAGACTGACTCGGCGCCGTACCGGACTCGCCGGCCAGCAAGCGCTCCTGGCCGGCACGCCCTGAGTCACCCGGCTGCTCGGGTATAGGCTCGACGCTGCGCAGAGGGTGCATCCGGTCCGCGGGAAGGGCAGCGCCCACCTCTATTGCAGTTGAGCTCGAACACGTCATACCTTCCGGCCCGCCGCGGACACGGGTCTCACGGAAGGAGATCGACGTGAATCTCGAGCAACTCCGCAAGCAGGCCAAAGAACTCGTGCGCGCGGCGCGCTCCGGCGACGCAGCCGCACAGACCCGCCTAGGCGATCTTCCGCTGCAGCTGGCCAGCGCCCAGCTCGTCCTCGCGCGCGAGAGTGGTTTTCTGAGCTGGCCCGCGCTGGTGCATTACCTCGAGGCCGACATCGCCTCGTTCATCCAGGCCGCGACGGATGGACGCTGTGAACGGGCAAACCGGCTGCTCGCGGCACGGCCCGACATCGCCGACGATCGCTGGGCACGACTGGTACTCGGGCGTGGCTGGGACGGTCGAGTGGATGAAGTGGGAGGCCCACGTGGCTGGGCGCCCTTGCATTACGTCTGCCACTCGTGCTTCTCTAGCGTCGCCCTCGCGCGCGAGCTGCTGCGCGAAGGCGCTGACCCCAACGCTTTCTTCCGCAACGAGTACGGGCCGATGTCGGCGCTGTACGGTGCAGCCGGAGTTCGCAAAGACCCCGAGCTGACCGCGCTGCTGCTCGAGTACGGCGCGGATCCCAATGGCGAGCCTCATTTTGGCGACGCGCTGTACCACTCGGTTGAGGCCCCAGACCCCGCCTGCCTGAAGCTGCTGCTCGCCTACGGGGCGCAGCCGCGCGGGTCGAACGCGCTGGCGCATGCCATTGACGATGACCATGTTGATCATGTTCGAATGCTGCTCGACGCTGGCGCGGACCCCAACGAGGGCGCGCTGCTCGTGCACGCCGTACGTCGTGGCTGCGGCCTGGAGATGGTCCGGCTGCTCGCCGAGCGTGGCGCATCGCTCGACCGGCGCGGCGGCGAATGGTCGACGCCGCCGAGCCAGTACCGCACGGCGTATGCCAATGCTGTCCTGCGTGGGCGTGCGGGTATCGTCACGCTGCTGACCGAGCTCGGCGCATCGACCGAACTCTCGCCCGGGGATCGCGCGGTCGCAGCCCTCGCGCGCGGGGAGCGACCCGACGGTCCGCTCCCCGAGCAACTGGACGCCGATAGCCAAGAGGTGATCATCCTCGGAGCGCTGAGCGGCCAACTCGAACGTGTTGTCGACGCACTCGGACCTAATTTCTTCGGGCACGTCGGCGGTGGCCCGCCTGGGACGCTGCTGCATCACGCCGCCTGGGTAGGCGATCCCCGGATCGTCTCGCGGCTGATCGAACGTGGTGCCGATCCCCTCGCGCACTCTGGAGCCGAGTACGACACGCCGGTTGCGTGGGCAGCGTTGGGCTCGCAATACCAAGCGCTGCCCGGCCGCGATTACGTCGCCGTTGTCGAGACTCTGGTTGCTGCCGGCGCCGAGTTGGAGGAGCGTTTCGCCGAAGTCGCTCACGGGCCGCTGGCGGATTGGCTCGACCAGACTGCCTCCGGGTAGGGCTGCCGCGCGATTTCCTTGACGAAGGACCGGAGCCTGAGTTGACTTGACGAGGACATGACCACGCGAAGTAGCCACCGACCGGCCGATCTGCAGCCTGAGCGCGACCCCCTGGGGTTGATCAACGGCGAAGGTGTCATCACCGGCACGATCGTGTCCGCGGCGGTCATCGCGGCCTCGGCCGGACATCTTGAAGAGTCACACATCGTTCTCGCAATTCTCGGAACGGCGTTCATCTACTGGCTGGCGCATCTCCATGCTCGAACCCTGGGTGACGCGGTCAAGCACCGCACCCATCCGGTCAACGCACTGAAAGAGGCACTCGCAGAGACCTGGCCAATCCTGGCTGCGTCTCTGGTGCCCGCACTGATCTTGTTCCTCACCCAGGTCTTCGGTATCAAGATCCGTACTGGTGCCTGGATTGCGGTCATCGCGAGCACCGTGTTGCTGACGATCTACAGCTTCCTGGCTGGCCGCCGCGGTGGACTCGGTCTCGGAGGCAGCGTGTTGAGCGCCGCCATCGGTGCCCTACTCGGCATATTGGTCATCGGGTTGAAGGCCGCCCTGCACTGACATCGGCAAGCACTCGGCGTACCGCATCGAGTGTGCGGTCGACGTCCTCGTCCGTGGTTCGCCAGTTCGAAACCGAGATGCGCAACACCGCCTGTCCTTGCCACGTCGAGGGTGTCATCCACGCGGTGCCGTCGCTCAGCAGCCGAGCGGCCACCTCACGTGTCACCTCATCGCTTCCGAACGACACACACACCTGGGTGAACACCACGTCGTTGACGACGCGTACGCCCTCCATCTGGCTGAGGCCCTCGGCGAACCGGCGGGCGTGTGCGCAGAACCTCTCGACCATCTCCGCGACCCCGCGACGGCCCAGCGAACGAAGCGCCGCCCAGACGGTAAATCCGCGAGCGCGACGCGAGAATTCGGGCACAGTCGAGAACGGATCGGGCCGCTCGTCTTGAATGAGATACGCGGCATGCACACCCATCGCGGCGTACATTGCTTCGGCGTTGGCCACGATGGCGATCCCGCTGTCGTAGGGCACATTGAGCGTCTTATGCGCATCGGTTGCCCAGGAGTCGGCGCGTTCAGTGCCTGCAACCAGCGGGCGGTAGGTAGCCGACGCGGCCGCCCAGAGCCCGAATGCGGCATCGACGTGCACCCAGGCGTCGTGTCGATGTGCAAGATCAACAGCGGCGGCGATGGGGTCGAAAGCGCCGCTATGCACATTCCCAGCTTGCAGGCAGACGATCACCGGATTGTTGCTGATCTTGCCCAAGGCGTCCTCCAGCGCATCGAGCCGGATGCGACCTTGATCATCTGCTGGTACCACGATGCTGCGGGCTTCACCGAGGCCGAGGAATCGCAGCGCCACATCGACCGTCTCGTGGCGTTCTTCACCGACGATCACGGTCACTTCGGGTGCGCCGTGGAGCCCGTCCTGCTCGACGTTCCAGCCCGCCCGGCGCAGCACATCGTGGCGCGCCGCGGCCAAGCAGGTGAAGTTCGCAATCATCGCGCCCGTGACGAAACCGACCGCGGATTCCGCCGGCAGGCCCAGCAGGTCGAGAAGCCACTCGCTGGCGACCCATTCCGCACCGGCCGCTGCCGGCGAGGACGCGAGCAATCCCGCGTTCTGGTCCCAGGTCGATGTCAGCCAATCCGCTGCGAGGGTGGCAGGCAGCACGCCGCCGATCACCCAGCCGAAGAACCGCCCCGACGGCATTGCGACGACCCCCGGCTCAGCCCCGGCGATCAACTCCTCGATCACTTCCAGCGGATCCGCGCCCTCGGTTGGCAGCGGTCGTCTCAACGCATTCGCCACACCCTCTACATCGGTGCGTGCAGCGACTCTCCGATCCTTCAGACCGTCGAGGAAGTCAGTTGCCTCCTCGAGCACCCGCTCCAAGACCTTTCTTTCCTCGATCATCTGCTGACCCCCACCCCTTGGTGTCGGAAACCTACGTGCACGTACGCTGCTGTCGCTCTGCACTGGTTGCAACCTATGCGGTGCGCAAGGAATGTGTGTAGACCTGAACGGCAAGATCGGCCAGACGACGTCAGTGAGAGGGAAGTCATGGATCACTTCTTACGCCCGGGCCTGCGCTTTGCTGTCGTCGACTCTGGGCCCGCCGACGCACCAGCGGTCGTGCTGTTACACGGATTTCCACAACAACCCTTTACCTTCGACGCGGTTGCGGCTCGATTGAACGCGGAGGGGCTGCGCACCCTCACCCCGACGCAACGTGGCTACACTGCTGCCGCTCGACCCACCCGGCGACGCGACTATCGACCCGCTGCCACAGCCGCTGACGTCATCGCCCTGCTCGACACCGCTGGGCTCGCCCAAGCTCATATCGTTGGTCATGACTGGGGCGGCGCCCAGGCCTGGGGTGCGGCTGGCTGGTATCCGGACAGAATCGCGTCGCTAACGGTTCTCTCAATACCTCATCCGGCGGCATTTTTCACTGCATTGCGAACCAGCAAACAAGGCTTGCTCTCCTGGTACATGGCGCTATTCCAGCTGCCGGCGCTACCTGAGCGGGTCGTCGCGCGTACGCTCGCGAAGTCATTGCGGGACAGCGGCCTGCCAGAGGAGTTTGTCGATCAGTACAACGCCGCGATGAGCGAACCCGGAGCGCTCACCGGCGCACTCAACTGGTATCGCGGGATTCCCTTCTCCACGAAACCACCGCTTGGCAAGATCAACGTCCCTACGACCTTGATCTGGGGCCGGAATGATCCTGCCTTGGCTCGGGCTTCTGTCGAGCTGACAGCTGATCATGTCGCCGGGCCGTACGAGGTTGTCGAGTTGGACGCTGGACATTGGTTGCCTGAGGCGGAGCCGGACGCGGTTGCTGCTGGAGTCCTTGCTCGGGTGAGGTCTAAAACACGCTGAGGCTTACTGTGCCTCCTCGAGGTCGCCCTCGACATCGAGGTAGACCTGCTGCAGCGACGTGATCAATTCCGGATCGGGCTCCTGCCACAGCCCGCGATCGACAGCCTCGCTGAGCTTCTCGATGATGCCGCGCAGCGCCCACGGATTGGCATGTTTCATGAAGTCCTGGTTGTCCTTGTCCAGTACGTAGTTCTCGGCGAGCTGGGCATACATCCAATCGGTCACCACACCCGCGGTCGCATCGAAGCCAAACAGGTAGTCGACGGTCGCCGCCAGCTCGAAGGCCCCCTTGTAACCGTGCCGCTGCATTGCCGCGATCCATCGCGGATTGATCACCCGGGCTCGGAAAACCCGCGCCGTCTCCTCTGTCAGCGATCGCGTGCGGATTGCATCCGGAGTTGTCGAGTCTCCGACGTACGCCTTCGGATCGACTCCGGTCAGCGACCGAACCGTTGCCACCATTCCGCCGTGATATTGGAAGTAGTCGTCCGAATCGGCGATGTCATGCTCTTTGGTATCGACATTCTTCGCCGCCACCGCGATACGCCGGTAGTTGGCTTCCATGTCCTCACGCGCCGGAACGCCGTCAAGATCACGACCGTACGCGAAGCCGCCCCAGGCGGTATAGACCTCCGCAAGATCATGATCGCTACGCCAGTTGCCCGCCTCGATCAATGGCAAGACGCCGGCTCCGTACGAGCCTGGCTTAGAACCGAAGATCCGGGTGATGGCTCGGCGATGATCACCGTGAGCTGCAAGATCAAGTTGTGCATGCTGCCTGACAAAGTTCGACTCGTTAGGCTCGTCACGATCAACGACCAGGCGTACAGCGTCGTCCAGCATGGCCACAACGTGCGGAAATGCGTCTCTAAAGAAGCCTGAGATGCGAACCGTGACATCGATTCGGGGCCGACCCAGCTCGGCAAGATCGATCACCTCCAGGCCCACCACTCGGCGCGACGCCTCATCCCAGACTGGCAGCACACCGAGCAGCGCCAAAACCTCGGCGATATCGTCGCCACTGGTCCGCATCGCCGAGGTACCCCAGACCGACAAGCCAACCGACTGCGGATAATCGCCGGTCTCGTCCAGATGCCGACGGAGCAGAGACTCGGCCATCGCCTGGCCGGTCTGATACGCCAGCCGCGACGGGATCGCTTTGGGGTCGACGGAGTAGAAGTTGCGGCCGGTCGGCAGGACGTTGATCAGGCCGCGCAACGGCGAACCCGACGGCCCGGCCGGGACGTACCCGCCATCCAATGCATGCAAGATGGCTGTGATCTCGTCGCCTGTTCGGGCGAGCCGAGGTATCACCTCCTGGCACGCGAAACGCAGCACCGTTGCAGCCGCGTCATTCGGCAGCCCCACGATGCGTTCCACGATCTGCGGTATGGCATCGACCGACCAGTGCTCCGCAGCAAGCGCCTCGACAAGATCACGAGCGGTCGTTTCAACGACATCCACATCGCCGAGCGGCGCATCGTCGGCCAGCCCAAGCGCGGCGCGCAAGCCGGGCACCCCATTAACCTGACCACCAAAGATCTGCGGTGATCGCAACATCGCCAGGACAAGATTGATCAGCTCGCCACCCTCAGGCACCTGACCCAGCACGTGCAGTCCGTCGCGAATCTGGGCATCCTTGATCTCGCACAGCCAGCCATCGACATGTAGTACGAATTCATCAAAGATTTCATCGTCCGGAGCCCGCTCCAGGCCAAGATCATGATCGAGCTGCGCGGAGGTGATCAGCGTCCAAATCTCCCCGCGCAGCGCAGGCGCCTTGGCGGGATCCATCGCGTTGACCTGTGCGTACTCGTCAAGTAGTTGCTCCAGCCGGGCGATGTCGCCGTAGCTTTCGGCACGTGCCATCGGTGGCACAAGGTGATCAACGATCGTGGCATGCGCCCTGCGCTTGGCCTGAGTGCCTTCACCGGGATCGTTGACCAGGAACGGATAGATCAGTGGCAATGAGCCGATCGCCGCATCGGTGCCACACGATGCGGACATGCCAAGATTCTTGCCAGGAAGCCATTCCAGGTTGCCGTGTTTGCCGACATGGATCACCGCATGGGCGCCGAATTCCCGCTCCAGCCACCGATAGACAGCCACGTAGTGGTGCGAAGGAGCAAGATCAGGATCGTGATAGATCGCGATCGGATTCTCCCCGAAGCCGCGCGGCGGCTGAACCAAGATCACCACATTGCCGGCCTGCAGGGCGGCCGCGACGATTTCCCCGTGACGATCCCGGCGCTGGTCGACGAAGAGTTCGCCAGGCGCCTCGCCCCACGCCTCTGTGATCGCTCGGACAAGGTCGGAAGGCAGCTCGCCCAGCCAGCGGCGATAGGTCTCCGCCGGAATACGGACTGGCTGGCCCGAGAGCTGCTCCGCTGTCAGCCACTCCGGGTCCTGCCCGCCTGCTGCAATCAACGCATGAATCAGCGCGTTGCCCGCGGTGGTGTCGGGATGCTCACCCTCGACGGGACCGAGCGCACCGGTGCCCGGGATCGCTCCGGGAGCACCCAAGTCATAGCCTGCGGCACGCATCGCCCGTAGCAGCTTGATCACCGAGACGGGCGTGTCCAGGCCCACGGCGTTGCCGATCCGCGAGTGCTTGGTCGGATACGCGGAGAGCATGATCGCAATGCGCCGCTTCCCGACAGGGATATGCCGCAGCCGCGCATGATTGACGGCGATTTCGGCGACCCGGCGGCATCGTTCATGATCAGCGACGTACGCCGGCAGCCCGTCAGCATCGGTCTCCTTGAAGGAGAAGGGCACCGTGATAATCCGACCGTCGAACTCCGGC
>Ga0307292_10000249_pt1 | contig 18202 bp, 16 predicted proteins | sample ER_DNA_149_FD_194471 | JGI IMG/M metagenome (GOLD analysis project Ga0307292, IMG submission 194471) | Bulk soil microbial communities from the East River watershed near Crested Butte, Colorado, United States - ER_DNA_149 | ecosystem: Environmental > Terrestrial > Soil > Floodplain | place...
CCTGGCTGCGTCAGCAGCACCCCTCAGTGCTCGATACCGTCGTACGCCTCTGTTGATCGCCGGATGAAATCGGAGCTGTACCCAGTCTCTTCACGCTGTGCATGGCATGCACGCCATGTACAGCGTTAACGGGCGAAGCCAGACCGGCCGCACCCCTTATTGGGATGCGGCCGGTTTGCGACCTTGTCGGTCCGGTACTCGATCTATTCGTTGGCGGCTTCGGAGCCCTCGTTGAAGCCATCCACGATGCCGCCGAACTCCACCGGAGGCACGTCCGGGGCTGCCGAGCGCGGTGTGCCGGTGAAGGTGAACGGGTTCTCCGAGCCCGGGTCGGCGACATCGACCACGACGATCTCGCCCGGCTTCAGCTCCAAGAACAAGATCTTCTCTGCGAGCAGGTCCTCGACGTCGCGCTGGATCGCGCGGCGCAGCGGACGAGCTCCGAGCACTGGGTCGAAGCCGCGCTTGGCGATCAGTGTCTTCGCCGCCGGCGTGAGCTCGATGCCCATGTCCTTGTCCTTGAGCCGGATCTCGATCTGCGCCACCATCAGATCGACGATGTGCTCGATGTCCTCCTGACTGAGCTGGCGGAAGACCACGATCTCGTCAACCCGGTTCAAGAACTCCGGCCGGAAGTGCTGCTTCAGCTCATCGGAGACCTTTGCCTTCATCTTGTCGTAGCTGCCCTCGATGTCAGTGCCCTGACTGAATCCGAGCGTCACACTCTTGGCAATGTCGCGGGTACCGAGGTTCGTGGTCATCACGATCACGGTGTTCTTGAAATCCACCTGACGACCCTGAGCGTCGGTCAGTCGACCCTCGTCAAGGATCTGCAGCAGCGAGTTGAAGATATCGGGGTGGGCCTTCTCGATCTCATCGAAGAGCACCACACTGAACGGCTTGCGGCGCACCTTCTCCGTGAGCTGTCCGCCCTCCTCGTAACCGACATAGCCAGGAGGCGAGCCGAAGAGTCTGGAAGCGGTGTGCTTCTCGGAGTACTCGCTCATGTCCAGCTGGATCATGGCGTCCTCGTCGCCGAACAAGAACTCAGTCAGCGCCTTGGTCAACTCGGTCTTACCAACACCAGAGGGGCCGGCGAAGATGAATGAGCCGCTGGGCCGCTTGGGGTCCTTCAGGCCTGCCCTGGTACGCCGGATCGAACGGGAGAGCGCCTTGACCGCGTCGTGCTGGCCGATGTAGCGCTTGCCGATCTCCTCCTCCATGCGGAGCAGCCGGGCGGACTCTTCCTCGGTCAGCTTGAACACCGGAATGCCAGTGGCCGTCGAGAGGACCTCCGCGATGATCTCCTCGTCCACCTCGGCGACGACATCAAGATCACCAGACTTCCATTGCGCCTCACGCTCGGCACGCGCGGTCAGCAGCTTCTTCTCATCGTCCCGCAGGCCGGCAGCACGCTCGAAGTCTTGCGCGTCGATGGCGGCTTCCTTCTCCAGCCGTACCGCGGCGACCTTCTCGTCGAATTCGCGGAGGTCCGGCGGAGCGGTCATCCTCCGAATCCGCAGTCGAGCGCCCGCCTCGTCGATCAGGTCGATCGCCTTGTCGGGCAGGAAGCGGTCGGAGATGTATCGGTCGGCCATCTGGGCAGCCGCGACCAAGGCTTCATCAGTGATCGTGATCCGGTGGTGAGCCTCGTACCGGTCGCGCAAGCCTCGCAGGATGTCGATGGTGTGTGCGATCGAGGGCTCTGCGACCTGGATGGGCTGGAAGCGGCGCTCCAGCGCAGCGTCCTTCTCCACGTACTTGCGATATTCATCCAACGTGGTGGCGCCAATGGTCTGCAGCTCGCCGCGGGCCAGCATCGGCTTCAGGATGCTAGCGGCGTCGATAGCGCCCTCGGCCGCGCCGGCGCCGACGAGGGTATGAATCTCGTCGATGAACAGTACGACGTCGCCGCGAGTCTTGATCTCCTTCAAGACTTTCTTCAGCCGCTCCTCGAAATCACCGCGATAACGGCTGCCGGCAACTAGCGCGCCAAGATCGAGGGTATAAATCTGCTTATCGCGCAGTGTCTCGGGAACATCACCCCGGACGATCGCCTGAGAAAGGCCTTCGACAACGGCGGTCTTACCGACACCCGGCTCGCCAATCAGCACCGGATTGTTTTTGGTACGCCGCGACAGCACGGTCATCACTCGCTCGATCTCGGTCTCACGACCGATAACCGGATCAAGCTTGTTCTCCCGAGCGGCCTGAGTCAGATTACGACCGAACTGGTCAAGCACCATCGATGAAGAGGGAGTGCTGCCTTGCTCTGGCGCACCTGAGGTGGCCGCTTCCTTACCTTGGAAGCCGCTGAGCAATTGCAGTACCTGATTTCTCACCCGATTGAGGTCCGCACCCAGCTTCACCAAAACTTGAGCAGCGACGCCTTCGCCCTCCCGAATCAAACCGAGCAAGATGTGTTCGGTGCCGATGTAGGAATGATTGATCTGTAAGGCTTCGCGCAGGCTAAGTTCCAGAACCTTTTTTGCCCGAGGCGTGAATGGGATGTGGCCACTTGGAGATTGCTGGCCATGCCCGATGATCTCTTCTACCTTTTGCCGGACGGCCTCTAAGGAAATACCAAGGGACTCCAAAGCTTTGGCAGCGACGCCTTCACCCTCATGGATGAGTCCCAGCAAGATGTGTTCAGTGCCGATGTAGTTGTGGTTCAGCATGCGAGCCTCTTCTTGCGCCAACACCACGACGCGACGGGCTCGGTCAGTAAACCGCTCAAACATGTTCGTTGCTCCTCGCTCTCGGCGCGGCTCTCGCCCTGCTGGCTTGGACCGAGCACCGACGTCTCTCACTCTAGTCGGCAACGCACTCAGTTGCCTTGTAGATCATTCGTCGCGGACCTCGCTGTCTGCTGCCCGACCTGCGGGTATTGGGCGCCTGCGACGAGAGTGCGCTGGGAGTCACAACCATCAGCCAGACGCTGAATATTCCCCCTTGCCGATACCGGGTTGGCAAGATCGACTTAACGCGAGCACAAGAGCCGTTGATGGCCGAAAACGTTTGCTGACATGGCCCAGAGCAGCACAGCGCCCCGGGCGATGCTGTTCGCCCAGGGCGCAATCAGTATTGATTGGATGAGATTGCAGAAGTCGTTTGGGGCGGACGACTCCCGAGACTCAATCGAGACTCAAATCAGGAGGCGTGAGCCTTCTCGTATGCGTCCCGTACGTCAGCCGAGACCCGTCCGCGGCTACTGACATCAAGGCCTTGGGTCTGTGCCCAAGCCCGGATATCGCTAGTGCTCGACGAACCGGAAGCCTTCGCAGACCGCTTACGCCGACCACCTGTCTTGCGGGCGTGCGCCAGCCATGGCGCCAACGCGTCGCGGAGTCCCGCGGCATTCGTGGACGAGAGGTCGATTTCATACTCGGCTCCGTCCAGTGCGAAACTCACCGTCTCGTCGGCGGTTCCCCCGTCATAATCGTCTTCGAGAATGATCTGCACACGCTGCGCCATACGTTCCTCCAATGAAAGTGTGAGAGTTACCTGACAGCTGCGAGATTACTCGCATTCCTTAGTTTTCAACAAGCAAAGTCCAAGGCAATATCTAATACTGGCGCGGAATGGGTGATCGCTCCTACCGCAACGAAATTGACACCACTCTGCGCAACTTCGGTTGCGTTCTGTATTGTCAGACCGCCGCTAGCCTCAAAAGTTGCCTGATCGCCTAACTCCGCGACGATAGCGGTCATCTCAGGAACTGTCATATTGTCCAGCAAGATCTCGGTAGCACCCGCAGCAACGACTTGACGTGCCTGCTCCGCCGAAGTCACCTCGACCTCGATCGGCGTATCAGGAAAAGATTCCCGAACCGCACGATAAGCCGGCACTACTCCCCCGGCGGCGATCACATGGTTGTCCTTGATCAGGGCAGCATCAGCCAATGACATCCGATGATTGATACCGCCGCCCATACGGACGGCGTACTTTTGCAGCATTCTCAGACCGGGCAACGTCTTACGCGAGTCCCTAACCTTGGTATCGGTTCCTGCAAGTGCATCGACCCAGGCCCGAGTGGCTGTAGCGACTCCCGACATCATGGTGATCAAATTCAGTGCAACACGCTCAGCCGCCAGTAATGCCCGGGCATTGCCTGCCACCGTGATCAAAATGTCGCCGCGCGCCACCCGGTCGCCGTCGGTCGCATGCAGTGTGAGTTCGAAGTCACCGGCGGCCGAGCAAACCGACGCAACGGTGTAAGCAGCGACAGGCAGGCCGGCGACGGTGCCCGGCTGGCGGACCACAAACGCGCCATCCGCTATGTCACCGGCTGGAATAGTCGCGTACGAGGTGATGTCGAGCCCAGCACCGGCGCCTGGCGGCAAGACACCGCGACCCCCGAGATCCTCATCAAGTGCTTCCGAAACGATCAACGACAGTGCATCGAGGTCGAGGCCGGCTGCCGCTACGAGCTCTTCGGTCTCGGCCAGCGTGCTGTGGATCATCAACGGCTTGCTTGCCCGTCAACAGGTGTTGCCTGGGCCGGCACAAAACGATGCCGCAAGCCCAGCTGAGCATCATGTTCGGCAATGAGGTGGCCATGCCACTCCTCGCGGCGGCCCTCGAAGTCATCGCGCCAATGCGCTCCTCGCGATTCTTCTCTAAGTCGAGCGGATGCGACGATCGCAGTAGCCACCATCATCATGTTGCTGGCCTCCCATGACTCCAGGCCGGGCTCGGCTGCGCTCTGTGCTGCCAGCTTCACCAATTCGCCCGTACAGCGATCAAGCCCGGCGGCATCGCGCAGGCCGCCCGCGTAGCGGCTCATGGCCTGCTGCATAGCGGGAACCACTGCTCGGTGGATCAGTCCTGGTTGCCGATGATCTTGTGCCGGAGGTCGACGCGGCGGCTCGGCTTGCAGCTTTACCGCGATTCGGCGAGCAAAGACCAGCCCTTCGAGCAGGGAATTCGACGCCAGCCTGTTGGCCCCGTGTACGCCGGAGGACGCCACCTCGCCGCAGGCGTATAGGCCAACGAGGTTCGTCGCACCATCGAGGTCGGTTTCCACGCCTCCACAGAAGTAATGACACGCCGGCGCCACTGGTATCAGATCGGTTGCCGGATTGATGCCGGCTCGGCGGCAGCTGTGCCAGATGGTGGGAAACCGGATCCGCCAGGTTTCTTCCCCCAACATGCGGCCGTCGACGTAGACATGATCGACACCAGCCGCAGCCATCTCTTTCATAATCTGTTTGGCGACCACGTCGCGCGGTGCCAGCTCGGCCAGCTCATGCTTTCCGACCATAAAGCGCTCGCCGCGTGAGTTGAGCAGCAGACCGCCTTCGCCGCGTACCGCCTCGCTGACCAGTGGCAGCTGGCCACGCGCACCCGGACCGAGATAGAGCACGGTCGGATGGAATTGGATGAATTCGATATCCCGCAGCCGAGCTCCAGCCCGGAGGGCGGCCGCGACGCCATCGCCAGTGGAGACGGTGGGGTTGGTGGTTACGGCGTAAATCTGGCCGATACCGCCAGTTGCCAACACCACCGCACGCGCGTGTACCGCACCGACGCCGCCCCGGGTGCCCTCTCCGAGGACGTGCAGCGTCGCCCCGGCCACCGCTGGCTTCTCGCCCGGCTCGACCTGGGCCGGAATGAGATCAAGGACCAGCGCATGCTCCACGATCTCGATCCCCTGATCCGCGGTGACTGCGGCTATCAGAGCGCGTTCGATCTCCGCGCCCGTGGCGTCACCTCCGGCGTGCGCAATGCGATTGCGCATATGGCCGCCCTCGCGGGTGAGTTCCAACTTGCCGGCAAGATCACGATCAAACTCTGCGCCTCGATTGATCAGCTTGGCCACCTCATCAGGACCTTCGGTGACTAGCACTCGTACGGCCTCTTCGATGCACAGACCAGCGCCTGCCACCAGAGTGTCATCAATATGCTGCTGAACCGTGTCGCCTTCGGCCTGGACCCAAGCGATCCCGCCCTGCGCCCAGTGGGTCGAACCGGCGGAAACCTCATCCTTGGTCACGACCATGATCGTTCCGAGGTCACGGCATTCCAGCGCAGCAGTCAAACCTGCGATGCCCGATCCGATGACGACAATGTCCACCTCGCGGACCCAACCGGGCGGCTCCGCAGAGAGCCGCTGCGGCAACAACGGCAGGGGCGGTAGAGCGGGGAAGGGCGGTTGTGGATTTGCCTGGACGGGGCTGGTCACCATAGACGCACCATCAGGCACCATAGGCCCATGCTCCCGCATTCGTCGGAGGGTGGCACAACGCCCCCTGCGCGGGGATCCCGCTCGTGGTTCGACGCCTGGGTGGAGTCGGCGTACGGCGCGGAGGGTTTTTGGCGCTTGCACAGTCCCGACGCTCATTTCCGAACTGCAGCAGCGAGTGGCCCGATGATCGCTCAGATGGTGGCGACACTGGTCGATCGCCAGGAGGGCATCAGCAGTGTGATCGATGTCGGGGCAGGCAATGGCCAACTGCTGGAGGAGCTGTCGCTGATACGGCCGGATCTGCAGTTGGTTGGAATTGATCTCCGAACTAGGCCTAATAATCTGCCCGAACGTGTCGGCTGGGCGCGGGATCTCTGGGACGTACGGTATGGGTGCTGGACCAGCGGTGAGGCCGGAGCCGCACTGGGCAAGCCCGAGCCGGTGATGATCATTTGCTGCGAGTGGTTAGACGATTTGCCTTGCCCCGTTGTCACGCGTCACGCGGACGGCTGGCGGGAGGCGATCATCAACGACAATGGCCTCGAGCAGCCCGGGCCGCGTCTGGACGATGAGCAACTTGCCTGGGCCGACCGGTGGTGGCCCGGCGGTGAGCGCGCTGAAATCGGTCTTACCCGGGACGTGGCCTGGCGTGAGCTGATGAAGATGATCAGGAAACGCGGCGGCTGTGGTCTTATGATCGACTACGGCCATACGGCGGAGCGGCGTCCGCTTACCGGCTCGCTCGCGGCCTATCGGGACGGGCGGGCTCTCGAGCCGGTCGTCGCGCCCGGGGTCAATCTCACTGCGCATGTTGCGGTCGACGCCGTACGCGCTGCCGGTGAAGCGCTGGGGGCAACCACGACTTTCTGTGGTCTGCAAAGTGAGGTGGTGCCAGACCTGTTGCAGCTGGATACTCATCACGATCCGCTGGTTGATCTTGGTCGGCGGAGCCAGCATGCCGCGCTCAGCTCACAGTACGTCTGGGGCTCTCATTGGTGGCTGCTGCAGTGCTAGCTGGTTCGCTCTACTCTCGAGGCGTACGTTTCCCACCAAAAGCGCGAGGACACACGCCTCCGAGCCTCGATACCCGGGACGTTTGCCACCAAAAGCGCGAAAACGCACGCCAAGGAGCTCGCTCCCGGATGAGCCACCAGCCGCTTCGCGTCTTGGTTGGATCTCTGGCACCCGGCGTACTGCCCTCAACGCAGCCGGCCAAGCTACCCACCGGGACCATCATGCTGGATCTCGGCCCGGAACATCCGAGCAATGCCGGGCTGATCGAACTGCAGCTGTGGACTCAGGGCGATGTGATTACCACTGCGCGGATCGTGGTGGGGGCCATGCATCGAGGCGCGGAGAAGCTTTTCGAGGTACGGGACTATCGGCAGATCCTCATGTTGGCCGATCGCCATGACTGGCAGGCTCCGTTCTTCGGCGAGCTAGCCGTGGCCCTCGCCTGCGAACAGCTGATGGCCCTCGCAGTGCCGGAACGCGCTGTCTGGCTCCGTACCCTGCTCGCTGAGCACACTCGCATCCTCAGCCACTGCGGATTCCTCGGTTACGTAGCGCATCGGACGCGCAGCGATCCCGGACTTCGCCGCTTGCGTGAGGAGCTGCGTACACAGACACTCGGGCTGACCGGCAACCGCATTCACCCGATGGCGACGAGAGTCGGCGGGCTAGCGGTCGATGCCGATGATGTGTGGTTACGCGCCGAACGGCAGCTCGCGCAGCAGACGACTGAGGTGGCTGACGCTGTGCTGACCATGATCGACTCCACGCTATTCGCGGATCTGACGAGCGGTGTTGGTGTGTTGGATCCAGACACGATTCGGCAGTTCGGCGTAAGCGGCCCAGCGGCGCGGGCGAGCAGCGTCGCCGTCGATCTGCGGCTGCAACGGCCATATCTGGCCTACGGCGAGCTCGGCGGCCTGATCACTCCCCCGGTACGGCGCTCGGCTGACGCCCAGTCGCGGCTGGGTGTACTTGCCGAGGAGCTGACGATCAGCGCGTCGTTGATCATCGCCTGTACTGATCGCTTGATCGGGCGGCCGGGCCCGGTGTCGGTGAGGCTAGGCAAGATCATTCGCGTGCCCGAGGGCGAGGCGTACCTGGCGATCGAGGCGCCGCTCGGCATAGCAGGAGTCTTTCTGGTTTCGCGCGGTGAGAAGACTCCGTGGCGGCTAAAGCTCAGGACGCCGTCATTCAACAACATCTCTAGCCTGGAGCGATTGCTGATTGGCGTACACACCGAGGCATTGGAGGCAACCCTCGCCTCTGTCGGCTACGTCGTCGGCGACATCGACAAATAGCCGCGATTATGCGGGCTGGCGATCTGCCTCGTAGTTGGGCAGAACCGCGTCAATGATCTTGATATCGACCACTGGGAGCGATTCGGGGACAATCTCGTCCTCTGCTGGCATCTCCTGCCAGACAAAGTCATGGCCGACGAATACCCGGCGTGGCATGTGGTGAATTTGCGCGTCAGCTTCGTCACTCGATGTGATCAACTCCGCCTCACGCTCGCGTAAGGTGTCGCGAAGCGCCGCGATCACCTTCTCGCGGTACTCGATTTCACCCTTCAGGTAGGCCTGATCTTGGTTCAAGCTCGACATCTCCAGGCGCTGCTGGGCAATCCGCGTCCGCTGCCGTTCGATGACCTTGCCGGCATCGGCGATCCGCATGCTCAAGGCCTCGACCACGGCGGCATTGCGGTGACGCTCCTCGGTGAGCCTCACGCCATGGTGCCGTGCGGCCTGAAGCATCGCCTGGGCATGGGCGTGTCTTGCCGCGTTGAGGTCGCGCCAGGCGAAGGCGCACGCCACTAGCGCGGCTGTGATCGCCACGGCCACCCCTAAACGGACCACCCATACAGGTCCGGAGGCGGCAGCGACCGCACCCACCGTGCCGGCGATCAGGACAACTTCTGAAATGCGTTGGAGCGCCGACGGCTTGAGCCGGCGGCTAGCGGTTGCCTGTGAAGTCACGGTCGTCACCATATGACTGGGCGGGCTGGCTGCCGGGGATTTCGCGGCTCAATCGTGAGTGTCTGCCTCCAAGCCGTCACCTTCGCCAGCATCAGCGTCCTCGTCTGGCTCGGTGGGCACCTTGCAGGCGCGCTCCAGCAGTAAGCCCATGATGCAAAGGGCTACCCCCGCGACGATCGCGACCGCAGAGCGGATGACCCGATCCCGAGGAGCGGCCGCATCCAGCCGTGCCAAAAACATCAGTGCGAAACCGAAGTAGCCGCCGGCCACTAGCGCACCCGCCAGCGCCGACGCCTTGCCGAGAACCAGCAAGGCAACGGCCCGCTGGGGTTCGATGCGTTCACGGCGTACCTGGATTCGCTGATGGGTGGCGTACGCCAAGGCACCGACCAGCGCTGCCACCAAGATCAAACCAATGGGCGCGGTCCACGGCACCTCGGGTGGGATCAGATCGAATGCGTTCGCGGTGACAACGACCAGCCAGCCGGACAGTCCGCCAAAGACAGCTGCGACGACGAGAGCGCGGAACGGTGTCAGATTGACCGAGCCGCCGGAAGGTTCCTCAGCCAAGCTCGCTGATCCTCAATCTCGATCGATCACAAGATCATCTCGCCGGGCGACACCGGATGCGTCCGCCTTGGCAACCAAATCCCCAATAGCTCCCTTGCCTATGATCTCCGCGGTTGGATCGACCTCATACCACGGCACCAGCACGAAGGCGCGTTCGTGTGCTAACGGATGCGGCAGTCTCAGATCCTCTTGATCAACGACGGCATTCCCGACCATGATCAAATCCACATCCAGGGTACGCGGCCCCCACCGTCCGCTGTCGCGAGTCCGGCCAAAGGCGTCCTCGATGGCGAATGCCCGCTCCACCAGGGTTGCTGGCTCGAGTGTGGTTTCAGCGATCACCACGATATTGAGAAATAGCGGACTCTCAGGTGGGCCGCCTATTGGCTTGGTCTCGTACACCGACGAGACATCCACCACAATCACATCGGGAGTGTCTCTTAGAGCATCGACGGCACCCTGTACGTTGCCGAGTCGCTCGCCAAGATTCGAACCGATGGAGTAGACGACCTTGCGCAACGGTTTCATACCGCTCAAGGTGTCCGCGTCAATGGCATGAGGATTGGGACTACTCACGTCGTTCTACTCCTTGTCAGCGTGACCGCCACATCGGCAACGTCAACCGGCATTGGCGCTTGCGGCTTGTGCACGGTGACCTCGACGCACTGGATGGCGTCATAGCGTAGGCACGTTATGGCAATTCTGTCGGCCAGGGCCTCGATCAGGTTCAGTGGGTCCCGCTCGATATCGGCGACGACCGCCTGCGCCAATAAGCCATAGTCGATCGTCTGTCCAAGATCATCACTGCTGGCTGCCGAGGACAGATCGAGAATGCAGGTGACGTCGACGATGAATCGTTGTCCCTGCTGGCGTTCAGAATCGAATACACCGTGGTGACCAAAGGCGGTAATTCCAGTCAGGCTCATCCGATCACGGCCGACCTCAATGGGTCCGCGCTCGGCGTCAACGACCGTCTGCACCGCCATATCACCTCCTGATCCATGCGACCCTATCCGACCCTGGCAACTCCAGATAGGTCCTCGAAGGTGAATGCTCCCTGAGCTTGTCGAAGGACGCAGTCAGCGGTGATTGGCCCTGCGACAAGCGCCGTACTGAGCTTGTCGAAGGGCTCAGGGCGCAGCTTGCTCGAGCAGCCGCTCCGCAACGGCAATGGCGTCGCGGCTGGCGCGTACCGCATGCACCCGGACGCCCCACACCCGGCGCAACGCAAGCACGGTGGTCAGCGCGGTAGTGGCGTCGTCCCGCAGCTTGGGCGGTCGTGGGCTTCCGTCTGGTTTGGCCAGCAGTCGACCAAGAAACGTCTTGCGAGAGACCCCGACGAGCAGCGGTCGTCGGAGTACGTCGAATTCGTCGAGCCGATCCAACAGCTCCCAGTTGTGTTCGGCTGTCTTGGCGAAGCCGAAACCTGGATCGATGATCACCTTGTCGGCGGCGATGCCCGCGCGGTCGGCCTCGTCCAGCTGGGTGCGCAGCTCGGCAACGACATCAGCAACCACGTCGGCGTACGAAGCCTTGCTTTGCATGTCCTCGGAGTGGCCGCGCCAATGCATGCAGATAAAAGCCAAGCCAGATTCGGCGATCAGCCGCAGCATCGCTGGGTCCGCTTGGCCGCCGGAGACGTCATTCACCACACGAGCCCCGGCGGCGATCGCCGGCTCGGCGACCTGGGTACGCATGGTGTCCACGCTGACGCAAGCCCCCGCTGCAACGAGTTCACCGATCACAGGCAACACCCGACGCAGCTCTTCCGACACGTCCGGTCGAGTCGCACCCGGCCGAGTTGACTCACCGCCAACATCGACGATGTCGGCGCCCTCCTCCAGCAGCTCCAAGCCGTGCGCTATCGCTGCATTTGGCTCGAGCCACTCGCCGCCGTCGGAGAATGAATCCGGCGTCACATTGACAACGCCCACGACCAGCGTGCGGCCCGGCTGGGGCAAGCCTGGCACGACGGGCAGCGGATTCACCCGGATCACCCTATGCTCTCTTCTCGTGCCGCATCCGCCCTACGGGCTTCCAGATTCACGGCACCCGCATTTCCAGCACTTCAGTCACTTCCAGCACTTCCAGCGACTCGGTCAGGTGTTGTCGCGCCATCGACTGCTGGTCGGCGCCAAGGCTTTGCTGATTGTGGCCGTGGCGATCGGAGCGTTCAGCGGTTGTCGGGCCACCGGTGGGGGCATACCCGGAATAGAGCCACCGAACGCGCCGCGAACTGTGTCTGCGGTTCCTGCAAGCCCCAGCCCGACCGCGGCCAGCCCGTCGTCAGTACCGGCAGCGACACCGAAGTCCGGTCAAGGACAGAACGAAGGCGGGATCAATACGTCCCTAGCCAAGAACAGCATCTATGCCGTGGACCTGGGCAACGCCCAGGTCTCGTGCAAGATCAAGGTCCGTTCACCGAAACCCCCATTGCTGGACAACAACCTGGGTTCGTATGGCAAGAGGTTGGTGAACTGCCTGGTCAAGGCGTTTGCCAAGCCGTTGGCTGCCCGCGGAATCCAGCTCAACAAGCCAAGAATCAAGGCGTACCGGAAAACGATCAAGACACCATGCGGACGGTTCGGGCAAAGAGATGCTCCGGCGTACTACTGCTCCGTGACTCACACGATCTACTGGCCCGTTGCTGGCGACGATGCCAACGAGGCGTACACCTTCGCACGACTCGGGTATATCGGGCTGGTCGCTCACGAGTTCGGTCATCACCTGCAGGCTGAGAGCGGCATGCTTCGCGAGTACGGCCCGCGCGTCTTCTCGACCAAAAGCCGCGGCCAGCGATATCTCCTGAGCCGCCGCCTTGAGCTGCAGGCGCAGTGCTTCGAAGGCGTCTTTCTCGCTACGGCCGCCCGATCAATCGGTCTGAGCAGCAACGATCGCTACCAGCTGCGGGTTTGGCACACCTACACCGGCGACGAGGATCCGCCGGCCGGCCGCAAGCCGGACCATGGCAGCAGCGCGGCCCAGATTCGTTGGCTCAGTCGCGGTATGGAATCGGCTGATCTTGGTCGCTGCAATACCTGGAAGGCCAGCAAGAAGTCCGTGAAATAGGTCAACTGGCGATCGCACGCCTCATTGCCGGAAAGTGGCGAAGGCGGAGAGGACCGTCAGCTCGTGATCAGGCCCATAGCCTCGGCACGAGTTGCGGCGTTACGCAATTGCCCGCGTACGGCGCTGGTGATCGTCTTTGAACCGGGTTTGCGGACGCCGCGCATCGTCATGCATAGGTGCTCGCATTCGATCACGACGATCACCCCGCGCGGTTCCAGAATGCGATTGATGGCGTCGGCAATCTGAGTCGTCAGGCGCTCCTGCACCTGGGGACGTTTGGCATATATGTCGACAAGGCGAGCTAGCTTGCTGAGTCCGGTGATCTTGCCGTCGCGGTTCGGGATGTAGCCAACGTGGGCGACCCCGGTGAACGGCACCAGATGGTGCTCGCAGACGCTCCAGACTTCGATGTCCTTGACCAGGACCAACTCGTCGTGGCCGAGGTCGAAGACGGTGGCCAGAACCTTCTCTGGATCCTGTCGTAGGCCGCCGAACATTTCGGCGTACGCCCGCGCGACCCGCTCCGGAGTACTTCGCAGACCGTCGCGATCGGGATCCTCGCCAATTCCGATCAGGATCTCGCGTACCGCAGCAACGATGCGGTCATGATCGAACTCTCCGACCCGCTGCGGAAAGTGAATCGGGTCAATCCCTGACATACCGCCGCCCCTCATACCGTCGGCACCGTCACGACTGATATCGGCGGCCTCGTCCAGCTCGGTCACCGAAAGTCCGGGCCTCTGTGGGGTTGGGGGTCGGGTTCACCCGCCGTCGGCAACTGTGACGGAACGGGCTGATGCCCCGGAGCCTGCTCAGTTCCTCCGGCCGGCACCGGATGCTCTGGGCTGGGTGCTTGGCCGCTAGTGCCCTGGCCGTTCCCGCCGTCCTGGCCGTTGACTGACACCGGCGGAGGCGGTGTGACCGGCGGGATGGCGGAGGGTACCCGCTCATCTGACCCGGTCCAGGCCGGTCGCTTCGGCCACAACCGCAGGGCCTGGAAGACTGCCGCCACTTGCTGCCGATCCAGCGTCTCTTTCTCGAACAGCGCGCGCACCAGATCATCGAGGACATCCCGGTTCTCATTGAGGATGTCAAACGCCTCCTGATGGGCGGTGCTGATCAGCTTGGAGACTTCCTCGTCGACGACTGCGGCGACCTCTTCGGAGTAGTCACGGCCATGACCGATGTCACGGCCCAGGAACGGCTCGGCGTCACCCGATCCGAGCTTGATGGCGCCGAGGCGTTCAGTCATTCCATATTGAGTAACCATGGCGCGCGCCACCGTGGTGGCCTTCTCAATGTCATTGCTGGCTCCAGTGGTCGGGTCATGGAAGACGAGCTCCTCCGCTGCCCGGCCGCCCATCATGTAGGCAAGTTGATCAAGCAGCTCCGAGCGGGTGTTTGCGTACTTGTCCTGCTCCGGCAGCACCATGGTGTAGCCGAGTGCCCGCCCGCGCGGCAGGATGGTGACCTTTTGTACCGGATCGGTGCCCGGCAGCGCCGCAGCGACCAAGGCGTGGCCGCCCTCGTGGTACGCGGTGACCAGCTTCTCCTTGTCGGTCATTAGCCGGCTGCGCTTCTGAGGTCCGGCGACCACCCGGTCGATCGCTTCGTCCAGGTACTCGTTGGTGATCATGCGTGCGTTCTGTCGGGCGGTAAGCAGAGCAGCCTCGTTTAGCACATTGGCCAGGTCGGCGCCGGTGAAGCCAGGCGTACGCCGTGCCACACCTTCCAGATCGACGTCCGGGGCCATGGGCTTGCCTTGCGCGTGCACCTTCAAGATGTCGAAACGTCCCCTGAGGTCGGGCGTGTCGACCACGATTTGCCGGTCGAATCGGCCCGGGCGCAGTAGCGCCGGATCCAGTACGTCCGGCCGGTTGGTTGCCGCGATGAGGATCACACCGCCGCGTACGTCAAAGCCGTCCATCTCAACCAGCAGCTGGTTCAGGGTCTGCTCGCGCTCGTCATGGCCGCCGCCCATGCCAGCGCCACGATGCCGGCCCACGGCGTCGATCTCGTCAATGAAGACAATCGCGGGCGCGTTTTCCTTGGCCTGCTCGAACAGGTCCCGCACCCGGGAGGCTCCCACGCCGACGAACATCTCGACGAAATCTGAACCGGAGATCGAGTAGAACGGCACGCCTGCCTCGCCGGCGACCGCACGGGCCAGCAGCGTCTTGCCGGTGCCGGGCTGGCCGTACAACAGAACGCCCTTAGGGATCTTGGCGCCGACGGCTTGGAACTTGGCCGGCTCCGCAAGGAACTCCTTGATCTCCTCTAGCTCCTCGATCGCCTCCTCACATCCGGCAACATCGCGGAACGTTGTCTTGGGCGTGTCCTTGTTAGCGATCTTGGCCTTCGACTTGCCGAATTGCATTACTCGGCTGCCGCCACCCTGGACGGAGTTCAGCAAGAAGAAGAACAGCACGCCGATGATGATGAACGGAATGAGTGTGCCAAGCAGTGAGCTAAAGAAGCCCGGTGTGGCGTTTTGGCCCTTCCATTGATCCAGCGTCTTGTCTGCAACGCGCTGGTTGAGCCTGGTGATGATTTCATCGCTCTGGTTGCCAACCCAGGTTGCCTTATAGCCGGTATGGTTCGCGTCCTTCAACGTGACGCGGATTTCTTGTTCTTTGTCGATCAAGATGACCTCGCTCAACGGCTCATTGCCGTTGATGATCGAGACCACCTGAGAGGTCGGTGCTTCCTTGTACCCGCTGGTCACGCGCTGGCTGAAGTCGATCAGCAGCCCGATTGTAATGACAGCAAGGACAATCCACACCAAAGGTGAGCGGAATACCCGTCGTAGGTTCATGACCTGCCTAGTAAACGTGTTTGAGACCCGGGAGGTCCTCCTGACAAGGCTATCGTTTGCGTCCAAGGAACAGGGTGTGCGTCTCGTGTGCTCCCGCTGTACGTAGCACAGGCGCCTCGGCGCGCGTACGGCCGGCGGTCAGCCGTAAACGCTGGGTGAAAGCGCACCGACCGAGGTCAGATTGCGATAGAGCCCGTCGTAATCCAGGCCGTACCCGACCACAAACTCATTGGGGATGTCGAACCCAACGTAGGAGATCTCGACCGGATTCCGCGCCGCCTCAGGCTTTCTGAATACGGTCAGGACTTTGAGGCTGGCGGGTCCGCGGGAGCGCAGGTTGCTGACTAGGTACGACAACGTCAGCCCGGTATCGATGATGTCCTCGACCAGCAGCACGTGTATCCCGGTCACATCGGTGCTCAGATCCTTCAGGATGCGTACCACGCCGGAGGATTGGCTACCTGAGCCGTACGAGGAGACTGCCATCCAGTCCATGCGGCAGTGCATGTTGAGCGCACGGGAGAGGTCAGCCATGACCATGACCGCTCCGTTGAGTACGCCGACGAGGAGTAGCTCTTTCCCCTCGTAGTCCCGATCAATCTCGGCGGCCAGCTCGGCGATCCGGCTGGCCAATTGCTCCTTGGTGACGAGGACTTGCGTCAAATCACCGTCGAGCTGGGTGGCTTCCACGCGCCTCAGCCTGCCACAGCATGACCACCTGCGAGGACCGGACTGAAGGGTTACTGGGGCTACTCAGCTGACCCGAAGTCGTCCCGCGGTGCGTGTGACCGTTGCGCCTGGGATCTGGATGGCCTTCTGCCCGTGCCAATCGATCACCAACGATTCCACAGCGCTGATGTGGCGAAGCGACAGGTCGCCCAACCCATGTGTCAATAGCCAGAGTCGGATGATGCGCCGACGCAACGCGGGTGGCTGGGCCTGCAGAGCGGCGCAGTCCAGCGTGTCAGTGCCACCCATACCTTCGATACGGGATGCCTCGGTCGCGAGCCGATCGAGCAGCTCATTGTCGTCGCGTACCAGCTCCGCAGTCCGTGCCAAGGCCTCGGCGACGCCTGGACCCAGCTCGGCCTCGAGTGTTGGCAGCACCGTCTCGCGAACCCGGACGCGCGTGAAACGACGATCCGCGTTGTGTGGGTCCTGCCAGGGATTGAGTCCTAGCTCGGCGCATACCTGTTCGGTCGTGGCACGGCGGATTCCCAAGAACGGCCTTACGAAGTGGCCGACTCGCGACGCCATGCCAGCCAGCGACCGACTTCCGGATCCACGAGCCAGACCAAGCAGCACTGTCTCGGCTTGATCATCAAGTGTGTGACCAAGCATCAGGGTGGCCGAGCGCGCCCGGGCCTCGGTATCGAGCGCGCGGTAACGGGCTTCTCGGGCCGCAGCTTCCAGCCCGGCAGCAGCTGATCGATCTACCTGAACCGCCGTAATGGTCACGTCGTGGTAGCCGAGCCGATCTAGCTGATCGCGTACCCGAGCGGCAATGTCGGCCGAGCCCTGCTGTAATCCATGGTCGATGATCACAGCCGCATATTTCAGATCCCGACGCGTTGCGACGTAACGAGCGGCAAAGGCCAGCGCAAGCGAATCGGCGCCACCAGAGCAGGCAGTGACAATCTGCACGTCCTGCTGATTCAGCGCTGCATCGACGGCCTGAACGGCGGCCAGGGTGGCCGGGCCGAGCTCACGACGACCCACGGCTAGATCTCGAGCTAGCCGGCAGGCAGCTCGGGTTGCACGCGCGCTAGCCAGAGCTTGGGATCGGCGATCTCGGCCGCGGTCGGAAGCGTCTCCGGCGACGTCCAAACCCTGTTCAGGCCAGCCATGCCGGTCTCCTTCAGCACCGCGCGGCAGAATGCGGCGCCGTCCCGATACTGGCGCATCTTGGCATCCAGCCCGAGCAGCTTGCGGATGATCTTGTCAAAGCCCTGACCCTGCCGGCGTACCGTGAACTTGGCCCGGATCGTCTCTACGGTGGGAATCACCTCGGGGCCTACGCTGTCCATCACGACATCGGCATGACCCTCCAGCAGCGACATGACCGCGGTTACCCGCTCGACCGTCTCGCGCTGCGCCGGTGTCTGGACCAGGTCGATGATCGACACCTCCTGGTTGTGGCTGACCGCGTCGATGACCCGCTTGAGCGCGTCCCGCAACATCTGCGCCACAACGGCCGGGTCGAGCTCCGCTGAGTCGACAATCCGGGCGATCTGGTCGTTGAGATAGCCGCGCAGCCACGGAACCGCGGCGAACTGCACCCGGTGAGTTTCCTCATGCAGGCAGACCCAAAGGCGGAAGTCGGCTGGATCGACGTTGAGCTCGCGTTCCACTGAGACGATGTTCGGGGCGACCAGGAGCAGCCGTCCGCCCGGTGCATGTGGATCAGTGCCGGGAAAGAAGGGGTCGAACTGACCGAGGACCTTGGAGGACAGGTAACTCAGCAGCGCGCCCACTTCCATCCCAGTAATGCGCGGCCCCAGGTTGGCCATGGTTGGGCTTGACTGCTTCAGACGCTCGATCACCTTGGCGTTGAGCGGCAGCAGGATCTGGCGG
>Ga0307292_10000257_pt1 | contig 18016 bp, 38 predicted proteins | sample ER_DNA_149_FD_194471 | JGI IMG/M metagenome (GOLD analysis project Ga0307292, IMG submission 194471) | Bulk soil microbial communities from the East River watershed near Crested Butte, Colorado, United States - ER_DNA_149 | ecosystem: Environmental > Terrestrial > Soil > Floodplain | place...
CTGGGTGAGACGTACGGTCCCGCCCGGTCCGGGCTCGGGGTCCAGGGGCATCCGGCTACCCGCCGGGGTGACGCACCACACGATCGGTTTACGGCACGATCCGCAATGGCTGTCTAGGGCCTTCCTTGATGGGTACACTCTGTGTGCCTTCCTGCTTTAGCGGGTACGGACGGCGGTCCTCTTCGCGGACGGGCCTTACGACGGGACCGGCTTTCGGGCCGGTCCTGTTGTATGTCCGCCCGGTGATCGTAGGCCCCTGCGATCGAGGGCCGGTAGTGTCGCGCGGTGTCGCACGACTCCGGTACGGTGGGCGGGTCTTCTACGCGGAGGGCACTCGGCCGACCGGAAACGGGAAGCTCAGACGGGACCAGGCATTCGCTGCCTGGTCCCGTCTCGTTGTGCTCACACTGGCGCCTGCGGCGCCGACGCGGAGGCCACCCGGCGCTCGCGGGCCGGGATGCCGCTACGGGGCCGCCGGGCCGCGCGGGGCGGGAACCCTACCGGCCACCCTCCCGCGGTCGTAGACGGGCACCTGGACCACCGGAAGAGGCATCGTAGGCACGCGCCCCCGACCCCCGCCCGCGCCGATCTGGACGCTCCCCGCGGGCAGTGCCGCCGGTGCGTTCACGCCGAGCACCAACAGCAGCCGCGCCGCGGCCCGGACCGCCTGGTCGTAACGCTCCGCATCCATCGGCGACGCCGACGTCAACGCGCAAGCCTGCTGCACCAACAGATGCGGGTCATAGCTCACGACGGAACCTCCTGGTGGTGATAGTGGTTGTCCGCCAACCACACCAGCTCACGCGCGATCAGCCGCGCCTGCGCAAGCGTCAGACAGGCGGCGCCACCGACGGCCAGCCAGATACACGGCTCGGTCGCCACGCTCGCCTCGTGGATGAACACCCGGGCCTCGTTGCGGCACTCGATCGCCTCGAACGCGCGCAAACCGCGGTCACTCGTATACGGATCGAGCGCGGGCGCCTGGTCCTCGCCAACGTCGCGGCGCGGATCGCTGAACGCCAACGTGCCCAGATACAGGCCCATCGGCTGATCGATCAGCTCCAGCTCGTTGAGGTAGGACGGCTTCGGCACGCGCACGTCAACCCGCTGCGACCAGAACGCGAACGGGTTGCCGGGCAAGGTGCCCCGAAGGTTGATGGTCAGGTCTCCGGTCTCTGGCCTCAGAATCCCGGTCTCGGGCATCTCGTCGTCGGCCATCAGAACGGCGGCTCATCGTCGGCGGGCGGCTCGGTGCTGCCGGCGGCCCACGGGTCATCGGGGGGTGTCTGCTCGCGGGCGCCGGCGGCGCGCTGCATCCGCTTGACGGTCGCGGTCGCGTACGCCAGATCGGGCCCCAGGGCGTCGGCGGTGACGTCCCACGAGGAGCGCTTCTCGCCGGCGTCGTCCTCCCACGCGCGCTGTGCAATCGAGCCGGTGACGATGACGCGGGCGCCCTTCGTCAGCGACTCGGCGGCGTGCTCGGCGAGCTGGCGCCACGCGGTCACCCGGTAGAACGACGGGTCTCCGTCCTTCCACTCGTTGCTGGCCTTGTCGAACCAGCGCGGGTTCACCGCGACGGTCAGGCGGGCCACGGCCACACCTTGCGGGGTGAACCTCAGTTCAGGGTCGCCGGTGAGGTTACCGACGACGGTGATGGGGACTGTGTTTCGCACTGCGGTTGTCCTTTCTCGCGGACGGGTTGCTCTGGTCGCCTCATGCGGCCAGAGGGTCAGCTACCGCCGGCACCGTGGGGGGGGTGTCGGATGGTTGTGGTGCCGGCGGCAGGTCTGTGGGGACGAGCACGAGCGCGGGCACTTTGGCGTCCAGGGCGGCCGAGACGGCGGCCTTTATCCGGCCGTCCAGTTCCCCGTTGGTGCGCTCGTCGATGCGGGCGAGGGTTTCGGTCTGGGTGTGTTGCTGGTCGCCGAGCTTGGCCACCTTGTCCAGGGCGATCAGGAGCGCGGCGCCGGTGGTCGCGAGGGCGCCAAGGATGGCCACGATGTCTGCGGCGCCTCGGCTGCCTACGGTTGCCAGGATCGTGCCGGCGATCATCAAGCCCAGGATGATAAGCACGGCGGCGGCCAGGGTCGCGAGGTGGATGGAAATGGTGCGAGGTGGGGGTGGCTGTGTCATGGCGTCGATCTTCCGTCCCTACAGGGTGACAGGACAAGGCGTCGTCACCGGCGCCGGCCGATGATGGCGCCCAGGACGGCGATGACGACCAGGGCGCCGCACACGACCGCGATGGCCTTACCGCCGGGCAGGTTGACGCCGACGCCCGGGGCTGGTTCGGCCAGCCAAGCCAGGACCGCGTTCACGCGACCTTCTCCCATGCCTCGACGGCCTCCAGCACGTCAGGAATGGCTGACGCCGGGATCATGATCTGCATGGAGTCGAGCCACAGCACGGCTTGACTCGGGTCGCTGCCGGGGTGGGTGCTGGTCGCCGGGGTGGGGAGCCCGATCGCCTTGACCGCGGCGGGGTTGATCCACCAGCCTCCGCCGATGATGTCTGTGATGTGCAGCATCAGACACCAACCAGGGCGCGGTGGCGGGCCGGCGGCCGCGGCATCTGCGCGTCCAGGTGGCTACTGCGGGGTGTGGGGTCGAACGCTGTTGTGATGGCTCGGCCGACGCGGCGCGGGAACGTGCGGACGCGGCGCGGTAGCGGCGGCTGGGGGAACAGCACCAGCGCCATCAGCAGGCCGAACAGGTACAGGAGCGGAAGGGCGTACATCGGCGATGTCCTCTCGGTGGGCGACGGTGTAGGTGAATCGGGGCTGATAGCCAAGATCGGGATCGCTGAATCTGTTGCGCTCCAGTTTGCGCAGCCAGCGCGCCTCGCGCTCTGCAGAGGAGCGCAGACGGTAGGCGCCGAGGATGACGGGCCCGGTCTGGAGCCGGGTCCAGCGGAGCACCAGATAGCGGCGCGGCCACAGGGTCATGGCCGGACCGGCTTGCCCTGGTGCCGGTAGGACTGCAACCACGCCTCGACGTCGGCTCTGGGGGCTAGCCAGACGGCGCCGGCGCGGCGTGCGTTGCGGATGTGCCCCCGGCGCAGGTGGTGTCGGATCACGTGCGCCGGGGGTGCCCATGGGATCGCCGCGATATCGGCGACGGTAAGCGTGTCAGGCATGGTCTCGGTTTCTCCGGTTGTCGTACGCCTGGATGATCGCGTCGAACTCGCGGCGGGACAGGTCGTTGACGTACTTCCAGAGCTGGAGCAGCTCGACGGCGCCGCCGCGGGTCAGGTCGCGGCCGGCGAACTCCTCCAGCGCCTCAACGCCCCTCCTGACTACGAAGTGGGTAATTCCGCCTAGCTGGATGTAGGCGGCTTGCGTCTCCTTCTCGGAGGCCAGTACGCGCGCCTTCTCGGCGTCCTTCAGGACCTGTACCGCATCGTCAACGGCCGGCCCACCCATCATGGTTCGGATCAAGCTGGCCGCGCCGGCGCCGGCGGCGTCAGCCTCGGCGGGGTCGAGCAGCTCGGGCGGGCGAGCGGCGGGGTTGTCGCACACGCCGATGCGGGTGCCGTTCGGGTAGAGGTAGACGAACTCGGCCTGTCGGTCGTGGCCTACGCACAGCTCGCCCGGCTGGGCGGGTAGCTGGACCGGGCGGCGGATGGCGTCTGGTGTGGACATTGCGGTGTCTCCGTTTCGCGGACGGGATAGGGGTTCCGGGGGTGTCCATCTTGGGGCGGCCACCCCCGGACCGCCCACAGTAGCCGACCTCTACGCTGCCGTCAACGTCACTGGAAGATGTGGATGCGGACCCGTCCGGCCGCGCCTGCCCCGCCCGCGCGGTTGGTGGCGCCGCCGGGCTGGTCTGCCCCACCGGAGCCACCCGAGCCGGAGTTGGCCGGGGCGGCCAGGCCGACACCGCCGGCGTCAGTTCCGTTGCCTCGCACCGAGGCGCCCCACACCGCGCCGGGACCGCCCTCGCCGGCTATGGCGATGTTGGCGGCGTGAACGCCGTTCATGCCGTAGGAGCCCGACACCAAGGCTGCGCCGGTGGTGCCAACGCCGGGGTTTCCGCCCTGGGCTACCGCGACGCCCGCCGAGCTGGCGACGCTCTCCCCGCCCTGGCCCCCGGACGCGGCGAGGAGCGTGGTCCCGCCGTTGACGATGGACATGTTCCCGCCGGCGGTGCCGTCGATCGCAGCCGAGGTGCCGCCGGCGCCGGCGGCACCCACGGTGACGGTCCAGGTGAGCGAGGCAAGCTGTGCAGCCGTGACAAACGCCCAGGCGTAGCCGCCGCCGCCGCCGCCTCCGCCTGCCGAGGCGTTGCCGGCCGCGGCCGATCCGGCGAACCCACCGCCGCCTCCGCCGGCAACGCCCTCCAGGATGCAGGCGCGGGCCGAGTAGAGCGCGATGTAGTCGTCCCGGTCGAAGGTGCCGTTTGCGGTGTACTCGACGGTCTCCCGATACCACAGACCGGGGAACGTCATCGAGACGTTGAACCCCATTATCCAGGACATCCGCTGGAAGAGCAGGGTCTGCTGAGTGCCGGCGGCGCCGCCGAACGACACGAGCGGCCCGGACCCGGTAAGGGCGGTCACCGACTGGGCCTCGACCACCAGGCCGGTCGAATCGCGGGTGCCGGTGATGCGGGAGATGACGCCTGCGTTGTTGTTGACGACAGCGTCCCACACGTACTGATTCGAGGAGAACCGCCACAGCATGCACGCGACGATGGTGTAGGCGGGCGGGCCCTGCGCGTTGGCCCACGTGACCAGCTCGGCGGGGATGTCGGGGCCGATGACGATACGGGGCTGGTTACCGCTGGCGCCCCACGGCAGGGTGAGGGTGCGCAGACCAGCCAGGAAGCTACGCACCGCTCACCCCTCCGAGAGCAGGTTGTACCAGCAGGTGACCTGACCCACGGCGCCCGGTGTGGCGGCCTCCCACCGGATAGACATCTCGTCGCCGGACCGCAGGATGATCGGCGGGTCGCCACCGGCGGTGTCCGCGTTCGGGACGAGCGGGGAGACCAGGCGGCCGTTGTAGCGCAGGGTGCAGGTCGCGCTACTCGCATCGATCATCTCCACGGAGACCTGGGTGATCGACCACCATTCGGCGCCGCGGGTACGGATGATCACCTCACAGACACCGCTGGCGAGCGTCACCGCGGAGGCGACCACGGGGGGGCGCTGTGCACCCATCAGCCGGCCCCCCGCATGTCCGTTATGTTCCTCATCTCGAGCACGCTCACCACCAGGAGAAGGGGCGGGCGAGCGGGGGGGTGCGGGCGCCGCGGCCCTCCCACGCGTCGTAGAGGCACCAGGAGCCGGCGAGGAACAGGCCGGCGCCGACGACCACGGCGGCGGTCTGGGACCGGAAGAAGGGGCGGCGTCGGGCCATCAGATCACCGGGACCGGGACGGCGGTGAACGCCTGGAAGCAGAACGTGTCGGCGGCGGTGCCGTAGAACGTGACCTGCCGCGACGCCACGGCCACCTTGCGGGTCGAGTTGGGCGGTACCCGGTAGACGCCGACGCCGGTGCCGGGCGCCGAGCTAGACGCGCCGGCGGCGTGGACGGTGATCGTGTTCGCGCCGGACAGGTTGGTTACCTCGACCACGCCGGCGGCGGCGTGCCACTGGCGGGCGTACTGGGCGCTGGCGTCGAAGGTGACGGTAGCGACCTCCAGCACGTGGTTGGCCAGGCGGCCCTGGAACCGCTCGGCGAAGTCGGTCATCGTCTGCGCCATCGCGCGGAGCGCGTCGAGCTGCTCGGCGAGCAGGACGCGGCTGGCCTCACGCGCGGTGACGCGCTGGCCCAGCTCATCGTTGACGCCGGCGGGGGTCGGGTTGCGGCTGGTGGTCATCGCGGCCCGGTCGAACAGTCCCATGATGTTGATCCTCTCGGTCAGGCGTGATTGTCGCGTGCGGCCTTCACTGCGCGCCAGAGGCCCAATCCGACCAGGAGCGCCCCGAGGCCGATGAACGCGCCCTCCAGGGCGATGCTGCGGGCGCCGCCCAACAGGTCTTCGAGGATGCCGCTGGCGGCGGCGCCCAGGCCGCCGGCGACCCCGGCGATACCTGCGCCGGCGCCGGACACGCGCCCGTAGTTCGTCGGGGTGCCCACGCCTTCGATCCGGACCGGCTTGCCCACATCGGGGGCGTCGATCATCTTGCCGGCGCCGAGGTAGATGCCGACGTGGTGCGCCGGGCTGCCGTAGAACACGAGGTCGCCGGGGGCGGGGCTGGCCACGGTGGAGGTTGCGGCCTGCTGCTCGGCGGCCGTGCGGGGCAGGGACAGGCCGGCCTGACCGTAGGCCCACTGGGTGAGCCCGGAGCAGTCGAACGCGTCGGGGCCTTCCGCGCCGAACACGTACGGCTTGCCCAGCTCGGCCGACGCGGCGGCGAGCACGCTGTCCACGGTGCTCATGAGAGCCAGCCGAGCGCCCGGTCCTGCGCGGCTTTCTTCTGCGCCTTGATGCCCGACCAGCCACCCACCCACAGGTATGCGCCGGCGGCGACGACGGCCAGGCCGAGGAGCACGAACGCGCCCTCCAGGGCGATGTTGCGGGCGCCGGTGAGGGCCTGCCCGGTCAGCTCTTGGGCCTGGTCGACGGCGGCGTTTCCGGCGTCTGCGGCCCAGTTCCACGGCAGCCAGTCCGGGCCGATGGTCGGGAACGGGCCGTTGTCTGACTCGTCGCCGGCGGCCTTGTTGGCCTGGTCGATGAACTTCTTGTAGGCGCCCGATCCGTAGACCGACCAGGGGCTGAAGTCCTGCCCGCCGCGCGATATCTGGTAGGCGGCCTCGGCCTGGTTGGCGGGGTCGGCGGACAGCCAGTTGATGTCTCTGGCCTTGCCGGTGCCGGTGTCGCCTTTGACGGTGCGGACCTGGAACAGGCCGTAGGACGGGCCCCAGGTGCCCGACTGGAGTGCCAGATCCCCGCGGGCGGACGTCGAGTAGCCGGACTCGGCGCCGGCGATCGCGGTCATGATGAGCGCGCCGTGTGCGTCGAATCCGGCCGCCCGGAGGTCGTCGTATACCTGGCTGGGTGGGCGGGTCGCCACGGTGGGGCCTTTCAGAAACCAGGATGGGCCGGGCCGTTGTGGGCTGTGGCCGTGGCGATCTTCTGATTGAAGCCCTGCGAGGCGCCCTTCATGGCGGCCGTGACAGCGGTCTTGACGGTCTTGCTGCCCGGCTTCGGCTTGGGCTTCGGCTTGGGCTTGGGCTTGGCGGTGATGTGGACCGGCGCGGCGGCGAAGCTCTTGGGCGCTGGCTTCTTCGTCTTCGGCGGGCTCGGCTTCTTCGGGCCGGGGTTCTTATTCGGCAGATGCTTGCCGGGCACCGGCTTGGGTTTCGGCACCGGAGTCGGGATCACGGGGCTCTCTGAGCCGGCGGGGATCTGCTGCAGGCCGCCGAGTGCGTCTGTGAGGTTTTTGCCGTACTCGTTCAGGATGTTCTGCAGCGAACCGCTGTAGTTGCCCAGCCAAGACGCGATATCGGTCCCGGTGGTGTCCATTGTGGCCGGTGACACGACACCGCCAGAACGGCCGCTGGACTCGGTAGCGTTGCTGTCGTAGGAGCCGGTGTCGTGCTTGCGCTTGAACAGCACAAACGCGCCGGCGGCGACCGCGACGGCGCCCCCGATGAGTACCCGCTTGTCCTTCAGCAACCCGCGCACGTCCATGTCAGGCCCCCATCGCCGCCCGGTTGGTCTGTCCCATGCCCAGCCAGGCGAGCGTGGACAGGTCGCCGCCCTGCCCGGACTGCGGTAGGCCTGGCTGACCGGCCGCGCCGGTGCCGATGCCGAGCCGCCGTGACATCGGGTCGTAGATCGGCGAGATCGCGCCGCCGGCGCCGTGGAAGATCTGAACCGGGGGGGTCTCGCCAGCGAAGCGGTTCACGCCGTAGCCGGGGTCGCCCGTGAAGCCGCGCGAGGTCGCGCCGGGGGAGTGGATGCCGGCCGAGGCGGGGGAGAACGTGTTGGTCATCTGCCCGAGCGAGGCGATCTGGATCGCCCAGCGGTCAGGCTCGAAGACGACGGCGGTTTCCCGCCGGCCAGTGCCGCGCACGAGGCGCCGAAGGTTCATCAGCGCCCCTGGAAGACCTTGACGGTTCCGGTCAGGAAGTCCCGACCGGCGGTGAGGAGCTTGCCGCCCTCGGTGGCGTGGCTTACCAGCAGGTAGACCACGATGAGGCCCGTTCCTAGGACCAGTGCCCTACGCATTGTCGTTGCCCCTTCTCACGATGCCCGTTGCGGGACGCCGGCCACGTCGGATGACAGTAGCCGGTTGAGGAAGCCTGTGAAGATGCCGGCGCCCTCGGACACCGCGCCGGCCGAGCCGGGCTGGAGCCCTACATACAACACGATCAGCGCCAACGAGCCGATCACGATTCCTCGGAACATCAGCCGCCTCCTGCCACGCTCGCGCCGGCTATGGCGGCCTGGGCGACGGCTTGGCCGGCGTTCTGCGCGCCCCGAGCTGCCGCGCCGGCGGAGGCTGCGCCGGCGGCGGCCGCGCCTACGCCGCTAGCGGCGATGCCGGTGGTTCCGGGCTGGGTTGCGTTGCCGGTCACGCCGAGCCGGCCGAGCGCATCCCCGCCGAGGACCTGGGTCAGCACCCACGCGCCGGCGATGATGAGGACCAGGCCGCCAGCGTTCACGGCAACCACTCCCCATCGGGCCCTTTATTGAGCCACTTCGCGCGCCACAGGTTGCGGACCTCGGTCATGCCGCCGCGCAGGAACGGCAGCGCGACCCACCCCCAGAACAGGATGCCGAGCACCACGCCGGCGCCTGTCTCGGTGTAACGAGCGACCGCCGAGCGCGGCGACGACGACGGCGAAGACTCGTCACCGCGTCCGGCGGCCGCACCAGCAGCGACGCCCCCGGCCGCCTTCGCTGAGGCGCCGCCTGTCGATGCGGCGCCCCCTGCTGCCGTGGTCGCCGCGGTTTCGCCGACCGCGGCGACCACTGGCGCAGTCATTAGCTTCCCAAACTCGCGGAGAGCTTGGCCTTGCCGAGCCGGACCGAGCCGGCGGCGCCGGCCGCGCCCACGGTGACGAGCAGGACCAGCCCGAACCACATCAGCGGGTTGTTCGGGTCGATGAGACCCTTCCAGCCGCTGGTGATGTCGTCGGTGGACATCTGCTGCGTCGGCGCGGCCACCCCGTAGGACGGTGCCTGCGGGGTCGCACCGTAGACGCTCGCTGCGGTGTAGCCGTGCATGGCTCAGTCCACCGGGGCCAGCACCGGCGGGGCCGCCGGGGCAGGCTCAGCGGGCGCGGGGGCGGGCGCGGGTGCTGGCGGGGCGGCCACGACTGGCCACCAGGCCACCCGGTGCCAGCCGGCGACGTCGCCGCGGGTCCACTCCTTGTCGGTGCGCTTGTTGATACCCGGCTTGGTGATCTTGCCGTCGCGGTCGCGCTCGTGGCCGGGGAACGTCTCGTACACGTCCTCGATGTCCTTGGCGGCCTGGTCCTCGCTGTCGACGAGCTTGACGTCACGGAGCTTGACGTCGGCCTCATCGCAGAACACGCGCAGGTTGACCGTTCCGTCCCGGTTTACCTGAGTGATGATGGCCGGCGCGGTGTCCTGGCCCTCAACGGCGGGGTCGGTGTTGACGTAGACGATCCGGCCTAGGGTCGGCTTCATCAGGGGTGGTTCCCTTCTGGTTAGGCGCCGACCGGCGCGGCGAACAGGGTCTCTTGAAGGATCTGCACGAAACCCGAGGTGGGCGACGCGACCAGACCGATCTGGACGCGGAGGTCGGAGGTCATTGCCTCGTCAACCACGTCGCGGAGCGCGTACTGGGACGCGAAGTCCCAGAGCCCGAAGCCCCACAGGGCACCGATGTCGGCACCGGCGATCCGCACGCCGGTAGCGCGCAGGTTGGTCCCGTTCGGGTACGACTCGGGGACGTCGTTGCCGCCGTAAGCCCAACCCATGTTAGTGAAGTTGGTTGCGGTCAACGCCAGTGGCGCCGGGGTGGCTCCACTGTAGACGTTGTGCAGGAGTCGCATCAGTCGCCGGCCGACGCCCGTACCGGGCAACAGCGGCTCGTTGAGGCCCTGCGCCAGGCCGCCCTGGCGGAACTCGGCGAGCTGGTGGAACAGGGACAGGTCGGGGACGACGAAGCGGCCACCCACGTTGGGGATCGAGTAGGCGAGGCCGGTCACGCTGTACTGCAGCGTGTGAGCGAAGGTCGCGGCGCCGCCCACGACCAGGAGCGCGGCCTGGGTGTTCCAGTCGATGTCCAGGGTGAGGTTGGTCGCGGCGGACTGGGCGTACACCGAGCCGATGAGCGACACGTAGTCGGCGCACACGGGGATGTAGTACGTGATGTCGACGGTGTAGGTGCCGGTGGCGGCGACGGTGGTGTTCGGGGCGAGCTGGTTGACGCCCGAAGTGCCCCAGTCGTCGCACGCGAGCGCGAGCGTGCCGATCGTGGACGCGGTGCCGTTGAACGACTTGCTGATCCCCTGGTCGCTGATCTTGGGGTTGGTGATGAACTCCAGTGCCCGCACGGTGAGGCCACGCGCGGAGATCAGGTTGGACTGTCCGTTGGCGGACAGCCGGAAGTTGCGGACCACGTTGAAGGGCCACTCGTAGAGCATCGAGGAGCCGGCGATGGTGCCGCCCCAGACGATGGTGCCCGTGACGCGGACCTCCAGGCCGGCGACGATCCCGGTCTGGCGTAGCTGGGTGGAGTCCGTCGAGCCGAGCCCGGCGATCGACGTCAGCGACCGCATCGGGAAGCGAAGCCGGCGGGTGGCGACGTAGAACGACGGTGGATCAACCGTCACGTCGGGAGACGCGACGCCCTGGATGAGGGGCGCCGAGGGGGTAAGCGTGCTCGCGCCCGCCATATCAGGAACCTCCGTTGTCGCAGTGGATGAAATCGGCGAAGCGGCGCAGGCCCGGAATCGGCACCTTGCGGGCGGCCAGCTCCACCCCGAACTGAGCGAGGACCGACACGCCAGCCACGGCGAGCCAGAACGAGAACCGCCGGCCGAGCATCAGCCGGCCCTGCGCGCCTTGTAGTAGTCGTAACCGACCACGACGGCCAGGGCGATAACCGCCGTGACGACCAGCGTCTTACCCTTCACGGTCTTCCCTCCGAGCCTAGATCAACATGCCGGACTGGCTATATGTCGCTGATCGTAGCGGTGGGCCTAAGATCGCGCCATGGCCGACCCGCGCAAGGACTTCCCCACACCCGGCGAGACTCTCGCGCAGCATGCGCTAGCGCCCCAGCAGCTCGGCGCCGTGACACACATGTGCCCCGAGTGCGGTATCAACGTGCGCCCGTTCTGCCGTACCTGCTACGGGATCGGCTCGGTGACTACCGAGGATCTCGACCGTTGGCAGGCTCGGGTGTGGGCTGAGGCCAGCTAGCCTCGCCGCTTCTTGACGACGGTCGTCTTCGCCCGGCCGCGAACGGTCTCATAGTCCTTGCGGCGCGTGCGGCTGTTGTACTGCTCTTCCCGCGCTGATTCGTCGTCGTGATAGCGCAGGCCGACCATGATGCCTGCGGCGTCCTTGACGTCCCATGGGATCAGCTCGTCGGCCGCGCCGGGTGTGCCTGCCGGGCCGTGGAACTCGCGCCGCATCTTGGACTCGGGGTTGTTCCACTCGGCGCGCGGCGGCACGACGGGGGCCCAGTGCTTGGGGTGGAAGTAGTACCCCTGGTGCCAGCCTGGTTTGTCCTGCCGTTTGATCCAGTAGTGGCGGCCCTTGGGCAGGAACCACCAGCCCTCGGTGCCCTTCCAGCCCCACCGGAGCCGCGGCCCGATCCGGTCGTTGAGGTCTTCTTGCCGCCGCGCCTCACGTTTGATCTTCTCGATTTTCGACACGACGTGCGCACGGGTCCGCGGGACGCCGGTCTTCGGGTCGCGGTCTACCTCACCCTCAGTCCACTTCTTGGCGGCCATCAGGCCCACCAGTCACGAACACGCCCGCCGATGCCAAGCAAGCGGCGGGCGCCGCCGGCGCGGGAGAACGCGAGCACCCAGTGTCGGCGCATGACGCGTTCCACCAACGGATACGGGCAGTCGGATACCTTGCCGCCGTCACGGGCGCATGCGCGGCCCAGTGCCTGCGCGCGGGCGATGTCCTGAGTGGTGGTCATACCCCGTAGTCCTTCCCTTGGCCGGATGCTCGGGCTTTGCTGGCGGCGGCCTTCGCGGCGCCGGTGTTGACGTACTGGACGCGGTATTCGGCGAAGGTGCGCCGGCCACCGTGGTCTTCCCACCACTGTTTCAGCTCGTCGCTGGCGTATTTGCGGGCGCGGGCGGACGGCCCGGACCACAGGGAGGCGGGGTCGATGCCCTTGGCCTTGCCGGCGGCGTTGAGCAGGTGCCCGCGGGTGATTTCCTCGGCGTCCAACCATGACAGGTAGACGTGTTCGGCATACATCCGGCGGATGGTCTGCTCTCGGCGTTCGCCGGGCCGGCGGTGGGTGTCGACCAGGGCGGCGCGTTGTTTGGCGTCCAGCTCGGTCGGGTCCAGGTCGTCATATGCGCCGCCGGCGGCTACCCGGTCGTCGGCGGCCTGGTCGCCGCGGCCGATGTCGGCGGTGAGCTTGGCTACGCCTTCGCGGCGGGCCAGCTCGGCGTCTAGGGCGTCGAGGGCGAGTGTTCGGCCGGGGCTGTCCGGGCTGTTCCAGATCTGTTTAAACGCTACGGCCAGGCCCTCGGTGGGGACGGCCTTGAGCCGGTCGGGCACACCCTCCCATGTCCGTTTTGTGTTTCCGCTCGAGTTGGCTCCGCGTGAGCTCGCGCGTGGAGCTCGCGGTGAGCTCGGTCCGTCCTTCTTGGCGAACCGGCCGGGGTAGTGGGCGCCGGCGCCCTCGCGGGGGTGCTTGGCCTTCTGCTCGGCGGTCCAGGCCATGTCATGCCGCCGCGTTGACGATGCCGCGTTGGCCGTTGGCCCATCGGACGGTCTGTTGTACGACGTCGGCGGGTAGGGCGGGGAAGTGCAACAGGCGGAGGTCTTCGGCGTCGTCGTCGGCGGGCTTGTCCTCGTTGGCGTCGTAGCGCAGGTATTCGTGTGGGCCGAGGCCATGCACTCCGGTGTCGAACTCGGCGGGATCCCAGCCGATCGTCTCGGCGATCCGTCGCCGGTCGGCGGGGTTGGGGGTGTCGAACACGTACACCAGGTCTGACTGGGCGATAACGAGCGGGTCAACGGTCTGTGGGCGGGGCATGCAGAAGATGCATGTCAGCTCACGGTGGCGATTGTGCTGAAGAACGCGGCGGGTGTGGGGGGGTGTCTGGTTCGCGCGGGCTAGAACGCCCATCTCGTGGACCAGGAGGCAGCATCGGCCATGACGGTAGGCCATGCCGACGACGGCATCCATGTCTTCCAGGAACGTGGAAGATCCGGCGTCGGGGACGTAGCGCAGCGTCATCGGTTTCTTGCCGTCGCGCTTATGTTCGGGCCAGCGGGAGGGTAGCTCGTCGGCACCGCCACTGATGGTGATGATGTCCGGTCCTACGGGGCCGTCGTCGCCGGCGACGTCGATCACTACCCGGTCGCCGGCGTAGGACTGGAACATGAGCAGGCCCATCACAGACTTGCCGCTGCGTTTCTTGCCGACGCAGGTAGCGATGACGCCTCGACTTTCATCGAGGCGTCCGCGGCTATCAAACGTTCCGCTCATGCCGGAAGTAGACCGGCAGCGGTGTAGATCTGTCCAGGGGTCAGCCGACGGCCCGAGCAGCCGGGGCAGTCGTCGGCGATGAACGTGCCCGCCTCGTCGTCGTGCTCGTGAACGTTGGTGTTCAACGGGAACGGGGGCATGGGAATCAGGCCGATGTTGACCGGCCCTTCGGCCTGGTCGTCGTGCTCGGGTGGGAGCGCCCGGTCCATGGTGGCGTTGAGGCTGCGCATGGCTTCGGCGGCCCGGTCCAGGGCGTCGTGCATGGCGTCCAGCTCGGCGCGGGCCAGCCGGCGGGCCACGTCCAGTTCTGCCATGTCTGCCTGGCGTTGCTGGAGTTCGCGGCCGAGGTAGGCCACGCCCCACGCGGCGGCCGCGCCGGCAGCGAGCACGGGCAGATCAAGCGCGCGGGCGATGGCGATCAGTTTGCGGATCACGGGGTGTCTCCCTCGGGGTCGTTTAGGTCGTCGGGGATACCGGGGTCGGCCTGGCCGTAGTCGGTCAGCGGTCCGTCGCGGAGGTAGTCGGAGAACGCGGCCGCGATCTGGGCGGCGTCGGCCAGATCGTTGTTGAGGTACTGGGCCGGGATGTGGCGGGCGAGCATCCGCGCGGCGGGCTTGGCCATGTCCTTCAGTTGGTCGTCGTCGGGCTGGCGCAGCACGCGGCGGCGGCCGCGCCAGATGAGCACTCCGACGCCCATGAACGCCATACCGAGCAGGCCGGCGACCAGGCGGGCTGCGGCGGCGGGATCGGCCTTGACGGGCAGGTCAGACGTAGCCGAGGTGCCCGTATGGGTGTCGGGTGTCGCCAGCCTCTGGCTCAACAGCCCTGGGAGGTCGCTTGAGCCGGTCGCGGAGCCCGCGGCGGGCGGGTTTTCCGTCTCCGGATGATCCGGGTCTGGGGTTCTCTCCCGCTGGCTGAACGTCGGGAGGGGGGCCATCGTTTGACGACGGCCTGTGCGGGGCGGGCTGCTCATAGCCGGTCACCTTCGGGATCGGGCGCGGGGTGCGCTTGCGGGGGGTGCGGGGCTGGTCGGCGGTGGGCGCCTGGTCGTCAGGCTCGGCCGGCGACGCCGGCGGGGCGGTGTTGGGCTGGCGTCTTGCGTAGACGGTCCCGGTACATCCCCGTTTGGTGCAGGATCCGCGCCAGGTGGCACGGCCGGGCGCCGCGGTGGCGGTAACGACCGTCTTGCAGGTCGGGCACTTACCGCTGACGGTAAGCGGAGGCTTGGGCATCGCGTCCCCTACTAGAGACAATTTCGGATTACCATAATCGGCAATCCGGTAATTCACTAGGGGTGAGGGCTCGACGTGGACGAGACACGGCAGAGGCTCGGTCGGCTGGCGCTGGCGGCCCAAAGATCACGCGACGCGTGGGTGGATGCACGGGAGGCCCGTGACCGGGCGATCACGTCGGCGGAGGCGGGCGGGTGGACGGTCCGTGAGATCGCGGACGCGACCGAGCTGTCATCGGCCCAGATCGGCCGGATCATCGTGGCGCAGGCGGCGGCCCGGCAGGGCTAGCGGCGCTTGCGTTTGAGCTTGGTTTCGCGGGCCCGCTTGCCGACCCACCAGGGCGGCATGCCCGCCATCCAGGAGCCCCACCAGCGGCGGCTGTTCATCCGGCGGCTGGACCGGCCGCGCGCGGTGGCGCGGTGTCGGTTGCCGCTGATGTCCATGTCCATGGTCAGAAGCCGGTGGATCACTGAACGGCGGGCGCGGGCCATGCGTCCAGGCTAGGGGTTGTTGAGCAGGGTCCGCCAGGTGGCGTTTCCGCAGATGCCGTCCACCGTGATTTTCGCGCTGGTCTGCCACTTCTTGACGGCGGCGGCGGTAAGCGGTCCAAACGTGTTCGGCTCTTCCGTCAGGTCGCCCGCCGTGAGATAGGTCCGCCCGTAGAGCAGGAGCTGCAGGTTCTGCACCGGGCGGCCCTTGTTGCCGGTCTTGACGGTGGGCGGGGCGGGGATGGTCGGCACGGGTCCGGCGGCGGCGGCCTTGACCTGGGCAATGAACGCGGCCCACTGGGCTTCGGTCCACTTCGGATCGGTGTGGTCGCCGTGGTCTTCGGGGTAGGCGCGAGTGAGGTCGTCGTGTCCGGCGATGCCGTGCTTGCCGGCGCGTACCTCGTCGGCGGTCAGCGAGTCGATCGGGATGCCGCCGAGCTTACACAGCTTGGCGACCAGGGCGGCGCCGCGCTTGATGGTGGCGGCGGGGATCGGGTGGCCGGCCTGGTTGCACAGCTCGATCTGCCAGCCGATCGAGTTGCCGTGTGCGAGGGCGGCCCACGCCTTGCTGGTGAGCGGGACCGAACCGATCTCCGAGTCGGTGTCGACATAGGCGTGCGCCGAGGTCGGGTTGTCGTCGGTGCGGGTGTGCGCGTAGGAGGCTTCCTGTTCGGCGGTGGCGCCGTTGGGGTTGTCGGTCATGTGGACGATGACCAGGCGTGGGGGGACGGTGAGCTTGCCGCCGTAGCCGGCCGGGAGGGCGGCGTACTTCAGGCCCGGCAGCTTGGAGGGGATCGACATGCGGGCGAGGTTACAGCGGAATTGCCTTGACGCGCTCGGGGCCGGTGTCGGAGTCCACCCAGCCCTGCGCTACGGGCCCCAGGTGGACGCTGCAGGGCTTACGGGCCCGGCCGCGGTCGTCACGTAGGACCGGCCACAGTCGGTACGCGGCGGGCCGGACACAGCCGGGCACGCAGCATCCGCGCTTACGCATATGCGAGACCTCCGGGGCTCAGGTTGGCGATCCAGGTGCGGACGGTGGCGAGGAACCGGGCGAGCGCGCCGGCGAAGGATGGGCCGTCGTTGACCGACAGCCATCCTGCTCCGTTGTGCATCCGGTTTGCCCGCCGGCGTACGCGCCGGCGGCCGGTATGTCGGGACTCTACGAGTTGGGCGCCGGCGAGCCCGAGCACCGGGTCCACGATGAGGGGGCGCCCGCCGCGGGTGCGGGGTGCGGAGACCTCGCGGGTGGTGCCCTGCGCGCGGGCCCATCGGCGCATGGTGCGCACGGCCCAGATGGCGTCTTCGGGGTGCAGCTCGGCGCCGCGCGTGGTGCGGTGTAGGCCCCAGTAGCCCCAGAAGCGGCCCGGTCCGTCGCCTGGTGACTGCCACTCGTCGGGCACCACGTTCTGGTACTCCTTGGCGGCGAACGCGCCGTGTTTGGTGAAGTAGACGGCTACCCGCTTGGGGTCGCGGGCACGGAGCCCCTCGTTGTAGTCAGTGGCGGTGCCTGCGGCCAGGTGCGCCAGGTAGTGCTCCGGATCGGGGTGGTTGACGATGTCGGCCCACACGACGGACAGCCAGCGCCGCCACGGCAGGCCCGATCCGACTGCGCCGGCCCGGTCGTGGGCGATGCCTTGGGGCGGAACCATGAGCAGGTGGAAATGGGGGGCGCCGCGGCGCTGAAACTCTTGCTTCCAAACGCATACGAGGTCGGTTCCCCACGCGCGGCGGAACCGGCGGCGCAGCGCCCACAGGTGCCTCTTGGCGGCGGCGCCGCGGGGGGCGACGGTGAGCCAGTCGCCGGGATAGGTGAGCGTGACCATGGCGGGGATGACACCGGGGCGCAGGAGCGGGGCGTAGTCCAGCTCACACAGGGCGCGCGTCATGCGAGAGCGGGAGCGGCGCGACCAGCGCGTGACCACCCGCCGAGACTCCGGGACGGCCGGCAGTTCCCCGTGTTTGAGCAGGTGAGCGGCCATCTCCTGGACCACCTTGAGCCGGCGGGCCTGCTCGCGTGCGGCGGCGCGCTCCCGGCGGGCCAGGTCGCGGCGCTCGATGGCCACGGCGCCCGGCGAGACGATCACGCGGGCGCGGGGGCCCTCATGCCCGTCCCAGGGCGGCAGCGCATTGAACGCCCGAGCCGCCTCGTCCAAATGGTGGGACGCGGGGAAAGAGGGCGTATAGGCGTCTACCAGCGAAGATGCGTCGTCGGGGACTTCCGTGGTCGAGGTGCGACCGGGGTCACGGCCAGTTGTGGCACATATAACAAGCCCAGGGCTCGGCGGGGCGTTCATCGGCGGTGGGCGGGTTGGCGGCGCTTGCGACCGCGGTGAAGTGCGGCGTATGGGCAGGTTACGAAGTGCGCCCTATACAGATCAGTATGTCCGAACGCGAGCATGGCGCTTAAAACGACACCGAGGGGGAGCGTGGCGGCGCCGGCCTGGGTGAGACGTACGGTCCCGCCCGGTCCGGGCTCGGGGTCCAGGGGCATCCGGCTACCCGCCGGGGTGACGCACCACACGATCGGTTTACGGCACGATCCGCAATGGCTGTCTAGGGCGTTCCTTGATGGGTACACTCTGTGTGCCTTCCTGCTTTAGCGGGTACGGACGGCGGTCCTCTTCGCGGACGGGCCTTACGACGGGACCGGCTTTCGGGCCGGTCCTGTTGTATGT
>Ga0307292_10000262_pt1 | contig 17834 bp, 14 predicted proteins | sample ER_DNA_149_FD_194471 | JGI IMG/M metagenome (GOLD analysis project Ga0307292, IMG submission 194471) | Bulk soil microbial communities from the East River watershed near Crested Butte, Colorado, United States - ER_DNA_149 | ecosystem: Environmental > Terrestrial > Soil > Floodplain | place...
GTTCTGGTAACCGAGACGCAACCGTCTTCACCTCACCGGAGACCTTCGACCTGAGACGACCCCGTGCCCAACACGTCGCATTTGGTGGAGGTGGCGTGCACTTTTGCCTGGGGAGCGCCGTGGCGAAAGTTCAGTTGAAGTCGCTGTTCCGGGAGATTCTTCGGCGGATGCCGCGGTTGGAGGTCGGCGAACCTGAGTTTGTCTTCAGCGAGTTCGTGCACGGGGTAAAAGCGTTGCCGGTGCGGGTCATCCGGTGAAAACCTCGAGGGAATGGGCGCGGTCGCCCATTCCCTCGCAAGTTGCGCTTCCGGCTCAGGCGCCGGCCAGCGACCCGCCGATCCCACCCACACTGAAGTACCGGTTCAGCGCCGCGAACAAGATCACCGGCGGCAACATCATCATCACCGCCACGGCCATCACCAGGCCCCAGTTCGTCGAGTTCTGCTGGAAGAAGCTCTGCAGGCCCACCGGGAATGTGAACTTTTCACTAGATCGAAGGAAGACGAGGGGGACCAGATAGTCGTTCCAGGCCACCAAGAAAGCAAAGATGGCCGTGGACAGGATGCCTGGCAGCGAGTTCCGCAGCACGACGCGGAGGAAACCGCCGAAGACCGAGCAGCCGTCCATCCACGCTGCCTCCTCGAGATTGATCGGGATGGAGTCGTAGTAGGCCGCCATCATCCAGATCGCGACCGACATGGTGAAGCCGACGAAGATGATCGTGATGCCCGTCAGGGTGTCCACGAGGCCCAAGTTGGCGAACAGGATGAACAGCGGGATCACCGCGGTGACGAAGGGCAGCGCCTGCACAATGAACAACACCAACGAGAATCCGGAGATCAACCGGCTCCGCCCCCGTGACAACACATACCCGGCCGGCGCCGCAACGGCGACCGACACCAGGACGGTAGCCAGGGTCGTCACCATGCTGTTGCGCAGCCAGAGCAAGACATCGGTCTGGCTGAATATATTGACGAAGTTCTCGAGCGTGAAGGTCGCCGTGCTCGTGCTCCCCAGCGAAGGCTGGAGGGAGAGCAGGACGACCGCGAGGACCGGGATGAGTACGACGGCGGCGATCACCAAGACGAGAACGAACTTCCCCCAGCTGCCGCGCGGTTCCGGGTCAGCTTTGGTGGGCTCGGCCCCGAGGTGGGAGTCAGTCGCGTCGTGGCTTTCCGAGAACTCCACTGTGGTCATAGGATCTGCACCTTCTTGATTTGCCGGTACAAGGCGACGGAGATCACGATCAAGACGAGAGTCATCAGGAAGGCGATCGCCACACCGGGGCCGGTCTGGAAGTTCTGGAACACCGTGACGTAGGAAAGCACGACCAGCGTCTGCGTGGCATTCACCGGTCCGCCGCCGGTCAGCAGGAAGATCGTGGGGAAGTCGTTCACGCAGAAGATGGTCATCAAGATCCAGCTGATGTAGGTCGATCGCGAGATCATCGGCAAGGTGATGTTCGTGAGTGTGTTCCACTTGCTCGCACCATCGACTTTGGCGGCCTCGTAGACGTTGTTGTCCACCGACTCGAGGGCGGCGGCCATCATCATCATCATGAACGGGAAGCTGATCCAGACCTTGAAGACGCAGACCGTAATCTTCGCCAGCAAGGGATCGGCCAGGAAGAGGACGTTGCCCAGTCCCAATGCCTCGGCCAGGATCGGCAGCGGGCTCTGGGGGGTGGCAACCAGCCAGTTCCACGCGGTCGCGGAAACCACGACCGGGACCACCCACGGAAGCAGGAGCAGGAGCTTGAAGGTGTTCTTGACGGGGAACCGGGTCTTGAGCAGAAGGGCGAGTGCGAGACCGACGAACCAACTGCCGAACACGCCGACCAGCGTGAAGACCACCGTGAAACGGGCCGCCGCCCAGAAGGTTGGATCGGTCAGTACATCAGCGTAGTTCTGCAAGCCGACGAAGTCGCCAGCATCGATCAAGCTGCCGTCCCGCAAGCTCTGCCATCCCGCATAGATCACCGGATAGAGGTTGATGAGCAGCACCAGGAACAGCGCAGGCGCGGCGAAGGCGCCCAGCGTCAACGGACTCGCGCCGGGTCGCCGGGTCTTGCGCGGCGCCAGTGGTGGTCCGGAGCCGCGGACCGCGACGCCCGTTCGCGCTCGAGTCAGGCCCTGTCCGGCGGTAGAAGTCGACATTTGGCTCACCTCATCGGCTGCGGGCGCGCAACCCAGTCGCGGCCATAGCCGTGCGTCGCTCGGGTGTTGGATTTGTCATGATCGGCTGGGGAAGCACGTCACGACTTCATGGTGGCCTTGACGTCAGCCTGAAGCTTCGTCAAGGCCGACTTGGCGTCTGTTTTCCCACTGAGGATCGACTGGGTGAAGGTGTTCATCGCTGGGGTCGCGTCGACCGTCGTCACATTGAGGAAGTTGGCCTGCCCGCCCGGGGCAGCCCACGTCCTGGCAACAGGCACCCACTCCTCAACGATCCGCACCTTGTCCTTGTTGGCTTGGAATTCCTTGGTTTTGGCGATCGACTTCAGCGGCGGCAGGCCGATGCCGGTGTTCTGGGTCCAGAGCGGGGCCATGTTCTGGTAGTAGTAGGTAAGAAAAGCCTCGCTGCCCTTGATGCTCGGATTGTTCTTGTACATCATGATGTTGTTCGGGAAGTAGAGGGAACCCTTCTTCCCCGAGGGTGACGTGAGTGGGCTGATGACGGCAATGTCCTTAGCCACGTCCCCACCGATATTGTCGGCCAGACCGCCCGTGTCGTAGCCGAGTCCGAACTTCTTGGCCTTCCACTGGGTCTGCACGTTTGCGGAAGTGTAGGTGGAGCTGGCCGGGTCGACATAGCCCTTCGACACCATCTCGAGGACGAAGTTCACAGCCTCGATATTCTCCGGCGTGACACAGTTCGGCTGCTTCTGCTCATCGAAGAGTCCACCACCGTTGTTGATCATCCAGCAGACTATTGCGTGCTGTCCGGTGTAGGCGCCGGCCCCTGCTCCCGTGCCGTACCCGTAGACGCTATTCTTCTTCAGCGCTTCGGCTGCGTTCAGGTAGGACTGCCAGTCGGTGGGCACCTTCCCCCCGGCCTGGTCCAGCAGCACCTTGTTGACCCAGATCACTCGCATATCGAGGTTGTACGGGATCGCCGCGTAGCCCTTCTCCACTTTCAGGGTGTCGATCAATCCCGGCAGGAAGTCGTCGTACAGCCCGTTGGCCTTCCAGGCGGCGTACAGCTCGTCGACGTAGGCGATCCCGCCTTGCGCCTCGTACTGGAAGACCTGCGTTCCGCCCCCGGAGCTGACCGCCGGGTTGGTCTTGGAGGCCACCGCCGATGCGAACGTCTGGTTGAAGTTCGCCCACTGGATGACCTGGTAGGTCACGGCGGGCAGACCGGCTTCTGGCTTGTACGCCTCGGTGATCTTCTGGTCCAACGGATTGAACGCGGTTTGACCCCAAGGCATGTTCCAGAACTTGATCGGCTCGGTGCTGCCACCACCTCCGGCACCTCCACCGCCACCGCCACCGCCACCGCATCCGGCCAGCACGGCCGGCCCGGCGACCGCAGCTGCGCTCAGCGCCAAGAAAGAACGACGTGTCAAACCCGACTTGCTTACCATTAGATGGCCCCTTTGCTCAGACAGTCATAACGTTTGGCGGGTCTTGCTGAATGCTGCTCTCAAGTGAATCATCACGTCTTCTAGTCCTCAGGCTGCTTTGACGATCGGCGCATGACGCCCAGCTTGAGCGAAGGTAAGGGGGCCGCTCCGCCTCCGCCGAGAGGTTTCGGCAGAGTACGAAACTTCCGTTCCTGGAAGCACAGTAGGGCCCCTGATTCCTCGCGTCAACATATTCGTGCGAAGTACTTGACAGGCATCCTGGAAGCCGCTTCCCTTGTCGTATTCGGTTCAGGCTCATGATTGCCATCGAGCCTCGAAATATTTTCGAGCACTCGACGTGATGATGATGGGCCGGCCCCGTTCGATGCGAGCTGCGGCCTACCGAAAAGGAGCGGAGCAGTGACCAAAGACCGCCGCCCCACCCTAGAAACCGTTGCGGCCGCGGCCGGTGTGTCGCTGGCCACCGTGTCCAAGGTGCTCAACGACCGCGCTGATGTCTCGGCCGCGACACGCGCGCGGGTGCAGCGGCTACTGGTCCAGCACAAGTACGTGCCACCTGGCCGACCCATGGTCGGCCGGTTCGCGGGGGGGCGCCGGTTGATCGACCTCGTCTTCACGGCCCTAGACAGCCCGTACTCCGTCGAGATCCTGCGAGGGGTCACGTCGGGCCCCATGGACGTCGTGGTGTCGTCGATGTCGGACCGTTCCGGCTCGCGTCCGTGGTCCAGTGGACTCGCCTCGGCCGGTCGGTCCGGGGCCATCATCGTCGCCTCCGAGCTGACCCCGTTGGATCAACGCCTCCTCGACCACGCTCACATTCCGTACGTGTTGATCGATCCGGCCGCCAAGTTGCCAGAGCCTGACGTCGCCACCGTGGGTGCGACGAACTGGGCCGGCGGGCTCTCGGCGGCGCGGCATCTGCTCGGGCTTGGTCACCGGCGGATCGCCGTGATCGGTGGACCGGTCGCGATGCTGTGCAGCCGCGCCCGCATCGACGGGTACCGCGCCGCATTGGAGTCTGCGGGCGTCAAGGTCGACCCGGCTCTGATCGCTACCGGCAACTTCCACCACATCGGCGGTTATCAGGCTGCTCGCGGGTTGTTCGAACTGCCTGATCCGCCGACCGCCATATTTGCCGGTAGCGACGAACAGGCGTTCGGCGTTGCCGAAGCGGCGCGAGTCACCGGCCGGCGCATACCCGAGGACCTCAGTGTCGTCGGTTTTGACGACCTCCCGATCTCTCGTTGGGTATCGCCCCCGCTCACGACCGTCCGCCAGCCTCTCGCGGAGATGGGTCGCACCGCAGCGGAGATGCTGTTGACAATGATCGACGGGCGCGAGCCCCACGGCCGCCAGGTGGAGCTGGCGACCGAACTCATCGTCCGTTCCTCGACGGCCCCGCCGCCCCTCCCAGCGATGGAGTCGCCTGGACACGCCACCCTGGCTCGAGGTCTCCATTGAGCTTGCTCCATCACCTGAGGGCGGGCATATCACCATGACGCGGGCCGGAACCGGCATCGGTCGCTGGACGCCGATTGGGCGGCGGAGACGGACCTGGGGCCGGCGGGCGACTGGTCTCCGGTCTGACAGCTACTACGGGGCGATCACATCGGGGGGGAAAATTGCCAGGCGCTGAAGGCGTGTCCAGCGCGTCGCGACGGTGGCTCGAGGTCACCGGATCCGCCGAGCTGCGGGCGGCGGTCGACCGAGTCATCCCGGCCGACGAATGGCCTGGGGGCTGGGAGGGTGGTGTCGGAGCATACCTGGCCGAGTACGGCACCGAGCTGCGATGGGCACTGGATGCCATGGAGCGGCTTGTCGATGAGCTCAAGCGGCGAGGCTTTGCGGTGGCGGAGCCCGACGAGCAGGACCGTATTCTGCGGGAGACCTCCAACCAGCAGACTCTCGGTGCCGACTTCGCTGGACTGCTCCGACTGTGTTGGGAAGGCTTCTACGCGTCCCGGCGCAGCGCAGCCGATCGAGGTCACGACCAGTCGTGGCCTGATGGCCTCTCCATGATCGGCTTTCGTGAGGTGCCTAACGGAGTGACGCCGGTTGAGCCGGAGTTGCCGGCGACGACGACGCCGAGTCGTCTCCGTGCTAATTATGACGCGATCGTGATCGGCTCCGGCCCCGGTGGCGGTGTGGCAGCGCAGACCCTGGCGCTGGCCGGACACAGCGTCCTGGTCGTCGAGCGCGCCCGTGCCCTGTCGAACAGCAGTTTGCGGGGCGATCATCTGCACGGAAAGCGCAACGCGGTCTACAACTCCGTGGCTGGTCCGGGACGTGGGCATCCGCGGATCTCGGCGCAGGACGCTGATCAAGGACGTGAGCATGAGCGGCTCGTGGATGGTGACGGAGATGCCTGGGCCTATGGGTTGAACGCCTACGCCTTCGGTGGCGGCACCCGCCTCTGGCAAGGAATGGCCTGGCGGTTCTTCCCCGAAGACTTCGAGATGGCCCGCGTGTACGGCAATCCAGATGGAGCGACGTTGGCCAACTGGCCGATCGACTACGACGAACTGGAGCCCTACTACACCCGCGCCGAATGGGAGCTTGGGGTCGCTGGTGAGGAGGGCGCGCTGACCTTGCGAACGCCACGATCGAGGGGCTACCCGATGCCCGCAATGGGCACTGAGCCCGCACGCGAACTGTTGGCGGGCGCCGCAGAGCGGCTGGGATGGACCTGGGGCCCGATCCCGTTGGCGATCAACAGCGTGCCCGCTGCTGGCCGTGCCGCCTGCGTGCGCTGCTCGTCATGTGTCGGGCACGCCTGTCCGGTGGACGCCAAGAATGGTGCTCACAACACCTTCCTCCCGCGTGCTCTGGCCACCGGCAACACAGATCTTGTCCTCGACACCGAGGCGATCGTCGTTCGTGATCGGCCGGGTGGTGCCTCGGTCGATGTGATGACCGACTGCTCCGGCGAACCCCTGTTGCAGACAGTGCGCGCCGACGTCGTCGTCGTCGCCGCCGGAGCGGTCGAGTCGGCGCGGCTGCTGCTCGCCAGCGGACTCGGTAACGATCAACTCGGCCGGAATCTTCACGATCATCGTTTCGTCAGCCTGCACTGCGAGGTCGACGAACCAATAAAGAATGGGTTGGGCCCCGGCCATTCGATTGCCACCCTGGACCACGTACACGCCGACTCGATTCCCTGGGGCGGCGGCGTGATCGTCGATCTCATGAGTGTGCTCCCGTTGACCTCGGCGACCGACCCCGCCAGCGGCGTTCCTCGCTGGGGCGCCGCTCACAAGCAATGGATGCGAGACCGAAGGCCGTACGCCTTCGGCGTGTTCGGGATGGGGCAGGAGATCCCAAACGAGACCTCTGGAGTCACGCTCGCTAGGGTTTCCGACCGCTGGGGCAAGCCCGGAGCCCGCCTGCGCAAGAGCGTCCACCCGGCTTCACTCCGGGTCGAGGCCGGCCTGGTCGATTACGGAACTCGCTGGCTGCGCGCCGCCGGCGTACAGGACATCCGCCGTCAACTCGGCGGCGCAACCGCCTCAGCTGCCGGCGAGCACTCCTGCGGCACCGCACGAATGAGTGACGACCCCGCCACCGGCGCCACCGACCGTTATGGACGACTCTGGGGCGGCAGCCGAGTGGTGGTCTGCGACTCTTCTTTGCATCCGACCAACGGCAGCGTGAACCCGACCCTGACGATCGTGGCGAACGCGATCCGAGTCGCCGAGCATCTCGTGGCGGACTGGCCGCACTGAGCACAGCTGTGACCCGCTCGGGCGTTGCGATGCTAGGGACGACCTAGATGTTCGCGGTATGGAGGGCGATTGAATGCCTACGTCGGACACCTGCCTTGGGCTGAGGTGGTCACACGGTGAAGCGAAACCGGGTACGCGTTCTGCGAGTCCGAGAAGGCGACGTCAACAACTCCTGCGATCCCAGGGCCAGTTCGCCGGTCGATAGTCGCACTGCGTAACTGTTCTCGCGCTCGGCTACCGGTGGGGGCGCGCCATCGCCGCCCTGTTGAGCACGCTTGAGACGGTGTCGTTGGACACCCGACGGCGGCTGCCACGTGCGTCAAAGGTTACCCGCGGCCTCTCCACCTCATGTCAGCTCTTCGCCGAAAGATTCGGAAGCATAGCGCCGGCCCGCAGATGGTGGCCATTCCGGACGAGGCGGGCAATGCCGCGTTCTTGACGACGCTAGGCAGTGCCTAATAGGCCTGTCAACGGCAGGGCGGAATCTAGCGAACGTCGCAACGCCCGACGGTGGGCGGAGGTTGCGATGGGACGGTCCCGAACGACGCGTGCGGGTCGTGCGCTGACCGTGGCCTGGGCGTCAAGGAGGGCTACACGGTCCGCTACATCTTCCGCAACGCCATGCTGCCGCAGTTCACCGGCCTGGCGCTGTCCATCGCCGCCATCATCACGGGCGGCCTGATCACCGAGCTGGTGTTCTCCTACCCCGGCCTCGGCAGCTTGTTGTTCGCCGCCATCGGCCAGAACGACTACCCCGTGATTTCGGCGATCACCCTCTTGATCACGATCGCCGTGCTCATTGCCAACCTCGCCGCTGACATCCTCACCGGCTTCATCGATCCCCGGATACGGGCAGTCCAGAGCGGAGAGCGCTGATGAGTTTACGTGGACTGAGTCCTAGGTTTTGGGTGGCTGCCGTACTGGTCGCCTTCGTAATCCTCGTGGGGTTGATCGGACCACTGATCGTGTCGACCAGCCCGGATGCCACAGTCGGCGGGCTATACGACAAGCCGCGATGCTGCGGCCCTCTCATCCTTGGTGCCGACAATGAGGGCCAGAGCGTCATTTCCAATCTGGTTTACGGCACCCGGACTTCGCTGATCATCGGCCTGCTGGCCGGCCTCATCGGAACCGCGATCGGCCTGGTGGTCGGTTTGGTTGCCGGTTATCGCGGCGGCTGGGTAGACGATGTGCTGAGCGCCATTGTGAACGTGGGCCTGGCCATCCCGGTGCTGGTGATCATCATCTTGGTTTCGGTGTCACTGCCGCAACGTAACCTCTACACCTTGGCACTGGTGATCGGGTTTACTGCCTGGTTCTGGGTGGCTCGCGCAGTACGCGCGCAGTCCAGCAGCATCCGTACCCGCGAGCACATCGACGTGGCGAAGCTCTCCGGAGCCGGATTCTGGTCAATCCTGCGCCGCGACGTCCTGCCATACCTGCTCTCGTATGTCGTTATGGCGTGCATCCTGCAGATCTCCGGCGCCATCTTGTTCGAGTCCACGCTGAGCATGCTCGGTCTGGGCGCCTCGAATACGACCAGCCTGGGCACCATGCTCTATTGGGCCATCCAGTGGGGGTCGGTACGGACCGGAGCGTGGTGGGCGTTCGTCCCGCCGACATTTATGCTGACCTTGATCGTTTTCTCCTTGCTGCTCCTGCAATCCAGCCTCAATGAGGTGTTCAACCCGCGGCTACGTCGCGGTCGGGCGGCACGGAAGAGGGCTAAGGACGAGGGCGAAGAGCTCGAGGAAGTGACGGTCGAGGGCGAGGATGCCGGTCCGGTGGGGAGCGGTGGCTTCTTGGAGACGCCGGTCTCGGCAGGACGTGGGGAGTCGCGCTAATGGGAACCCTGGTCAATGCCGAGAACATCCGTGGGGTGTATTACACCGAAGGCAAGGATGTGGTGGCTGTCGACGATGTGTCGATCAAGATCGAGGAGGGTGAGGTCCTCGGGCTGGCTGGCGAGTCTGGAAGTGGTAAGACCACGCTCGGCTCGATCATTTCGCTGATCGCTCGGCCGCCGCTGCATGTGGAGCACGGCACGCTGGAGATCGACGGCAAGGTTCAAGAGCTAGGTGGCCATGCCAAGATTCCACGTACCTGGCGTGGGGCGGTCGTTTCGATGCTGCCGCAGGGCGCAATGAACTCGATCAGCCCCACCAAGCGGATTCGTTCGCTGGTCTACGACGTGATGCGGTCACACGAGAGCAAGATCTCCAAGGAAGAGGCGCTCGACCGAGCTCGGGACCGGCTTACCGAGTTGGGCCTACCCGCACGGGTCCTCGACGCGTACCCGCACCAGCTGTCTGGTGGCATGAAGCAGCGCACGGTGACGATCATCAGCACGCTGCTCAATCCGCGGCTCCTAGTTGCCGACGAGCCAACTTCGGCACTCGATGTGACATCGCAGAAGATCTTGATCGAGATGCTGCTGGAGATGCTCAAGGAAAGGATCATGTCCGGGGTGATCTTCGTGACCCATGACCTTCCGGTGCTTCGCACTGCGGCGAACAGGATTGCCGTGATGTATCAAGGCAAGATCGTCGAGCTGGGGCCAACCGAGATCGTGGTCGAGAGGCCCGAACATCCATATACGCAGGCACTCATGAGTTCGGTGCTGGCGCCGGAACCGGCGTACGCCAATACCAGAATCGAGGGCATGAGCACTTTCGACCGCTCCCTCTTCGACGCACCGGCGGTGTTTCACTAATGACCGAGGAAATTTACAACGCAGAGCACATCGTCAAGACCTTTGGCCACGGCAAGAACCAGGTCCAGGCGGTGAAGGATGTCTCATTTGGCCTGGAAAAGGGACAGGTCACCTGCATCGTGGGCGAAAGCGGTTCAGGTAAGTCAACTGTGGCCAGAATGGTGCTTGGGCTGATGCCCATCACATCGGGCAAGCTGATCTTTCAGGGTAAGGACGTCACAAACCTCAAGGGACGGGCTCGTACCGAGTACTGGCGAGACGTGCAGGCAGTCTTCCAGGACCCGTTCTCCGCCTTCAATCAGTTCTTCACCGTGGGCAAGCTCCTCGACCGCTCGATGCTGATGGTCGGCAAGAGCGTGGGCCAGGAGCGCCTGGAGGAATCGCTGGGATATGTTGGCATGGACCTCAGCGTGTTGGCCCGCTATCCGCACCAACTCTCGGGCGGACAGCGGCAGCGGGTCATGATCGCGCGGGCGCTGATGATGCGACCGGAGCTACTGATTGCCGACGAGGCAACATCGATGCTCGACGCATCGCTCCGGGTCAACGTTCTCAATGTCCTCAAGGATCTCCGCGACCAACTCGGCATGACGGTGCTGTTCATCACTCACGACATCGGGCAGGCGTGCTACCTGGCCGACCGGGTGCTGGTTATGGAGCACGGCGTCATGGTGGAGCAGGGCAAGACTGACGAGGTGATCTTCAACCCGCAGCACGAGTACACCAAACGCCTACTCGCCGATGTGCCGAAACTGCACGAGGAGCTCGAGCTGCACGACCTGCGTGAAGAGCTGCAGCAGGCGGGCGAACTGGCCTAGCAGGCGAACCCGGCCGGGAGATGCTGCGCACCGATTTGCGCACGGGATGGACCGTGCGCGCCATTGTGGGGGACTGGGACGGGCGAGCGCCCGGGAACTATCCGGCAGAGGTGCCGGGCTGCGTACACACCGATCTGATGGCGGCCGGCGTCATTCCCGATCCGTATCTGGACGGGAACGAGGCTGCCCTGACGTGGATGTATGACATCGACTGGCGGTACGCGACGACGCTTGATCCCGATGCACTCGACCTCGAGTCACCCGCTTCCGATGAGCGCGTTGATCTTGTCTTCGAGGGCATCGACACCATCGGCAGCATTCGAATCGGAGGCGACGCACACCGGGTCGAGCTGGGACGCACATACAACATGCACCGCTCGTACCGCTTCGACATCTCTCCGCATCTCGATGGCAGCTCGGTGGACATGGAAGTTGATCTTCAGTCCGCGACCGGGTACGTCGAGGCGGAGCGAGACCGCCTCGAGGATCGTCCCCGGGCGTACGGTCCGCCGTACAACTTCATTCGCAAGATGGCCTGCAGTTTTGGCTGGGATTGGGGACCTGACTTCCGCACGGCTGGTCTGTGGAAGCCGGTGCTGGTGGAACGCTGGAGGGTTGCGCGGCTGGCCCAGGTACGCCCCATCGTCACACTCGACGCCGCTGGCACCGGCCGAGTCGAGCTCCGGATCGACCTGGAGCGTCTGGATCCAAACGCATCCCTCACCATCACCGCCGACATTCTCGGCCACCGCGTCGAGAGGCCCGTAGATGCGGGGGCTGGCACCGCAACGCTGGTCATCGACGTCCCGGACGCGCCCGTGTGGTGGCCGATCGGCTACGGCGAGCAGCCGCTGGCCGAACTCACCGTGGCCCTCTCAACAGATGATCAAGAACTCGACATATGGCAGCGGCGGCTTGGCTTCCGCACAGTCAAGCTGGACACCTCTCCGGATGAGAACGGCACTCAATTCACTCTCTCGGTCAATGACCGGCCGCTGTTCGCCAAAGGCGTCAACTGGATCCCAGATGATCATTTCTTGACCCGGATCACTGCTGAGCGCCTGGAACGCCGGCTCGACCAGGCTGTCGCCGCCAACGTGAATCTGCTTCGGGTCTGGGGCGGTGGCATCTATGAGACCGAGGACTTCTATCGGGCGTGTGATGAGCGCGGGCTGCTGGTGTGGCAGGACTTTCTGCTGGCCTGTGCGGCGTACCCGGAGGAGTCGCCACTGTGGAACGAGATAGAAGCCGAAGCCCGGGAGAACGTGGTGCGGCTGATGCCGCATCCGTCACTGGTGTTGTTCAACGGTGGCAACGAGAACCTCTGGGGACACGAGGACTGGGGTTGGCAGGAGCGGCTGGACGGTCGGACGTGGGGAGCCAGGTACGCCTTCGAACTCTTCCCTCGCATCGTGGCCGAGCTTGATCCAACCCGCCCGTACTGCGACAACAGCCCTTACTCGCCTCGGGTGGACGGACGGCAGGCCCCTCCGAACGATCCCGACCATGGCACGCACCACCAGTGGGATGTCTGGAACAAGATCGACTACACCGCGTACCGCAGCGAGATTCCGCGATTCTGTTCGGAGTTCGGTTTCCAGGCACCGCCGGCTTGGCGCACCTTGATCGATTGGGTGCACGCGGTTGACGGTGGTCCGTTGGCTGCGGCGAGCGATCCGAAGAACGACCCGAACTTCCTGCTGCACCAAAAGGCCGCTGAAGGCAATGGCAAGCTCGATCGTGGCCTGGATCCGCACTTAGGGGTGCCAGCCAACTTCACGGATTGGCATTGGGCCACGCAGCTCAATCAAGCACGCGCTGTCAGGTACGCGATTGATCACTACCGACGATGGTGGCCGCGGACCGCAGGCGCGATTGTCTGGCAGCTCAATGACTGTTGGCCGGTCACCTCCTGGGCGGCGATCGACTCCGAGGAGCGTCCCAAACCACTGTGGTACGCGTTGCGTCGGGCATTCGCGCCACGCATGGTTGTCTTCGCTATCGCGGACGGGGTCGTTTCGGCCGTGCTCCTCAATGACACCGACGAAGTCTGGCAGGGTGAGCTAGAGCTGAGCCGTCAGAACCTCGGGGGTCTGGCGCTGGCGAATGCGAGCTTTGAGGTCGACATCGAGCCGAGAACCGTGGCCTCGATCGCGCTTCCTGTCGAGCTCTCGATGCCGGGGACTCGACTGCCGAAATCGTGGTCGCTCGGGTCGGCACGCTGACCCAGGTGCACACCTTCGTCGAAGACCTTGAGCTGGCGCTGGATGCGAATCCGATCGACGTTGAGGTCATGGAGAGCGAGAGCGGCTACGCCGTTACGGTCACGGCCCGCTCGCTTGCCCGCGATGTCACACTGCTCGCTGATCGAGCGGCCGCCGATGCCACAGTCGATGATGCGCTGGTCACCTTGCCTGCAGGGCAAAGCACAACTTTCCAGGTTCGTACGAGCGCTCGAGATCTTGAGCAGGTGCTTGGTCGGCCACCGGTACTTCGGACCGCCAACGACCTCCAGCACACTAAGAGTGGTGTTAAGCGCGGGTGAGATCGTCGTGCCGGCCGAACTGGCTGCGCTGCACGAAAAATACTCGGGTGAGGCCGGTCGTGTCTGGATCGCTGGACTGCCCGCGATGGCTGCTGCCTATCTGGATCGATGGGAGTTGGTCGGCGACGGCCAGGTTGCATCTGGTGCTGTTGCACTGATCATTCCGGTCGCCCGTCGCGATGGTTCCCAAGCCGTGCTCAAGTTGCAGCCGGTTGATGATGAAACCGAGGGAGAGCCGGCTGCGCTGAGGACCTGGGCGGGACGGGGGGCGGTGCGGCTGCTGGAGCATGATTCCGGTTCGGGGGCGATGCTGCTGGAGAAGCTCGATGCTTCACGAGACCTGGACACGATGGAAGACGATCTTGCTGCCGCCCAGATCATCGCGGAGCTGCTAGTACAACTCAACTCCGTGCCTGCGCCTGCGGGCATGCGCCACCTCAGCGATGTCGCCGCGGCCACCCTGGCTGGGACGCCGGAGGCAATTCGGCTGGTCGAGGACGCTGACGAGCGTCGAGTTTTGATCAACTGTGCAGCCCGCGTCCAGGAGTTGATCACCGATCGTCTTGATAATTGGTTGTTGCATTGGGATCTGCACTACTTCAACACGCTTTCGACCCTGGACGACCCTCAGCAGTGGAAAGCGATCGATCCTAAACCGCTCAGCGGCGATCCTGGCTTCGAGTTGTTGCCTGCCTTGTGGAACCGTTGGGACGATCTCGTCGGGACCGGTGACCTACGGCGGGCCCTATTGCGCCGTTTCGACCTGATGACCGAGGTCCTCGGACTGGACCGATCGCGCGCCGCCGGCTGGACCCTGGGACGCGTACTCCAGAATGCCGTCTGGGATCTCGTCAGATTCAGTGAGGGCCACATCGACCCCACCCACCGCACCATCGCCGAGGTGCTGATCGAAGCACGGCACTAGTGCCGCGGAGTCCACGTCTGTTTACGCGTCACCCGAAGAGATGCTTCAGTGGGGGCATCGGCTGGCTCGACTTGCGGATGATGATCATCGATGTACCAGAGCATGCACTTGCTCATCAATTCCATCGACGTCAATAAGGAGCGCATGATCATGACCTTTCGATTCGGACTCAACCCGCTGCCCTGGGTGCTGACACCCGACGGCTTCGAACTTTCGGTTCCGGTGCTGCGACGGGCGTTCGGTGAGATCAGCCAGACTCCGTTCGTCGGTATCCATGCCGACCCACCTGCCGATCTCGACGCCGACGGTTACCGGGAGTTGCTGGCGGAATACGGGCTCGTACCTGCTCCCGGGTACTTCTCTGCCGATTTCGCCGACGAGGCCGGCAAGACAGTGGTCGAGGCGGCCAAGCGGCACGCGGGAGTACAAGCCGCGCTTGGTAATACCGAGGCCTTTGTTGCAGCCGGGATCGCGCCGGCCCGCCGCAACACGCCTGCCGCCGGGCATGACGCCGACGGCAGCCGGCTGCAACGCGTGATCGACCGTGTCGGCGCGGCTGCTGAAGCGATCACCGCGGAGGGAGTGCGGCCGGCTCTGCATCCCCACGTCGGTACCTGGATCGAGACCGAGCCGGAAGTCGATTCAGTCCTGGCTGGGGTGCCTAGCACTGTCCTGGGATTCGGACCGGATACCGGTCACCTGACCTGGGCAGGAATGGATGCCGTCGCCGTGATGCGCCGATATGCCGACCGGATCGCAGCTGTACACGTCAAAGACGTACGCCTCGGCCAAGCTGAGGAGGCAAAGGCCGCCGGTGCCGACTACAACGGCTCGACTCGCGGTCCCAACCAGGTATGGACCGAACCGGGCCGTGGTGATGTTGATCTTGTCGGCGCTCTCGCCACATTGCCAGCCGACTTTACCGGCTGGGTGATCGTGGAGGTCGACGTGCCGGAGGCACCCAGCAACCTGGAATCGACCCAGATATCGGCGCGCTGGGTTCTTGATCATTGCGGCCCCGACGCCTTCTGAACCACGCAGCTGTGGTCAGCAGCCAGCTTTCCGAGTCACTGGATGAAGGCGCGTAGCGAGGCGGCGAGCTGGACGGGCTTCTCCTCCGGTCTTGACCTCGCGCAGCGCGGCGAGGTAGTGGCTGAGCTCGGGCGTCGACAGATCAGTGGTGGATGTGGTCGAGGTGCAGCATCTGCTCGAGTACGTGGTCGAGCTCTTCATCGTTGAAGATCGACTTCCAGTCCTCCTTGATGATCTTCTCGCGTCCGTAGTCCATGGCGATCAGACAGGCGTCGGAGAACGGGTTGTCGCCGCGCAGTCCGTTGGCCAGAGCGACTTGGACGTGACCCATCAACATGGCACGGGCGGCGGGTTCGGGCACCCCGACGGTGTGGATGGCCTCTTGCAGCGCGTCGTTGAGCAGGTCCCCGACCATGCAGGCGACAACCTCGACGAGGGTGGGCTCGAGGTAGGCGAGCTGCTTGACCGTGACCCAGTGGACGTCGACGACTGGGGCGTACATCAGCCGGATCACCGTCTCAGCGGCGGCCTGTTTGTCGACGTTGCCTGACTCCAAGGCAGCCACGACGTCTTGAGGTGCGGCGATGCCGCCGAAGGTGTCGTTGAGCTCGGCCTCGGTCTTGCGCTGCAGAAACACGGACGGGTGGCAGGGGTGCGCGACGGCGTACTCGATATCGGGTCGCTGGTAGAGCAGGTTGGCGTACGCCGCGGCGGGGTCGAGGGTCAGCACGATGGTGCCGGGCTGGAGCTGTGGAACCAGCTGCTCTGAAACCGGGCCTAGGGCGACGTCGGGGACGGCGAGAATCACCACATCGGCGTCGCGAACCGCCGTGTCGGACTCGGTGAGACTGCGACCGGCATCGCGGGTGCGTTGCTGGCCGGCGGGCGAGTTTTCGACATAGCGGACGTCGTGGGAGCTGCGCTGCAGGTTGTCGGACACTCGGATGCCCATCTTGCCCCCAGCTCCCACCACGGCGATCTTCAGTTGCTGTTCGGTCACGCTGCTTGGCTCCTTAGGTAGTCAAGGTTGTGGAGGTTCCAGTCGTTTTCGGTGCGGATGGTGCTGGCGCTGTCCCCCTGCCACGGCAGCCAGTGCTCGATGATCTGGCTGAGACCCAGCTCGCGCGCCTGGGTCGTAGTGATCAGGTGCCGATAGTCGAGCAGGCCTTCTCCGAGCGGGCAGCCCGCAAGGGTGAAGCCGACCCAACCGTTCTGGCGACTGAACGCGAAGTCTTTGACGTGAATGTTGCGCGCGTACGGCGCGACGGCCTCCACGGTTGCGGTTGGTAGCTCGAGCGCGGCGACGCAATTGGCGGGATCGACACAGATGCCGATCGACGGGGCGCCGACGCGGGTCACGATGTCGACCAAGGTGCTCACCGGAACCTGTTCATAAGTCTCGAGTGCGATCGTGACGCCTGCCTCTTCGAACACTGGCGCGACCGATGTCAACAGCTCCACCGCTTCATCGGGACTCGGACGATGGTCCGCGGTGTTGATCATGCTTCGTACCAGCGTGGCGTCGAGGCGGCGGGCCATCTCGAGGTAGCGCCGAAGGTGCTGGGGCTGCACTCCGCGAGTGCCAAGCTCCAGTCGAACCCCCCGCTCGGTGGCGCGGACTCGTAGCTGATCAAGGTCACTCGTGTCGTAGGAGTCGATCGCCGGGTAGTCGCAGATCTGGAAGAGGCGCACTCCCAGGTCGGCGGTGCGATTCACCATGTCGATCATGGAAAGGGGTGTCTCGGCGGTCGCGTGCCACTGCCAGAAGAACGCGTAGGTGCCGAGTCCGATGGTCACGTCACCGCTCCTTTCAGGCTCGCCCGTCAACCTCGACCTCGTCAACCACCGCGGCCAGTGCCATTGGGTCGGGTGCCAATCGGCCGAGGAACAGTACGTCCACGCCACCCGCGAGGAGGCTCAACCGCCCAGGCTGTGCACTTCCGCGCCCATTGTTGTCAAGGGTGATTCACTTGTCAACCGGTTAACCAGTTGCGGTCTGCGCCAAGGTCAGCTGAGCCGCTAGGTGGCCCGAGGAGCGTCGAGGGAACGCAGCAGCCGGGCCTTTGCGCTATCCATGTGCGCGCTCATGGCGGCCGCGGCGGCCGTGGAGTCGTGGGCGCGCACCGCTTCAAGGACGGCTCGATGCTCTGAGCAGGTGAGCTCGGCATGTTGAGAGTCGTTGAGTGCCCGCTCGACCCAGACCCGGATCAACGAACGGACGGTCTGCAGTAGGTCCTCCAAAACAGCGTTATTGGCCGCACGAGCGATCGTCTGGTGAAAGCGCATGTCCGCGGCCACGAACACGCCGAAGTCGGCCCGGCTCGACTCCATGTCCATCAGCTGCTCTTCGAGCTCGGCGACGACAGTCGAGCTTGCGTGCTCAGCTGCGAGCCGTGCCGCTTGCACCTCGAGTCCGTGCCGGACGTCGATAAGTTCGCGGGTCTTGGGTTCACCGATCAAGATCCCCCACGACAGGGTCTGTGGCAGCAGCTC
>Ga0307292_10000266_pt1 | contig 17740 bp, 15 predicted proteins | sample ER_DNA_149_FD_194471 | JGI IMG/M metagenome (GOLD analysis project Ga0307292, IMG submission 194471) | Bulk soil microbial communities from the East River watershed near Crested Butte, Colorado, United States - ER_DNA_149 | ecosystem: Environmental > Terrestrial > Soil > Floodplain | place...
AACGGTTCTGGGGTGGTCGCAGCGGTTGCCGGCCGAAACCTTTGATTGCCGAACGGTATTGCCGGCCTGGACCGTACGGGAGCTCATCGGGCATCTCGTCCACCTGCACGCCGGCTTCCTGGCATCGCTGAATCAGCCGACCACAGCTACCGCGCTCCCGATCTATGAGTTCGTGATGCGCTATCGACGCGACGTTGAGATGATCATGGCTGCGACGCTCGAGACTTCAGCGGGGCTGACTGGCTCGGAAGTCGTGACGCGACTGGAATCAGCTATTGATGATCTTGCAGGTCGGCTCGAGGCGGGTGTCCGGCTTGCTCAGGTGATCATGACCCCACGTGGTCCTACCACGATCGAGGACTACCTCGCGACTCGAATCGTCGAGCTGGTGGTACACACTGACGATCTCAATCGATCAGTTCCGGACACGACCCCAGCGCCGTTGCACCGCAGCGCACTCGCCCGCTGTACGCGTACCCTCGCCGCGATCCTCGCAGGACAGCACCCGGGGCGATCCGTCGAAGTGAGAGTGCCACCGTACGCGGCGGTGCAGTGCGGGATCGGCGATCCCGGGCCGACTCATACCCGAGGCACCCCGCCGAACGTGGTAGAGACCAACCCGCTGACTTTCTTGCGGCTGGCGACCGGCCGTACCACGTGGACTGATGCGGTTGCTGCAGGAGCTGTGCATGCCTCGGGCTTGCGAGCCAATCTTGCTCCGGTACTCCCTCTACTCTCCTAACGCCCGACTTGTCAGAATCGAGGAACCGTATGTGGTGCTGTAGTTCTGACAAGTCGGAAGCGAGATGGAGCAGTGCGGTTGCGCTCCTCTAATACCGGCGTGCCGGGCGCGCTGAGCATGACTTGGATGGATGTCCGCGACGAGGCGGAAGCTGAGGAGGTCAGGCAGCGCGCCAGGGCAATCGCTGCCGAGATGGCGCGAGGGTCCGGTTTCATTGGCTGGGTGGGAATCGGCATTGCGGAGCGGCTCTACACCCTCACCTTGTGGGACGATCCCGAGGCCATTCGGCAACTTAGCAGAAACACCCTGCACCAGGCCGCGGTCCGAAAGGTGTTCGAGTCCGACTTTGGTACGGCGTTTCACACCGGTGTCTGGATTCCTGATCATTTCAATCCGCGCTGGCAGCGGTGTCCCAGGTGCGGAACGATCATCGACCTCGATCGTCCCGACGCATCCTGCCCGTGTGGTGAGCCGGTGCCGGCGCGACGCAGCTATCTCTAAACCCGAGTTATCAGAATCTCAATGGGCTATAGCACTCTGAGATTCTGACAACTCGGCGATTAGAGGACCGGCAGGAGTCGCGTGAGCTCCAGCGGCGTCACCTGTCGCCGATACTCCTCGAACTCGGCACGCTTATTACGGAGGAAGAAGTCGAAGACGTGCTCACCGAGCGTCTCCGCTACCAGATCGGACTGCTCCATCTTGTGGATGGCCTCGTCCAGGTTGCGCGGCAACGGCGAGATCCCGAGCGCTTGGCGCTCCCTTTCCGTCAGCGACCAGACGTCGTCCTCAGCGCCCTCGGGCAGCTCGTACGCGCCCTCGATCCCGGCCAACCCCGCCGCCAGCATCAGTGCAAAGGTCAAATACGGGTTCGCGGCGGAATCGATGGAGCGCAACTCGACCCGAGCCGAGGATCCCTTGTTGGGCTTGTACATCGGCACTCGGACCAGCGCGGAGCGGTTGTTGCGACCCCAGCAGATGTAGCTCGGCGCCTCGCCGCCGCCGGCTAACCGCTTGTAGGAATTGGTCCATTGGTTGGTTACCGCGGTGATCTCAGCCGCGTGCCGGAGGAGCCCGGCAATGAAGTACCGCCCGATCTTGGACAGGTGATGTTCTGCGCTCGCGTCGTAGAAGGCGTTGGTGTCGCCCTCGAAGAGCGACATGTGCGTGTGCATGCCAGATCCGGGATGCTCGGTAAAGGGCTTGGGCATGAACGAGGCGTGGATGCCTTGAGACAGGGCAACTTCCTTGACCACCACCCGGAAGGTCATCAGATTGTCGGCAGTGGAAAGCGCATCGGCGTAACGAAGATCAATCTCCTGCTGGCCCGGACCCCCCTCGTGATGGGAGTACTCCACTGAGATTCCCATTTGCTCCAGCATGGTGATCGCGCGGCGGCGGAAGTCAGTGCCCAGGCTCTGCGGGGTGTGATCAAAATAGCCTGACTGGTCCACCGGCGTCGGCGGCTTGCCTGGCTCAACCGGATCCTTGAAGAGGAAGAACTCCACCTCGGGATGGGTATAGAAGGTGAATCCAAGATCAGCGGCCTTCTTCAGCGCGCGCTTGAGTACGTACCGGGGATCGGCGTAGGAGGGTGAGCCGTCCGGCATGGTGATATCGCAGAACATCCGCGCGGTGGCAGGGCCGGTGTCGCGCCAGGGCAACACTTGGAAAGTCGCTGGATCAGGATGGGCGAGCATGTCGGACTCGTAGACCCGGGCGAAGCCCTCGATCGCCGAACCATCGAAGCCCATTCCTTCGGCGAACGCTCCTTCGAGCTCGGCAGGCGCGACCGCCACCGACTTCAGAAAGCCAAGAACATCGGTGAACCACATACGGACGAACCGCACATCGCGCTCTTCAATCGCCCGCAATACAAACTCGGTCTGCTTGTCCACCCGGCCAAGTCTGCCGTTCAGGATGTAACAGCAGAGTTACGGGCCAGGCAGGCAAATTTTTTGGACTGCTCGCGCATCCCGCTCTGAATCCGCCGCCGTCGTCGTCTCTCGCAGAGGAAAGAACGCCTCCGCTCGTTCCATCTGCATTGCTCGCTCCGCTCGCTGAGGCTGGCGCTTCTGAGCCGCTGCCAGCCTGGCTCCGCGCGGCGGCGCGCGATTCCCGACGCTCGCAGTCAATCGTCGGAGTGCTTAGCCGATACGCTCACCCACTCCTCGCGTCGTAGTCTCGAGGCGTGCCTCATCTACGGATCGCCATGGCCCAGGTCAATGCCACCGTCGGTGATATCTCGGCCAATGCCGATCTTGTGATGGACTGGTCGAAGCAGGCCGCCGACGCCGGCGCCCACTTGGTGCTGTTTCCCGAAATGATGCTCACCGGCTACCCAGTCGAGGACCTTGCGCTACGTCGCAGCTTCGTCGAAGCATCTCGGACCTCGATCAATCGTCTCGCCGATCGCCTGCTCGGCGCCGGACTTGGCGATCTTGTTGTCGTGGTGGGATATCTGGACCGCACCAGCGAGCCCGATCATCCCAAAGGCGGTCATCCACAAAACGCCGCCGCGGTGCTCTACCAGGGCGAGGTCGTGTGCTCCTACGCCAAGCACCACCTCCCCAACTACGGCGTGTTCGACGAGTTCCGGTATTTCAAGCCCGGCAACGAACTTCACGTGCTGCGTATCCGCGGCGTCGATGTGGCCATTGCCATCTGTGAGGACCTGTGGCAAGACGGCGGACCGGTTGCAGCGACGGCCGAGGCGGCCGCCGGCCTGCTGGCGGTGATCAACGCCAGTCCGTACGAACGGGACAAGGACGACGTACGCGGTGGCTTGGTCAGGCGCCGCGCGCAGGAGGCGGGCTGCCCACTCGCCTATGTCAACTTGGTCGGCGGTCAGGATGAGCTGGTCTTCGACGGCGACACCATGATTGCCGATGAAGCGGGCACGATCTTCGTACGCGCTCTTCAGTTCGTCGAGGATCTGGTGGTTGCTGATCTTGATCTTGCTCCCGGCACTGCCGAGCTGCAGAGCGAGCTCGTCGAAGGGACCGTGCCCGCAGAGCCCGGCCAGAGCGGCATGATCATTCACCGCCACCACCTCTCCGAGGCCGGGGACGAACCTGCCGAGTTGATCACGCCCACTGTCGCGACGCCACTAGAAGCAATGGCCGAGATCTATCTCGCCCTGGTGATAGGTCTGCGGGATTACTGCCACAAGAACGGGATTGAACGGGTCTATCTCGGACTGTCCGGCGGTATCGACTCAACGCTGGTTGCGACATTGGCCTGCGACGCGCTGGGCGCTGATCATGTCTATGGCATTTCCAATCCCAGCGCCTACTCCTCCGAGCACTCCAAGAGCGACGCCACTGATCTTGCCGAGCGGACCGGCCTGCACTTCATGACGGTGCCGATCTCCCCGGCCGTTGATGCATTCCACCAAATGCTTGATCTCGACGGTGTCGCGGCTGAAAACCTGCAGGCCCGGATTCGGGCCGTGATCTGGATGGCGGAGTCCAACCAGCATCCGCCTTCGATCGTGCTGGCCTGCGGCAACAAGAGCGAGCTGGCCGTCGGCTACAGCACCATTTACGGCGACGCGGTCGGCGGGTACGCACCGATCAAAGACGTGCCGAAGACCTGGGTCTGGAAGCTGGCCCGATGGCGAAACGAGCAAGCAGCGCAGCGGGGTGAGACGCCACCGATTCCGCAGAACTCGATCACCAAGGAACCCAGCGCCGAACTACGACCTGGTCAAAGAGACACCGACTCGCTGCCGCCGTACGAGCTGCTCGATGATGTCCTGGACGACTACGTCGAAGGCGACGCTGGTCACGAAGAGATCGTGGCCATGGGCTTCGATCCCGAGCTCGCGGATCGAGTGATCCGGATGGTCGATCGCGCGGAGTACAAGCGGCGGCAGTATCCACCGGGCACCAAGATCAGTTTCAAGGCTTTTGGTCGCGATCGGCGGTTGCCGATCACCAACGGCTGGCGTGAAGGTCGCTGATGTGACCCTGCTCAGGTAGCTGGATATGTCAGAAGCCTTGCCTGGTTGGTACCCCGACCCCGCGGGGACCCCTGGACGCTTCCGGTACTGGGATGGCTCACGATGGTCGACCGCTACCACTGGCGACCCCCGCCAGCTCCCGCCTGCCGAGCCGACTCAAGTCGTCTCGACAGCGCCCGCGGAAAGCGGATCGGCCGGTAGAGGATCGCCTAAACGTCGGCTTGCTGTGATCATCGGTGTGCTCGCGATTGCACTGACTACGGTTGTCGGGGTAGTCGTCTTCGGCGGTGGCCTCCGGCAGATCATCGACGCTACGCCGGCGACGCCCACTCCGACTCGTCTGGACGACTCCTCGCCTACGCCGGCAGCGACCCCCACGAAGTCCCCCTCAACGTCTCCGACTCCCAAGGCTTTGGTCCGCTGCCCGAAGGGTGATCCGACTCTGCGGGCACCTCATCCCATAGACGGCCGCGTCTATGGCGGCAATCTGTCGTTCGACCAGCAGCCGACCTTCGAGCTGGCAGTGATCGAGCAACGCTTCACCTTCGCTTACGACGTGCTGCAGCAGCAGGTGATGGTCAGCCAGAATCCGCCTTGGATCGCGCAGCTCGCGGTCGGGCAGCTGCGCGCCAAAGATGGCTTCGTCAACGATCCACGCAACACAGTCGAGAGCCTGGTGCAGTGCGTGATCACCGGGAACATGTACCGCCCATACCTACCCACCCGAACCGACATCCGCAGCGAAAGCCTGAGCATCGACGGTCGCAGCGGATGGTTGATCGACAGCGAGATCACTGTCGACCGTCCTGATCTTCAGGTCAAAGGAGATCACGTGATCTTCCTCGTGGTACACGACGGCAAGGACTGGGGCTTCTTCTTCGGCGCAGTGCCCATCGGCAATGCGCGGCTGGACGCCGTGCTCGCCGCGACCATCCGCGGTCTGCGGGCAAGCTGACCGCGCTAGCCTTCGGCGGTCTCCTCCGCGACCACGATCATGGACTCAAGCAGCGGAGCGCCGAAGGTGGTCGCCATGGCGACATCGCCGGCATCGCGACCCCGCCCGATAAGCACCCGACCTTTGCGTGGCTGGTTGTTGCGCGGGTCGAAGGTCCACCACCGATCACCGAGGTAGACCTCCATCCATGCGGCAAAGTCCATCGGCAGCTCGAGCGGCGGAACATCGATCTCCGGCAGATAACCGAAGACGTAGCGTGCGGGAATGTTGAGCGCACGACAGAACGACACGGCGAGGTGGGTGAAGTCACGGCAGACCCCGTAGCCGGTGTTGTGAGCATCGGCGGCAGTGGTCCACGGGTTACTTGCGCCGTACTGAAACCGCAGGTGATCATGTACGTAGTCACAGATCGCCTGAACCCGGCGATATCCGGGCGGCGTGCTGCCGAAACGGTTCCATGCCTCAGTGCCCAGTACGTCTGGCAGGCAGAAGCGGCTGGGCAGGGTAAAGATCAACGTTTCGTCGGGGAGCTGATCGGGAGTCAGCTCGGGGGCTTCCTCATCGACGTCCTCCACCGCGTCAGGCACCACGACACTCGCGCGGTAGTTGATCACCGAACGCCCGGCAGCGATGATCAGGCGACGGCAGGGATTGCCGTAGAGGTCTGTGTATGTGCGAGTCGCCACATCGGGTTGCAGCGACCAACGCGCATCGTTCACATCAACTTTTTGATCACTCAGCGGCTCGACCTGGAACACGGCGGGAGTATCGATGTCGGCTTGATGCACGAACTCGCAACCGATCGTGAGGCGCCGGGTCACCGCGACCAACCCACCCTGTTCTGAACCAGCACGAAGCTCTCCCCTCGCCCATCGCCCGAGTCTGCACGGCGCCACTGCCGCGAATCTTAGTGCCGCGACACTAGTCAGTCCGTACCCGCACTTCCGCGTGGCTAATCCCTCGTGACCGATGGTCGTTGGCTGACTCGGACGTCTCACATCGTGAGGTGCCAACTACGGGCCGTCTCATCTCTATATTCTCTAGCGATCCAGTAGAGATAGAGGACTTTCCTCTCAACCGAAGGCGACCATCATGTCCATACGCAAACTCTTGCGCGGCCCCTCCATCGCTGCAGCGATCGCGGCGGCCACCACAGTTCTGCTCACAGGTTGCGTCGGCGGCGCTGCGACGGCACCCGATGATGCCGGCAAGACGACTCTGCACCTGGTGGGTTATGCAGTACCCAAGGAAGCGAACAACGCGATTCAGAAGAAATTCGCAGAGACTCCGGAAGGCAAGGACGTCACATGGCAGGAGTCGTATGGCCCCTCAGGCGACCAAAGCCGGGCCGTGGTCAACGGCCTCAAAGCCGACTACGTGAACTTTTCACTCGAGGGTGACGTCACCCGACTCGTCAAGGCGGGCTTGGTTGCTGAGGACTGGAAGTCAGGGCCGACCAAGGGCATCGTGTCGGACTCTGCAGTAGTGATCGTTGTTCAGAAGGGCAACCCGCTCGGCATCAAGGATTGGTCCGACCTGACCAAGCCGGGCGTCAAGATCGTCACTCCGAACCCGGCGTCGTCGGGTTCCGCACGGTGGAACATCCTGGCGGCCTATCAGCAGGTGATCGCGAACGGCGGCACCGACGCCGAGGCGAAGGCATACCTCACCAAGTTCTTCAACCATGTTGCTGCGCTGCCTGGCAGCGGACGTGATGCGACCAACGCCTTCCTGCAAGGTTCGGCGAACGTCTTGATCTCCTACGAGAACGAGGCCATCCTCGCGCGGCAGTCCGGTGAGGACTTCGACTACATCCTCCCCGCCGCCACGATCAAGATCGAAAACCCGGGTGCCGTGCTCAAGGACGCCAATCCCAAAGCCAACGCCTACCTCGATTTCGTGCTGAGCACTGCCGGGCAAGAGGAGTTCGTCAAGAAGGGCTTCCGCCCCGTCTCCACCAACACCCCCGTCGGCGAGGTGGTCGGTGCCAACAACCCGGCAGAACCTTTCCCGGTTCCACCGAAGTTGTTCACGATCAGCGAGCTTGGCGGCTGGGATGCGGTGAATGCCAAGTTCTTTGACGAGGGCGGCCTGGTCCCCGAGATTCAGAAGGCAACCGGCAGGTCCCAGTGACACCAAGCGCCGGCACAGTCGAGGCCGAGCAGTCTGCCCCGACTACGCCTGCAGGCACGGCCACCAACGCCGGTGGCCGCCGCCTGCCGCGCGCCAAGAGCGCAACCTCACTCACCCCGATTTCGGGGCTTGGGCTGGGGATTGCGCTCATGTGGTTCAGCCTGCTCGTATTCATCCCACTGACGGCAGTGCTAGTGCAAGCGTCCGCGGGTGGCTGGTCGGCGTACTGGGATGCCCTAACTAGCCCGCAGACCCTGGCAGCACTCAGGCTCACCGTCGGTACGGCAGTGCTGGTAACTGTGGTCAACGTCGTCATGGGTACGGCGATCGCCTGGGTACTAGTTCGTGATCAGTTTCGCGGCAAGCAGCTGCTCGAGGTCGTGATCGACATACCCTTCGCCCTGCCGACGATCGTTGCCGGTCTGGTACTGCTCAGCCTGTACGGACCGTCGAGCCCGCTCGGCGTCAACTGGGCCAACACGCGGGTCGCGGTATTCCTGGCTTTTCTCTTCGTGACGCTGCCCTTCATTGTGCGCACGGTGCAGCCGGTGCTTCTCGAGCTTGAGCATGAGGTCGAGGAGGCGGCCGCCTCGCTAGGCGCCAATCGGTTGACGACCTTCAGACTCGTGATTCTCCCCAGCCTCGCGCCGGCGATTACCGCGGGAGCCGCGCTGTCGTTCTGCCGAGCAATTAGCGAGTACGGATCGCTGGTGTTGCTCTCTGGCAACCTGCCCTACTCGACGGAGGTGGCTTCGGTGCGCATCATGTCCTCGATCGAGGGCGACAAGCTGACCGAGGCGGCAGCGGTGGCCTCCATCTTGCTGGTCGTCGCACTCATAGTGATCGTCGTGCTCGATCTGATCTCTCGGAGGGTAGCCCGCTATGCATGACACCGCTGCTCACCGCGTCACGCGCTGGACCTTGCGACTGATCGTCATTGGATATCTGTTGTTTCTGGTGATCTGGCCGGTCGCGTTGGTCGCAGCCAAGACCTTCGCCAACGGCCTGGCTCCAGTGATCAATGCCCTGCGCCAGCCAGAAGTGATCTTCGCATTCCAGCTGACACTCTCGGCCGCTTTTTGGGCGGTGGTGATCAACACGATCTTCGGTGTCGGCATCTCGCTGCTGCTGGTGCGCTACACGTTCCCAGGGCGCCGGGCCCTGAACGCGATGATCGATGTGCCGCTGTCTGTCTCACCGGTTGTCGTCGGCCTGGCCTTGGTGCTGGTCTACAACGGCCGTACCGGCTGGCTGGGCCAGACCCTGGAGCAGGGCGGACTTCAGGTCATCTATGCCCCGCCGGGGATCATCATGGCCACGGCTTTCGTTAGCTTGCCGCTCGTCATCCGTGAGCTCGTTCCGGTACTCACCGAGATTGGAACCGAGCAGGAGCAGGCCGCGCGCAGCCTGGGCGCTTCGGGCTTACAGACCTTCGCGCGCATCACGCTACCTGCAATCAAATGGGGCCTGCTTTATGGTGTGGTCCTCAGTCTCGCCAGATCCCTTGGTGAATTCGGGGCAGTCAAGATCGTCTCCGGTGGTGTCGCGATGCGCACCCAGACGGCCACACTTCTCGTCGAGGAGCGATATCAGCAGTTCGGCCTCGTGAACTCGATCACCGCGTACACGGCAGCATTCATCCTGGCGCTGATCGCCGTAATCGCCTTGATCATCATCACCAGCCTTCGACCCAGCAAGGGAGCGCCATGAGTATCAAGATCGCTGGCGTAGCCAAGAGATTCGGCGACTTCGTGGCGCTGGAGGACATCGATCTCGATATCGCGACTGGCGAACTGACCGCTCTGCTCGGGCCTAGCGGCGGAGGGAAGTCGACGCTGTTGAGGATCATTGCGGGTCTGGAAGTTGCCGACAGCGGAGCAGTGGAAATCGAGGGAGTCGATGCCACCGGTTTGCCGGCCCAGAAACGCAATGTCGGCTTCGTTTTTCAGCACTACGCCGCCTTCCGACATCTCACCGTGGCGGGCAATGTCGGCTTCGGGCTGAAGGTCCGTAAGCGGCCGCGTAAGGAGATCGCCGCTCGAGTCAGTGAATTACTCGCTCTAGTGCATCTGTCGCAATTCGCCGACCGATTGCCGGCTCAGCTTTCCGGTGGTCAACGGCAACGCATGGCGCTGGCTCGCGCCCTCGCGATCGAGCCCAGTGTGCTGCTGTTGGACGAGCCGTTCGGCGCCTTGGATGCCAATGTCCGCAAAGAGCTGCGAGCTTGGCTGCGGCGGCTGCACGACGAGGTACATGTCACGACGGTCTTCGTCACCCATGATCAGGAAGAGGCGCTGGACGTCGCGGATCGGATCGTGGTGATCAACCAAGGACGCATCGAGCAGGTCGGGCCGCCGGACGAGCTTTACGATCACCCGACATCCGAGTTCGTGATGAGCTTCCTGGGCCCGGTGACCACACTCGATGGCCATCTGGTACGCCCGCACGACCTCGTCATCGAGACGCATCCTTTCGACAACGCGTATCCAGGCCGGATCGAGCGCTTCAATCGGGTCGGCTTCGAGGTGCGCCTGGACGTCCGGCTTGCTCAGGACGATGAAGCACCTCCGGTGCTCGTGACGTTGACGCGGGCAGAAGCGACGGCCAAGGAACTCGAGGTAGGTGCCCCGGTGTGGATCACCCCGGTGGCCAACGCCTCTCAGGTCCGTATCACGACCTCTGCGCCCACAAGCAACGACAGCCTCGACCTTTCACCCGCCGACTCGGTGCCGGAACCCACGTTCACGTAGGTTTCGGTCGGTCTGCACGGGTAGCAACCCATGCAGACCGCAAGAAAGCCATGCAGAGCTTCGTTAGATGGAGCGGTCAGAGATCGTCGTTCCAGCGCGGGTCGTTGTCGTACTCCTCGTTGCGCTCCTCGACCCGCTCGAGGGCGCGTTGGGCCTCTTCGCGGGTCTTGTAGGGACCGAGCCGGTCGGTGACTTTGGTGTCGTTGTTGTCAGGCACCACCTGATGGGTCTCGAGATCGAACCACCAATCGCCCTCAGCCATCTCACCCTCCTTCGGGCTACGCCTCACGCTCGCTGTCGACGGTACTCCTCCGCCGACTCTCTCTGAAAGCGGTCATCAACCACATGCGTTCTGCCGAGTTGATGTTGTTGGCGACCACTTTCTCCGATCGTAAGATCGCCAGGTGACCATCGAGCCCGCGACCGTATCGCCCCTGCGTGAGGTGCCAGCCAGCATTCCTCGGCCGCATTATGTGGGGCGACTCGCGCCCGATCCCTACACGGGCGACGACGTCCAATCTCACGAGATCATCGAGAAAATGCGGATCGCTGGCCGGCTCGCTGCACAGGCCATGCATGCCGCTGCCGCGGCCATCCAGCCCGGGGTAACCACCGATGATCTCGATCAAGTGGTCCATGAATATCTGATCGAGCACCACGCATATCCCTCAACGCTTGGCTATCGTGGATTTCCCAAGTCGTGCTGCACGTCGGTCAATGAAGTCATCTGCCACGGCATCCCCGATACTCGTCCCCTGGAGTACGGCGACATCGTCAAGATCGACGTCACCGCCTACATCGGCGGCGTACATGGCGATACCTGCGCAACTTTCTTCTGCGGCGAGGTCGATGAGGCCAGCCGGCTGCTCACTGAGCGCACTCACGAGGCGCTGGTCCGCGCGATCAAGACCGTCAAGCCGGGCCGGGAGGTGAACGTCATCGGTCGGGTGATCGAAAGCTACGTCAAGCGCTTCGGGTACGGCGTGGTCAAGGAGTACACCGGACACGGCGTACACACCGCCTTTCATTCCGGCTTGGTCATCCCGCACTACGACGAGCCGGGCTACGACACGGTGATCAAACCGGGGATGACCTTCACCATCGAGCCCATGATCACCTTGGGCGATGGCGGCTGGTACATGTGGGACGACGGCTGGACAGTGCTCACCGCTGACGGCAGTCGATGCGCCCAGTTCGAGCACACCATGGTGGTTACTGAGAACGGCGCGGAAGTCCTCACGCATCCGTAACGTTGTTGGCTAGGCTGAATAATGGACGAGTCGGTCAGGCGATCGCGGCGATGCACCTGCATTGTCGAGGAAAGTCCGGACTCCACAGAGCATGGTGGTGGGTAACGCCCACCCGGGGTGACCCGCGGGACAGTGCCACAGAGAACAGACCGCCTCCGACTCAGTCGGTGAGGTGCCTGTCATCTCATCGCACGGAGGTAAGGGTGAAACGGCGGTGTAAGAGACCACCAGCATCCCAGGTGACTGGGATGGCTCGGTAAACCCCACCTGGAGCAAGATCAAAAGGACGCGTTCGCGCGTCTGCGGAGGCGTTTGAGGGCTGCTCGCCCGAGTCTCCGGGTAGATCGCACCAGGCCGCTGGTAACAGCGGTCGTAGATGGATGATCGCCCGATCGGCAACGGTCGACAGAATCCGGCTTATCGACCGACTCGTCCGCATATTTTTGAGAGCTGCTCGCGCAATCGCGCTCTGTTTGATTGCTCGCTTCCGCTCGCTGCGATGTTCGCCGGGTCGCCGCCGTCTTCGTCGGAGGTGACGGAACGGAAAAGGCGTTGTTCCGCCATCTCCTCCTGCAGATCGGCGGCGCGAACATCGAGAATCCGCCTACTTCGTCGTCGCTCGCAGACGATGAAGCGTGTCTGCTCCCTCCTCCTCAGCACGGCGGCGCGCGATTTTCCGACGCTCGCAGCTGGTTCCCATCAGGATGCCTGCCATTCTTCCGGCAACGAGTCGTGGGCGATAGCGTGCAGTCAGGTATGCAGCTGCGCACCGAGGAAGGTTGACCATGACCCAGACCGCAAGCACCGAGTTCCCTGCTCTGGACAGCGATCCCATCGAGAAGCTCGCCATCGACACCATCCGTACTTTGTGCATCGATGCTGTCCAGGCGGCCAATTCCGGCCACCCCGGTACGCCAATGGCACTTGCACCGGTGATGTACTCGGTCTGGCAAAGGCTGCGCTTCGACCCCGACCATCCGATCTGGAGCGATCGCGACCGGTTTGTGCTGTCCGCCGGGCATGCCTCGACCTTGTTGTATTCGACGCTCCATCTGGCAGGCGTCAAATCGGTCAATCCCCAGTACGAGGTGCTCGGTGAGCTAGCCGTTCCGCTGGAGGACCTGAAGAAGTTCCGTCAGCTCGATTCCAAGTGCCCTGGACATCCGGAGTACCGCTGGACTGCCGGGATTGAATGCACCACCGGTCCACTCGGCACAGGAATCGCGACCAGCGTCGGCATGGCGATGGCTGGCCTCTGGCAGGCGGCCACGTTCAATCGACCCGGCTACGACTTGTTCAACTACAACGTCTATGCGATCGCTGGTGACGGCTGCATGATGGAAGGCATCGGGTCGGAAGCAGCATCGCTGGCTGGACATCAGAAGCTGTCCAATCTCTGCTGGCTCTATGACAGCAACAAGATCACCATCGAGGGCAGCACCGACCTGGCCTTCACCGAGGACGTCGCGACGCGGTTCGAGGGCTACGGCTGGGCCGTGCAGCACGTCGATGATGCCAATGATCTTGACCAGCTAGCTCAAGCGCTCGATGCGTTCGAGGCCGAGCAAGATCGGCCGACCTTGATCGTCGTCAACAGCATCATCGGCTACGGCGCGCCCACCAAGCAGGGCAGCCACTCCGCACACGGTGAGCCCTTGGGTGTTGAGGAGGTCCGCGGCGCGAAGCGGAACTATGGCTGGCCTGAGGATGAGAGCTTCCTCGTTCCGGAGAAGGTGCGCAGCCACTTCGCCGATCTCGGCAAGCGGGGTGCCGAGCTACGCGCGGCGTGGGACGAGCTCTTTGCCAAGTACGGAGAGGAGTTTCCCGAGCTCGCCGACCAACTCGACAAGATGCAGACGCGCCAGCTACCTGAGGACTGGGATGCCGACCTGCCCGAATACCCTGCGGATCCCAAGGGTGTCGCCAGCCGGGACAGCAACCAGCAGGTGCTCAATATCGTCGCGCAGCGCGTGCCCTGGCTGATCGGCGGCTCTTCTGATCTGGCGCCATCCAACAAGTCTCGGCTCACATTCGAAGGCGCCGGAGACTTCCAGCCGGACAACCGTGCTGGTCGCAACCTGCACTTCGGCGTACGCGAACATGCCGCCGGTGCTGTTGCGAACGGGTTGGCGCTCAGCAAAATCAAGGTCTACCAGGCCGGATTCTTGATCTTCTCCGATTTCCAGCGTGGTGCGCTGCGACTCTCCGCGCTCATGGAGCTGCCGGTGATCCACATGTTCACCCACGACTCGATCGGGGTTGGCGAGGACGGGCCCACCCACCAGCCGGTCGAGCAGCTGGCTTCGCTGCGGGCGATGCCGGGCATGATCGATATGCGCCCGGCCGACGCCAATGAGCTCGTGGAGGCCTACCGCGTGATCATGCCGCTACGACACGACCCCGTCGCGATGATCTTGTCCCGGCAGGCGCTACCTACCCTGGACCGCAGCACATACGCCCCGGCGAGCGGCGTAGCCAACGGAGCGTACGTGCTCGCCGGCGATCCGGACGAGACGCCGGAGGTGATCTTGATAGCCAGCGGCAGTGAGGTCTCGCTGGCAATCTCCGCGTATGAGCAGCTGGTGGATGAGGGGATCAAGGCACGGGTGGTCAGCATGCCGTCGTGGGAGCTGTTCGATCGGCAGAGCGAGGAGTATCGCGACAGCGTGTTACCCCCCGATGTGAATGCGCGCGTGGTGATCGAGCAAGCCTCCTCGTTCGGGTGGCATCGCTGGGCTGGCCACAACGGCGCGATCATCGCCATGAGCACCTTCGGTGCTTCGGCCCCGCTCAAGGCGCTGCAATCCAAGTTCGGCTTTACGCCCGAGGCGGTGGTAGCGGCGGCAAAGCATCAGATGGGCCGCTGATCATCCCGCACGACCTCAAAGACCAGCGCACCCCCTGCGTAGTTTGCGGATGTCAAGCGGGCGAGCACTTCCTGGCCAAGGCGTAGCCGATCTCCCATCAGTTGGGCTTCGATGGCCGGTTCGGTGATCATCAGCGTGCCGCGGTTCTTACCGCGATCGACATCGATCACGGTGCCCATGAATGTCTGGCCCACCCGATCGGCCAGTAGGTAGACCTCGAGCAGATCGATGATCGCTTTCTCGTAGGACTTGGCTCGCCGTTCAGCCGCCATCATCTGCTCCGGCAGGGCGTCAAGATCACGCAAGACCCATTCCGGAACCGGCTGGTCGGCACACAGGGCGACGCAGATCTCGCCGGAGTAGCGATCAACGAGCCGGCGCAAGGGCGCCGTGGTATGGGCGTATTCGCTGGCAAGTGCGGCGTGGTCGGCGTCTTCGGGAATGCCGCCGCTGAAGCTGCGATAGCCGGCGCCCCTGAACAGCCTGGTGGCGGCATTGAGCATCGCTGCCTGGTCTGGCCGACTTGGGCTAAGGGTACGCACGAAGTCGGGATAGTCCATCTCCGGCGGCCAGACGATCCGGAGCGCCTTGGCGATCTGACGGAGCCGGCTCAATGAGTAGGCATCCGCTGGCGGCATGGTCCGCAGAATGCCGACCTGGCCATACAACATGATGTGTGCGGCCGCCATACCAGTGAGCAGCGAGATCTGCGCGTTCCACCCTTCGACGGGCTCAGGGGCGCGAAACCCGAGAGTCCAGCCATCCCCGCGGGGCCGGATCTCCTGTTGTGGGAGCTTCAGGCTCACTCCGCCACGATCATGTTCCCAGATCTCACGCCACTGGCCGACCAGCTTCAGCAACATCAGAGTCTCGCGGGGCATGCCGCTGTCGATCTCTGCCTGGGCTTCTCGATAGCTCAGCTGGCCCCGACTGCGGACTTTGGCCCGCGCCACCTCGGCCGACATCGTCTGACCGCGATGGTTCAGCGTGATCGTCCACAAGAGTGCGGGTCGGATCTCATTCGGCAGCAAGCTGGCAGCGCCCTCACTGAGCACTTGCGGATGCAGCGGTGTGCGACAGTCCGGCGCATAGAGCGTGGTGCCACGCCGATGCGCCTCACGATCGATTGGATCGCCTGATCGAACGAATGCTGCGACATCGGCGATCGCATAGGAGACGACGAACTCACCACCTGGCCCGCGAGCGATCTGCAACGCTTGATCAAGATCACGAGACCCGGCCGGATCGATGGTGATCAACTCCAGATCGGTGCGATCAAGATCAGGAAGCTCTGGTTCGGCGGCAGCCTTCTCGGCGGCAATCTGGACCTCGACGGGAAAGGCGTCTGGCACCTCCGCAGCTTCCCGGATAGCCGCTAGGCCTTTGGCCAACTCCTCAGGTACGGCCGGCGGCAGTCCGAGCTGGGGGGCAGGCATGACCGCAGCTTAATGGTGCGCGCTTATTGCCTCGCTCGCTCTGTTTGATTGCTCGCTTCGCTCGGCGCGGATCGCGCTTGAAGCCCTTTCAGCTGGGCCGCTCGATCGCGTACTGCCGGACGACCGGATCCCCATCTAAGGCGCGGTTCACTAGGGTGTCGGCCGCCTTGTTGTCTTCCCGCGGCACCCACGTCCAGGTGACCGAAGCCGGCCTCAGTCGCGCTGCCTCCAGCGCTAGCGGCTTCATGTCGGGATGCTTGATCTTCCAACGGCCCGCCATCTGCTCGATCACCAACTTGGAGTCCATCCGGACCTCGAGTGCCGCCTCCGGATCTAGTTCGCGCGCCATCTCGAGTCCGGCGATCAGGCCGCGGTACTCGGCAACATTGTTGGTCGCCCGCCCGATGGGCAGACCTTCGGCCGCCAGGACTTTAAAGGTCTGTGCGTCGCGGACCAGGGCACCGTACGCCGCTGGTCCGGGGTTGCCGCGGGATCCGCCGTCCGCCTCGACGATCAGCAGACGGCCCGACGTCAGTGCGGCAGCTCCTGCAGGCTCATCGAAGAAGCCCGGCCCCGCTTGGGTGTTGGTCGGTCGTCGTCCTGCCATCACAATCCCGACTGGGGGGTGCGGATCAGGATGCGGCCGCACTCCTCGCAGCGCAGCACCTCGTCCTTCGGTGCGGCGGAAAACGCCCGCAGGTCAGCTGCGTTGATCTCCAGCTGGCAGCCGGTGCAGCGGCGCTGCCGGAGCTCGGCGGCGCCAACCCCGCCATGGCTGGCACCGATCCTGTCGTACAAGGTGAGCAGATCCGGCGGTATCAGCGGCGCAAGGCCAGCTCGCTCTGCGCGTAATCCGCCCATCTCGCCATCGAGAACGGCGAGCTGCCGGTCGCGTTCGGCAGTGGTCTCCACCAGGTCGTTGTCGACCTGCGTCATTCGACCGCGCAGCGTCTCCCGATCAGTGACGGCGGCCTCCAGCTGCTCCATCACATCGAGCTCAGCGTCTTCCAGATCGCTGATCCGCTTCTTGAGATGGCTGACCTCATCAACCATCGAGGACAGCGCCTTAGGGTCGGCCACGGTGCCGTTGGCAATCCGCACCTGATTTCGGCTGAGCCGCTCGCGCACCGGCTCGAGGTCGGTTTCAGCCTTGGTTTGCTCTAGCTCGAGATCGGAGATCGTGGTCTCGGCGGCGATCAAATCCGAGGCCAGCGCCGAGCGCCGGGTTTGCAGTTTGGCAATCACCCCATGCTCGGGCAGCGTCTGGCGGCGATGGCCGAGTTGGGCGAGCTTCGTGTCGACGGTCTGCAAATCCAGCAGGCGCAATTGCGCACCATTGTCGGCCCTAATCGCCCTCATCCTCCTCGAAAACCCGAGCATTGCTACGCCCGCGGGCACCACCTTAGGTGATCGCTCATTCCTCGGTCAGGGCCGGTTGACCAGCACGAGGGCCTCGCTCGGAGACACGTCCCGGATCTCCAGGTACGCGGCGCCGGACGCGGCATGGCGTACCGGCAGCTGGCTGCCGACCCGGTGATTGGCACCCGCTACTCCGGCTGCCTCCACTGTGTTCATGATCACGGTGAACGCCGAGCCTGGTGGGTTGAGCTGGGCGTCAACCAGCACATCGGCGCCGCGAGAAG
>Ga0307292_10000267_pt1 | contig 17624 bp, 14 predicted proteins | sample ER_DNA_149_FD_194471 | JGI IMG/M metagenome (GOLD analysis project Ga0307292, IMG submission 194471) | Bulk soil microbial communities from the East River watershed near Crested Butte, Colorado, United States - ER_DNA_149 | ecosystem: Environmental > Terrestrial > Soil > Floodplain | place...
CGACGACGACCTCCGGGACGACGAGCACGCCGGGGTCGGCGGAGTCGTCGGCGAACGGCAGTGACCCGAAAACGACCGGGCCGGAACCGGGTTGGCGAACCTCGTCCCTGACCACCGCGTGCCGGACGACCTCCCGCCACCAGGTGTCGGCCTGCTCGAACCGCTTCGGCCCGGACACCTTGAACGCGGCCGCGCGGCCCCAGCCGACCAGCCCCTCACGGTGCCGGACCCACGAGACGAGGTCCGGCGGGTCGGCCCGCGGCAGCAGCGAGAGGAGTGCGCCGGGATCGGGGATCGCGTGGGTGCGGACCACGAGCGGCGACCCGCTGGGCGGGGAGGCGGGGGTGGCCGCGGTCTCTGGGAACGTCGACATCGCCCGTCACTCTACGGGCGCGACCCGAGGTCCCCGCGAGTCGGTGCGTCACATCGACTGCGACACAATGCCGGCATGGACCGCGCCACCCTCGACAAGGACCCGTCCGACGTCGCGCGGATGTTCGACGGGGTGGCCGCCCGCTACGACCTCACCAACGACGTCCTCTCGCTCGGGCAGGACCGGCTGTGGCGCAAGGCGACGATCGCGGCGCTCGGGTGCACTCCTGGCGATCGCGTCCTCGACATTGCCGCCGGGACCGGCACCAGCTCCGAGCCCCTGGCCGACGCCGGTGTCGACGTCGTCCCTGCCGACTTCTCGCTCGGCATGCTCCGCGTCGGTCGTCGCCGGCGTCCCGATCTGCCCTTCACCGCGGCCGACGCGACCCACCTCCCGTTCGCGGAGGGCTCCTTCGACGCGGTGACGATGTCGTTCGGGCTGCGCAACGTCTCGGACCCGGCGGCGGCGCTCACGGAGTTCCGGCGGGTGACCCGGCCCGGGGGGCGGCTCGTGGTGTGCGAGTTCAGCCGTCCGGTCAACCGCGCCTTCCGAGCGGCGTACCTGGGCTACCTGATGGCGGCCCTGCCCGCCGTCGCCCGTCGGGTGTCGTCCAGCCCCGACTCCTACGTATACCTTGCCGAGTCAATCCAGGCGTGGCCGTCCCAGCGGGACCTCGCGCGAACTGTCCAGCACGCCGGGTGGAAAGACGTCGAGTGGCGCAATCTCAGCGGAGGCATCGTGGCGCTGCACCGCGCCCGCGCCTGAGCGTTTCGGCGCCCTCACCGCGGGTTAGGTATGCCTGGGCAGACAGCTCTCTCCACCCAGGCATAGAGTGTCAGAGAGTTCGTGAACCTCTTCACAAGCACGTCGACGGACGGAGAGATGGGCGCCATGGACGCAGCCGCGCAGTCGGCCGCCGAGCCGGCTGCCGAGTCGGTCGCCGGCACGGCCGACGTCGTCGTGGTGGGGGCTGGTCCGGCCGGCTCGACGACCGCGGCGTACCTCGCCATGGCCGGGCTGGACGTGCTGCTCCTGGAGAAGACGACCTTCCCCCGCGAGAAGGTCTGCGGCGACGGCCTGACGCCGCGCGCGGTGCGCGAGCTCATCACCCTGGGCATTCCGCATCCCGAGGCCGACGGCTGGATCCGCAACCACGGGCTGCGGATCCTCGGCGGCGGGATGACTCTCACGCTGGACTGGCCTAATACCTCGGAGTTTCCGCCGTACGGGCTGGTCCGCACCCGGATGGACTTCGACGACATCCTCGCCCGCCACGCCGTCAAGCACGGTGCCCGCCTGCTCGAGGGCGTCAACGTCACCGGCCCGGTCCTCGACAGCGGCGGGCGGATCGTCGGCGTGCGGGCCAGGGCGGTCGACGAGACGTCAGAACAGGCCGATCGCGACGTCCCGACGACCCTCACCTATCGTGCGCCGCTCGTCATCGCTGCAGACGGCAACTCCTCACGGTTGTCGCTGGCCATGGGCCGCCAGAAGCGCGACGACCGGCCGATGGGGGTCGCGGTCCGCACGTACTACACGTCGCCGCGCACCAACGACGACTACCTCGAGTCGTGGCTCGAGCTGTGGGTGGCCGACCCGAAGAACCCCGGCGAGCGGGTCCTGCTGCCTGGCTACGGTTGGGTCTTCGGCGTCGGCGACGGCACGTCCAACCTCGGCCTCGGGATCCTCAACACTTCCAAGGCGTTCGGCAACGTCGACTACAAGGACGTCATGCGCCGCTGGGTCGCGACCATGCCCGAGGAGTGGACCTTCACCGACGAGACGATGGTGGGGCCGATCCGCGGGGCCGCCCTCCCGATGGGGTTCAACCGGCAGCCGCACTACGCCGACGGGCTGCTCCTCGTCGGCGACGCCGGCGGCATGGTCAACCCCTTCAACGGCGAGGGCATTGCGTATGCGATGGAGTCCGGACGGCTCGCCGCGGACGTCGTCGCGCAAGCCTTCGCGCGACCCGACGACGCCGGCCGTGAACGGGTGCTTTCGTCTTACCCCACCGTCATGAAGGATGCCCTCGGCGGCTACTACACCCTGGGCCGCTGGTTCGCCCGCGCCATCGGCAATCCCGAGGTCATGCGGCTGGCCACCAAGTACGGGTTGCCGCGCACGACCCTGATGCGGTTCCTCCTCAAGATCATGGCGAATCTCCCCGAGCGACACGGCGGGAGAGCCGACGACCGGATCATCCAAGCGCTGTCCACCATGGCCCCGGACGCCTGATCATGGCCGACCCTAGGATGACGACAACCTGTCACGTGAGAGCTGTGGCCCCCCATCGCAGTGACCACCGGAAGGGGTATGCGCGATGACCAACTCGTACATCCCGCTGCTGTTCCTCCTCGCCCTGGGTCTGGCCTTCGCGCTGCTCTCGGTGGGCACGAGCCTCGTGGTCGGCCCGAAGCGCTACAACCGCGCCAAGATGGAGGCGTACGAGTGCGGGATCCAGCCCACGCCGCATCCCGAGGGCGGCGGCCGCTTCCCGATCAAGTACTACCTCGTGGCCATGCTCTTCATCGTCTTCGACGTGGAGAGCCTCTTTCTCTACCCGTTCGCCGTGGCCTTCAACCAGCTCGGGCTCTTCGCCCTGGTCGAGATGGTCCTGTTCATCATCACCGTGTTCGTCGCCTACGCCTACGTGTGGCAGCGCGGCGGGCTCGAGTGGGACTAGCTGCTGAAACGACTGGCACGCCCGAGGAACCGTAGGGAAATGCGAGGCATACGACATGGGCATCGAAGAGAAGCTGCCGGCAGGCTTTCTGCTGTCGACGGTCGAGGGTCTCGCGGGATACATGCGCAAGAGCTCGATGTGGCCGGCAACCTTCGGGCTGGCGTGCTGCGCCATCGAGATGATGGCCGTCGGCACGCCGGACTACGACATCGCCCGGTTCGGGATGGAGCGGTTCTCGGCAACGCCGCGGCAGGCCGACCTGATGATCGTCGCCGGCCGGGTCAGCCAGAAGATGGCCCCGGTGGTCCGGCAGGTCTACGACCAGATGCCCAACCCCAAGTGGGTCATCTCGATGGGGGTCTGCGCGAGCTCGGGCGGGATGTTCAACAACTACGCCATCGTCCAGGGCGTCGACCACATCATCCCGGTGGACATCTACCTGCCCGGTTGTCCGCCGAGGCCGGAGATGCTCCTCAACGCGATCATCACGCTGCACAAGGAGATCCAGACGATGCCGCTCGGCGTCAACCGCGACATGGCGGCCCGCGCGGCCGAGCAGGCGGCGCTGACGGCGACGCCGACGCACGCGATGAAGGGTCTTTTGGCGTGACGACAGCGAAGCGAGGACACGAGCGAGGTACGAGACGGGGGTACCACCCGCTTGCGGGGGAGGCCCGGAGCAAGCGCGGAGTCGCGCCGGGAGGTGCAGCGTGACGACAGAGGAGCCGGTGCCGCCGCACCCGCAGGGCACCGAGGAGCTGGCCCAGGAGTATGCGTCGAACCTCCCCGCCCCACCTGGTACCAACCCGGATCCCGTCGTCATCGGTCAGCGCGACGGCATGTTCGGCGCGGCGCCGGGCGAGGACACCACCGGGTACGGCGGGCTGCGCAGCCCGATCCTCCTGCCCGGGGCCTCGCAGCGTCCCTACGGCGGCTACTTCGACGACGTGGCGGACGCGCTGGAGCGCGCCCTCGTCGGCGGGTCGGCCTCGTACGCGGAAGCGGTCGAACGCGTGACCGTCGACCGGGGCGAGATGACGGTGTTCGTCCGGCGCCAGCACCTTGTGCCGGTGGCCCGCGCCCTGCGCGACGAGCCCGACCTGCGCTTCGAGATGTGTCTGGGCGTCTCCGGCGTGCACTACCCGAACGAGACCGGCCGCGAGCTGCACGCCGTCTACCACTTCCTGTCGATCACCAACGACTACAACCGGATCCGCCTCGAGGTGACGTGTCCCGACGGCGACCCGCACATCCCCTCGATCGTCTCCATCTACCCCGCCAACGACTGGCAGGAGCGCGAGACCTGGGACATGTTCGGCATCCAGTTCGACGGCCACCCGGCGCTGACCCGGATCCTCATGCCGGACGACTGGCCCGGCCACCCGCAGCGCAAGGACTACCCGCTCGGCGGCATCCCCGTCGAGTACAAGGGCGCGACGATCCCGCCGCCCGACCAGCGCAGGAGCTACAACTAATGGCACCCCACAAAGTTCTCCGCTTCGCTCCGATACTTTGCGGGGACCCCGAATGAGCACCCAGACGAGCCGACCGGCCGGGCGCACCGGCGACCCGTACGCCACCTCTGGCGCCGACCAGGCGGCCGCAGAAGGCGGCTTCATCGTCAACACCTCCGGCGGCGACTGGGAAGACCTGATCGAAGAGGCGACGGCCCTGCACGAGGAGCGCATCGTCGTCAACATGGGTCCGCAGCACCCGTCCACCCACGGTGTGCTCCGGCTCATCCTCGAGCTCGACGGCGAGACGGTGACCGAGACCCGTGCGGGCATCGGCTACTTGCACACCGGCATCGAGAAGAACATGGAGTTCCGCAACTGGACGCAGGGCGTGACGTTCTGCACGCGGATGGACTACCTCACGCCGATGATGCAGGAGACGGTCTACTGCCTGGCCATCGAGAAGCTGCTCGGGGTCACCGACCAGATCCCCGAGCGGGCGTCGACGATCCGCGTCCTCATGATGGAGCTGACCCGGATCAGCTCTCACCTTGTCGCCCTTGGTACCGGCGGCATGGAGATGGGCGCGACGACGATCATGACCATCGGGTTCCGCGAGCGCGAGCGGGTGCTGCGCATCATCGAGATGATCACCGGCCTACGGATGAACAACGCCTACATCCGCCCCGGCGGCGTGGCCCAGGACCTCCCGCGCGGTGTCTACAACGACATCCGCGACATGGTGCCCCAGGTGCACCGCGGGCTGAAGGAGCTCGAGGCCCTCATCAATGAGAACCCGATCCTCAAGGGGCGCATGGTTGGCGTCGGCTACCTCGACCTCACCGGCTGCATGGCGCTCGGTATCACCGGCCCGGTGCTCCGGTCCGCGGGCCTCCCGCACGACCTGCGCAAGGCCGAGCCCTACTGCGGCTACGAGACGTACGAGTTCGACGTCGTCACCCGTGACACCTGCGACGCATACGGGCGCCTGCGGAATCGCATCGACGAGATGTACCAGTCCCTGCGGATCATCGAGCAGGCGACCGACCGGCTCCAGGCCGACCCTCCCGGCGCTCCCGTCATGGTCGCCGACCGCAAGATCGCCTGGCCGGCGCAGCTGGCCATCAGCGGCGACGGCATGGGCAACAGCCTCGACCACATCCGCAACATCATGGGTGAGTCCATGGAGGGCCTGATCCACCACTTCAAGCTCGTCACCGAGGGCTTCCGGGTGCCGCCGGGACAGGCATACGTGGCGGTGGAGAGTGCCAAGGGCGAGCTCGGCTGCCACGTCGTGTCCGACGGCGGCACGCGCCCCTACCGCGCCCACTTCCGAGACCCGTCGTTCAACAACCTCCAGGCCGTGGCCGCGATGTGCGAGGGCGGCCAGGTCGCCGATGTCATCGTCGCCGTCGCCTCGATCGACCCCGTCATGGGAGGTGTCGACCGCTGATGTCCGGCGACTTCGCGACCGCGGGCCTCCACGCCTCCGGCCACTTCAGCGTGACCCAGGAGAGCAAGGCGCCCTACCCCGACGACGTCCTGGCCCAGCTGCACCGGGACGCCGACGCGGTCATCGCCCGCTACCCGCAGCCGCGGTCGGCGCTGCTCCCGCTGCTGCACCTCGTCCAGAGCGTCGACGGCTACGTGTCCGGCCGCGGCATCGCGTTCTGCGCGGAGCGCCTCGACCTCGAAACCGCTGAGGTCAGTGGCGTCGCGACGTTCTACACCCAGTACAAGCGGCACCCCAACGGGGAGTACACCGTCGGCGTCTGTACCAACACGCTGTGCGCGATCATGGGCGGCGACGCGATCTGGGACGCCGTCAGCGACCACCTGGGCGTCGGCCACGACGAGACGACCGCCGACGGAAAGATCACCCTCGAGCGGGTCGAGTGCAACGCGGCCTGCGACTACGCCCCCGTCGTCATGGCCAACTGGGAGTTCTTCGACAACCAGACCATCGAGTCGACGACCAGGCTGGTCGACGACCTGCAGGCGGGCAAGGCGGTGCGACCTACCCGCGGGGCGGAAACCGTCGCGACGTTCAAGGAGGTCTCTCGCGTCCTCGCCGGGTTCGACGACGGACGCGCGAATGAAGGGGTCGGAGCCGGCGAGGCGTCGCTCGTCGGCCTGCGCCTCGCGCACCGCCGCGGCTGGGCGGCCCCGGGATCCGCCGACTCCGTCCGCGAGGAGCACCGGCCGGAGCAGGAGACGCCCTCCGGTGCGGCCGACACCAGCCCCGGCCCCGGCCAGGTGCCCGTCGACTCCGAACGCCGGACCGGGTCCACCGACTCACCCAGCAACGAGCCCGACGAGCACCCGGCCGACGCCACGGCGGCCTCAGCCGCCACCGACACGACCGATGAGACCGAGAAGGGTGGGACCGCGTGAGCGTCCAGCTGACCCCGATCCTCACCAAGTTCTGGGACGCGCCCGAGTCCTGGTCCCTCAAGACCTACGAGGACAACGAGGGCTACCAGGCGCTCAAGCAGGCCTTCGGCATGTCGCAGGCCGCGCTGGTCGACATGGCCAAGGACTCCGGCCTGCGGGGTCGCGGCGGCGCCGGCTTCCCCACCGGCCTCAAGTGGTCGTTCCTGCCGCCGCCCGACGGTGGCCCGCGCTACCTCGTCGTCAACGCCGACGAGTCCGAACCGGGCACCTGCAAAGACATCCCGCTGATGATGGCCGCGCCGCACTTCCTCATCGAGGGCGTCGCCATCACCTCGTTCGCGATCGGCTGCAACCACGCGTTCATCTACGTCCGCGGCGAGGTCGTCCACGTGTACCGGCGGCTGCTCCACGCGGTCGAGGAAGCGTATGCGGCGGGCTTCCTCGGCAAGGACATCCTGGGCAGCGGGTTCGACCTCGAGGTCACCGTCCACGCGGGCGCCGGTGCGTACATCTGCGGCGAGGAGACCGCCCTGCTCGACTCCCTCGAGGGCCGTCGCGGACAGCCCCGCTTGAAGCCGCCGTTCCCCGCCGTGGCCGGCCTCTACGCCCGGCCGACCGTCGTCAACAACGTCGAAAGTATTGCGAGCATCGCTCCGATCCTTTTGCACGGGGCGGACTGGTTCAAGGACATGGGCACCGAGAGGTCCACCGGCTTCGGCATCTTCAGCCTCTCGGGCCACGTGAAGCGCCCAGGGCAGTTCGAGGCCCCACTCGGCATCACCCTGCGCGAGCTGCTCGACATGGCCGGCGGGATGCGCGATCCGCAGCACTCCTTGAAGTTCTGGACGCCCGGTGGGTCGTCGACTCCGCTGTTCACGGACGAGCACCTCGACGTCCCGCTCGACTTCGAGGCGGTCGCCGCCGCCGGCTCGATGCTCGGCACCCGTGCGCTGCAGATCTTCGACGACACCACCTGCGTCGTGCGCGCGACCGAACGCTGGACCGACTTCTACAAACACGAGTCGTGCGGCAAGTGCACGCCCTGTCGCGAGGGCACGTGGTGGCTGGCGCAGATCCTCGAACGCCTCGAGCACCATCCGCAGGAAGCCAGCCCTGCCGATCTGGACAAGCTCCTCGACATCTGCGACAACATCCTCGGCCGCTCGTTCTGCGCCCTCGGCGACGGCGCGACCTCCCCGATAACGAGCAGCGTCGAGTACTTCCGCGACGAGTACCTCGAGCACCTCCGGCTCGGCCGGTGCCCGTTCGACCGCGACGCGTCCACGCTGTTCGCGAGCGGTTCGACCCCTGCTTCATCCGAGGTGAAGGAGCCGGCGTCGGCATGACCACCACCGTCGATCCGACCATCACGAGCCCCAGCGCCGGCGGCAACGCCGTCAGCACCGGTGGCGACGCGCGGCGGCCCAAGGGCCCGGAGGACATCACGCTGACCATCGACGGGATCGAGACCTGGGTGCCCAAGGGCACCCTGGTGATCCGGGCCGCCGAGGAGATCGGGATCCAGATCCCGCGGTTCTGCGACCACCCGCTCCTCGAGCCGGTCGGCGCGTGCCGACAGTGTCTCGTCGACATCGCGACCCCCGGCCCGGACGGCTCGATGCGGCCGATGCCCAAGCCTCAGGCCTCGTGCACCATCACCGTGTCGGAGGGCATGAAGGTCAACACCCAGCTGACGTCCCCGGTCGCCGACAAGGCGCAGCAAGGCGTCATGGAGCTGCTCCTCATCAACCACCCGCTCGACTGCCCGGTCTGCGACAAGGGCGGTGAATGCCCCCTGCAGAACCAGGCGATGAGCAACGGCCGCGCGACGTCCCGGTTCGAGGACGTCAAGCGCACCTACCCCAAGCCGATCAACATCTCCAGCCAGGTGCTCCTCGACCGGGAACGGTGTGTCCTCTGCGCGCGCTGCACCCGGTTCTCCGACCAGATCGCCGGCGACCCGTTCATCGCGCTCGTCGAGCGGGGGGCGCTGCAGCAGGTCGGCATCTACGAGGACCAGCCGTTCGAGTCGTACTTCTCCGGCAACACCGTCCAGATCTGCCCCGTGGGCGCGCTCACCGGTGCGGCCTATCGGTTCCGCTCGCGGCCGTTCGACCTCGTGTCGACGCCCAGCGTCTGCGAGCACTGCGCGTCCGGCTGTGCGATCCGCACCGACCACCGTCGTGGCGTCGTACTGCGGCGGATGGCCTCCACCGACCCCGACGTCAACGAAGAGTGGAACTGCGACAAGGGCCGCTGGGCCTTCCAGTACGCCACCCTCCCGGACCGGCTCGAGGTACCTCTCGTGCGCGACACCGATGGTGAGCTGCGCGTCGCGGGCTGGCCGGAGGCCCTCGAGAAGGCGGCCGAGGGACTGCGCCGGGCCAGGGGAGCCGGTGTCCTCGTCGGCGGACGGGTGTCCGTCGAGGACGCCTACGCATACGCCAAGTTCGCGCGAATCGCCCTGAACACCAACGACATCGACTTCCGAGCCCGGCCGCACTCGGCCGAGGAGGCCGACTTCCTGGCCAAGCAGGTCGTCGCGACCGGCCCCGAGGGCAGCGCCGTGACCTACGCCGACCTCGAGAACGCCAAGGCGGTGCTCCTGGTCGGCTTCGAGCCCGAGGACGAGTCGCCCATCGTCTTCCTCCGGCTGCGGAAGGCAGTCCGGCGGCACAAGACGCAGGTGTATGCGGTCGCGCCGTTCGCCTCGCGGGGTCTCGACAAGCTGGTCGGCCGTCTCGTGCCCACCCGCCCGGGCGACGAGACCGCCGTGCTGGGCGACCTCGGCGGCTCCGAGGCCGGCCGGACCGCGCTTGACGCGCTCGGAGACGGCGCGATCGTCCTGGTCGGGGAGCGGCTCGCCACCGTGCCGGGAGCTCTGACGGCCGCGACCGCGCTGGCCGACAGCGTCGGCGCCAAGCTCGCGTGGATCCCGCGCCGTGCGGGTGAGCGGGGTGCCCTCGAGGCCGGCGCTATGGGCGCCCTACTGCCGGGGGGCCGCCCCGCGGCCAATCCCGAGGCGCGGGCCGAGGTGGCCGAGGTGTGGGACGTGGTCGGCCTCCCCGACGCGCCCGCCCGCGACACCAGCGGCATCATCGAGGCGGCCTGTTCCGGCGGAATCGACGCCCTCGTCGTCGGCGGCGTGGACCCGGCCGATCTGGGCCACTCCGGCGTGGAGGAGGCCCTGGCGAAGACGTTCGTCGTCTCGCTCGAGGTGCGCGACTCCGCCGTGACGGCGGTCGCCGACGTCGTCCTCCCGGTCGCCCCTCACGCCGAGAAGGCCGGCGCGTTCGTCAACTGGGAGGGCCGGATCCGACCGTTCGAGGAAGCCCTCGAGACCAATGCGATGAGCGACCACCGAGTGCTCGACATGCTGGCCGCCGAGATGGGGTACTTCCTCGAGACGCGGACCCAGGAGCAGGTCCACGACCAGTTCGCCGCGCTCGGCCCGTGGTCCGGCGAACGCGGGATCGGTGACGGTGCCGTGGCGTCGCCTGACCCGCAAGCACCGGAGCGGCACGGGAGATTCGCCCTCGCCACGTGGCCCACCCTGCTCGACGCCGGGCGGCTGCAGGACGGCGAGCCGTTCCTGGCCGGCACCGCGCCGCGCGCGGTCGCCCGGCTGTCGGTGAGCGCCGCCGAGCGGCTCGGAGTCGTCGACGGCGACGAGGTCTCGGTCTCCAGCGTCCACGGGACGGTGACGGTCCCCGTCCTCGTGACCCACCGGATGGTCGACGGCGTCGTCTGGCTGCCGACCAATTCGGCCGGTTGCTCCGTGCGCACTGCACTGCGCGAGGAGTCCGGCTCGCCGGTCGAGGTGACCCCGAGCGCCGGGCCGAGCGCTGAGACACCGAGTGTGACCGTCTCCTCCTCGGCGGCCACGTCGGTCGAGAACCGGGCTTCCATCGCGCGCACCGTTCCACCCGGTGGCGGATTCGACGAAGGACTGCCGCAATGACGACCCTGTTGACCGTCCTGCCCGAGCTGGCCGTCCCGGCGGTGGACAACCCCAAGGCCGACTTCTCCGACACGCCCTGGTGGCTCTCGCTCATCAAGGCGGTGCTCATCTTCGTCTACCTGCTGATCAGCACGCTGCTCGTCATCTGGTTCGAGCGACGCGTGATCGGCCGGATGCAGCAGCGTCCGGGCCCGAACCGCACCGGCCCGTTCGGTCTACTCCAGACCCTGGCCGACGGCATGAAGTCGATGCTCAAGGAAGACGTCACCCCGGCGGCGGCCGACAAGGTGATCTTCACCCTGGCACCGCTCATCGCCGCCACGATGGCGTTCGTCTCGTTCGCGATCATTCCGTTGGGCGACAAGGCCTCGATGTTCGGGCACATGACCCCCCTCCAGCTGACGGACTTTCCGGTCGCCGTGCTGCTGGTCCTCGCGGTGGCCTCCGTCGGCGTTTACGGCATCATCCTCGCGGGTTGGTCGTCGGGCTCGACCTACCCGTTGCTCGGCGGTCTGCGCTCGACCGCCCAGGTGATCTCCTACGAGATCGCCATGGGCCTGGCCCTCGTCGCCGTCTTCATCTACAGCGGCTCGATGTCGACGTCCCAGATCGTCTCCGGCCAGTCCTCACTCTGGTACATCGCGCCCGGGTTGTTCTCGTTCGCCGTCTACGTCGTGACCATGGTCGGCGAGACGAACCGGCTGCCGTTCGACCTGGCCGAGGGCGAGGGAGAGCTGACCGGCGGTTTCCACACGGAGTACGGCTCGATGCGCTTCGCGATGTTCTTCCTCGCCGAGTACATCAACATGTTCACGGTCTCGGCGCTCGCGACAACGATGTTCCTCGGCGGCTGGCAGGCCCCGCCGCTCATCTCGCTCATCAACGACAACATGTTCAGCGGCGGCTGGTGGGGCGTGCTGTGGTTCACCGTCAAGATGTGGGCCTTCATGTTCGTGTTCGTGTGGCTCCGCGGATCACTGCCGCGTACGCGCTACGACCAGTTCATGCGTTTCGGATGGAAGTTCCTGATCCCCGTCACGCTGCTCTGGGTCGTCCTGGTGGCGTTCATCCGCGGAGCGCAGAACGGCTGGTTCGGCGACAACGCCGTGACCATCGCCGGACGCAACTTCCCGGTCCCCATCCTCGTCGCCATCGCGGTCATCGCGATCGTCGCGCTCGGCGGGTCCTGGCTCTACGACATGCGCCGCGCCGACAAGGAAGAGGCGGAGGCGGCCGTCGGGCCGCCGAAGTTCGTCGACCCCTTCGCGGGCGGGTACCCTGTTCCGCCGCTACCCGGGCAGACGCTCAAGGAGCCGTCGCGACGACCGGTCGCCGTCGGCGCCCGGACCGGCGCGGCGAGCGCCGGGGACGATACGCATACCGAGGAGAACGCCCGTGACTGACGACACCACCGGGCGCGACTTCTCGGAGGCTCAGGGCGAGCAGCCGCGTTCCGAGGGCGGCCCGTCCCACTCCGAGGGTGGGTCGCAGACGCCGGCCCGTCGAGTGCCTCCGCGGGCACCCGCGAAGCCCTCCGCCGCCGACCGTCGCGCGGACGAGGAACCGGGCTTCGTGCAAAGCCTCTTCGCCCCGGTCGCGGGCTTCGGCGTCACGTTCGGGACGATGTTCCGCAAGGTGCTCACCGAGGAATACCCCGAGGAGAAGCGCCCCACCGAAGCGCGGTTCCACGGCCGGCACCAGCTGAACCGGCATCCCGACGGCCTCGAGAAGTGCATCGGCTGCGAGCTGTGCGCCTGGGCCTGCCCGGCCGACGCCATCTTGGTCGAAGGCGCCGCGAACGACGACAGCGAGGGTGGCGCCGGCCGGTTCTCGCCCGGCGAGCGGTACGGCCGCGTCTACCAGATCAACTACCTGCGGTGCATCTTCTGCGGCCTCTGCATCGAGGCCTGCCCCACCCGCGCCCTGACCATGACGAACTTCTACGAGCTGGCCGACAACAACCGCGCCGACCTCATCTTCACCAAGGACCAGCTGCTCGCCCCGGTCCAGGAGGGCATGCTTCCTGCGCCCCATCCGATGGTGGCCGGCATGGAGGAGCGCGACTACTACCTGGGCACGGTCACCCGGTCGACGCCCGAGCAGGAGGAGTGGGTCCGCTCCCACCGCCGCCAGACCGAGGACCTCACCGGCACCGCGGGCGACGTGACCGAGGGCTCGGTCGGCCTCGGCAACACCGGCACCCGCGGACCCTCCGCCGAAGACGTCAAGGAAGCGGAGTTCGGCGCCACCCAGACGCTCGGCGTTAGCGCCCCGAACATCGGAGGCAGCAGATGACCTCGACCGGCGAAGCGGTGATCTTCTGGATTCTCGGTCCGCTGATGGTGATCGCTGCGCTGGGTCTGCTGTTCGCCCGCAAGGCGGTCCACGCCGCCCTCTGCGTGGCCTTCGTCATGGTCAACCTCGGCGTGCTCTACATCGTCCAGCAGGCCGACTTCCTCGGCATCGCCCAGGTGTTCGTCTACACCGGCGCCGTGATGATGTTCTTCCTCTTCGTCCTCATGCTGGTCGGCGTGGACTCGTCCGACTCCCTCATTGAGACGATCCGCGGCCAGAAGGTCACCGCGCTGCTGCTCTGCCTGGGCCTGGCCCTGGTGATGTTCTTCGCGCTGGGCTCGCTCACCCTGCCCGAGCCAAAGTTCCTCGACGCGGTAAACGAGAGCCCGGGCAACGTCAGCGGCGTCGCCGAGCTCATCTTCGGCAAGTACGTCTGGGTGTTCGAGCTCACCTCGGCGCTGCTCATCACCGCCGCCGTGGGCGCCATGGTCCTCGCGCACCGGCAGCGCATCGGCGAGAAGCGGACACAGAAGGACTGGTCGCAGCGCCGGGTCCGCGCGAACGAGTTCGTCTCGGGTCTGCCCGTGCCCGGCGTGTACGCACGCCACAACGCCACCGACACGCCGGCCCTGCTGCCGGACGGCACGCCGACGCCGCTGTCGGTGTCCCGGGTCCTCAGGTCCCGTGAGCAGATCGGGTCGCCGGACACCTACCACGCCGCGGAGCAGGCCATCTCGAGTGAGATCGAGGAGGGGTCGGAGCGATGAACCTCGTCCACTACGTCTACCTCGCGACCATCTTGTTCACGATCGGCGCGGCCGCGGTCCTGTTGCGGCGCAACGCGATCATCGTCTTCATGGGCGTCGAGCTGATGCTCAACGCGACGAACCTCGCCTTCGTGACATTCGCTCGGATCTACGGCACGCTCGACGGCCAGGTCATCGCCCTGTTCGTCATGGTCGTCGCGGCGGCCGAGGTCGTCGTCGGCCTGGCCATCATCATGGCCATCTTCCGTTCCCGCCGGTCGGCCTCGGTCGACAACGCCAACCTCCTGAAGCTGTAAGAGGAGCCACGTGTCTGTGAAAGAAGCGCTGTGCTGACCCTCGCCACCGCCGAAGGGCAGGCCGCCGCCGCGACCGGCATCACCGCATACGCCTGGCTGCTCATCGTCTTCCCCGCGCTCGGTGCTCTCCTGCTGCTCGTCGGTGGTAAGCGGACCGACCGGTTCGGCCCGGTGCTCGCGGTGTGCCTCTCCTGGGCGTCCTTCGTCGTCGGGCTGCTCATCGTCCTGCAGATGGCCGGCCGCAGCGACGAGGCCCGCCCGATGCACATCACGCTCTACGACTGGCTACCCGCCGGCCAGTTCCAGCTCAGCGCCGGCCTGCTCGTCGACCAGCTGTCGACCGCCTTTGTCCTGCTCATCACGTTCGTCGGCTCGCTCATCCACGTGTACTCGCTCGGGTACATGGCGGATGATCCTGAAAAGCGGCGGTTCTTCGCCTACATGAACCTTTTCGTGGCGGCGATGCTGCTGCTCGTCCTCGCCGACTCCTACCTGCTGCTCTACGTCGGGTGGGAGGGCGTCGGTCTGGCGTCGTACCTGCTCATCGGCTTCTGGAACTACCGGCCGGCGTATGCGACGGCGGCCAACAAGGCGTTCGTCGTCAACCGGGTAGGCGACCTCGGGCTCTCCGTCGCGATCATGATCATGTTCTGGCAGTTCGGGGCGGTCGACTTCGACTCGGTCAACGCGGGCGTCGGACAGGCCAGCCAGGGCGCGGTCACCGCGTTGGGGTTGTTCCTTCTCCTCGGGGCCTGCGGCAAGTCGGCGCAGTTCCCGCTGCAGAGCTGGCTCGGCGACGCGATGGCCGGCCCCACGCCGGTGTCGGCACTGATCCACGCGGCGACCATGGTGACCGCCGGCGTCTACCTCGTGGTGCGCAGCAACGTCGTCTACGAGGCAGCGCCGACCGCGCAGCTCGTCGTCGTCATCGTCGGCGCGATCACCCTGTTGTACGGGGCGATCGTCGGGTGTGCGAAGGACGACATCAAGAAGGCGCTGGCCGCGTCGACGATGAGCCAGATCGGCTACATGATGCTCGCGGCGGGGCTCGGACCGGTGGGGTATGCGTTCGCGATCGCCCATCTGCTGACCCACGGCTTCTTCAAGGCGGGGATGTTCCTCGGCGCGGGTTCGGTCATGCACGCGATGAACGACCAGGTCGACATGCGCCGGTTCGGCGGTCTCTTCACGGTCATCCGGATCACCGCCGTCACGTTCGGCGTCGGGTGGCTGGCCATCATCGGCTTCCCCGGGCTGTCCGGCTTCTTCACCAAGGACCGGATCATCGAGGCCGCATTCATCGGAGAGGGCTGGCGACCGTGGGTCTTCGGCGGTGCCGCGCTGATCGGCGCCGGCATCACCGCCTTCTACATGTCGCGGCTGTACTTCATGACCTTCCTGGGCAAGCGGCGCTGGACCTCCGACGTCCATCCGCACGAGGCGCCGTTGACCATGACCGTTCCGATGATGGTGCTGTCGCTGGGATCTGGGTTCCTCGGCTTGATCCTCATCCCGACCGGCCTCATCACCGGCTGGCTGGACCCCGTCTTCGGCAGCGCGAGCGAGGCCGGGCTGGGCGCCGAGGGAGAGCACCCCGTCATTCCAGCCGTGGCCATCACCGTCGCCACCCTCCTCCTCGTGGCCGCCGGCGTGCTGCTCGCGTGGGCTCGCTACATCCGCGACGAGGTCCCCCAGACCGCTCCGGCCGGCAGCATCCTCACCCAGGCCGCCCGCAACGACCTCTACCAGGACTCCGTCAACGAGGGCGTGTTCATGCGGCCGGGCATCCACCTGACCAGGTCGCTGGTGTTCGCCGACAGCGCGGGCGTCGACGGAGCCGCCACCGGGCTCGGACGGCTCGTCGCCGGCACGTCCGGGCGATGGCGGAAGGTCCAGAACGGGTACGCCCGGTCCTACGCCCTGACGATGCTCGTCGGCGTCGTCCTGCTCGTCGGCGCCGTGTGGGTGATGCAGTGATGACGTCCTTCCCGTGGCTGACGGTCGTCGGCGCCATCCCGCTGGTCGGAGCGGTCGTCGTCTGGCTGCTGCCGTCCGGGGCGGCGGCGCGGGCCAAGCAGGTGGCGCTCGGCTTCTCGCTGGTCACCCTCGTCGCCGGGATCCTCGCGACGGTCGCGTATGCGGGTTCGTCGACCACCGGTCAGTTCCGCCTGGTCGAGCAACACCAGTGGATCCCGCAGTTCGGGGTCAGCTACGCGCTCGGTGTCGACGGCATCGCGCTCGCCCTGATCCTCATGTCGCTCGTCCTCACGCCGATTTGCCTATTGGCCGCCTGGCGTGACCTCCCGGCGGGGAGCGACGCGCCGGATCGGCGCGAGAAGAGCTACTTCGCGCTCATGCTCGTTCTCGAGACGTTCATGGTCGGCGTCTTCGCCGCGACCGACGTCTTCCTCTTCTACGTCTTCTTCGAGGCGATGCTCATCCCGGTGTACTTCCTCATCGGGCAGTACGGCGGGGCCCGCCGGCAGTACGCCGCGGTGAAGTTCCTCGTGTTCTCCCTCGCCGGCGGGCTCATCATGCTGGCCGCGGTCATCGGCCTCTACACCCAGGGTCCCGGCGGGGCCGAGGGCTTCCTCGTCGAGAGGCTCACCGGCCTGAACCTCGACCCGACCACCGGCCGGCTGCTGTTCCTCGGCTTCTTCTTCGCCTTCGCGGTCAAGGCGCCCATGGTGCCGGTCCACACCTGGCTTCCGGACGCCGCCACCGCGGCGCCCCCGGCGACGGCCACGCTGCTCGTCGGCGTGCTCGACAAGGTCGGCACCTACGGGATGATCCGGTTCTGCCTCCAGCTCTTCCCGGAAGCGTCGCAGTGGGCCACACCGGTGGTCATCGCGCTCGCGGTCATCTCGGTGCTCTACGGCGCGCTGCTGGCCATCGGGCAGACCGACGTCATGCGGTTGATCGCCTACACCTCGATCAGCCACTTCGGGTTCATCGTCCTCGGCATCTTCGCGATGACCTCGACCGGCTTCGCGGGCTCGACGCTCTACATGGTCAACCACGGGTTCACCACGGCCGCGCTGTTCCTCATCGCCGCGATGATGGTCAGCCGCCGGGGCAGCAAGCGGATTTCGGACTTCGGCGGCTGGCAGCGCGTGACCCCGGTGCTTGCCGGGTCGTTCCTCGTGGCCGGCTTCTCGGGTTTGGCCCTACCCGGCCTCGGCGCCTTCGTCGCCGAGTTCCTGACCCTGGTCGGCACGTTCCAGCGGTACCCGGTTCCAGCGGTCATCGCGACCTTCGGCATCATCCTCGCGGCGCTCTACATCCTGCTCATGTACAAGCGGATGGCGACCGGTCCGGTCCCGGACAGTGCCACTGGTACTCGTGACGCGGGCGGCCGCGAGAAGTGGATCATCGCGCCGCTCATCGCCCTGTTCCTC
>Ga0307292_10000270_pt1 | contig 17568 bp, 17 predicted proteins | sample ER_DNA_149_FD_194471 | JGI IMG/M metagenome (GOLD analysis project Ga0307292, IMG submission 194471) | Bulk soil microbial communities from the East River watershed near Crested Butte, Colorado, United States - ER_DNA_149 | ecosystem: Environmental > Terrestrial > Soil > Floodplain | place...
CGCGTCGTCATCGAGCGCAGGAAGGCCTTCAGCGAATGACGACCCAGCCCGTATCCCCGGCGGAGTCGCCCGTCCACGACCGCGAGGTCACCCCGCCGGCGATGCGTAAGCTCGAGGTCCAGACGGAGACCGCCACGGTCCCGCCGAGCGACTCGACACCTCGGTCCCTGTCGCCCCTCGAGCTGGGTCATCGTTCGCGGGGCCGGGCCATCAAGGACGTCATCGCTCTTATCGTCATGTGGGGCTCCTTCGGGCTGGCCATGGTGCCACTGGTATGGATCCTCTTCACCGTCATCAGCCATGGCGTCGGTCTGCTGCTGCAGTCCCAGTGGTGGACCAACAGCCAGCGCAACATCAACTCCACCGACGTCGGTGGCGGTGCGATCCACGCGATCCAGGGGACCCTCCTGCAGGCTGCCGTCACCGCGGTCATCGCTGTGCCGATCGGGGTCCTGACCGCGATCTACCTCGTGGAGTACGGCCGCGGCGCGGTCGCGCGAGCGGTCTCGTTCATGGTCGACATCCTCACCGGGGTGCCGTCGATCGTTGCCGCTTTGTTCATCTACGCCGTGTGGGTCACGACCTTCGGGTTTCAGCGGGTCGGCTTCGCGGTGTGCCTCGCGCTGGTCCTGCTCATGCTCCCGGTCGTCGTGCGGTCCACCGAGGAGATGCTCAAACTCGTTCCCAACGAACTGCGTGAGGCGTCGTACGCGCTCGGGGTGCCCAAGTGGGTCACCATCGTGCGGATCGTGCTCCCGACCGCCTTCTCCGGCATCGTCACGGGAATCCTGTTGGGACTGGCTCGCATCATCGGCGAGACGGCCCCCCTGCTCATCCTCGGCCCGTACACCAAGAGCATCGCGACGAACCTCTTCGCCGGCCCGATGCCGACGCTGCCCACGATGATCAACCAGGACCGGACCGAGCTCGGCATCGCGGCCGCCGTCGAGCGGATGTGGGCCACCGCCCTCACGCTCATCTTCATCGTCCTGCTTCTCAACCTCGTCGGCCGCCTCGTGGCGCGCTTCGGCAGAGTCCGCAGCTGACCCGCCTATCCGCATACCGAAAGACACCCATGGCCAAGCGCATCGACGTTCAGGACCTGAACGTCTACTACGGCGACTTCAAGGCGGTCGAGGGCGTGACTCTCACCATCGAGCCGCGGTCGGTGACCGCATTCATCGGTCCCTCCGGCTGTGGCAAGTCGACGTTCCTGCGCACCCTGAACCGGATGCACGAGGTCGTACCCGGTGGTCGGGTCGAGGGCCAGGTCATGCTCGACGACAAGGACCTGTATGCGGCGTCGGTCGACCCGGTGTCGGTGCGGCGAACCGTCGGGATGGTCTTCCAGAGGCCGAACCCGTTCCCGACGATGTCGATCTACGACAACGTCGTCGCCGGTCTGCGACTCGGTGGGCTGAAGGACAAGAAGGCCCTCGACGAGGCCGCCGAGAAGTCCCTGGTGGGCGCGAACCTCTGGACCGAGGTCAAGGACCGGCTGAAGAAGCCGGGCGCCGGGCTGTCGGGCGGTCAACAGCAGCGCCTCTGCATCGCGCGCGCCATCGCCGTGAAGCCACAGGTCCTGCTCATGGACGAACCATGTTCGGCGCTCGACCCGATCTCCACCTTGGCCATCGAGGATCTCATCAGTGATCTGACGTCCGACTACACGATCGTCATCGTCACCCACAACATGCAGCAAGCGTCACGCGTGTCCGATCGGACGGCCTTCTTCAACCTCGCGGCGACCGGCAAGCCGGGGCGGCTCATCGAGATCGACACGACGCGGCGGATCTTCAGCAATCCCAAGGAACAGGCGACCGAGGACTACATCAGCGGCCGGTTCGGCTGAGCGACCCGGTCGGTCCTGCGGGAGCGATCAGCGCGACCCGGTCTCCCGCCCGGACAGGCGCGAGGGCGCCCCGTCTCACCTCTGGCGGAGCAGGCGAGGATGCGGGTGGAGCGCATGTGAACCTCTCTCACGACCGACGAAAAGCGGACGTACCGCTGAGTGATGGGAAAGAGACCATGATCGAGACGGAATCGGACCGTGACCAGCACTCAGAGCTCGTCGATCTGCTTGCGAGGCTGATCCGGTTCGACACGACCAACTGGGGTCCTGGACGGAGCGCCGGCGAGCGGCCGGCCGCCGAATGGGTCGCCGGCCAGCTCGAGGCGGTCGGGTGGTCGCCACAGGTGCTCGCCCCGGACGACGCGCCGGACCGCGCCAGCGTCGTGCTGCGGATACCCGGTATGCGTCGCGACCTCCCCGCGATGCTCGTTCACGGGCACCTCGACGTCGTGCCCGCCGCGCCGGACGACTGGGCGGTCGACCCGTTCGGCGGAGTCGTCGAAGACGGCTACATCTGGGGCCGAGGAGCCGCCGACATGAAGGACATGTGCGCGATGACCCTCGCCACGGTGCAGCGGTGGGCGCGCGAGAACGTGCGGCCGGAGCGGGACGTCGTGGTCGCCTTCCTCGCCGACGAGGAGGCCGGGGGCCGTTACGGCTCCCGGTGGTTGGTTCGGTCGCACCCCGAGCTGTTCGCCGGCGTCCAGGCCGCGATCGGTGAGAGCGGCGGCATGTTCCGGTGGCTCAGACACGGCGACCGGAGCGCTCGCTGCTACCCCGTGGGGACGGCCGAACGGGGGTCCATGCACCTGCGGCTCACGGCACGGGGAGCGGCTGGCCACGGGTCCCGGCCCGGGCCGACCACGGCCATCAGCGTGCTCGTCGACGCCGTTCACCGGTTCGCCCACCACCGCTGGCCGATCCACCTCTCCGCTCCGGTGCGGGCTCAACTCGAAGGAACAGCCGAGGTGTTGAGACTGACCGTCGACCTCGACACCGACGCCGGTGTGGAGGCCTGCCTGGAGCTGCTCGGCCACGCGGCCGATGTCGCGAGGTTCACCGTTCGGGCGTCGACTACCCCGACCGTGCTCACGGCCGGGTACAAGGTCAACGTCATCCCGGCCACGGCGACGGCGGAGATCGACGTCCGGTGTCCACCGGGGTATGCGGACCAGCTCGAGGCGGCTCTCCCCGGGCTCATCGGGGAGGAAGTCGAGTACGAGTTCACCTCGCACTCGCTGCCGATCTCGGCTCCCATGGACGGTCCGTGGTTCGCGGCGATCCGGGACGCGGTAGGCCGCGCGGACCCTGAGGCGGTCGTTATCCCGTACTGCATGGGCGGGGGCACGGACGCCAAGGCCTTCGCCCGGCTGGGGATCGCCGGGTATGGGTTCGCTCCACTGGGCGAGGATCCACAGGGCCGGATCCGGCAGGGCGTCCACGGGGTCGACGAGCGGGTTCCGGTCGCCTCACTGCTGTGGGGTGTGCGGGTGCTGGACGACTTCCTGCGGTACGTGTGAGGGTCAGGCACCGACGAGCGACCACGAGTCCTCGACCAGTCGACCGGCGCGAGATCGGGCGGCAGCACCGGCTCAGTGGAAGAGCAACGTCAGCCAGTACGTGACCGCCGCCAGGGTGCCGGCACCAGGAAAGGTCAGCACCCATGCGCTGACGATGTTGCCGGCCACGCTCCACCGGACCGCGGAGAGCCGCTTCGTCGCGCCGACGCCCATGATCGCCGACGTGATCGTGTGCGTCGTCGAGATCGGCGCCCCGAACGAGAGCCCCGCGACGTAGAGGATCGACGCCGCCGTCGACTCGGCCGCAAACCCTTGCGGCGGGTCGAGGTGGATGATCCGCCGACCGAGCGTTCGCATGATCCGCCATCCACCCGCATACGTGCCGAGGCTGATGACGATCGCGGACATGACCAGCACCCACAGCGGGACCGTGTCTCCGGTGTGGACGCCGGCCACCGTCAGGGCCAGCACGACGACGCCGGCGGTCTTCGACGCGTCCTGGAGTCCGTGACCGAAGGCCATCGCCGCAGCGGAGAGGGTCTGCGAATAGCGGAAGCCGCGGGACACCTTGTGGGGGTTCGCGCGCCGGAAGATCCAGAGGATCGCCGTCATCACCAGGTAGCCGAGGATGATGCCGGCGACCGGGGACAGGACCATCGGGATGACAACCTTATCGAGGATGCCCTGCCACTTCACCGTCGCGCCCGCCGCGAGGGCCGCGCCACCCAGGCCGCCGATGAGCGCCTGTGAGGACGAGGACGGCAGGCCCTTCCACCAGGTGAGCAGGTTCCATCCGGTCGCACCGACCAGCGCCGCGCCGACGAGCCAGAGCCCGTCGGGCCCCTGCGGGGCGTCGATGATCCCGCTGCCGACGGTCTGGGCGACCTTGGTGCCGAAGAACGCGCCGACGAGGTTTGCCACCGCGGCCATGAGCAGCGCGATGCGCGGCGTCAGCGCCCGGGTCGAGACCGACGTGGCGATGGCGTTCGCTGCGTCGTGGAACCCGTTCGTGTAGTTGAAGCCCATCGCCAGCGTGATGACGACGGCCAGAGCGAACCACTCCACGTGACGGTCAGCTCTCCTTGACCGCGATGCCCTCGACGGTGTGGGCGACGCCCTCGAAGGCGTCAGCGGCAGCCTCGAGCGCGGACACGATGTCCTTCATCTTGAGCACGTGGATCGCGTCGCCGTGTTCGAACAGGTTCGCCACGAGCCGGCGGTAGTGCTTGTCGGCCTGGTTCTCCAGACGGTTGATCTCTATCCAGTACTCCGACAGGTCCTGCATCGAGCGCAGCCGCGGCATCGCGCTGGCGGTCAGCTCGGCCATCCGGCCGATGATCTCGATCTGCTTCGCGACTCCCTTGGGCAGCTCGGAGACCTGGTAGAGATCGACGAGGTCGGCCGCCTCCTCCATGTAGTCCATGCAGTCGTCGAGACGGGACGCGAGCGCGTAGATGTCCTCGCGGTCGAACGGGGTGATGAACGAGCTGTTGACCCGGCGCATGATCTCGTGCGTCGACTCGTCGCCGAGGTGCTCGAGATCGTGCAGCCGCTCGACGACGGCGCGCCGCTCTTCAGCGGTCTCCACGGCCAGGAGGTTGGTCAGCTCCTTCGCGGCGTTGACGAGGTGTCCGGCCGAGACGCCGAACAGCTCATAGAAGCCGTCCTCTTTCGGGGTGAGGCGGAACGCCACGTTCGTCTCCGGTCGTCGTGTGTGCCATCGCGGCAACGGCCGTGGGACAGGCTACGGGAAACGCTTCCTTCTCCCGCAACTCGCCGGCCACCCGTCGGTCGGGGTGCTCTGCCGGTCTGGTCAGTCCTCGTGGTCGACGCCGAGCACCTTGTCGATCTCCTGCTGGCTCAGCCGGTGCGGCGTCGACGTCGCCGCGACGACCAGCTGCCCCACGAGCTCGATCTCTTCGTGGAGGGCGGTGTCCCGCAGCTCGTCGGATCCCGCGGCGGTGGGCTCCTCGCGAGCCTCGGCGGGCGGGTCCTCGGCACCTGGTCCGGTACCCATGCTCCCAATGTACGCGTCGGCTCACCGGGTCGAGCGGCTTAGCCGATCAGGTCATGGGTCGCCGACGACGGGCTGAAGCGGGTCCACGTCGGGCCGGGAGCGCCTCACGGCGCGAGGCCGCTCGTAGCGGCGTGTCATGGGACCCGGGGCTACCGCGGCCCGACGCCGTCACAGGATATCGCACCCGACCGGAGGCTGCTCCCGGGCTAGGACAGCTCTCCTTGACGCCAGAGCGAGGCGGCGGCGGTGAGGTCGTCAGCGGTGTCGAGGAGGTGCGCCGCCCTGGTGGCCGCCTCCTCACCTTCCGACCGATCCGCCCGCCCGGCGGCGACGACCCGGCAGAACGCCGCGGCGCGCTCCAGGGCCACCGCCAGATCGCCCTCGAACACGCCGGCGAGGATGGCGTCGGCGAGCGTGGTCACCTCGGTCGGCCCGGGAGGCTCCGCGGCTCCCGCCACGGCGTGGTCGACGTCGGCGAACCGCACTCCGGCCGTGTAGTCGAGGCTGGCCTCGTCGGGCGCCCGGCGTACCCACTCCCGCAGGACGTAGAGCCGCCACAGTGCGCCGGGCAGCGATCGGCCGGGCCGATGCGCCCAGAGGTCGGCGACGGTCGAGAGGCCGAGCTCCTCGACGAGGTCGACGAGGCGAGCGGTGACGGTGGGGTCGTTCGCGGCTCTTCCGGCGTGGACGAGCACGGCTGCGGTCTGATGGGCGGCCTCGATCTCCTGCATGGGATCGACGGTTCCACCGAACGCCTCCATCGCGGCCGGGCTCATCATGGCCGGCCGTCGAGGCTGTCTGCGGTCCTCGCTCATCACTCCCATCCTGCCGTATGCGTCGATCGGCGGCCCTGAGGTCCGCCCTCGGTTGTCGCGCGGCCCGTCCGCAACGACGGATTACGTCATGAGTCGCGGCGGGTTCGGACGAACTGCTGACCGTGTCGCCATCTCTTTGCGACAACGGCCGACGCTCGTGGTCGAGTCGCGACGAGGGGCGCCCGCCGGGATGGCCCCGTTGACCGCTCCGGGCTGCTACCTGCCGCTACTGACCGCGGCCGGTCTGCGCCTGGAGACGGTCGATGTGCTCCGACGCCTGCGCCTTGGTGAGGTCGGCGGGCAGCTGCTCACCGGCCTGGCGGGCCAGCGTCTCGAGGTAGCTGCGCTGCGCCCCTGTCATCGGCTCGTCGCCGGTGACCCAGTCACTGGGGTCCTTGACCGTCGTTGAGGCCTCACCTGGCTGCGACGCGCCGATCGTGTCCGCCGACGGCCCGGCGTCGGCTTCTTCTCGGCCGCTGCCGGCGTTGACACCCTGAGACTCGACGAGGTCCGGCAACGCTGTCTGCTCCGCCTGCCCGTGCTCCTCCGGCACCGGCGAGTACTCGGTGTTGCTGCCTGCGTCGTTGGCCCCGGTCGATGACTGGCTCATGGCTCGACCCTAGGTTGCGCCGCCGACAGCGGCATCCGGAGCCACTCGGATCGGGACTGCGCGTGTTCGAACAGGTCTGGACGCCCGGTCAGTCCGGCTCGCCCCCACCTGACACGCCGACCGGCGCCTGCTCGTTCTCCGCCTCCGAGCGCCGGCGCAGCACCTGGACCAGCCGCAGTCCCGCCGCGGCGGCCACGGCGCCGAACGCGATCCACAACCCCACCTGCCGCGGCCCGACCGCCGGATCCGACTCGAGAACCACGGGACCCACCGCCGCGGCAGGCTCGGGCGTCGGCGGGGCGGGGTAGCCCGGCATGGCGGGACCGGGCCGGTTCGGGTCGAGGGTCATCGTGAGCGCGTCATAGGGCGACACGACGCCCCACCCCGCCGCCGCGTCCTTGACTCCGGCTCGGGGGCGTTGGGCGGAGGCCTCGATCCGGTACTTCCACAGGGCCGGCCCCTCCTCGGGATACCGCTCGGCCAGCAGCGCCGCCGTGGCCGCCACCAGCGGCGTCGCGAAGCTCGTCGCCGGCGCTCCGGAGAGCAGGCAGTCGCCCACGTGCCCCATTGCGGCGTTGAGACCCTGGCCCACGGCGGCCGCCGTGATGTGGTCGCCCTGGATGTTCGCCCGTGTGTCCACCGCGCGGGACTGGTCCACCGACGTCACGGACACCACCCCGGGAAAGGCCGCCGGATACCGCGGGCCGTCCTTGGCGTTCGGCGTCGAACCGCGGTCGCCCGCGCTGGCGACCACCAGCGCTCCCTTGCCGGTCGCATACTCGACCGCCGCGCCCAGCGCCGGGTCCGGTGTCTCGACGCTCATCGACACGTTGACCACCGTGGCGCCGAGGTCGACGGCCGCCCGGATGCCTTCGGCGAGCCGCGGGGTGGTCGGGGTGAGCGCCTTGAGCCGGTCGTCGGACGTCCCCTCGGTCGAGGTCACCCCGAAGACCTGTACCGGCACGAGCGTGGCGTCCCGAGCCAGCCCGACCTGGCCGGAGCCGTCCACCGCTCGGCCGGCCACCAGGCTGGCGACTACAGTGCCATGACCGGAGAGGTCGTTGCGCCCGGTCGAATCAGGCGTCCAACCCTCGACGGCCGGCAGGAGGGACTTCCCCGGCCGCACGACGCTGTCGGCCGGCAGGTGCGCGTTTCCCACGTCGATACCCGAGTCGACGATCGCCACCGTTACCCCGCGCCCGGTCGCCAGCTTCCAGACCGACGCCACGCCCATCTGGGTGAGGGCCGGTGAGCGCTGCTGCACGTAGACCGGACCGGTCCGCTGCTCGGTGCACGAGCCGTCCGCGGCCGCGGCGGGAGTGACCGGCAGTGCCAGAACGACCACCAGGGCCATCGACCCGGCGCCCGCCGCGAGCACACCGAGGTGAGCACCACGCATGCCCTGTCTCACTGGCCCGGCTCGACCCTCGGTGCGCCGACCGCGGCCTCGCTCAGTGCCGGGCCGGCCGGCAGCAACGACACCCACGACGGCGGGACGTAGCGTGGCGTGAGGTCCTTGTAGCCCAGCCGGGCCAACGTCTCCGCCGACGGGTCGGTGATCGTGAACGCCTGCCCGGACTGGTCGACGACGGCCACCGGGCCCGACGTCCCGGTGGAGCTGGCCCGAACCAGCGCGCCACGGCCGGCCTGGACGTAGACCTGCTGCTTGTTGGGCGGCTTGACGAACGACGAGTCGGCCGACGTCGTCGCCAGGTGCGTCGTCGCCGGCTTGCCCTCCACCGTCTCGATCACCGCGCACGGCGTACCGGTGGCGCGGGACGGGACCGCCGTCGGCCAGTCCTCGGGCAGGAAACCCTTGGTGTCGCTCGGCTGGACCCGAGCGAGGTCGTCGTTCGAGACGGTGACCGGCTTGCCCAGGCCGTCGGGCGCCACGGCCTGGTAGACCGCTGCGGCGAACGTGCTCAGCGGGATGGTCCCGTTGGCCACCATGACCGACATCGCGTCGTTCTGGTCCTTGTTGACGACGAGCTGGCCGACCTTGGCCAGCTTGTTGCCGAGGGTGTACTGCCCGGTGAGCGGCTGACCCACCTGCGCTCGGTTCTTGAAGGCGAACGCGTCGAAGGCCAGGTCGGTCCCGGGGTTGAAGAGGTCCGCCCAGGTCCCGGTCACGCCCTGGGGCGTCTCGAGCTGCCCGAGGTACTGCTTGACCGGGTCGTAGGAGCCGGCGGGGATCGCGTATCGCCGGCCAGCGGCGAGCAGATAGCGCACGTCCTGCCCGGTACCGGTGACTTTCACGGTCAGACCGCTGGCATCGGCGTATGCGGGTGCGGTCGCCGACCCGATGGTCAGGGCGGGCTTGGTGCCGTCGAAGCAGCTGACCCAGCCGCTCTGGAGCAGGGACCCCGCCGGCGGAAGGTCGTCGGGAGCCCCGAGAATGCCCAACGTCGACCCGTGCGGCGTCGCGGCGATCTTGTCGTCGTCGACGACGAGTACCTCGAAACCCTTGTCAGACGGAAGGATCAGCCGAGCCGACGTCGCATTGAGCACAGGGTGCAGCGTCCCTTTGATCGTGACGAACCGCGCCGCCGACGTCTTGCCGATGACGACGTACCCGTTGTCCCATCCGTCCGGCAGCGGCTGCGCGAAAAGGCCCGCGATGGCGGCGCCCCCGACGAGCAGACCGCCAAGCGCGACGCCCGCGACGACCGGCCGGGAACGCGAGACGCTCTCGACCTCGCGGCCGCCCGGGGCCCCGCTCAGGAACGCCGACACGAGCCGGCGGCGGTTGTACGCGTGCGCCTCGACGAGATCGCGTTTGCTCGCCACGGGTCAGCTCCGGAACGCGGCGATCAAGCCCAGCGCGAGGACCAGCAGCGGGATGAGGACGAAGAGCGCCAGCCCTTCACAGACGTCGAGGATCCTGCCCTTCCGGACCGTGGTCTTGTCGGGCAGCGCCAGACTGACCAACACGCCCGCCGCGGCCACGCCGACGACCGGTCCGATGACCACGCCCCACGCGGGATGCTGCAGGAGAGCGGTCACGGTGCCCGTCACGATGCCCAGCGCCCCGCCGAGCAGGCCGACGACGACGTCGCGAGCGAGGAGGAACTGGCGGGTGCGCATCATCTGCACCACGCCGGCGGCCCAGACGATCACCAGCCCGGCCCAGCCGAGCTGGACGACCCACGGAGCGCCGAGAATGACCACCAAGGCCACGCTGAGGGACAGCCCGAGGACCAGGTCGTGGGCCAGGTCGACGCCGTGCTGGACGCGATCGGGGTCGATCGGACCGGGCTCGGCGAGGATCTCGGACTCGCTTTGCATCGGAGTCACCATCGTGCGCGACGAGCTGAGCGCGAACCACGGGATGAGGCTGCCGAGGATCACTGCCACGACGACGACGATGGCGATGACCTTGTCGGGGTCGAAGGACGTGGTGAGCAGGATTCCGCCGATCGCCGCCGCGGCCAGGCCGACCACGACGTCGGGCAGGAACGCCCAGGCGTGGTCGCGGAGGAGGGCCATGCTGAGGCCACCCACGACGGCGAGCACGACACCCGCCACGACGAGTGGCAGACGGCGCACGTCCCCGGACACCGCACTCAGGGCGGCGACGACCGCATACACCGCCGCGGCGACGAGCACGACGACTGCCGCCGTGACGTCGACCCGGACCCGCGCGAAGACCGCCCCGGCCAACAGCAGCAGCAGGCTGGCGACGGCGGCGACGATGGTGACGACGAGGCCGCCCTGCCGTTGGAGCAGCAGCGTCGCGGCACCGAGCGCGAGAAGCAGGGCGGACACCCCGAGGGTCGTCGCCCGGGAGTTCTCCGCGGTCCAGCCGGCGCCGAGGCCCTCCACCGAGTCGGCGACCGCCTCAACCACGTCGTCGTAGACCTTCTTGTCCTCGGCCTCCGCGCCGGTAACGAGGGTGAGGACGTGCCCGTCGTGGACGCCCTGCGCGAGGAAGCTCGCATCGAGGTCCAGAGCCTTGCCGTCCGAGCCCACCAACGCATACCCGCCATAGGCCTCGTAGGCGTCGAGCGATCCGATGAGGCCGGCCACCTCCGGGACGATCTCGGCCAGCGGCAGCCGGGAGGGTAGGACGAGGTCCAGCGTGCGGTCCCCCGCGGTGACGGTGACCCGGACGAGGTCAGCCGACTGCGTATGCGTGCTCATTCGTCCGTCACCTGTACCGATCCCAAGGTCGCCGGCCCGCTGGGGAGCCCCCCGACGCCGCCCGCTGCGGCGGCCAGGGGGATGCTAGCCGCCTCAGCGGACGACGCCGTCGAACGTCTCTCCCTCGTCGACCCACTGGTCCTCGGTGACGAGCGACCGGTCGTCGCCGCGTGTGCGGTCGCGCTCGCGACGGCCGCTCGCGGCGCCGGCCAGCAGTCCGCCGCGGCCGCCAGCGTTCGCGCCGCGTCCAGCCACCTTGGCCGCGCCGGCGCGAGCACGGCCCCCCGCCGCCGCTCCGCCGACACCAGCTCTGGAGCCGGCCGCCTTGCCGCCGCCGCCACTGCCGGCCCCGGACCCGCGACCACCCGCGGAACCCTGACCGCCGAGCACGGTGCCCGGCGCGCTCCCGCCGCGTCCCGCGACCGCGCGCCCGGACGCTCCGCCACGCTCGGATCCGCCGGTCGCACCGCCGCGACCTGCTACCCCGCCGTTGCCGGCCACGAGGTTGGTTGCTCCGCCGGCACCGCCGCGCACGGCACCACCGGCGGCCGCGCCCCGGGTGGACCCGCCGAGCCCGCCGCTCACCCCTGGAGCGCCCATCGCGAGCGCGCTGGCACCGGAAACGCGGCCCGCCGCCAAGCCCATCGACCCGGCGGCCACCCCCAGTCCGCCACCGACGACACCGGCAGCGCCGCCCAGCATCGCTCGGCCGGCGCCGCCGACGCCGGCGGCGGAGCCACCGACCCCGTTCGGGTCGAACGCTCCGGACATCGGCACGGGGGTCGCCCCGCTGCCTCCGACCAGCGTCCCGTCCACGGTCGGCGTCGGCGTCCATGGCGTCGACACGAGCCCGCCGTCCTCCGGAGGGGGTGGGGGCGGGGGAGGTGGCGGAGGAGGGGGTGGCGGTGGTGGAGGGGGTGGTGGCGGATCCCACGACGGGTCCGGGCCCCCGTCGGTGGGCGGGAGCGTCGGCGGCCGGACCGGTGGAGTGGGTCCGCCACCGCCCGTGGTGCCGCCGGGCAGGCCACCGCCGCTGGTGCCGTCGGGCAGGCCACCGCCGCTGGTGCCGCCGGGCAGACCGCCGCCCGACCCGCCGGTCGTGGTGCCGCCCGGCCCGTCGGCGTCCCACGCCTCGATGGAGTTGGCCTTGGCCAACGCGGTCGCGGCGCTGTCGAGCTCCTTCTGCAGGAGGGTGTACTGCGCCTCCATCGCGGCCTCGCGGGTGCTCATCGCGCCGTCGAACGACTTCTTGTCGGTGGTGTACTGACCAACCGCCGTGGCGTAGCCACTCGACGAGCCGTAGTCGAAGTAGTCCGGCTCAGTCGGTGCCGTGGGCGGCGGCTGCTGGGCCGACCAGTACTTCTGCGCGGCGTCGACCGCCTGCTTCGCGGCCTGGAGCGCCTGGCTGCTCTCCTGCAGCTGCTGCGCCTTTTGGGACAGGGTCGCCGAAAGGTCCTTGGTCGACGACACGGCGGCCTGGCCGTCCGACGACGTCCACGACTCCTTCAGGAGCGGGACGAGCTTGTCCAGCTGCGCGGTGACGACGTCAAGGTTCTTCTTCGCGGTGGTGACCTGCGTCATCGCGTCGTCGATGGAGTACGGAGAGGCGGTGTAGGCCGCGTTGTAGAGCTTCTTCTCGTTCGGCCCGCCCGACGGTCCGCCGCCCCCGCCACAAGTCGGGTAGTTCATGGTGTGTCCCCTCCCTGTGCGGTCCGGCCGGTCGGCCGCGCCACTGCCTGTTGTGCCGTCTCGGGCGGCGGGCCTTCATGGTCCGCGCCGGCCGCTGGTTCGTGGTCCACCGATGGTTGGAAGTCGTTGCGCGACGCGCGGTTCCGGGTGAGCGCCCAGCCTCCACCCACCAGCAGAGCTACGACGGCCAGGCCACCGACCAGCCAAACCAGCCACGCCGTGCCGCTCGTCGTCGGGACGGGCGCGGTTTCAGCAGCGGCCTCAGGAGCGGCCGTGGCACTCCCCTGCGGGGCGAGCGTCGCGGAAGCGCTAGTGGCGGACGCGTCCGGGAGGTGCCCGTCGCTGCCCACCGTCTGCGGGATGAACGGGGGTGTCGGCTGGTCGCTCATCACGTTGCCCATCGACGCGAAGATCGGCATGACGTCGGGGTAGCCGCCCGGGTCGGTCGTGAGCGTCGTCTCGAACGAGGTCGTGCCAAAACCGCGCCGTGGCTCCCACACGGCAGAGCCGTCGGGGTGCCGGGCACTGCGCAGCAACGAGTAGAGCAGCTGGTTGCCGGTGGCCTGCGGCCACTTCTGCTTCATCAGGGCGAGCTGCCCGGCGACGATGGCGCTGGCGCCCGACGAGCCGGACTGCAGCACCGCCGAATCCCAGCGATTTCCCGGTGCCAGTCCGCCACCCACGATGTCGGCTCCGGGAGCCACGAGGTGGATGTTGTAGTGCACGTCGAACGAGCGCGCCTGCTCCCAGTTGTCCAGGGTGCTCGTCGGGTTCGTCGCCAGGACCTTGCCGTCCGGTTGCATCCCGCCGACGACGAGCACGCCGGCGTTGCCGCCCGGGGACATGACCTTCGACGACGGGCCGCCGTTGCCCGACGCGGCCACGAGAACAACGCCCTGGGCGAGGGCCCGGTTGAAGGCGGCTTGGATCTCATCGCCCATCACGTCGAGCGACACCGGTATCTGGATGATCTGGGCCCCGTCGGCGACGATTCGGTCGAGGAAGGCCGCCAGTCCCGGTCCCCAGCAGTCGAGGTTCTGGTGCGCGGCGGGGTCGACGGTGTTGAACATCGCGTAGGTCTTCAGCGTGGCCCCCGGGGCGACTCCAAGCACGCCGACCCCGCCGGGTCCGTTGCCCTTGCCGCTGCCGACGAGCAGTGCGGCCATCGACGTCGTGTGGAACGACGTCTCGTCGAGCGGGCCGCCCGGCGTCGTCGGCCCCCATGACCGCCACAGGTCGCGGTCGCAGAGCGATGCCGTCGGTTGCACGTCTTGCCCCTTCAGCTCCGGTACGCCGGTCGCCACCGGTCCGTCGAGCAGCGCGATGGTGACGCCCCTACCGGTCACTCCCTGCTCGTGCCAGGCCTTGAGCTTGGTCGCCTCGACCCACCACTGGCCGCGCTGCCAGTCGGCGAGCGAGCCCGCCGGCGCGACCGCTGGCACACCGGCGGCTGCGGGCACACCCCCCGGCAGCGCCGGGGCCGCCACTGCCGGGCCCGCCGACCCGGCGGACACCCCGACGACGCCGGACACCGCGACGGTGGCCAGCGCCGCGAGCAGCCGCCGGGACACGAGGGGTACCGGACCTCAGCTCGGCGTACTCGCCGCGTCCGGGTCGGAACCGGGCTCGGTCCCGGACTGGGTGCCCGGATCGGTAGTGGCTTCCGGGTCACTCGGCTGACCGGCGGCCGACGCCGGATCCGAGGCGGCCGGCTGGACGTAGTTCTCGTCCCCCGGCTTGATCCCGGTGTCGCCGAGGGTGTCGACCCGGTCCCGGTTGGCCTTGGTCAGCGTCGTGTAGTCGACCTGCGAGACCTCCTGGTCGCGAACCACGGCGTCGACGGACGCATGGAGGTTCTGGGTCAACACCGTGATCGCCTGGTTGACCTCGCCGATCAGCTCGTCGATCACTCCCGACGCCTTGGCGAAGACCGCGTCGGTGGACTTCCCCGACGGGGACGTGCCGAAGATCTCGTATCCCTTGAGGACGACCAGGGCCTGCACGGCGTCCTGGGCGGCCTTGACGGCCTCCGCGGTGTTGGCGTCGTTCCGTTTCGCGGCCGCCAGGACGACGTCCGGCCTCATCGCGATGTTCACGAGCCCTCCTCCAACTTCCCCGTGTTGCCAGGCCGTCATGCAGTCCGGCTCGGGCAGTCTCACACATGGCGCGGACGGGCCGTCCCACCGAATCGGAGCGGCCCGTATCCGCTGCGGGCGACCGTCGTCAGCCCCACATCCCCGTGTTGCGGTTCTCCGTCGCCTGGGCCTCGTCGGCCGCCTGGATGACGACCGGCGGCATCTTCGCCACCGCATCGAACATCTCCTGGAAGAGGTTGTCTACCTTCCTCTTGAACTGGTCGTAAGCCTGCCGCGAAGCGGTGCCCTCGCCCCACTCCGGAAGCGTCCGGAGCAGCTCGCCGCTCAGGTCCTCGAACCCGGACTTGAGCTGGTTGTGCGTGCTCTTGATGTCGGCGGCCATGCCCTCCAGCGAGCCTTTGCCGACCTTGATCAGGTCTCCCATGTCCTTCTGCCTTCCGTCTCGAGATCGGCTCGGTTACTTGACCGACGTGGACAGCCGCGTGGCGGCCTTACTGAAGCCGGCGGCGGACTGGTCCTGCTGGGCGTTGACCGTCGACTCCTGCTGGTCGAGGTTGTCCGCGAAGTGCTCCATGCTGCTGACGATCGTCTCGGCGTCCTCGAGCCAGTTGCCCACCAGCGTGAAGAAGGCGTCCGCCGCGGGGCCCTTGTACTCGGGGCGCAAGCCCTGCGCCTGGCCGAGGAGGGTCTTCAGCTGTTGCTGGAACTCGGACTCCTTGGTGCGGACCTTGCCGGCAGCGGCCTTCTGTGCGCCTTGCCGTTGCTGAGTGGTTGACATCGGCCCCTCCTTGGCTTCCCCAGTCGGGGATGGTGTGTGTCCTCTTTCGGTGGTGAAACGGGCGGTGCGCGAGGTCTCGCGACCCGCCTCCATCTCCCTGTTCCGCGATGTGACAATGCCGGACCACCCATCCCGCGACAAGGTTTGGGCGAGCATGAATGTGCCGGTCAGAGGCGATTTGAGTGCGCGTACTCAGCCCCCAGATGAGCACCTCACCGGTCCCGCGGACGGGTATGCACCCAGCCGCCGTCCGGCTGAGTCAGACGAAGAGCGCCATGGCCCGTTCGACCAGGCCCGCCGCCCAGAACGCGAGCGGCAGCACCGACACCAACCCGAGCAGCTCGAGCAGGTCGGCCAACCGGCTCGCCCACAGTGACCGGAACCCGCTGCCCAGCGCCATGGCTAGCCCGACCAGGCCCAGCGCCACGACCACGGCGAGAGCCGGCGCGACGACACCCCAGGTCGGGCCCGGGTCTACCGCGGCGGGGATCGCGAGCGCGAGCGCCGGGGCGAGGGCGGCGAGCCGCAGCAGGGTCCGGTCCCGGCGGCGCCGATATGCGCGGGCGGTGAGGGTCAGCGCCACCGCGGCCGCGGCGAGCAGCAGCTGCACGGACAGCGGCGAGGCCGACCGGGTGGCGAGGACGCCCAGGAGCACCGCGCTGCATCCCGTTGAAACCGCGGCCAGCCCGACCAGCGTCGCCAGCTGCTCGACGCTGGCTGCCACCATGACAGAACCGACGGCGGAGTCGTCGATCCGCCAGCCGCGACGCCGCGGCCGGCGAGCCTCCCGCGGCGACCAGCTCGTCACCGACAGCCGGCTGATGTCGATAAGGACGTCGTCGTCGACGTCGACGACGAGATCTGGGACGACCCGCGCCACGAGGACGACGACCGCCAGACCGATCGCGGCGACCGCCCCCAGCGGCAGGCCCATGACGAGCACCAGCAGGGCCAGCCCACCGAGCCCGCCGGCGAACGCCAGCCACACCCGGGGCACGTACCGGTCCGCGCCATCAGTCGACCGGCCGGTCAACGCGACCAGCGCCGCTCCGGCACACGCCCCGATGAGTGCGACGACCGGTCCCTCCGAGAGCGTGGCGGTCGCCACGGCACCAGCGACGACTCCGAGGACGGGCGCCGAGAGCCGCAGCAGCCGAGGTGCCGCGGTGCTCTGCGCGAGCAGAATCCCCACGACCACCAACACGATCGCGGCCACCTGCGGCCAGACGCCCGACGTCGGCGCCAGCAACGAGGCGGCCACCGACAGAGCGCCGAGCAGGCCCGCCACGAGGGCCACGGCCAGGGGACGAACCGCAGCCGGAGGCATACCACTCCGACGCCGTCGACCCTGCCGCGCACCGGCCGTTGCGCGCCCGCCGGACGCACCCGCGCGTCGAAGCCAGCCCGTCGTCGACCCGACGGGAAGCAGCGTCGGCGACTCTTGCGCAGCTGACGACGTCCCATACCCGAGCCGTCGCCGGCTGGAGCTGCCACCGGGCGACGATGTGCGGACCGGCGCCGTCCGCGAGCCCGCCGTCCCGTCACCCCCGGAGCCGAGCTTCACCGGCTCGGCCCGCCGCAGCCGCGGCACCGGCACGTCGACGTCGACCGGCGCGGTGAGGAGCATCGTCCCGGTCTCGAGGTGCGCCAGGGCGACGGTCTCGTCGAGCGGGACGCTCTCGCCGCTCATGGTCAGGGCCAGGAGCTCGCGCTCCGGTTGCACGAGCGCCAGCACCTCGCCGACGAGGAGGTGCTCGTCGACGACGACGTCGAACCGCCGGGGTCCCACGACGACCGAGAGGCTGCGGGTGCCCGCACCTCGCGCCCGCGGGTCCGCCTCGGTCACGGGCCTATCATGCCGCTGGTCACGAACCATGACCGCCGCAGCCGAGCGACCGAGGGAGCCATGGCCGCCACGACGGGGGTGCCGACCGCGGCACAGCGCGAGGGGCGCATCGAGCCCCCGCCCATGCCGTACGGCGAGCTCGAGCTGCAGCCGCCTCCGCCCTTGTATGCCGGTGAGGGCGCCGCGTCAAACGTCCTCATGACCG
>Ga0307292_10000276_pt1 | contig 17340 bp, 18 predicted proteins | sample ER_DNA_149_FD_194471 | JGI IMG/M metagenome (GOLD analysis project Ga0307292, IMG submission 194471) | Bulk soil microbial communities from the East River watershed near Crested Butte, Colorado, United States - ER_DNA_149 | ecosystem: Environmental > Terrestrial > Soil > Floodplain | place...
GCCGGCGCTGCCCCCCGACGAACACCACCTCGCTGTTGAGGGCCACACCCAGAGTCTGCGCCCAGAAAGGGCCGACTGCCCGCTTTTCATCGGGCGCGCCCCCCGAGCCCGATCAGACGATCGACCTCAAGGCACGTCCTCATCTCACGGATCACGTAACCGGAGTGGATTGCTATGTCGCAAGACGACCCCTCCAGCGGGCGCGCAAACGGGCGAGAAGCCGCCGTTCCCGGGTGCGACAGCCCGGTGCCATCAAGGTCGGCTTGTCGTGCGGAGTCTGCTGGCGGTCTCACCGGTGCCCATGTCGGGGTGGGAGTCGATCCAGAGGATCGCCAGATCATCGCCGTGCTTGTGGATCAGGTACGAGAACGGCGCCATGCTTACCGAGCACTCGCCGCCAACCGTGTTGATGCGGGCAGGTTCGTGTTCGGAGATGATCGCCAGCGCGCTGCGCAGCTGCTGAACCACAACGGCCTTCGCCTCGATGCCGTCCCGCTCCTCGAGCCCAATATCGCCCATCTCGAGGCACGACAGCGGTCGGGCCAGCGTGCTCAGGCAGCACCGCTTGGAGCACCTTCGTGCCAACCGAATAGCCGCGCCGAGCGACATCGAAGGGAAACTCAGGAGCCAGCGAGCGAACGCTCCCGGTACCAGCGCCCTGCCACTGCGGCCACACCAAACGCAGGTGTGGGCCAGCGCTGATCGGATCTACTTGGTTCAAGCGTCCCTCCTGTCGCGATGACAATGGCACCGTAGCGGGACCTGCCTGCGGGCGATCGGAGTGGAGGACTTGACCGGCATGATCGTCGATCATCAACTTGAATGTCCTTCCCCCCGAGAACCCCACCTAGATATGGAGAACGTATAGATCAGCACTAACAATTCTGCTGAGCCACAGACGGGAGTGAGCTGGTCCGAGCAGCGGCGACGAGGCTTCGACAGGATCAACCCTCAGTCCACTGCGTCGCCCGGGGCCGTTTCCGACAGGGTTTGACAGGCTCAACCCATATTTCGCACTTGTCTCACGCAAAGACAATGCCGGCAATCCGAGCAGAAGTCTCGAAGTTCTCGGTTAACAGGTTCTTGGTCACGGCCAGCGACGTACGAATTGCCCTATCGGCGCCAGCCCAACCGCCTCCCACGCCGCCCATCCCAAACATGGTTTCCGACTGATCTAAACCAGAAGGTCCAGCGATCGCATAGCCGAGACCCCACCGGGCTTCGTTTCCAAAAACTTCGTCGTGACCTTCGACCGACACAGCAGTTGCCTCGGCCAGCCGCTCCGGGCTGATCAGCCGGACACCGTCAACCTCACCGATGAGCGCCGCGTACATCTTCGCGATCGCCCGCGCCGAGGTCTTCCCGCCCGCAGGAATGTCCGCACCGATCACTTCCGGGTTGTTGCCGAACTCGGCCGTTGGGAACAACGACATGGGCGCGGCGCGAAACATCGGCAGGTCCTCCGGTATCTGCATCACCGACCAATCGACCTCACTCGGCGCATCGACCAGCGTCGCCAAAGACCCTCGCTTACGCACCGGCATGCCGAAGAAGATCTCGTCGGCGAAGCCCAGAGGCGCAGCGAGCCGGTCATGCAGCACCTCGGCGAGCGGCAGGCCAGTGCTGCGGCGGACGATCTCGCCCGCCAGATATCCGAATGTGTAGGCGTGATAGCCAGTCTTAGTGCCTGGCTCCCACCACAATTCGGCGTCCTCGAGCGCGCGGGTCATGGTCTGCCAGGTCGAAACGTCTGAAATTGTCGAAGTGAGGGGAATTCCCGGCACACCGGCGGTGTGAGTCAGTACGTGCCGTACGGTGACGCCCTCCTTGCCGTGGGCACCGAACTCTGGCCACAGCTCCACGACGGGCGTGTCGTATCCGAAGGCGCCCCGATCGACCTCCTGATGGACCAGGGTCGACATCACTCCCTTGCCAATGGAGAAGTTGTAGAAGACCGTGCCCGGCGTGACGGGCGATCCGTCCGGAGCGACAACACCGGCCACTGCATCGACCACCTTGACGCCATCTCGGTACGCCACAGCCTGAATACCCAACTCCGCTCCACTTGCTACCAGCTCCTCCAGAGTCTCCTGAACCTGCTCTTGGACATCGCTCATGGAATTACTCCTCATTGGTATTCACCCTTTCAGACCACGACCGGTGCGTGAATTCATCGGCCGCTTGTCCGCGTGCTTCCACTCATGTGCGACATGTCGACAGATCGCAGGGTAAGGACCACTGACAAGGCAATATGAGGCAGCGGTGCGACGCCGCTGCCAGGCGGTCTACGCAGACTACAAGCCGTGCGTCAGCTCACTCCGCACGAGGCATGAGCCGCGGGAGTCAGGTGAAGCTCTGGCGCCCTGTCCCTCGAGGAACCTTCAGCGAAGATCATCGCCCAACTAGCGCAGTCCGCTGGTGCTTAACGGTCGGTGATTAACTCAGCTGAACGCCTGTGCGGCGGCGGCTACGACCTCATCGTGTGGCACGTCGCGCAGGTGTTGAGCGATGTTCCAGCGATGCCCGAACGGGTCCTCAAGCTGGCCGTGCCGGTCGCCCCAGAACATGTCCGCCAACGGTTGACGAATCTGTGCGCCCGCCGCCACCGCCTGCGCGAACATGGCCTCGACGTCGGCGACGTCGAGGGCCAACACCACCGGCGTACCGCCAATCGAGGGCGGCGCGAGCACCCCCATCTCAGGGAACTCGTCGGCGATGTGCAGCAGACCGTCGCCAATCCGCAACTGGACCGACATCAGCCGTCCATCAGGAACTGGGATCCGGCTCACCTCCTCGGCCCCGAAGGCGTCGCGGTAGAAAGCCACAGCGCGCTCGGCGCCCTGAACGACAATGTGGGGAGTGATTGGCATGAGCCGAGCCTAGATTGCCAGCATCGGGAGCTCTCGAACGCTGTTGCCGCCCAGCATTGCCCACATGGGGACGGAGAGGTGGGATGCTCTTGTCGCAAGCCGAAGGTCTGTCGAAACGTTGGGCCATCGCAGGAACCTGTGCATGATGTGAAGGCCGACGGACCCATGGTCAGGATGTCGGAAAGCTTTCGGGACGGTGGCGAGAATCGTGAAGCCTAGCGACTCCCACAGGCGGACGCCGTGGGCGTGCCAGGCTCCCAGTGTGCTCGGTCAGCTCACCCGCTTGCCCTCGAGCAGGAGAGGCTCGGCGAGTCTCAGCGGTTGTGAGCCGTCTTCGCTGAGGATCGGCTCGGCCGAATATTGCGCTACGTAGACGCGACGCACCCGGTCGGTGGTGTTGGGGCCGCTGCGGTGGAAGAGCGTTGATGAGAAGCAGGCGATGCTGCCGGCCGGCACGATCACCGGGTCGCCCGGGTCGTGCCCGAAGTAGCCGACCAGATCGTTGCTCTCCTCCTCGCGCGCGTGCTTGACGACGTCTCGGGTGCCGGCGCGTGAGTAGGGCAGCAGATACACGGTGCCGTTGGCTTCGGTCATGTCGTCGAGTGCGATCCAGCAGGTGAGGTACGGCCGGTGCGGGTAGTCGATGAAGCCCGAGTCCTGGTGCCAGCTGAACGGCATCCCCTGCTCGGCGGCCTTCACCACGTACTGCTCGTTGAACAGGTAGACGGTGTCCCCAAGCGCCGCCTGGCCGATCCGCGCCATGAGGTCTGATGACAAGAAGCGCTCCACTGCTGGGCTCTTGCCGTAGGCGTGGACGAAGTAGCGGCTGCCGCGCCGGTCGAGGTCGAGCTTGTCGACGCCGAGACGATCCATCTCCCGGTCGCGCTCGTCGATGAAGCGCTGGCATTCCCCACGCAGCGTGTCCAGATCGCCTGGCGGCACGATGCGATTCAGCACGAAGAGACCCTCCTCGCGGAACTGCCGCGCCTGCTCGGACGTGATGCGCAGTGCTGAGACGGCCATGCTTTGCCCTCCTGTGATCGTGGACGATCACATAATCTGCGGTAATGGTGATTGGGTCTTCGCGTAGGTCCGCGAGTTTTTATCGTTTCTTGCGATGATCGACGACCTTGGAGTTCGGGCTGGCCTCGATGGACGCGTGGTACGGCACAGGGTCGGCGACGTTCGACCCCGCGCCCACCGCCATGCCGAGCTCGAGGTCAACCTCGTCGTGTGCGGCACCGCCTCCTACCTGCTCGGCGACCGGCGCTATGAGCTCACGCCCGGCACGCTGACCTGGCTGTTTCCCGGTCAAGATCACGTCCTGGTCGACGAGTCGTCCGACCATGAGCTCTGGTGGGCGGTGTTCCGGCCCGCTCTCGTCGCTCAGATCGCGACGGTCCGGCACGCGCGACCCCTGTTGGAGGAGGACCCGGTTGGGCAGTTCTCGCGCCGTCTCGACTCCAGCAGGGTTCGTCCTCTCAGCACCCTCTTCCACGAAATACAGCATGCGGAGACGGTCGACGACATTCTTGTCAACACCGGGTTGGCGTACCTGCTGAGCTTCGCCTGGCGAGCTTTCCTCGACAGCGACGACGTCGTCGAAGGCGTCGATCTGCATCCGGCGGTGGAGACGGTCGCTCGGATACTGCGAACCGACCCGGACGCAGGTGATCTCGCTACGCTGGCGCGGGCTGCGCGTCTGAGCTCGTCGCACTTGAGCCGGATATTCAAGGAGCAGACCGGCGTGTCGATCAGCCGGTTTCGCAACCAGCAGCGACTGCAGCGTTTTCTGCCGCTTTACGGCAGAGGGCGGCGCACCACAGCGCTGGCGGCCGCCCTCGAGGCTGGCTTCGGCAGCTACGCCCAGTTCTACCGCGTCTTTCGCGAGCAGACAGGACGGAGTCCGTCCGCGCTGCGCGTCGACTCAATCCGCGACAGCGCGCTCGGCGCCCTGAACGACAATGTGAGGAGTGATCGACATGAGCAGAGCGTAGCGACGCCAGCATCTGGAGTCTGAACGTTGTTGCCCGACCAGCATTACCACATGGGGACCGGCTAGAGGTACGGCGTCAGTGGTGTTCATTGGCGCCCGCATCGGTCGGCGGTCCGTGCAATGCGTCATCGCTACTCCCATGGAGCAGCGATGACGTTCCACCGGACAGCAGTCCAGGCATGAGGACGGCATGGTTACCACATAGGTTCGAGACGCCGCTCCACCTTCGACATTGCGCCCGATCAACTCGCATGCACCCATCACGACGTTGGTGTCAGAGTGGACGAGACGAACGGAAACTGGGAGCGCCAGCGATGAAGGCATTCATATTGGAGAAGTACGGGCCGCCTGAGGTGCTTCAGATGGCGGAGGTGGAGGAGCCCGCCCCGGCCGGCGATGAAGCGCTGGTGAGGGTGCTGGCAGTATCGGTCAATCCAGCGGACTGGCGTTCCATGCGAGCCAAGCCCTTCTTTTCACGCGCCACTTTGGGGTTGCTGCGGCCAAAACATCGGATCCCCGGCGTCGACGTTGCCGGGCAAGTCGAGGCGGTAGGCAGCGGCGTCCACGATTTCAAGCCCGGCGATGAGGTCTATGCCAATCTGTTAGACCACGGTTCCGGCGGCTTTGCAGAATACGTTTCGGTACCAGTCGAGGTTATGGCCTTGAAGCCGGCAAACCTGTCGTTTGAGGAAGCGGCGGCCGTTCCGATGGCAGCGGTAACCGCACTCCAGGGCCTTCGCCGCCACGGAGAAATCCGGCCCGGGCAGCGCGTGCTTATCAATGGTGCTTCCGGCGGCATCGGCACCTTTGCAGTCCAGATCGCCAAATCCTATGGTTCCGAGGTGACCGGGGTGACCAGCACCCGGAACATCGACCTGGTCGATTCGCTCGGCGCTGATCACGTCATCGACTACACCACGACAGACTTCTTCGCTAGCGGGCAGCGCTACGACCTCATCCTCGACACCATCGGGAACCTATCGGTACGCGATCTCAGAGGTGCTCTTATCGAGGGCGGCAAGGCCGCCGTCGTCGGGTTCACCAGTGTGGCGAAGCTGATCAGCGTTTCGCTGCGCGGCGGCAAGGACATCGCCCAAGTGTCGGCGCACGTAGCCACCACCGATCTGGAATTCCTTTCGAACCTGATTGAGGCCGGCAAAGTGCACCCCCACATCGACCGGCGCTATCCGTTCGCAGAAATCCCCGCAGCAATCAGCTACCTCGAACAAGGCCACGCCAGAGGGAAGGTCGTCGTTGGGGCGCCGTGACATCCGCGCTTGGTCCGCCCTCATACCTCGCCCGCAGCCCACTGTGGGCTCTGGTGGTCCCGGCACAAACATCAAGGAGGCGGAACCTCAAACCCGATCAAGGCTCGCGGATCAACGTCTGCTGTGGGCATGGCAGGGAGGTTTACGTCGCGACGGAACGGCGTCCTTACTGAGACTCCGACGCCGGCATCCTCTCAGGCTCGCTGGCGCTGACCGCCTTGTCGATCACCTGCCAGACCTCCTGATCCAGCCGGTTCTCCTTCCAGATGCCGTACGCAGTCCCTAGCAGCACCGGCGGCACCGCCACCAGCCCGATCGCCCCGCTCACCGCGGCATCGACCCACTCATGACCCCCCAGGCTGATGCTCAGCTGGCCATCTCCGGGCGTGATGACCACGGTCAGCGCATAGGCGACCCCCAGCAGCTGGCGCCACAGACTCTCCTTCCGAGCCTGCATCACCGTGCGGTTCTCGTTGCTGCGGTAGACCTGCGCCTCGAAGTCCTGCATACGGAAGTGGTCTGCCAATGCCCGGGCGACTTCCTCCGCCGGGACGGTGGTGCTATAGATCCGCTCAAAGTTCAGTGCACCGGTGCCTCTGCTCTGCTCATCAGCCATTTTTCGCTCACTCCACTGTTCGCTCCAGAACATCGATAAGCGTAACCGAGCGCAAGATCGAGAAGACAGCGGCTACCCGCCATCGTTGCCGTTCGCCACAAATCAAGTTCACTGAGCCAGCGGCTACCGGGGTGGACAAGGTCGGTCGACCTGAGCTATTGTAAGTGAATATTCACTAATAGCCCTTGGATGCTGTACGGAGCTACCGGCCGTACCGGGACTTTGATAGCTGAACAGGCCGTGGCCCGGGGACACCGGCCACTCCTCGCCGGGCGGAATGCCGGGCGTCTGGTGCCGCTCGCCCAACGGCTCGGCCTGCCCTGGGTCGCCGTGACGCCGGATGACCTACACCGTGTTCTCGGCGATTCGCGGCTCGTGCTGCTCGCCGCGGGACCTTTTGCGTCAACCTCCGGCCCAGTCCTCGACGCCAGCCTGCGGGCCGGGGTGCACTACCTCGATATCGCCAACGAGATCGGCGTGATCGAGCGAGTGCTGGGTACCCGCACCGAGCGCATCACCGCCATTCCCGCCGTCGGCTTCGGCACCGTCGCTAGCGACGGTTTGGCCCGTCATGTCGCCGATCAGGTTCCGGGGGCGGACCGGCTCGATCTCGCCATCCTCCTCGGCACCGCGGGCAGCAGTGTCGGCGCGCGGGCCAGCAGGATGGCCGCGCTGGCCGACGGTGGCCGAGTGCGTCGTGATGGCCGGCTGGTGCAGACGCGGCTGGGAAATGGCGCGCGCCGCCTGGCGACTCCAGTGGGTGTGCGCACCGCCGTGCCGGTACCGACCGGCGACCTCATCACCTCCTACCACACGACCGGAATCTCGAACATCACCGTGGCCATGATGATGCCGATACCGGTAACGGCGGCGCGGGTGTTGCTGCCCGCGTTGCCGGCTCTTGTCCGGGCTAGCCGCCACCTTCCCCGCCGCCGGAACGCGGTGGCATTGGACGCGCCAGCGCCGGCTGCGCAGTCTGCAGTCTCCGCGCCGGCCACGCCTGACCAGATCTTGGAGAGCTACGTCTGGGCGCGAGCCATCGCCGTGGACGGCCGGGCCGCCGAGGGCTGGCTGCGAACCGGCGAGGGATACGCCTTCACCGCCGCTTCTGCCGTGTCCACCGTGGAGGCTGTGCTGGCGAGCGAGCCGCTCGGCGCGACCACCGTCGCGGCAGCGTTCGGACTGGAGATCGCGCTTTCGGCTGGGGGCGAGTTGCTTGCCACGGCCTAGCCAGAAAGAAAACATCGGGCGGGCGGCGGTGGACTGCTTCGCCGGGCAGGGCTACGACGGAACCCGGGTGCGGCATATCGCCGAGCGGGCCGGCGTATCCGAAGCCGCCATCTACCGCCACTACGCCTCGGCAGAGGCACTGGCCCAGGAGTTGTTCGCTCATTACTTCGGCGAATACGCCCGCCAGATCGCCGACGCTACGTCGAACGGCACGACCAAGCACAGGTTGCGCGCCGTAATTCGGACTACGCTCGCGTTCTACCGGGCGGATCCGGCGGCGGCGATCTTTATCCTGGTACGCCAGGACAGGTTCATGCCGAGGCTTCCCGCAGGCACGGTGTACCCGCTGGAGATCGTCGAACGGATCATCGCGGTCGGCCAGCAGAAACTCGAGTTGCGGCCCGGCCAGCCAAACCTGCTCGCCGCCATCTTTCTCGGCTGCGTGCTGCGTCCGATCCAGCTTGACAGCCTCGCCGCTCCAGGCGCGCTGGACCTCATCACTGATACCTGGCACGACCAGGTCATCGAGGAGGCTGCGCTAGCAGCGCTATGGCGGGATCGATCATGACCGGCGCCACCAACCTCAGATCCGACCAGCACTACCCTCGCGCCGACCGCGCCAGGTGACCAGCCCTGCATGATAGCCGGGGCGGCTCAGATCGGACTCGAAATATCAACGAAAGGATGAGAGCAGATGATGATCGATGCGCTCGAGGCAGTCCAGCTCGGCGGCATCACACAGTGGATCCGTATTCGCGGGACCGAAACCAATCCGGTGCTCCTGCTGATGCAACTGGGTCCCGGGCTGCCGATCATCAATGAGACACGCCGCTTCGAGCGCCTTCTCGGGCTGGAACACGCCTTCACCGTTGTCTACTGGGACCAGCGCGGCACCGGCCTGTCACTACGCGAGTCAAACGCCGAGATCAGCACGGCGCGCATGATCAGCGACACGGTGTCGCTGCTGGAGTTGCTCCGGGGCCGATTCGACGGCAAAACATTCGTCGCCGGGTTTTCCTTCGGTGCCACGTTCGCCGCGCAAGCCGCTGTGCAGCGCCCGGACCTTGTCGCGGCACTAATCGCGACCGGCATGGACATCGACATTCCGCTGTCCGAAGACAGGACCTACGACTTCGTGCTCAACACTGCCCGCAAGCGCGGCAACCGGCGCGCGATCCGGCAGCTGGAAAAGACTGGCCCTCCCCCGCACCTGGGCGTGAAACAGTTCTCCACCCGGGCCCGCTGGGCGTTCAACTTCGGAGGTGTCAGGACCAACGCGAGCTACAACAGTGAGTTCCGCACGCTGCTGGGCAGCCTGCTCCGCTCGCCCGACTACTCGGTCGCAGACGTCATCCGCACCGTTCGTGGGATCACCACGACACAGGCCGCGCTCCTGCCCCAACTCGCCACCACCGACCTGGTTCACACCCTGCCCGCATCGATGTGCCCATCGTCCTCGTCCAGGGTCGCCTCGACCAGGTCGCTCCCGGCGAAGCGACACAGCGGTTCTACGACGCGCTGACGGCACCGAGCAAAGAGCTGGTGTGGTTCGAGAAGTCGGCGCACGCACCCCACCTCGAGGAACCCGAGAAGTTCCGCGCTGTGCTCGTCAATGTGCGAGCCAGCCAACTCGGCATCAGCTGACACGGCCTCGGCCTCTTGAAGGAAGACACAGCCGGACGGTACGTGTCGGTGGGGCCCGCGAGCGACGCCGAGGACGCGCACCCAGCAGCACTCCTGCGCACCAACTCCTCGTCCCGCGCACGGTGCGGTTGGATAAGCACGACCCCTGAGTTGAACCCCACGACGAGTGTGACGACCCCGATGTCATCGGACGAGGAGAACTTCTCAATACCGAGCCGGCCCCCGGACCCGTCAGACGAACCAGAAACGGAAGACGAATCAGCAGATGAAGTCAAGACCGAGCCTCCTCGCGCGGTGTTCATCGCCGGCGATCCGGAAGGCCGCACACTCGGAGATGAGTACGCCGATGACGAGGCCGGTTCGACTGGAAAGGGAATCCTCGAGGATCTGATCGATCGGGGTGAGGCGGATCGAAGAGCATCTCGGAATCGTCGACGACCGCTGAACGACCCTCTTGCGACACGTGTTCTCCGTGGAGCTTTGTAGGCGCCGCTCCCGGCCATCCCGACACTCCCGGGACAGACTGCCCCAGCTCCACCGCCCTGCTGCGAAAGGTGTCGGGGACCAGCCGCCCCCGAAGACACGCCGGGTCAGCTGAAGCATCACGCGACCTGCCGGCGGCCGGGTCGACGAATGTTCCCAGAACTGCTGCCCGTTGAACACCAGCAGCATTCAACCGGTCAAGCAGTCACTGGGCAGCGACTCAAACGAGTTCTGTGAACCGGCCGTCCTGCGACAGCTCGAAATCTCCTGCAGGCCTGCAGCGCCGCGTGAAGTGTGAGCCCACTGCCAAGGACCGGCGCTCGCGTCTCCTCGGTTGACGCCTGGTCCGTCGACGTGCTGTCCGCAATCATGTAGCCATGACAGGTCGCGCTGCTGGGCCTCTCCGAACCGGCGCTCGCGTCTCGCTGCAGTCTCGAGTCTCCTGGTTGAGCGAACACTGATGGCGTCCGCGCCTCGCGTCACGTCTGGCGATCGCAGCATGCGCGATGCAAGCGATGCCAGACCCGCAGTCTTGCCCACTATCGTCGGGCTGAGCGTGGCGCTGGGCGGCCCTTTCCTAGTTCAGTTCGTCCTTGCTCCGCTCATGCTGCAATCGCCAGCTGGTTCGAGCAGCGCGGTCCTTCTGAGCCAGGGCATGTTGTGGCTGCTGACTGGCACCGTGATCATTGTCACGCGCTGGTGGGAGCGTAGACCATGGTCCTGGATCGGTGTTCGTCGCATCTCATGGCGAGCGGCGCTGCTGGCAGCCGTGCTGGGCGTCGCCCTTGGGATTGCTGTGCCTATTCTCACCGTGGCTACGAGCCGGCTTTTGCCGCTGTCGAAGGGTGCCACCGTGGACAGTGTGGCCGCCAGCGGACCGGCCTGGCTAGTCCTCGCTGTCGTGCTGACAGCCAGCGTCACCGAGGAAATTCTCTTTCGCGCCTACCCAATTGAGCGTCTAACACGCCTGACGGGCGCTCGATGGCCGGGAGCACTACTCTCGCTGGCTGCCTTCGTTGCGTTCCACCTGCAGGGATGGCACTTGGGGCATGTCCTGGGTGTGGTGCTGCCCCTGGGCGCTGTCATGACCGGCCTCTACCTGTGGCAGCGCAACGTGGCGTTCGTAATCATCACTCATTTCTTGCTTGATCTACCGATCGTCCTGGCCGCACTCGGCGTCTTGCCGCGGATGTAGGCGGAGTTCCTGCTGGTCGTCGCCTCCGACAGCCTCATGCGCCGTTGCTTCTAGACGCGCTTCCTCGGCCGTCCTATAGCGGGACCGGCTTACGGGCAGTCTTGGCCTTTCGAACGGATGCCCGATCTGGTCATCCTGCCGGTCCACGATTTGACGGCAGGGCAGCGGCCTGCCAAGAGCCGATACTGGAGGGATCATGGCAACCTTCCAGAACACAGTGACGATCCGGAGAGCAATCGACGACGTGTTCGCGTTCCTCGCCGACTTCGAGAACGTCCCGACCTGGAACTACGCAATTGTCGAGACGAAGAAGACTTCCCCAGGACCGGTGGGTGTGGGAACCACCTACCGACAGATCCGTTCCATCCCCGACACGGGCGAGGAAGGCTTTGAGGTGACCGCCTTCGAGCCGACTAGCCGCCTGGAGGTCCACGGAAACATCGGGCATTTCATCGCCACCATCAGCTACCTGCTCACGCCTACGGGCGACGGGACACGCCTGACCAATGTCGTAAACCTCAAGCCTTCCTCAGGTGTATTGCGACTGCTGGCTCCCCTCGCCGCCTCCAGGGTCAAGGCGTCGGTGGCAGCCAACCTCGACACGCTCAAGCAGGTCCTGGAAACCGGACAGCCGACATGACACGCGGATGAGGGAATCCACCTACCCGTAGGTAGACGGCTGCCGTCGCAAGAATCACTGTTGAATACGATGCTGATGCCGTGGCAATGGGCACCAGAGCAAATTGCTGGAGGCGTTACGGTCGCGAGCGCATAGCCAGCTTCGTAAAGGACCGATCATCGGAAACGCGTTTCCGCGGGAACGTCGCCGCAAGCGGAACGATCAAAACGTTCAGTTCTGTTGTGTAACCAGTGTTTGAGCTTTAGGTGCCGAGATAGTCAGACTCCAGCACAACATCTTTGATCATTGACTGATATTCGGCATGCGTGCGGTGTTCGGTCGTGTGCCAGAGCGTGCCGTCATTGTCCCTCATGTGCGCGCGATAGGCCGGTGCGCCAGGCACCAAGATGTTGTCCGCCACCACGACAGAGCCTGGATGCAGCCACCGCTCAGCGAGGATCAATTCGAGGTCGGACAAGTAGGCCTTCTTGTCGTGGTCCAGGAAGACCAGGTCGAGCGACCCGGGGGTGAAGTTGCACTCGCGCTTCAAAGCGCGGATCGTTTCGCCGCCGTCGCCAAGCGTCCCGACGAGGACGGTCACCCTGTCGTCCACGCCAGCATGGGCCAGGATGCGCCGCGCGATCACCGCATTCGCGGTGTTGAACTCAACTGAGTAGAGCCTCGCCTCGCGCGGCATTGCCCGAGCCATCCGCAGCGCGCTGTAGCCGCAGTACGTACCCAGCTCAAGCAGCCGACGGGGCTGAGTCCGCTCGACCGCATTGTCCAGAATCTTGCCCTTTTTCGTCACCTACATTGATGAGGTAGCTGACGTGCCGGCAGAAGTGATCGATGACTCGAATAGCGTCGTCGACGTCACCGGGGCGGGCGCTGGCCACGACGTATTTCTCCAGCGCCGTTTCCCGACCGTCCCCAACCTGCCACTCCCTCAGCAGATGCCTTCCTCGGAGCATCATCGTCAGGACGGACCACCGCAGAAACGGGACGGGCTTACCGACGAGCTCGTTCACAGTGATCGCCGCCCCGATCGACGCGGCCAGCCACAGCAGCCAAGACGGGACACCCAGCCGCCGTCGCGCCCGAGGGGTGAGCAGTGCGGCCGCACCTGCGAAAAGGGTGAAACCGGCGATGGATCCAGACAGTTTTCGCAACCGATCGACCGCTGCACCCATTGGTGCCTCCTCAACCTCCGGCCCAGTTGTCAGAGGAACCTACGGGCAGCTCGCGATCAGCCGCCACGAAGAGCCACGCATCTCGTTCCACTAGCCGACCCGATTACGGGCGCCCGACTCGGCGGCTCGACTGACCGGCGAACGACGCTCAGGGTGCTCTCAGCGGGATCGTGCTCAAGGCGCCCCTCGGCGGGTGGGATTCTCTCCGATGGCAATGCGGTAACCGGCGACATAAGTGTTCATCGACCGGAGGGTGACCATGCTTCGGATCTCACGTTCTCGACGTCGGGTCGCGCCTAAGACGGTCGGTGCCGGCTCGAGAACGGCCGGCTGCCGCAGAGCCATCCACGACGGACGCGCGAGCTTGGTCGACACGGAGGCGATGGGCCTAGTCGAGGTTCCCTGCTGGCCGGCGTCAGGTAGCGACGGTGAGATCGCCGCACGGCAAGACGACCCGGGACCGTCCGCCGTCCCCGTGACAGATCGTCCGGTGCGACGACGCCAGCCGGGTGCCGGTGGCCGGGTCCTCGTCGGTGCCCAGATTCCTGGCCCAGCGAGGATGGGCGCCGCCGGAGACCTGCAGGCGGATCCGGCTCCCGGCCGCTAACCGGTGGGCGATCGACTCCAGCCTGATCATGATCATCGACCCGGGCGGGTCGCTGTCGTCGGGATGCAACCGGCGGAATCCGTCGCTCAGGTTGACCGAACGGCCATTCGCGCTGACCTCGCACAGCCGGACGAAGAGGTCGGCGTAGGGATTGTCGGTGCGGTGGGCAAGCTCGACCACCGGATCGCCGATAATCTCCAACGGCTCGTCCAGGGGTTCGCCGGTGAAGGTCAGCACGTCGGCCCGACTCTCGAGTCGGCGGTTGTCACGTCGCCCGCCGATCGCCGGGTTGATCACCCGGCCGCCCACGGCGGGCGTCGGGTCGGCCGGGTCGTAGCGGAAGGTCGACGGGGCGGCGTGCGGATCGGGTGGCCGGTCGCCGAGGCCACCCCCGGGCAGCAGGAAGATCACCTTCTGCGCGGTGGTCGGCGGCCAGTCCGGCAGGTCGCACCACCGGTCGGCGCCGGTCAGGAAGATCCGGACCGGGCTGGTACGGCGTCGGGCCGCGCCGCCCAGGTGCTCGGCCAGCCAGTCCAGCGTCTCCGGCATGGTGACCTTGCCTGCCTTGCTGGCGACCTCGAGATGGGTCCACGGCCCGATGGTCAGAGCTACGTCCACGCCACGACGCCGCAGGGTCGTGTATTGGTCGAGCATCTGGTCGACGAACCGATCCTGCCAGCCCTCGTGCAGCAGCACCGGCACCTCGACCTGATCCAGGGCCCGGTCGAGCCTGGTGGGAACCCAGACGGGGTCGTTCGGGTCGCTGGCCCGGAGCCACTCCGCGTACGGCATGCCGGTCCCGCCCAGCACGGTCTCCTGCGCCCTGATGAGGGGCAATTCCTCGTAGCCGCGACGCAGCCGACGGTTCGCCGTGGGGAAGCGTGCCAGTCCCTTGAGGATGCCATCCTCGACGTGCGGCAGGCTGTCCAGCAGCGACAGCGAACCCTCCAAGGCGAAGGCCCCCTCGCCGTAGGTCACCCGGTAGTTGTCGTGGGCGGAGATCGCGATCACCGCACAGACCAGCTCCGGCGGCGGGTCGGTCATGATCGCCCACGAGGTGAAACCGAGGTAGGAGGCGCCGCAGAGCGCGAACCGCCCGTCGAACCAGGGCTGGGTCCGCAGCCAGGTAACGGTGTCGGCACCGTCGTCGACCTCGGTGACGAAGGGCAGCCAGTTCCCTCCCGAGCCGAAAGTGCCCCGGCTGCTCTGGTTGACCACACGGTAGCCGTGGTTGGCGTAGAAGCCGGCCGACATTAAGGCGATCGGCGTGGCCCGGCCGTACGGCGTGCGGATCAGGATGGTGCCACGGGATTCGGCGATCGGCGTGTAGACATCGGCCAGCAGCTCGACCCCGTCCCGCATCGGGACGCGGACGTTCCCAGTCAGGGTGTACTCGTGCGTCCCCGGCGGCATCTTCAGCGTCCAGGTGAGCACCGCATTCAGCAGGCGGCGGCGACGGGTCCGGGCTTGCGTCCGCACTGGTGAACCGTTCGCGCCGGTCGATATGCCCGTCATAGCCCCCCGATCGTGTCATGACGTTGCCGTCGGCCGCCGCCCGGTCTGGCCCACGTTCCACAGTTCCCGCCCACCAGGAAGGCCGACTCCGACGATCGGAACAGCGAGCATCGTGAACTCGAACCTACTCGCGCCAGACCTCATCGGGCACTGCCTGCTTAGGGCTGACCTTCTCCAACAGGGTCCGCTGGGCGAGAGCCATGAATTGGCGCGTCGCAGGTGACACCTGTACCGACTCCCGCTGGACGAGGTCGATCGCTCTTAAGAGTGGTCGGCTCTGCCGGACAGGGGAATGGTGCCATAGGCGGACCCACCTGCGGACATGGCGACGCAGGCGGGTGAACCGCGATTGGCCGTCGCCGAGGCCGCCAGAGCACCATCGCAGATCGAACAACGCTGGGCGCTCATGACTGTGACACATGCCGCCGCATTAGTCGTCCGGCAGCAATGTCCGGATGAGGGTGTCGGATAGCCAGCGTGCGTGTTGCGACTCGGTCCAGCCCAGTTCGTCGCAGAGCAGCACTGTGCGTCGCGACCGCCGACTCACTGGCGGTCAAGTGGTTGAGCCGATGACGTTCTGGGCGACGTGGGTGGCGATGCCGGAGATGTCGTCGGCGGCGGTGTGCCGGCGGGCATAGACGCGGTCGCGGAACAGCGAGTGTAGCCGTGCGGTGTGTCGCTCGACCAGCACCAGCACGTCTGTTGATCGAGCACCTCGGCATAACGGCGCACGATCTTGATCAAGGTGAAGACGAGGGCCGGCTGACGGCTCCTCGAGCAACAGCTTGATCTCAACTTCCACCTGCCAAGTGTGCTGCACTGGCGCGGATGGCTTGCCACAAGCCGACCGCCATACAGACTTCGGCGGCCCAAAGCTCGGGTTGTGATGTGTACCGCTCCGGGAACGCTCAGCGTCAAGAACCCCCGAGCCGAAGACGCACACGCTCGTCACGCTCGCGGCGACGTAGCAGACATATCATCAGCTACCCCTCATCGACGGACACGATCTTGTCGGCATTTGTGGCTAGGCCGACGTGGTGCGGTTTCGCTGCTCGAGCTGTCGCATGCCGTCGTCTGGGGTTAACTTGCTCGCGATGACCCGAGTCCTGATCACCGGATGTCGCGCATTGGCAAGTCGACTGCGCTCGCCGAACTGGCCCGGCGCGGCCACTGTGGGTCGACGCTTACTCGTCGGACTGGAGTATCGAAGTCGCGTCGCCAGATGGTTCCGGTATGGAGCAACTTTGGCGCGAATGTTGTTGGGCGTGATCTCAGCCACGCAACTCGGCTCGGGCCTCCTGGGGCTGCGCAAGGCGCTGCGCGATGGAACCGTATACGACCTTGGCTTCATGCGTTGATCGCCGGCAACCATCAAACGCGATCTCTGGTGCATGGGACAAACCTCTCGGCGCCTGCGTGGATGCTCCTCACCCAGGCGCTGGCAACGGTCCTACTGATGACCCGGCACCGATCTCGTGCGGCCAAGACGCTCGGGATCCTCGGTGCGATGATGAGCCTCGGGTATCCGGGCGAGGAGTCGGTTCGGCACGCCTGGCGGCACCCGAATCTGTCGATAACTGCGCTGACAGTGGTTGCGGAGCTACTGGCAGTGTCGATGGCCTGGCTCGGTCTGCGGCGACAGCTGCAATAACTAGGAGATCAGTCGGGCCAAGGCAGGGCGATAACCGCCGATCTTACGAAACTGTCAAGATGATCTTTCCGAGGTCGTCGCCCGACTCCAAGTGTGCATGGGTGGCGGCGCGTCACCACGGAGGAACCGCAGCCTAGTCCCTTCTGGGGCGAACAGGTGCACGAGCCGATCATCTGGCCTGAGGGTCGTCTTCGCTGAGGTAGTCGTGTACGAGCTGGATGGCGGTGGCTCCCTCACCGACGGCGGCTGCTACACGCTTGGTGGAGCGGTGTCGTACGTCGCCGGCGGCGAACACGCCGGGGACACTAGTTTCTAGGAGCATGGGTTCTCGCCGCAGCGGCCAGCCTGCGTCGATATCCCCGCCACTGAGCAGGTCGCGGCCGGTGAGAAGGTAGCCGCGGTCGTCCCTGGCGATGCTGCCGTGCAGCCATCCAGTTCGGGGTTCGGCCCCGATCA
>Ga0307292_10000282_pt1 | contig 17217 bp, 15 predicted proteins | sample ER_DNA_149_FD_194471 | JGI IMG/M metagenome (GOLD analysis project Ga0307292, IMG submission 194471) | Bulk soil microbial communities from the East River watershed near Crested Butte, Colorado, United States - ER_DNA_149 | ecosystem: Environmental > Terrestrial > Soil > Floodplain | place...
TGCGTCCCTGGTCGAGCGGATCGAGGGCGACTACCTGAACGTCGTCGGCCTACCGGCAGCGCTGCTCGTGCGCCTGCTGGCCGAGCGCTTCGCGGGCGTCTACGGCTTCGGCTGACCGAGAGGCCCTGGAAATGCGGGACAAACCGCGTTTCGTCGCTAGACTCGTGCGGGCTGATGGGTCTCATGGGGTACTTCAACGGCTTCGGCGGCCGCGACATGGCCGTCGACCTCGGAACCGCCAACACGCTCGTCTACGTGCGCGGCCGCGGCATCGTGCTCTCGGAGCCGAGCGTGGTCGCCATCGACCAGCGCACGGGTGAGGTGCACGCGGTCGGAGTCGAGGCCAAGCGCATGCTCGGCCGCACCCCGGGGACGATCTCCGCGATCCGCCCGCTCAAGGACGGCGTGATCGCCGACTTCGACGTCACCGAGCAGATGCTGCGCCACTTCATCCAGAAGGTGCACCAGCATCGCTTCGCGCACCCGCGCGTGGTGGTCTGCGTCCCCTCGGGCGTCACCGGGGTGGAGAAGCGCGCGGTCGAGGAGGCGACGCTGAGCGCGGGCGCGCGCCAGGCCTACCTGATCGAGGAGCCCATGGCCGCCGCGATCGGGGCCGGCCTGCCTGTCGCCGAGCCGACCGGGAACATGATCGTCGACATCGGCGGCGGCACCACCGAGGTCGCCGTGATCTCGCTCGGCGGGATCGTCGTCAGCCAGAGCCTTCGCGTCGGCGGCGACGAGATGGACGAGGCGATCATCAGCCACATCAAGAGCGAGTACAAGCTGCTCATCGGCCAGCAGACCGCCGAGGAGATCAAGCTCGAGGTCGGCTCGGCCTTCGACCTGCGCGAGGAGGTGCAGGCCGAGGTTCGCGGCCGCGACATGCTTACCGGCCTGCCGAAGACGGTCATCCTCTCGAGCGAAGAGGTCCGCCGCGCGCTCGACGGCCCGGTCGGCCAGATCATCGAAGCGATCAAGTCGACCCTCGACAAGACCCCGCCCGAGCTCGCGGCCGACATCATGGACCGCGGGATCGTGCTCGCCGGCGGCGGCGCGCTCCTGAACGGGCTCGACGAGCGCCTGCGCCACGAGACCCAGATGCCGGTGCACCTCGCCGAGAGCCCGCTCACGTGCGTCGCGGTCGGATCCGGCCGCAGCCTCGAAGAGTTCGAGGCGATCCACCGCAGCCAGGCGGCCAAGCGCCGCAACAACCACCGGCCCTACAACTAGCTCCGACTCGCGGCCCGCCGCCGTCTTGCCTACACTAGGCCGTTCTCGTGCAGCACAGGAACCGCAGCGCACGGATTGCGGTCCTGGGGTCCCCCGCTCCGCGCTCCAGGCCCACCGGGTCGTCCTCCCGCAGTAGCACCGCCCTCAAGCGGCGCATCGTGGCGGGAGTGCTCGTGCTGCTCTCGATCGTCCTGATCACCATCTATTTCCGCGAGCCCGCGGGCGGCGGCCTCCACGGCGTCCAGAGCGCGGGGGCCAGCGTGCTGCGCCCGTTCGAGGTCGGTGCCGAGCGCATTGCACGGCCGTTCCGCGACGCCTACGGCTGGTTCGCGGGCCTGATCCACGCGAAGTCCGAGAACGGGCGCCTCCGCCTGAAGCTCGACCAGGTAACGGGGCAACTGATCCAGAGCACGAACGCGCTGGAGGAGAACGCCGACCTCAAGCGCCAGCTGCAGTACATCGGCTCGCCCGCCTTCCCGAAGGACTACAGGCCGGTCACGACCGCGATCATCGCGCGGCCACCGAGCGAGTTCCAGCAGGAGGTCGGGATCGCCGCGGGCTCGAGCAGCGGGATCCGCGTCGACGATGCGGTGGTCACGTCCGACGGGCTCGTTGGCAAGGTGAGCTCGGTCGCGAGCCACCAGTCGCAGGTGACCCTGCTGACCGACCCGAACCTCAGCGTCTCCGCCCGCGACTTCGAGACGAGGGCAATCGGTCTCGTGGGCCACGGGCAGGGCCGCGGGACGCTGACCCTCGAGCGGGTGCAGAAGGCGCAGACGCTGAGGCGAGGCGACACGATCGTCACGCAGTACTGGAAGGTCGGCAACCTCACCGCGCTCTTCCCGGCCGGGATCCTGATCGGCTACGTCAGCGGCGCCCTGCAAAGCGAGGTCGACCTCTACTGGCAGGCGCAGATCGCGCCGGCCGTCCACTTCGACTCGCTCACGTCCGTGATCGTCCTCGTCCCGAAGAACAGGGGCCGGTGAGCATCAACTTCCTCGAGCCGGCGAAGGTGGCGCTGCTCGTCTTCACGGCCGCGATCCTGCAGGTGACGATCTTCTCGGAGATCGACATCCTCGGCGGCTATCCCGACGTGGTGCTGCTGACGCTGGTTGCGATCGCGCTGCTGCGCGGCTCGATCTACGGAGCGGGCGCGGGGTTCTTCGCCGGCCTGATCGTCGACACCGCGAACCTCGCCACGCTCGGGGTCACCTCGCTGCTGCTGACGATCGCCGGCTACTGGATCGGCCGCTACGGCGAGACGACCGGGCGCGACCGCGTCCACGCGCCGTTCGTGTCCGTCGCCGTCGCAACCGTGCTCGTCCAGATCGGCGCGCTGATCCTCCACTACCTGCTCGGGGACACGGTCTCGGCGCGGCGCGTGCTGCTGGAGGCGCTCCCGCCGAAGGTCGCGCTGAACCTGCTGCTGACCCTGCCTGTCTACGCCCTCACGCGGCGCGTGCTCGCGCTCGGCTCGCAGCCCGAGGGAGCGACCGAGGTGCGGCTCCTTGGCTAGCTCGGGCCCGCGCGCCGGCCGCTCGCGCTCGGACCGCTTCCTGCCTCCCGACCCGCGCGTCGAGGGGCCATACCGCTTCACTCCGCAGCTCGCGCTGCGGATCGCGATCTTCGGCGCGGTCGCGCTCGCGGCGTTCGGCGTGCTCTTCTTCCGGCTCTGGGCGCTGCAGGTTCTCTCGGGCCCGCAGTACCTGCGCGCCGCTCTGGACAACCAGGTCCGCTCGGTGCGGATCGAGGCGCCGCGCGGCCAGATCCTCGACCGCAAGGGACGTGCACTCGTGAGGAACATCCCGGGCACCGCCGTCCTGCTCTACCCGGCCGACCTGCCAGATACCTGGGCGGCCCGGCTCGCCGAGCTGAAGCGGCTCTCGAAGGTGGTCAAGGTCCCCGTGCCGGAGCTGGTACGCGCGATCAACCGCCGCGGGAACGACCCGATCACGCCCGTCGTCGTACGCGAGACGATCAAGCGAACGGCCCGGATCAACTACCTGATCGAGCGGAACGGGGAGTTCCCGGGCGTCCGCGTCACGGACACGTTCATCCGCGGCTACCCGTACGGCTCGGTGGGCGCGCACGTGCTGGGCTACGTGAACGAGATCTCGCCCGAGCAGCTCAAGGCCCTTCAGCGCAAGGGCTATGCGGCCGGGGACAAGATCGGCGAGGCGGGCGTCGAGGCAACGTACGACCAGTACCTGAGAGGACACGCAGGCCTGGCGCAGCTGCGAGTCGACTCGCTAGGCCGGCCGCGCAGCCCGCTGGTCACCGAGCGCCAGCCCGCCGCGGGCGAGTCGATCAAGCTGACGATCGACGTCGACCTCCAGCGGGCCGCCGAGCAGGCGCTCGTGTACGGGATCGACAAGGCGCAGCGAAACAGCCAGTGGGCGGCGAACGGCGGCGCCATCGTCGCGCTCGACCCACACGACGGCTCGATCCTCGCGATGGCCTCGAACCCGACCTACGAGCCGAAGCTGTACGCGGGCCGCGTCAGCTCCCGCCGCCTGGCGAACGCGGGCCTGGCCGGCCCGAGGGCCGCGACGATGAACTACCCGTCGCTCAACCGCGCCGTCGATGGCCTCTATCCGGCCGGCTCGACCTTCAAGCCGGTGACCGCGCTCGCCGCGTTGCAGACGCGGATCATCTCCTCCGCGAGCGAGCTCCCCTGCACGGGCAGCTACACCGTCTACAAGGACGACGGCTCGGGCCAGGTCGACCGCGTCTTCCACAACTGGGACCCGTACATCAACACGATGATGACGCTGCCGACCGCGCTCGCCGTCTCGTGCGACACGTTCTTCTACCAGCTGGGTCTCGACTTCTACAAGCTGCCGCCGAGCCAGGGCCACCCACTCCAGCTCTGGGCCTCGAAGTTCGGCATCGGGCGCAAGACCGGCGTCGACATCGCGCCGGAATCGGCGGGGCTGCTCCCGACACCGGAGTGGCGCAAGCGGAACTTCACGCCGAAAACCGACCCCGGCAACTGGCAGGTCGACCGCCTCTGGAAGACGGGCGACTCGATCCAGCTCACGATCGGCCAGAAAGACCTGCTCGTGACGCCGCTGCAGATGGCCCGCTTCTACGCGCTCGTGGCCAACGGCGGCAGGCTCGTGCGCCCCCACCTAGTCCAGGACGTGCAGGAGGGCGGAGGCGCGCCGCATTCGCCCGCGCGGATCGTCCACCGCTTCATCGAGCCGGCCCCGCAACCGGTCGGGCTCGAGCCGACGGCGCTTAACGTGGTCCAGGACGGCCTCTACCGCGCGACCCACGACCCGCTCGGCACCGGCTACGGCGTCTTCGGCAACTTCCCGGTGGCGATCGCCGGCAAGACCGGGACGGCCGAGAAGATCGTCCAGCTGCCGCAGTTCGGCTACTTCGGCTCACAGGACCAGTCGTGGTGGTGCGGCTACGGGCCTGCCGCCGCGGGTGAGAACCCCGAGCTCGTCGTCTGTGCCCTGATCGAGAACGGCGGCCACGGCGGCGACGCGGCCGCTCCCGCGGCGCTGAAGGTCTTCGAGTCGTACTTCCACCGCAGCGGATCGCTCGGAGCGATCCATTCCGACTAGATGACGATCGAGGCCGTCGACACCAGGGCGCGCGGACTCCGGCCGCACAGGACGGAAGCCGTCGAGGTCGCCTCCGCGATCCGCCGGATCGACTGGCTCCTGCTCGGCGGGATGGTGGCGCTGCTCGCGTACGGCCTCTGGGCGATCAGCGGGATCACGGCCCGGGACGTGACCGGGAACGCGAACTACTTCGTCGTCCGCCAGGCGGTCTACGCCGCTGTCGGCTGCCTCGGCTTCGTGGCGCTGCTGTTCGTCGACCCGCAGATCTACCGCCGGTACAAGCGCCCGATCTACGTCGGCACGGCCGGCCTGATGCTGCTCGTGCTCCTCGGCGGCACCGTCTCGAGGCACTCGAAGCGCTGGCTCGACATCGGCTTCTTCCGCTTCCAGCCGTCCGAGTTCGGGAAGCTGCTGTTCGTCCTCTTCCTCGCCGGCTTCCTCGCCGACCGCGCGCGGCGGGTGGGGGAGAGCCGCACCGTGCTCGAGGCGATCGGCTTCGGCTTGATCCCGATCCTGCTGGTCTTCATCCAGCCCGACATCGGCACCGCGATGGTCTATGCGGCCGCGCTCGCGGCGGTGCTGTTCGTGGCAGGGGTGCGCTGGGTGCACCTGGCCGCGCTGGCCGCCGGAACGGTGGTGATGATCATGGCCGTGCTGTGGCTGCTGCCGGCGAGCGGCGTCCACGTCTTGAAGGACTACCAAGCGAAGCGAATCACCGGCTTCACGCACCCCGATTCCGACCCGGCCGGCGCCACCTACAACGTGGCGCAGTCGATCAACGCCGTCGGCGCCGGAGGTGTCAAGGGCCGCGGCGAGGCCGGAGCGACCCAGACGAACCTGAACTTTCTGCCCGAGCACGCGACCGACTTCGCCTTCGCCTCGCTGGCCGAGCAGCGCGGCTTCGTCGGCGTCTCCGTGCTCCTGCTGCTCTACCTGCTCGTCGTCTGGCGAGGCCTGAAGGTGATCGCGATCGCGCGCGACGCCTTCTCGGCGATCGCCGCGGCAGGGATCGTGTTCGCGTTCCTGTTCCAGGTGTTCGTCAACGTCGGCATGAACATCGGCGTCGCGCCGGTGACGGGAATTCCGCTCCCGTTCGTCAGCGTGGGCGGCTCGGCGTTGATCGCGAACCTGCTCGCAATGGGCGTCCTGCAGGCGATCTACATCCGCGGCGCAGCCAGGCCCAAGGCCTACCGGTAGTAAGCAAGCGGCCACCCCGTGCCAGGCGGCCGACGAGTAGTGGCCTTCTGACGTGACCGATCCGCGGACGGAGCTCGTCGGTCGTGGCTACGACGCCATCGGCGAGCGCTTCGCCGAGTGGCGCGATCGGATCGTGGGCGATCCGCGCCGCGAGTGGGAGGCAGAGCTCGTGTCGCGGCTGCAGGACGGGGCGCGTGTGCTCGAGCTCGGCTGCGGGGCAGGTGTGCCCGACACGCAGCGCCTTGCCACGCGCTTCCAGGTGAGCGGCGTTGATGTCTCGGCGGAACAAGTGCGCCGTGCCCGAGCCGCGGTGCCGGGAGCCGAGTTTGTCCACGCCGATTTCACCGCGCTCGAGCTCGAACCGGAGTCGTTCGACGCGGTCGTCTCGTTCTATGCGTTCAATCACGTCCCGCGGGAGCTGCTTGCGGCGACGTTCGCGCGGATCCGCCAGTGGCTTGTCCCGTCCGGTCTGCTGATGACGGCGCTTGGAACGAGCGATACGGAGGGCTGGACCGGAGACTGGCTTGGTGCACCGACGTTCTTCTCGAGCTTCCCACCCGAGACCAATACGCGGCTCGTGCGGGAAGCGGGCTTCAAGATCCTTCGCGATGAGCTTGTTACCTTCCGCGAGCCGGATGGCGACGCGACCTTCCAGTGGGTCCTGGCGATGCGGTGAGCTCGGCGTGGCAGTGTGCCAGCGTCTCGGAATGTCACCTGCCGGACTGGAGCTCCCAGGCGGCGATGACGGCGTCTTCTATGACGTCGGCATTTCCGTTCTCGAGGTCGGCGACGATCATCATGTGCCTGGCGAAGCGCTTTGGCACCGAGAACGTGTCCGGGAACGACTGGAGCAGGAAATCTCGAAAGTCGAACGACGCTCGGATGACGACGTGGCTGTCGTCGAGCTGCCGGGCGACCAGACGCCCCCGGTACCGCCAGTCGAGTAGGCCGTCGCGGCGACGCTCGGCGACGCCGTCAAGCTGAGCTGCCAGGCGGCTGAGGTCGGCGAGCCTCATCAAGGCATGCTCGCATGACCTACCACCACCTGTGCCTGCCGCCCCAGCACCGTTCCTAGCGTTCCGGTGGGGGCGCGTGGCCGGAGGCGCGAACGGCATGCCCCAATTACCATCGCCACCCGTGGCCGAGGGCGTCGTCATCCGTCCCGAGCGCGACGCGGACCGTCCCCTGATCGCAGAAGTGGTCCGCGCGACATTCGTCGGACACCCCGACGAGGTCGCGTCGTTCGTCGAGCGCATTCGGGCGTCGGAACAGTTCATTCCGGAGCTGGCGTTGGTCGCCGAGGACTCCTCCGGTGTGATTGCTCACGTGATGCTGAGCTGGGTCGGCGTTGAAGGCGGATCCCGTACAAGGATCCTCAATCTCACGCCGATGTCGGTTCGGCCTGACCGCCAGCGCATCGGTGTGGGGGCACGGCTGATTCGGGACGCGCTCGGCCGCGCCGAAGAAGCAGGCGAGCCCGCCGTCATGGTCGAGGGCATTCCTGCGTACTATCCTCGCTTCGGCTTCGAGCAGGCGAGCGCGCTCGGCTTCATTTCCCCGCATCCGAGGATCCCCGACGACGCTTTCATGGTCAAGCGGCTCCCGGGATACCGCCCCGACCTCGCCGGTCGGATCGTCTATCCGGCCGCGTTCGACGCGCTCGGGTACAAACGACCGGTCTGAGAAGAGCGGCGCACTCGGCGGTTCGCAACGTGCCTAACGAAGTCGCCGAGGGTCGGCTACGAAAGCCTCGGCTGCGCGAGCGTCCTTGTCCCGGAGCGCTCCGGGTCTGATGGCCAGTCCGTGGCGAAGACACGATCGGGATCCTGCAGTGATCCCGCCTGTTCGCTGTTGAGGCAACGCGTCATCCCGCGCTCATCCCGCAAGAGGCCGCCGCAAGCTCCCGCCGACGGCCGCGGACTCCCGCAAGACGGTGCACGGAAGCCCCCGCTCACGGCGGGAATCCCCGCCTATCCCCGCCCAGCTCGGGAATGCCAAGACCGGCCTGTCACGCCGGAGGTCGCGGGTTCGAGTCCCGTCGCTCCCGCTAAGGCTTTTTCCCTGCAAATCGGCCGGTTGTGTTGTCTCGGCTGACGCGTTTGCGAGATCGCTGTGGCCCGTTCGTGGCCCACTCCTCTTCCGCAAAGTCCCTGCAAATGGCAATTTCGGGACTCAGCTCGTGACCGGTCGCACGAACAAACCAGGTCATACACGGATCTTTCCCTAACAAGACTGGCGGCTTGAGATGGGTCTTCGGGATTGTCAAGCTGATCAAAAGTGATGCGGCCTGAGGTACGGACCGGTGCTCTTCTCGCCGGCTTTCGCGTGGAGTCCCTCCTCGGGGAAGGGGCGATGGGCACTGTCTATTTGGCCGAGGAGACGAGCACCGGACGACGCGTGGCGTTGAAGCTGCTCGCGCCGGAGTTGGCGCGGGACGAGCGCTTCCGCCGACGTTTCCTGCGCGAGACCGAGCTCGCGGCCAGCCTTGACCATCCCAACGTCGTCCCGATCCTTGGGTCCGGCGAGGAGCACGGAACTCTCTACATCGCGATGGCCCACGTAGAGGGCTCGGACCTCCGGGAGCTGCTCCGGCGAGAGGGCCGACTCATGCCAGAGCGCACGCTCGAGAGCCTCGGGCAGGTCGCCAACGCCCTAGACGCGGCGCATGCTGCCGGACTCGTTCACCGGGACGTCAAGCCGGGGAACATCCTCGTCGCCGCCCGGGCCGATGGCGAGCACGTTTACGTCTGCGACTTCGGCCTGGCGCGGCACGTCTCCTCCGTCAGCAGCCTCACCGGCGAGCGCGGCTTCGTCGGCACGATCGACTACGTCCCGCCGGAGCAGATCGAAGGGGGCACGATCGACGGCCGCGCTGATGTCTACTCGCTCGGCTGCGTGCTCTTCGAGTGTCTCGCCGGTGCGCGGCCGTTCGACCGCGAGAGCGAGCTCTCTGTCGTTTTCGCTCACCTGAACGAGCCACCGCCGCGGCTCACGGAGCTCCGGTCTGATCTCCCGGAGCCGTTCGACGCCGTCTTCGCGACCGCTCTGGCGAAGTCACCGGAAGACCGCTACTCGACGTGCGGCGAGCTCATCGCAGCCGCGCGGGCGGCGCTGCAAGGAAAGACCTTCGTCCGTCGGAGGAAGTGGCGGCGGCGGGCCCTTCTCGCGGCGGCCGCCCTGCTCGTCGCGGCAGGCGCGGCGATCGGCGGGATAGTCGCGTCACGGGGCGCTCACGTGAATTCGGTCGCCGCGCTGGAACCGCTTTCGGTCCGGCCCAACGCCCTCAGCCTGATCGATGCGCATACGCGGCGCATCGTGGGGCATGTGGGCTTGGGGAAGGGGGTCAACTTCGAGAACATCGGCCCCAGGCTCGCATTCTCTGGGCGCTCTGCCTGGATCTCGCTATTCGGCGCGGAACGGCTGGTTCGCGTCGACGTCCGGACACACAAGATCATGCGTCGGGTGAAGTTGCCCTGGTCCCCGGCCGGGCTCGCGGTAGGTGGCGGCTCGGCCTGGGTCACGCAGGACAACGGCCCCGAGGTGGTCCGCGTCGACGCGCGGACGGGAAAGATCGTCGACCGGTTCGCGGTGGGCGCGGGAGGCGGAGGTGGAGTCGCGTACGGGGACGGATCGGTTTGGCTGGCCGGCGGACCCGGCGTCGTCCGCATCGACCCGAACAGCGAGCACATCCTTCACCGGATCTCCACCCCCGGACAGCCGAGCGCGGTCAGGTCGTTGGTCTTCGCGAGCGGATTCCTGTGGGTGGTGCGGGCAGACAACGGCCTCGTGATGAAGATCGACCCCGTCGAGAACAAGATCGTCCACAGCATCCCGCTCCATGGCTGGATTGGCGACCTGGCCGTCGGCGGCGGTTTGGTTTGGGCCCCGGTCGTCCAGGATGGGCAGATCTACAAGCTCAGCGAGGACGACCTGAGCGTGCAAGGGCTCGTGCCTGCCGGAGCGGATCCAGAGCGGATCTCGATCGGAGGCGGCCGGCTCTGGGTCGCAAACGCGGCGGGGAAGACGATCTCGCTTATCGACTTGCACACGGGCGCGCGGCCACGGCTATCCGCAGACGCGGAGCCTACGACCGTCGCCTACCACGACGGCCTTGTCTGGATTGGCGCCGCGCCGAAGCCGCTCCCGCTGCCGCCCATCTCGGGACAGGAGCTCCGAATCTCTACGCCCTCTCCGAGCTACGACCCAGACCCCGCACATGCCGGGCCGTCCAACGAGCAGTACCTGTACGAGACGTGCGCAAACCTGCTCAACTACCCGGACTCCGCGGGTCCTGACGGGGCGCGGCTCCGCCCCGAGATCGCCGCAGCGATGCCGTCCGTCTCGAACGGCGGCCGCACCTACACCTTCTATATCCGCCGTGGCTTCCGTTTCTCCCCTCCTTCGAACGAGGCGGTAACGGCCGAGACGTTCCGCCACACGATCGAGCGAACATTGGCGCCCAGCCAGCAGCACGGTTGGCCTTTCGGCTCCGAAATCGCAGGCGCGTCCGCTTACAGCGCGGGAAACGCCGCCCATATCTCTGGAATCTCGGTGCACGGCAACGTGCTCGCGATCACCCTCGTGAGGCCCGCCGGCGATTTCCTAACGAGGATCTCCATGTTCAACTTCTGCCCGGTACCACTCTCTGAGCCCGTTCATCCGAAAGGCCCGACGGTTTCCTCCGCCGGCCCCTACTACGTCGCTTCGAACACGAATGACCGCACAGTCCTGCTGCGGAACCCCAACTACAACGGGAAGCGGCCGCGCCGCTCGGAGCGAATCGTCTACACGAGCTACATCCGGACACCGCAGGCGGTCGCGCGAACCGACGGCGGGTCGATCGACTATCTGCCGGGTGACTTCGACAACTACTCGTTGCTCACACCTGGAGGCGTACTCGACAAGCGTTTTGGACCGACGAGCGCCGCCGCCCGGGTCGGCACGCAGCGGTACTTCCGCGAGCCGATGCCGTTGGTCGACGATCTCGTCTTCAACACCAGGCGGCCCCTATTTCGCGATGCTCGATTGCGGCGTGCGGTCAACTACGCCCTTGACCGACCCGCGCTCGCGCGGGCGTTCTACGACGATCCGAACGACCAGATCCTCCCGCCGGGTGTTCCGGGCCGCCGCGCCCGTCCGTTCTACCCGGTCCGGGGTCCTGACCTCGCGACCGCGAGGCACCTGGCGGGACATCTCAGGCGACACGCCGTTCTGTATGCGTGCACGCCTCAGCCCCAGGTTACCCAGATCGTGAGGTCGAACCTTGCACGAATCGGAATCACAGTCTCGATCGTCGAGTCCGACCGCTGCCTGCAGGGACATGACCCGCAGAGCGACCGTGCCGACCTGCTTCTCGGCGGGCTTCAGCTGGGGCCCGCGGATCGAGATCCCGCCCCGTTCTTCGACATGGCGATCGGCGGGGCGTACAACTTCCCGCGACCCGGGCCGGGTCCGTGGGGGGCTCCTGCGTTTCGGCGACGGCTCGAGCGAGCTCGTTCGTTGCGCGGAGTCGCCCGAACCGCCTCCTACGGAAGCCTCCAGAGCGCGCTGATGAGGGACGCGCCGCTTGCGGTCTACGGAAACTTCGTCTCAGTGGAGTACTTCTCGCCCAAGGTGGGCTGCAAGCTGTTCCAGGCGGAGTACCGCATCGTCGATCTCGGCGCGCTCTGCAAGAGGACTTAGCCCTCGATCGACCAGGTGAACCGGGTGCGGCTCTCGCGCGGAGCGAGCCCGCCCGGACGCGGGCCGCCGTGGACGAGCAGGACCGGCGGGCGAGCACGGCGGACGAGCGTACGCCGAGTTGCGCCGATTCCTTCCCGGCGCCAGCGCGAAGAGATACCCACGACGACCATGACTGCAGGCTCGACAGCGTCGAGCAGCGCCTCCTCGGTTGGTTCGGCCAAGCAGGGCTCCGCTTCGACGCCGACGACGCGCTGCACCGCCAGCGATGCATCGGCGAGAAGACGTGTGGAATCACGCAGTCCTCGGCGTGGATCTGCCTTCGTTCCGACGAGCGCAAGCCGCGAGCCCGCCGCCAAAGCCAGCCACGCTCCCAGTTCGAGCGCTGCCCAATCGTGCTCGCCGCCACCGAACGGCACGAATACGCCGGCGCTCTTCTGCAGCTTGGTCCTCGCTCTGACGAGCAGGGCGACGTCCGCCGGTGAGCCTTCTAGGATCGCGGCGAGCCCGTCCGGGATCGCCTCTGCATCAAGACGGGGCGGGGCATCGAGGAGCACGAGGTCGACGTCGTAGGTCGTTGCCAGCCGAACCACGTCGCGGGCCGGTTCCAGCGCTACGAACGCCGCCGTTCGCACAGGGACGTCCAGAGCTCCGCGCCGCGCGATCAGTGCAGCGTTCACTCGGCCCAGCTCGTTCTCATCCGCAAGCAGACGGGCGATGATGAGCTCCCGCGCCGGCAGCCTTGCCAGCGGCTCGGCGATCGCCAGCAGATCCTCCAGCCGGTCGTCGTCCGACGGCAGAACGAGAACGGCACGATCGGGCTCAGCCGGGGTGGGAGCTGCCTGCTCTAGGTCGAGCGACGAATCCTGAACAAGGATGGCGCGCTCGAGCTGATGCAGCGCCGGCGTGGGCTCGATGCCGAGTTCCTCGACAAGTCTGTCGCGCGTGGCACGGTAGACGTCGAGCGCCTCGGCCTGCCTTCCCGAGCGGTACAGCGCCAGCATCAGCTGTCCGCGGAGGCGCTCCTGGAGAGGATGTTCCGCGACAAGCTGCTCGAGCTCGCCCACGAGCTCCGCGTGAGAGCCGAGCGCAAGATCGGCATCGATCCTCTGCTCCAGGGCCGCCAGCCGGAGCTCCTCGAGCCGGTTGATCGACGTCTGCGCAAACGACTCGTACGCGAGATCGGCAAGCGGCGCTCCTCGCCATAGCCCAAGCGCCTCACGGAGGAGATCGGCGGCGGACCGCGCCTCTCCTCGAGCGAGGGCGCGACCGGCCTCTTCCGCACTGAGCTGGAAGTGATCCAGGTCGAGCTGGCCGGCAGAGAGGCGGATCACATAGCCCGGCGACCGGGTTTCGATCACCGAGGCGGAGCCCAGAGCCTTCCGAAGGTCGGAGATCTGTCGCTGCACCTGCGTGACCGCCGTCACCGGAGCGGCTCCGGAATAGAGATCGTCGGCCAGCCGCTCGACCGAGACAACCCGGTTCGCATTGAGGAGCAGAATCGCCAGGGTTGCTCGCTGCTTAGGCCCGGCGAGCGGAATCGGGCCGGCCTCGCCGACGACCTCGAGCGGCCCCAGGATGCGGAACTCGAGCACGGAGGCGGACGGTAGCCCTTCGATAGGGCCTCGGTAGCGGCTGCCCTGAGGGTCGCAACAACCGAACGGAAGGAGGAAGGGATGAAAACGGGACTAGTACTGGCGGCCGCGTGTGCGGCGTTGTTCATCGTCGGTCTGCAGAGCGCAGCGGGGGCCGGGCCTGGGAACGTCACCTGCACGGACTCCTTTGCGGGTACCGCGTACGACCTGACAGTGCCTGCCGACAGCGACTGCGAGCTCTCTGGGGCGACGATCACGCACGATCTGATCGAGGAGCCGAACGCCGGGGTCTTCGCTCACGACGGCGTGACAGTAGGCCACGACGCGATCATGCAGGCCCGCGCGGACATCGAGGCCTCGGACACTACGATCGGTCGTGACCTGGTCGCCGGCGAGCGCACCAGCGTCCATGTGGACGGCGGCGTGGTGATCGGCCGCGACCTGGCCGCAACCAAGCCGGGTACGGTCCAGGTCGGTTCCGCGAGAGTGGGGCGCGACCTCGTGATCAACGGCTCGCCCGCCGGGCCGTTTGTCTTCCACGACATCTGCGACACCACGGTAGGCCGCGACTTCCGAATGACCGACACGGTCGTTGACTTCGGGTTCACGATCGGCGACACCGGTCCGAACGAGGGTTGCGACGGCAGCCAAGGAAACACAATCGGCCATGACCTCGTCGTCACCGGCAACTCGGCGCTCTCGAACGACTTCTTCGGTCCGTCGAGCATTGACGTGGATGACAACAACGTCGCTCATGACCTGGTCTTCAGCGACAACACCGCCGTGCCGGGCGGGTACCTCGAGGTCGCCAACAACAGCGTCGGTCACGACGCGATCTGCGCGGCCAACAGCCCGGATCTGAGCAAGGACGGTCCGGATGACGGGCAAAACCTCGCGGGGCACAACAACAGCTGCGGCTGAGTAGCCAGCGTGGCACTGAGAGGGGGCCTGTATCGCGTGGGCCCCCCTCCGGCTCACGTTGCGAGGAGCGTTGCGGACCAAGTCCGTTGCCTCCGGTTTGTAGTCTTACCTGACAACAGCCCTCGTGACCCATTCATGACCCAAACGCCGCTTGAAGGATCCTCGCAACCATGCGGAACGGGGCCACCTCAATGCGAAAAAGCCCCGCACATGACTTCGTTCAGACGAGATCGGCGTTGGCCGTCATCGCATCCGATTCGGCCTGTCACGCCGGAGGTCGCGGGTTCGAGTCCCGTCGCTCCCGTCTCGGAACTGCCAACAAGAAGCGCTTTCTACTCGGGGCGACGCCTCTGCGGGACGCGAAAGGCGCGTACAGATGCGCACGCACCGTGGCGGCGGCCCACTCTCGGCTGCTTGTTCGAGAAGGTCGACCTCACGCTGGAGTGCTGGTGGTGGCGCGGCGCGGGGTCCTCGAACGGGAACTTCGAGGCGGTGGATTACCCCTCCGCCCCCTCGCGACCCAGGCCTTCGTCTGCGTACTCGATCAGCAAGTCACTGACTGAAAGGCCTCGCCGCTGGGCCTCAGCGGCGAGTCGCTCTGCCAGCTCGGTAGGGAGAACGACCGTGCGACGAACGCAGTCGTCGCTCTCCCAGACATCCTCGGGCGTCTCAGACAAGCTCTCTCCTCTCGGACGCAATCCGCCCTGCCGGCTCCTCGAGCGGGACGTAGCGGCGCAGGATGCGGTCGCTCAGGAGGCCTAGACAGCTGAGATTTGGGAAGCCCGGCCCCTGCGCGAGGCCAGCGAGGACCGGCAGATGGAGCGGCGGGGACAGCCCGGCGATCGACAAGTCGACGTCGATCCGCCGTTCGAGCTCGGCCCCGGCCGCCTCCTCGAGCCGACGCCGCGCGTCGTGGCCGAGCAGAGCCTCGAACCAACGAGGGTCGAAGCCGATGGCGACCACGACGAGGTCGTAGGCGACGCGTTCGCGCTGGTCGTCGTACTCGATCGTGACGACGACCTGCCGGTCGCCCGCTTCGATCGCTGCCGCCCGGCCGGCGAGCGTGCGGAATCCCCGTGAGTGATTCAGGATCGCCTCGGCCTGCACGGAGAAGACACCTCGGTCAGTGCGCTCGAGGAACTCGCGCCGATGCGACTCCGCCAGCCGAGGCCAGTCCCCAGGGTCGGAGTAGAAGCGGTTCTCGTCGTAGCTCTCCCCGCGCGAATAGAGAACCCCTCGACTGGTCAGGACGTCCACCGTCGAGCGTTTGTGTGACTTCTTCAGCAGGCTGATCACGATCGAGGCCGCCGTCTCCCCGCTGCCGATCACGCAGACGCTCGCGGCGACTTGCCTCTTGAGAGCTCGCTCCTGCAGCCAGTAGCTGCGTCCGTCGAACACGCGCGGGTGCTCCCGTGGCTGGCCGGGGACCGTGATCGGCGCGCCAGAGCCGGTGAAGACGACCCCGTCGGCAGAAATTGTCTCTCTCTCCTCGAGCGTCAGCCGCCACCTGTCGCCCTCTACGTCGAGGCCGACAACCTCGCCGTTGACGATCTCGGCTTCGGCCCGCTCGGCGACCTCGCGTAGGTACGTAGTCCACTCGCGGTGCGTCGGCCGCATCCGTCCGCGATCGACCCAATCGGCGTATCGGCCGCGTGCCATCAGATGCCGCTGCCAGCTGAACTCCGCCATCGCCGCAGTGACCGCGGCAGACGCGGCGCCCCAGCTGTCGGGATACGGAAACCCCACGTCCTTCTCCGGCGGCGTTCCCAGCGGCAACAGGCCGTTCGTGTACCCCTGCCGTCCGCTCCAGTTTCCGGCCACGGCGCTCCGGTCGACGAGCACGACTTCTGGCGCGTCGAGGCCGACCGCCACGAGCGCGCGCGCCTTGGCGGAGATCGCGATGCCCTTGGGCCCTGCGCCGATGACCGCCAACGTCGGCATCAGACGAGGATAGTCACACGGCAGAGCCTGCCCCGAGCGGTCGCACGCACGGCGGCCGCGACATCGACGGCAAGCGACGGAACGCCTCCCGCGAGCATGCGCTTCGTAGGCGACCAGGCACTCGACGCTCCCGCAAGAGCTCCCTTCAGAACGGGTTTTTGCGGTGTCAGCCGGACTCAGCCGGCTTGCGGACGATCACGTCGAACACGTGCCAGTGCTTGGGACCCAGGAACGACGGCCCGTCTTCCTCCGTCTCGTCGAGGACGACGATGTCGAGCCCGTCCACGAGCCGTTCGACCTGCGGCCGCTCGTGGAACCGCATGTAGGGCCGGCCCGCCCAGGTGTCGTGGGTACCGAACAGGTTCACGACGAGGTACCCGCCTGGGTTGGCGCGTCGTACGGAGTGGCGCTAGGAGGAGGCCGCTAGGACGTCCGCGTCCTTCCTTGCCAGCATCGCGTCGAGTACCGCGTATTCGGCCTCCTCGACCGCGGAGGAAGCGAAGTCGATGGCGTCGAGCGCGTCGGCTTCCGCCCACTCGGCGTCGCTCTCTGCGACGTCGGCGTCGTGCACGGCCTTCTTGGCGTCGATGCGCTCTCGAATCCGCTTGATGTGCTGGTCCCAGTCACTCCGGACCTCTTGCCAGTGACCTTCAGCCTGGTCGGAAGCCTGTCGCGTCTTGGCATGTAGCTCGGCGGCTAGATCGTCGGCGTTCTTACGCGCCTCGTCGACCTTGGCCTGCAGCTCTGCTTTGTCCTGCGAGCCAGCCTCGTTGACGCGGCGATCCGCCTTCTCGACCTGCTCTTTGAGCTTCGTGAAACTGTCCGATGCCGTCATAACGTCAACCTCCCTTACGTGGTGGTGTTCGGTTGGACTGACTCGGTCGAGTATCGCGCATCGGGATGAGAGTTGCACACCCTCCGAGGACGATTTCGCAGTACCACAATTGGTAAGCGCGAGCGCATTTCGCAAACGCGCGACTCCCTAGATCGAGATGTAGTCGTCAGAGGACGGCGAGCCACATTCGACGGTCTGCGAGCATGAGCTCAAGGGTGTCGTGATCGATCAGAAAAACCTCGAA
>Ga0307292_10000293_pt1 | contig 16988 bp, 18 predicted proteins | sample ER_DNA_149_FD_194471 | JGI IMG/M metagenome (GOLD analysis project Ga0307292, IMG submission 194471) | Bulk soil microbial communities from the East River watershed near Crested Butte, Colorado, United States - ER_DNA_149 | ecosystem: Environmental > Terrestrial > Soil > Floodplain | place...
GCTCATCTTCCAGCGTCGCATTGTCGCCGGCCTCACCGCGGGCGGCGTCAAGTAGCGGGTTCCAACCTCACCAGCTGAACAGATCTGGCGCAATCGCACCGCAGCGATTGCGCCAGATCTGTCTCTTGAGCTCATCGGAAAATGCGCGGCGAACGGTTTGTCAGAAATGTGGCCCCGGGTCTGTCGGGCCGGGTTATCGTGACCTCGACGCCCTCCGCAGGACTGACGATTCCGCTGGTCGACAAGACCTTCACGCCCGACGGAGCAGCCTCGGCCATCAAGGATGGGACCACGAACACCAACTCGCCATACCTGAAGATCTTCCCCTACCTGAGAACACCGGCCGGGGGTTACCAGACGCTGCCGGGGACTCCCAAGGTTTAATGCCCCTCGTGAACTGCTCCGAGCCACCAAGCGGTGCTCGGGGCAGTTGACGTTCTGGAGTCCGTTGGGCAGGGATGGAAGGAGTGCCCAGATGACTGGTGAGAATCCACACGCAGGCCAGGGCTCGGTCGTGCTCGACATCGGCGGAGATATTGGCGCCCTGGTCGTCACGATGCCGCCGGAGCTGGAGGGTGTCGAGGTGGAAATCAATCGCATCGACCTTCCAACCGGGGCCATCACCGAGCGCCACAATCATGATCATCTTCATGATCACGGCGAAGAACATGATCACGACCGAGAGCATGATCATGAGCATCCACATGATCATGCGACGCACCGTCCACACGGCTCACCGTGATCGCCAACACCGCTGACGACACGTAGCCGTCGTAGCCCGCCCAACACCCCTCGGCGTGATCCACTCGCTGGTCTTCCCCGAGCTGGTTGAGGGAACCTACGAGCTTTATCGTCGACCGGCCGGACCAGTCGAGCTGATCGTGACCATCCGTGGTGGAGCAGTGACCGAAGCGGCCTGGCCGGCCTGAGGTCCGCAGCAACGGTGCCAGTGCAAACACTAGGGTGGAGCGGTGACGACTCCTCTCGAAGGCACCGTGGCTCTGGTGACCGGCGCATCCAGTGGCATCGGTGAAGCGACTGCAGAAATTCTTGCCCAGCACGGCGCTGCCGTAGCACTTGTGGCGCGAAGGATCGATCGCCTCGATGACTTGGCCGCCAAGCTCAAGTCCGACGGCGCATCAGTCCTCCCTATCCAGGCCGACGTCGCGAACCGTGACGAGGCGTACGAGGCGGTGGACCGCGTAGCGGCCGAATTCGGCCGGCTCGACACTGTGATCAACAATGCCGGCGTGATGCTGCTTGGGCCGATCGAGAACGCTCCAGTAGAAGAGTGGGAGCGGATGGTCAACGTCAACTTGCTGGGCTTGCTGTATTGCTCCAAGGCCGCGCTGCCTCACCTGTTGAAGGCCGCGGACGGTGAGCCGCGTGGTGTCGCTGATCTTGTGAATGTCTCCTCAGTCGCAGGCCGTGTCCCCCGTCTAGGCAGTGGCGTCTACAACGCCACCAAGCACGCTGTCGGTGCGTTCAGCGAGTCGCTGCGGCAGGAGGTCACCGGACGTCACGTACGCGTTTCCCTGGTCGAGCCAGGCGCTGTGACGACCGAGCTGGTATCCCACAATCGACCTGAGATCCGGGACCAGATGTCTCAGCGTTTCGCCGCCACGCAGCGAATGGAGGCGACCGACATTGCCGATGTCATCGGCTACATCGTGTCTCGACCTCGACACGTGGCGATCAATGAGGTTCTGGTGCGTCCGACGGAGCAGCAGCAGTAAAGTTCGGCCGTCGACCTTTTGGCCGCGCCCAGCGCGCATCCGCCTCACCGGAACGGGTGCAGTGGATGATCAGCCAACCGAGGCTGAAGGATCCCGCAACGGCGAACGCTGCGACGAGGATGGCCTTGGCAACTGCCGGCCAGTCGAGTGATCTCGCGGACATTTCCAAACCCAGCAGGACCGGCGCCTGAAGTAGGTAGGCGGCGTATGCACCTCGCGCCACCTCGCTAGCTCTGGATGTCAACCTCCGCTGAGCCCAAGCCAATAACCACACTGACCCGGCGACGACCAACGTCGCCTCCACCACATCGAGTGCCAGAGCCTGCCAATGCCAGCCGCCGAGAAATGGCGTGCTATCTCGTTTCAAGTCAGATATCCCCAGCACCGTCGTAACTATGACACCAGCGGCCACCGCTGCGAGCACAGCAATACCGCAGCGCCGAGCCGTACGGGACGGCACTCGCTCTGCCCACCCGTCTCGGGCGACCACAACACCCACCAGATAAAGGCCCATGCATTGCGGCCACTGCCACACGTGCAGATCGAGGATTTGTTGGCTACGGGCTGGAAACCAGAGCCTGATGACGAATGAAACCACCGTTATGGCGACAACCGCCATAACAAGCGTCATGCGTACCAGCAGGCGAATACGCTCCCCACCAGTCCACATCAGCAGGGCATGAACGACCGAGACGTAGAGCAGGATCTGGACGAACCACAGCGGCCCCGAGTCGAGGAAAGGCTGCCGTGTGCGCATCACCTGCCATAGCGACAAGGAATAGCCGGCCGACCGGTAGGCGAGCCACATCAAGACCGGCCATACGAACAGTGTGAAGGTGAGCCAGGGGACTCCAAGCCGCAAGAGCCGCTGCCGGATGTAGGCGGCAGGGCCATCACGAGCGATAGTGCGAGGGGCTATCAGACCACTCAGAAAGAAGAAAGTTCCCATGACGAACAAGGCCGTTGGTCCGAGGACTGTCGCCAAGATCAGCTCGAGGCCCCGGGGCAAAGTAGCCTCTGTCACTTCGTCATATGGCCATCCGCCGATCACTGTGTAGCCCAAGATCGCGTGACCAGCAATAACCCAGGCGACCAGCAGCGCTTTGAGATTGTCAATGGGTACGAGGCGTGGCGGCTGCGAGGTGCCCAGTCGATTTTGCGGCAGGGCCGAGTGCACCTCCGACGGGGCGGCCTCGGTCCGTACGGTGGGGGCGCCATCCCGGCTGACCAAAACGCGTTGTTTCACCATGCTGTTGGGGCTTTTGGATTCTTTTTGGGTGCCTGGGAAGTGGGCGCGCTGCGCCACACATCGCCAACGCACGGCCAGGATGTGCGCCCGCTGACCCCACGACCCAATGGATCAGTCTCATCAGAGTAAAACGTCTGGACAGGAGAGTGCCAGTGCCATAAGACCCTGTCATCGATCTCGAGATCGGGTCGGCCGAAGCCCAGCAGGTCTGCACTAGAGACAATCGAACGGGTTCAACGTACACTCTTGCCAATGGTTCACTACCTGTCAGGTAGTGATACCGCCCACGAGCAGGAGTCGTCATCATGCCCGTGAATGGTGTACTCGAGTACCTATGGTTTCGAGACAACGATCCGTGGTGGGCAACGCTCTTGAGAGCCGTCACGCTCATTGCCCTTGTCGTACTTTTCGCGTTCAAAGGCATGCACAAAGTGCCGTCGGGCAGCAGGGCGTTACGGACGCGGTTCAACAGAGTCGTCCATTACCGCCGGGATGTTTATGACCGGCTAGGCTATACGATCCACGGCCGCGGTGAAGCCAAAGTTGTCGGTCCGGGATTAGTCATCGGAATCCCTTTCGTGCACAACGTCATGGTCGAGTCAATAACCGAGCAATTTGAGCCGTTACCGCCGATGATTCGGGTACAACCCTTGCGCGAATTCGCTTCTCAGATCAATTTTAAAGTTGTCGATTTGGAGAAGGCCCTGGTTGGTGTCGCTGACTACAAGGGCTTGCTGGTCAATAGCTGTGCCGCGGCGGTTCGGCGCTTGGTTAGGCAGACAACCCTCAGCGACGACGAAATCTCAGCTGGGGTACTGGAAGACGAGTCCCTGCAACAACGAGCAGCCACATTGGGCGTCAGACTGTTGGAACTCAATGTGGCGAGCACAAACTTGACCGAACCGGCTCAGTTGGCCCACGCCTTCAAGCAGGAGGGCATCGTCCTGGAGGGCACCCCGACCGCCGTTCTGGGCGCTTGGAGCGTGACTGGAGCATCTGGCCCAGCAGCATTGACTGCGGTCGACGACGATGCTCCGGCTGCTTAGCCACTGCCGGGCCGAGCCGTTGCGGGAGTCACCTAGTGCAGCGGACTGCTTGTTGCCCACAGACGCATTGGCGTCGTGATTCCGGTTGCCACCGTTGGCGATCTGGCTCTTAGGCTTACTCCAAGCGTGCGGGTGAGTGAAAGTGGTCATTGTGGACAAAGGCGGGTCCGGGCGGGTTTTCATCAGCTATCGGCGGCAAGAGACGGCGTGGCCTGCGCGACAGCTCCACGACGTGCTGGCCGCTGAGCTGGGCGCTGACCGGATCTTCAAAGATGTCGACGACATCGAGCCTGGTGACGACTTCGTGGAACAAATCCAGTCGGCAGTTGGATCATGCCAGGTGCTTCTCGCCCTGATCGGACCCCAGTGGCTGACGGTCACCGATGCCAAAGGAGGGAGACGCATTGATGACCCAGCCGACTTCGTGCGGCTCGAGGTTGAGACCGCCCTGAGTCGAGACGATGTTCGTGTCATTCCGATTCTGGTCGACCACGCCAGGATGCCGACAGCTGAGGAATTGCCGGCGGGACTGGCGGCCTTGACCCGTAGACAGGCAGTCGAGATAAACCCGGTCAGCTTTGACACTCATCGACTTTTGAGGGTGCTCAACGAGACGTTGAACGCCGCCGCCGACGCGCCAGCCGCGGCATCGAAGTCCGGGAACGGCCAAGGTATCCAGCCAGCCGCGGTACCACCTGCCGCACCTCCGGTCGAATCCCCGATGGTGGCTGCAACGATCAATGTGCCACCCTCTGCGCCAGCCATACCTCGTAGCGATCGAGCGGGAGCCCGAAGACGAGCGCTCATGCTAGGGGTCGGCGTTATGTCGCTTGTTCTGCTGTTGGCGATTGGTGTCACTGGGTGGTATTTCCTGCGCAATCCTGGCCAACCCAACGCGACGGATGACCAAACCCTCCCTGCGGCCGCCTCGAGTCCGCCGTCTGTCAGCTCCGCTCCGTCTGGCAGTCCGTCGCAAACCTCTGCAGCTGTGAACCCAACCGGCTCGAACATCCTCGCCCACCGGGGCGGTGACGAGAAATATCCGTTGCAGACGTTTGAGTCCCTCACCTCGGCAGCCGATGACGGCTATGCGGTGGAAACCGACGTGCGCTGGACCAGCGACAACCATGCCGTGATCATCCATGACGAGGCGGCAACTCAGGGGTTACGGTGCGACCAGCCTTACCGGGTGTCGCAGACGACATGGAAGGACCTCACTGAGCACTGCCGCTCCTTCACAAAAAACGGGAAATCCTATCCGCCGACGACCTACGCAAATCTGATGGAGGGCTTGGCGGCGTACAAATCGTGGGTCTATGTCGAGGTCAAGGTTGACCAGAACGCTGCGCAGAACCGGGAGTTCATCGATGTTATCCGCCGCAATGGCTTGAGTGACCGCACCGTCGTCACGTCGACCGAGCGGGGCAGGCTCGCGCAGATTAAAAAATTGGCGCCTGATCTCCCTCGCATGCTCTTCATTAGCGAAAAGGTTCCGGCAAGCCAACTGGCCGACGAGGGGTTGTGGGCGGTTGCCGTTAAGTCCGACATTGCGGCGAAGGGCTACATCACCGAGCTGAAAAAGGCTGGACTTATCGTCGTCGTCTGGACCGTGAATGAAGAGCAAGCATGGGCAAAGGCGCGGTCGGCGGGCGCCGACAAAGTCCTCACCGATAAGCCGAGCGCTTACGCCGCCTGGCTGAGCAAGCAGTAACTAATCGCACTTTGACAGGCAGCCCACCGTATTCGCCACTCGGTGCGGTAGTGGGGGAACGCTGTTCAGCCTTAGCTGTCGACGCCCTCTTCGCTGGAAGCGGCGTCCCTTTGTGTGGCTCCGCTGCTAAGAGCCTTTTCCAGCCGCGCAACGGCTGCCTGCATGTTCTCGGCGGCCTCCAACCATTGTCGATGCTCGAGTGATAGCTGGTCCTGCACCGCGGTGACGTACTCAGTGAGCACCGACGGGGATCCGGCGGCAACACCTCCTCGCACATCGTCGAGGCGCTCGCGCAAGCCCTGCAATGCCTGAGCGCTGTGGTCATAGCGCTCAGCATTCCTGCGATCTTGGTGGAGGGATTCACGAGCGGCGGCGAAAGCCTGAAGCGCGGCGCCGAACACCGCAAGGGAGCCGAGTGCAGCCCACTCGCGGCTCAACGCGCCAAGCACTCCGGCGGCGCCCGAGGCAATCGCCGCCACCATGACGGCTCCGGCCGACAAATCGAGTGTCCGTTCGGCCGAGTTACGGTGTCCCGACCTTCGGCTTTTGTAGTAGGCGAGCTGAAGATCCAGCTGATAGCGGCGGAAATACTCCAACTTCAGCAGCTCGAGCTCGCGATCGAGCGGCTCCACTGAGGCATTCGCGATGTAGCTGAAGTAGGACAACCGCTTTGTCTCTGCTCGTGCACGGGCAGTCATCCAATCCTCGAGGAGCCGACCCTGCTTTACGCGAAATAGGGACATCGATGCGACGCCGCCGGTCGTGACACCGATAAGAGCGAGCGCGATGAGCGCTGCCTGCGTCCATCCCCCCAAGCTGTCTCCCAGCAGTGCCACAGCCATCAGTAGGGCGCTCACCGTAGCCGTGGCGAGGACCGCCCAGTTGGCCCGGATCACCCATCGCTTGAACGTTCGCTCGGCCGTAAGCGCCTCGATGTCTGCTTCGGCATACTGCTGCGCCAGCTCTACGGGGCCGGTTCCAGTCAGAAGGGCGGCGAGCTTAGGCGCCGAGGTTCTCAGCTGTTCCGCATGCTCGAGAGGCAACAGTCGGTCGTCGCCGGGGCTGCCGAGGCCGATGATTCCAGCTACATCCAACATGTCATCCCGCGATCTCAACGCGTTTATGGCGTGGTTTCTCAGAGGTGAACGTGATCATCCGACCATCGACAGGTGTGACGAGCGCGGCGACACGCTCGATGTCCGGAACCAGATCCGTGCACGTCATGGGGAACATCGTGGCTGTCGTCGGCTCAATGATGCAAAGACCCCGCGTAATCCCGAGTGAAATCGTGCTATCGGCGATGACGTTGCTTGTCCGAGCGAAACCGCTATCGGGTCATCTCTGAGGACGATCGTGTGAACAAGTGGCCGGATGGGTAAACGTTGTTGGTCCGCGCATGGTCGCGGTCTTGTTTTGCACTTACCTCTGGAGGATGTATGAGCGAGAACCCGAACGTTGCTTCCCCGGCCCCCTCATCCCCGGAAGTTGCTTCACCGACCGCATCACCTGAGCCTGCAAACAATGCGCCGCCTGCCACCGGGTCGGATAACGCCGACTGGCCAGTGCTGGAGGAGGCTGCGCCATCGTCTGCCGCATCGACAACGTCCACCGCGACGGCACCCCCCGGCGTGGAGCAGTCGAGCATGGCCGCGCCGAGAGGGCTGAGTTACGCCGTCGACATCGTGTTCTGCATCGATGTGACCGGCAGCATGACACCCATCATCGACCAGGTGAAGGCGAATGCACTTCGCTTCTATGACGATGTGCAATCGAATCTGACCGCCAAGGGAAAGAACGTCGACCAGCTGCGCGTGAAGGTTATCGCCTTCCGCGACTTCGTCGCCGATGGCGCCGCTGCACTGGACGAGTCCCCGTTCTTCACGCTGCCCGGTGAGCGGGCCAGCTTCTCCGACTTCGTCAGCGGTCTCATCGCCGAAGGTGGTGGCGATGCACCGGAATCAGGACTCGAGGCGGTGGCGCTCGCGATCGACTCGCCCTGGACGACGACTGGAGATCGCCGCCGGCAAGTCATTGTGGTGTGGACCGACCAGCCTGCGCAGCCGCTCGACGTATCCGTGCTCCCTGCTGATCTGTCCTCGCGGGTGCCGGCAGACTTCAGCGCCCTGACAGATGTGTGGGAAGACGAACAGGGCCCGATGGGGTCCAGTTCGAAGCGGCTCATCCTCTTCGCGCCGGATGGGCCGGGCTGGAGCGACATCTCCGGGGTGTGGGAGAACGTGGTGCATAATCCGTCGCAGGCCGGCGGCGGGCTGTCCGAGGTTGACTACGGAACGATCATCGACTCGATCGGCAATTCGGTGTGAGCGAAACAGCGAGCGTGTGGTCGGCGTCGGCGCCGGGATCGACGCCCGGGCCGACCATCTCGTTCAGCTTCAATCTGGGAAAGATCCCGGATCAGGGCGAAGACTCCGACCCCATATTGCGGGACGGGCCGGACCTGGGCTTGGTTGCTGTGTTTGACGGCATGGGCGGTGCGGGTGGCACCGTCTACGAGACACCGGACGGCCGCCGTACCGGTGCGTACTTGGCATCGCGCGTCGCCCGAGACGTCGTCGAGCGTCGGATGTTGGAGCTGCTGGAACCGGACTGGAACCTCAACGGCAAGGCCGCCGCTAGTGATCTTCAGCGGTCTGTGCAGCGGGCCCTGAGGCAGCGGCTGGAGGAACTGAAGGCGCCGCCCAGCGGCTTGCGTTCTCGGCTACTCCGCGCTCTTCCGACCACAATGGCACTGGTTGCGCTGCAACGAACCCAAGCTGGTGGACCTTCCTGGGCCTGCCATGTGCTGTGGGCTGGCGACTCGAGAGCGTACGTGTTCGAGCCCGCAGGGGCACGTCAGCTCACCACCGACGATCTGCGTGATCCCGGAGATGCCTTAGCAAATCTTCGCCGTGACTCGGTGGTCAGCAACGCGATGTCGGCCGACACCGAGTTCCACGTCAACCACCGCAAGGTCGTGCTGCAAGCACCTTTCCTGGTGGTGTGTGCAACCGACGGTTGTTTCGGCTACGTGCGCACTCCGATGCATTTTGAGCACCTGGTCTTGAGTCACTTAGAGGCGGCCCGCAGCACCGAGGAGTGGTCATCAGCGCTGCAAGCGGAAATTACGGCCGTAACAGGTGACGATGCCGCTATGTCGGTGCTCGGCGTGGGTGCTGGTCTCAAAGAGTTTCAGAAGCTTTTCGAACCGCGTGTGACAGAGCTGGCCCGCGACTTCATTGCGCCTCTGGACGAGTTGAGTAATGCCGTCGGCCGGGCAGAACAGGAGCTCAAGGCGCTGCAATCCCGCCAGCTCGGCGAGACGGCGCAGATCTGGAGCCGGTACAAGCCTGAGTACGAGCGCTATTTACGGCCGCAGCCACTGACGGACGATGAGGAAGAACAGGACAAGCTCGCTGTCAGGGAGACTTCAGCGCAAGCAGAGCAGAGGTCAGCCGGCGATGACCAGACAGGTCCGGTGGCCGAGGCGAGTGAACCGGCCTCCGATCAGCGGCCTACGGATGCGGACGAGGCGACAGTGCCCGAGGGTAGTGAGGCCATCGGGGAGTCCCACTTGCAACCCAGTGAGGAGATCTCGTCGTGAAGGCCGGCGACGTCATCAACGGCTACACAATTCTGGAAGACTTCAAGGTGGTGGGCGCTGGTCTGAGCAAGTGGACGTTCGCGGAGCGTGGTGGCCGGCAGTACTTCATCAAGGAGTTCCTGAGCCCGACCTATCCCGACGACTATGCGCCTGGTAGTGAGAAGACCAAGGCCAAGAAGCGGGCGCGTTGTGCCGTCTTCGAGGCGCATCATCGTGGGGTCCAGCATGCACTGGCGCCGCTGTCGGCGTACGGCGGCAATCTGATTGTCACGTTGGACTTCTTCCGGTGGGGCGCCAAGTACTACAAGGTCACCGAGAAAGTTGATGCGGAGGGTTTGAGCACTGCGGACATCGAAGCGCTCGGCTTGCGGGTGCAGCTGGTGTTGATGAAGACCGTGGCGCACAGCCTGAAGATCCTGCACGATCTGCTCATCGTGCATAGCGACCTCAAGCCGAGCAACGTCCTGATCAAGCGCACTGAGCTGGGTTACACCACCAAGCTGATCGACTTCGACAACGCTTACATCGCAGGACGACCGCCGCCACGCGAGGAGATTGTCGGCACGATCAACTACTACTCACCGGAGCTGCTCGGCTACATCCAGGATGCGGGGGTGGCTGCAGCTGAACTCGGGCTGGCCTCTGATGTGTTCGCCCTAGGTTTGATCTACACGGAGTACCTCACCGGCGCGCCGCCGCCGTTCGACGTAGTCAGGTACCACGAGCCGGCGGTGGCAGTCCGAAGCGGTGAGACGCTGCGCATCCCTCGGCCCGGGATTCCTACTCAGCTGGCTGACCTGGTGGATGTGATGCTGTCGGCAGACCCCGCCAAGCGGCCCACGATCGGCGAGGTACATGCGACCCTGATGAACCTCAGGTTGGCACCGGAGGACGAGGGCCAACCCCGTCCGGCATCGGGCCTTCGTGGCAAGGGGTTGCGGACCGCGGTGCCGCGGCCCCCGGGCACCGAGCCGCATCTCCCGGGCCGCCTAGTCGGGAAGCTCGTGCGTAAACGCACCGACCGAACGCAGCCATGAGCGTCTGGCGCTGCCCAGTGTGCGAAGGAGTGAACCAAGGCGGCAGGATCTGTACCGCGTGCGGTGCCGTGTTGCCGCATGGCCAACCACTCCGGGCAGCCGTAAGGTCGCCACTCCCTAGCGCAAGCGAGCCGGCGCCTCCACCCGTGCCGCCAACACCACGTCGCCGTGAGCTCCGAGAACTACCGGCCCCGGATGAGTTGAGATCTGTCGAGCCAGACGAGCTTCTTTCAAGTGACAGTGAGTTTCGAATGATGCCCGTGCCCGGCGGATGTCTCGTGTCCTTTGTCCCTCGTAGGTCTCGGCAACCGTCCTGGCAGCTGTAAAGCCAGTAAGGCGGGCTGTTGCTTGCCGCGTAGCCGATGGTATGGTCCCCGGCCAGCAGCAGTAACAAGATCAACTTTTGCTGAGACGGCCTGTTCGGTTATGGCGCCGCCCGGATCCTCACCGAGGTCTCCAGCCAGGAAGTGTTGCCCCATCCCTCTCGCTTAATGTCTTCCTCGACGAGAGCGCGGATTTGCGGTAGGGATGAGTCCATACTCACTTATCCCTTGAGAAAAACGATGCAAAAATCCTGACCTGTGGTACCGCCTCACACGCGATTCACCAGGCCTACTCGTTCAGTTGCGACCGGTCTTTCATATATTGCCAATCGACCACGCAATTCACCTTCCGACTGACCGGCGAGCACAAGGACCCCGGGACGCAGAGCCGATTCACCGAGCCCAATTTCCCGCAATTCTTTCCTCACCTCCGAGAACTGGCAGTCAAAGTTTGCAGATCCTTCCGCAAGCCGGATTGGCAATGTTCCACTCTCGGGCGTGTCCCTCTCCAGGGAGAGTGACGACCGACTTGAAGGCGGTCGCCTCCTGTCCGTGCAGAGGTTGGACCCAACCAGTTCAACTGTCAGGAAAAAGAGAAGTCCAGGGCTGAAGGCCTAACAGCTAAACCAACGCTCAGCGCCTGACGCGCGCCCTCCGCTGCCAAGTGGTCGCACTCAGTCGGAAGACGCGCCTTTCGGGGACACTCTGCCTCCGCTCGCATAGTGACGCGCATCACGCAGTCCAGCACGAAAAGAAAAAAGGGGCTGTATTCGGAATATGCAGGATATTAATCAGTTGTAATCCCCGGGACGCGCTGAAGCGTCCGACCCAATTTAAATTGGAACCCCTCCGGAACGTGTGGAAGTGTTCGAGCCAATTTAGTTGGAATCTCTCGGTACGCGCCGAAGCGTCCGAGCCAAAGACAACCTCCATGAGGAGAAGTATGACTACCACCACGACCGACCAAGGTCCCCTGACCAGCGACAGCCGCGCTGTCGCGTCTCGAGATGGCGACCGCCGTCTCACCAGGGAGACCAAGCCCTCGTTCAAAACCACCGAATTCATCGTCTACGTAGTGTCGGTCCTTGCCGTCCTGATCGCCTCTTTGGTGGTCGACGTTAACGATGACGGTCAACGGTTCAGCGCCTACCAGGGCTGGTTTCTGGTCACGTTGTTGACGATCGGTTACTTGATTAGCCGTGGCCTTGCCAAGTCCGGCAGCCGCGACGACATTCGCTAAACCGTAGTGATGTCACGTACCCGCTCAGTGGCGCCATTCCTAGCCTGACGCCGCGACCGGTGCGCCCCTCGCGGACATCCGCAAGGGGCGCACTGCTGTCACCGGCCCAGGCAGGAACACGTCGCGACTCCCGCCAAAGTCCCCTCCTGCAACAGCGCGCCCGAACCTGACGGCGGATCCGGTTGTCGATGATCAGCTGACAGACCCCGCAGATCGCCGAAGAGGTGTGGTTCGACCATGCCGACGCGGCCGTCCGACGAGCGTTGACTCGGCTGGCCGGGCGAGCGCGATTCAATGAAACCGAGCGGGTGCGTGTTTCAGCTGATCCGGGGGCTCCGGCCGACCTGGGGAATGACTCCCTGCCGGATGCCGTTGCAGGACACGCGCGCAACGACGCGCTCCAATCTGACACCTTGGCGGCCTCGGCCGCCGTTTGCTACCGAGAAGGCTCCAAACATGACCATCGATACATCCACGCTGCCCCGACGCGCCCTCGCAGACCGCGACGACTTAGCCACACCTACGCGTCGAGAGTCGCCGTTGGGAACCGACCCCCGCCGCCCGGCCGCTCGGCATCCCCGGACGAAGCGCGGCGGACATTTGCTCCGTCTACTGCTACCTGACGATAGCCGGCAGCCGGCTTCTGATCCCTTGCACCTGCTCGGTCCCAATGGCGGACCGCTCTGGGCGTCCCGCACCCATTAGTAGCCGTCTAGGTTCCAGACCGTCCTCCGTCCTTTGGTGCGCCGCAAGCGGACCGGCATAGGGATTGGGCGGTGCGCCTCGGATTGTCCGATGAGTGGCGCTTTGATCCAGGAGCTGGATGCTGGCGACCGGGGTGCCATGCTTAGGTTGCGGTATGAACTTTCGCTACCTCGGCAAGTCCGGGTTCAAGATCTCCGAGATCACCTATGGCAATTGGCTGACGCACGGCTCGCAAGTCGAGAACGACCAGGCAGCCGCATGCGTGCGGGCGGCTCTCGAGTGCGGTATTTCCACCTTCGACACCGCCGACGTTTACGCCAACACCAGGGCCGAGACGGTGCTGGGCGAGGCGCTCAAGGGTGAGCGGCGGGAGTCGCTGGAGATCTTGACCAAGGTCTTCGGGCCGATCGGACCACGCGGGCACAATGACGTCGGGCTGTCACGCAAGCACATCATGGAGGCGGCCCACGGCTCACTGACCCGGCTGCAGACCGATCACATCGACCTCTACCAGGCACACCGCTACGACGTGGAGACACCCCTGGAAGAGACGATGCAGGCATTCGCCGACCTCGTCCGGATGGGCAAGGTGCTCTACATCGGGGTCAGCGAGTGGACCGCGGACCAGCTGCGGGAGGGGCATAAGCTCGCGACCGAACTCGGTTTCCAGCTGATCTCCAATCAGCCGCAGTACTCCATGTTGTGGCGGGTGATTGAGGCCGAGATCGTGCCAGTCTCCAAGGAGCTGGGCATCTCGCAGGTCGTTTGGTCTCCGATCGCCCAAGGAGTGCTGACCGGTAAGTATCGGCCCGGCGAGCAACCGCCCGACGGGTCGCGTGCCACCGATGAGAAGGGCGGTGCGGACATGATCAAGCGGTGGATGAGCGACGACGTGCTAGCGCGGGTGCAGCAGCTCAAGCCGCTGGCCGAGGAGGCGGGGCTATCCATGGCGGCGCTCGCCGTGGCCTGGACCCTGCAGAACGACAACGTCGCCACCGCGATCATCGGAGCCTCAAGGCCAGAGCAGGTGGTAGACAACGCCACCGCCGCCAACGTCAAGCTCGACGCGGACTTCCTGGCGAAGATCGACGAGATCCTGGATCCGGTCGTCGAGCGCAACCCTGAGAAGACACGAGAAAGCTCGCCGAAGACCCGCGAGGCGTGACCGCTGCCCTTTCCCCACTTTGCTGCAAACGTCGTATCTGGTCCCAACCCTCCCACTGGCCGGGCACGGCCCGATCCTCGGCCTCGGCCGATCGTTGGAAACGCCGTGCAGGCCGAGGTGGCGCGCGATACCGTTCATGCAAACGGCAGCGGCCTGAATGTCATGTTGCGCTCGGATTGAACGGAGATGATCATCATGCTCGATGTGGGCGAGAGGACCAGCGCGACTAGGACGCCTTCGTCAAGCCATAGCCCGCGGCCCTATCCAAGCCCTCACCGGCATCTAGCCAGGTCGAGCTGGTCCTCACCCGGTGCGGGTGATGTGAGCCCGGAGCATGGACTGGACGATTGCAGCAGTACCCGGCAATGACGTGGGCGCGTAAGAAGCCTTCCGTCGCTCGCGTCTCACCCACTTAGGAGAATGTCTATGGACGAGGTCGAGGAAGTCGATGAACTGGGGCCGGTCGATTGGATTGTTGTCGAGTTCCCGGGCAGCAGATTCAACGGGCAGATCGCACCCGCATTGCTCGATCTGGTCGAGCGTGACCTGGTTCGTGTGCTTGACCTGCTGGTGTTGAAGAAGGATGACGACGGGTCGCTTGAGGCGTTTGAGCTTTCTGACCTGGACCTGGGTGAAGTTGGAGACTTGCGGACGTACGAGGCGGAGCTGGCGATGCTGCTGAGCGAGGAGGACGTGACCTCGCTTGGCGCCGCGATAGAGCCCGGAAGCTCGGCCGCCGTGCTGGTGTGGGAGAACACCTGGGCTGCGCCGTTCGCCTCTGCGGTGCGCCGTTCGGGCGGTCAGCTGGTGGCGAGCGGTCGCATTCCCATCCAGGCGCTGCTCGCCGCGGTCGAAGCTGACGAGCAAACAGAAGCAGTCAACGAGGACACCGAGCAGCTAGCAGCAACAGAAGGAGCGTGACATGCCTCTAGCCGCACGACGTATGGGCCGCGCCGGAGTGATTGGGCCCAGACCGGTGGCTCGGACAGCTGCGACCGTCGGTACTGTCGCGGTGGTTGCGCATGGCGTCCACCGCCGCTCAGACCGCCGCGAAGACCGGCGAGACGACCGGGGAGACCGGCGAGACGACCGCAGAGATCGTCGCCGCTGAGCCACTCCGGCGCAAGCGCTGCGCAGGACTTCCGACCTTGGACTGTCGGCCGCCAGAGCCTATTCAGGTCGAGGTAACTAATCGAGCTGTCACTAATCGTGAGCTCTCATCAGCGGATGCGACACATTGGTGATGTAAGGAGAAGACCCAGATGCGACTCCGCCGTGCCCGTCGATCCGCATTCGCTGCGGTTGCAGCCGTTGCCCTGCTCTGCGTCCTGTGGAGTTGCGGCACGGGCTCCACACCGAGCCAGACGAGTCCACCCGCGACGACCGCCGCACCCGCGACGAGCGCAACACCCACGACAACCGCTACGCCGACGACCGCAGGCTGTGAAGACGTCGTGGCACTCAAGTCGTCGCTCGAGGCCCTCACGAAGGTGAGGCCTGCGCAAGACGGTGTTCCGGCGCTGAAAACTGCGATCGCCAACGTCAAGACCAACCTCGATCAAGCGAAAGCCTCGGCCTCGCCGGTCCTCCAGCCCGACGTGGAGCAAGTGAAGACCGCATTTGCCGACCTACAGACGGCGGCAAGCGGTCTGACTGCCGACAACTTCAAACAGAAGGCGCCGTCCATCGCCTTGGCGATGAAACAGGTCGCCGCCGCGACGAAGGCGCTCTCCTCGACGCTGACCCAGAGCTGTCCGGGGAGCTAACCGAAGCGCCCCTGCCCGGCGGGCCGTGAAGCCGTGGACAGATGGATGAAGTCTTCGAAGGACGCCTTTCGCGAGCGCCCAGGTGATGCGATTCAGACTTACGACCCCTCGCAATGATGGGCGTCACCTAAGCGAGGTCCGTCGGAGGCCGCCCGCCCTCGCGCATACCCACGATCACAGCACCGCTCGCCACCGGCAGGATCATCATCACCCGTACGGGGTGACGACCGTGACGTTCGGGTTCAACCATGATGGCCGCCGTGGGCGTGCCAGACCCTCCAGCGAAATGATGCCGTTGAGCACCTGGCTGGGCGCGATCTTGCCGGGCCAGCGAATGATGAGTGGCGCGCGGAAGCCGCCTTCCGAGCCGAGGCCCTTCTCACCGCGGAACGGTGAAGTGCCCTCGTGGCCATCTGGTCCATGCTCATTCACGGGGAAGTCCGAGGTCAGGCCGACATCGGCAATGATCCGAATGAAGAGCGACCACCAGGCGATGACGTCTAAGGCACGTGCGATCGCCTTACGACATCGGTGCCGCGGTCAAATTTTCCGCTGGTTGAGAGGCGAAGAGGTTGAGCCCGAGCCGCTCGGCTAGATATTTCGTGACGAGTTGGCCGCGCACGCTGTTTCCGGCGGCATCAAGCGGCGGCGAGAAGGTCGCCAGGCCGCCCTTGCCGGGCGACACGGTCACGATGCCGCCGCTGACACCGCTCTTGCCCGGCATTCCGATCTCATACAGCCAGTCTCCCGACAGCTCGTACAGGCCGGCGGTGGCCATCACGGCCAGCACCCGCCGGCACACTCCCGCGACAATGACCCGCTCGCCTGTCATCGGATTCACTCCGCCATCGGCCAGCGTGGCAGCCATCACGGCGAGATCGTGGACGGTCACGTCCAGGGAGCACTGCCGGGTATAGACGTCGGTGGCCTCGTCGGGGTCGAAGTAGAGCCGCTCGTAGCTTGCCAGGAGATGGGCGATGCCGTGGTTGCGCATGTTGGTGGCCGACTCAGATTCGTAGACATCCTTGCTCAAGGTGAGCTCGCGGCCGGCGAAGCGTGAAAGCCCGTCTCGGATCCTCTGCCACTTCTCTTCCGCCGTGTCGCCGGGAACAAGGCTCGTGGTCGCGATCGCACCCGCGTTGACCAACGGGTTCATCGTCCGCTCGTCATTCAACTCGACGGCTATCAGCGAGTTGAACGGGAATCCTGTGCTGTTGACGCCTAGACGATGTCGCGCCGACTCATACCCGATCGCGTCGCAGACCAGCGCGAAGACGAATGGCTTGGAGACGCTTTGGATCGAGAACGCTGTTTCCACGTCACCGATCTCGAAGAACCGGCCCCTGGCCCCGACCACGCAGATCCCGAACAGCCCAGGCGATGCGCTCGCCAGCGCGGGGATGTAGTCC
>Ga0307292_10000298_pt1 | contig 16685 bp, 17 predicted proteins | sample ER_DNA_149_FD_194471 | JGI IMG/M metagenome (GOLD analysis project Ga0307292, IMG submission 194471) | Bulk soil microbial communities from the East River watershed near Crested Butte, Colorado, United States - ER_DNA_149 | ecosystem: Environmental > Terrestrial > Soil > Floodplain | place...
AGGTAGTTCATCCGGCGTGGCGCCGATGAGCGTGAACAGGGGATTTACAGCAGTTTGCGTCAAACCGAAACTGTATTGAACGCCGAAAAATCCGACGTTCATCATCAGGATCGATCCCCGCGTGAGAAGCGGCCGGTGTCCCTCCGGTTCCGAGCTGGATCGCTCCAGGAGCTCCGTCGAATCAGTCACATCGGCTACATCAGTCACAGCCATCCGAATCACTCCTTCAGCGAGCTTCTCACTGCTTAACCGCTTACGTGACCTGCGTCACGCTTAAGCAGTCACACTAGGGCAGGTGCTTTCTACCCCACAAGAGCAGGAGCAAGCCAGCATCAGCCGTCTGCAGCCGCCGGCTCGAACCACGGCGCGCGAGGGACTCCCGCCGGAAAATGGCCATGTTGACCTATGCGAAAGACGCAGGACATACCGGGCTTTCGGCCTCACCGTCAGCTGCCCGGACGCTAGGGTGGCGCCATGAGCGAGATCAAGCGCATCATCGTCGGAGTAGACGGGTCCGATCACAGTCAAGCCGCTTTGAAATGGGCATACGAGGAGGCCGCCCATCACGGTGCCTCGCTGAACGTCGTCGCGGCGTGGCGCGCTCCGGTGTTGCCTCAGTCGCCGCCATACGGGTCGCTACCTCCCGAGGGCTACGACACTCAACCAGGAAATGACACCCTTGCCCTGCTTGAGCGGTTAGTCGCTGACCTTGAGGTCCGAACACCGGCGGTTGACATGCAGACCTCGATCGAGGAAGGGAACCCTGCCAAGGTGCTGATCGAGAGGTCCAAAGGAGCCGACTTAATGGTGGTCGGCTCCCGTGGCCGAGATGGCTTTGCAGGGATGCTGCTGGGCTCGGTCAGCCAGCACCTCGTGGCACACGCGCACTGCCCAGTGACTATCGTGCGCTGATCTGCCAGCGAGCAGCTTCGATCAGGTCGTTAAGAGCTGCAGTCGACTACGTCGGCCAAACCTGCTGGTGGGTGATTTGAGGGGTTCACCGGGGCAGGCTAACCACGAAGAATGCCGAGAACCGCGATCTGGCCGGTTGGCATTCCCGGCCACGGCTATGCTGCCGATCAGAGCGGGCATCCCGGTTGCTCGCGGGCGGAGTGGCGTGAAGTACAACGAAGGTGCCCAACTTGATCCGTCGCAGATGGGCGGCGGTCGTGGAAACGGCGGCAAGATCGCGATCGGCGGAGGCGCCGGGCTGATCGTCTTGGTGCTCGCGCTGCTGTTCGGGCTGAATCCGGGCGACATCCTCGGCGGTGCGCCTCAGGCCGGACCCGAGCAGTCCGGCAACGCGAGCCCGTTCGCTCAATGCACTCGCGGTTCCGACATCAACCAGGACCGGGACTGTCGGTTCGTCGCGTACACGAACTCGATCCAGGACTACTGGAAGGACAACGTTCAGGGCTACCAGACGATCAAGGTCGAGACCTTCACCGGCAGCATCAACACTGCGTGCGGAAACGCAACTTCCGCGGTCGGGCCCTTCTACTGCCCGGCCGATACCACGGTGTACCTCGATCTCGGATTCTTTGACCAGCTGACCGGCCAACTGGGAGCCCAAGGCGGCGACGCCGCCGAGGCGTACGTGCTAGCTCACGAGTTCGGCCATCACATCCAGAATCTGGTTGGCACCATGCAGCGCGTGCAAGGCAGCGGGCAGGGGACTGGGCCTACGTCGCCAGGGGTGCGGCTCGAACTGCAGGCCGATTGTTACGCCGGCGTGTGGTTCCGGCATGCGACGGAGGATCCTGCGAGTCCGATCAGTGAGGTGACCCAAGAAGATCTCAATCGAGCAGTGGATGCCGCGCAGGCGGTCGGCGACGACCGGATCCAGTCGAAGATGCAGGGCCAGGTCAGGCCCGAAACCTGGACACACGGTTCCGCGGCGATGCGGAGGCAATGGCTCGCGCAAGGGTTCAACACCGGCGACCCGAACAAGTGCGACACCTTCGCCCGTGACGCCCTGAACTGAGCCTTGTCACACCAAGAACGATAAGGAGAGTGGCGCGTGGCGCAGCGTGCTGTCGTCGTGACCGGCGCTTCAACCGGTATCGGCCGTGCAACTGTCGTCGAGTTGGTCAGTGCTGGGTACCAGGTGTTCGCCACCGTACGCCGAGAGACTGACGCGGACAGCTTGCGTCAGCAGTTCCCAGAGATCGTCACGCCGGTGATCATGGATCTGCTGGATGAGGACTCCGTACGCGCCGCCGGCGAAATGATCAACTCCGCGGGACCGCTGTTTGGTCTGGTCAACAATGCGGGCGCCGCCCTGCCAGGGCCACTTGAGACGATCCCGATCGATGTCTTCCGCCGCCAGATCGAGATCAATTTGACCGCGCAGCTGCTCGTTACCCAGGTCATGTTGCCCGCGCTGCACCGCTCCGCCGAGCAGATCGGCGACGCACGCATCATCATGATCGGCTCCATTGGCGGTCGGCTTTCAGGCCCGATGCTTGGCGGCTACGGTGCCGCCAAGCATGGGCTAGTCGGACTCAGCTCCTCGCTGCGCGCCGAACTTGCGCCGTTCAAGATCAAGGTTTTGCTGATCGAGCCTGGCGCGATCGCAACACCGATCTGGAGCCGCGGCCGGGCTGCGGGGGACGAACTGCAATCGCGCGACTCCGAGGCCAACGCCCGCTATGCCGATCAGATCGAAGCGGCAGCCACAATGTCAAAACGGCTGGCGGCGTCCGGACTCGATCCCTCAGTGCCGGCCAAGATCATCCTCGACGCGCTGCAGGGCAAAAATCCTCCTCCGCGCCAGGTGGTCGGCCGGGAGGCCAGAGTGATAGCAGCGATGGTCCGGCTGCTGCCATCCCGCACCCTCTATCGGCTCACCGGTGCGAGGCAACGCTGAGTACCGGTCAGTTGCAGGTCACTCCGGTGGCGTGCACCGGGCAGTAGCCGAACGGGTTCTTGTCCAGGTACTGCTGGTGATAATCCTCGGCGTAGTAGAAGTCGCCGGCCGGCGCGATGTCGGTGGTGATGCGCCCATAGCCCGCCCGGCTGAACTCGGTCTGAAACTGCTCGCAAACCCGTTGGGCAGTTTCTAGCTGCTCCGGTGAGGTCGTGAGAATTGCCGACCGGTACTGGGTACCGACGTCGTTGCCTTGCCGCATTCCCTGGGTCGGGTCATGGTTCTCGAAGAAGATCCTGAGCAGCTTCTCGTAGCTGACCTTGCCCGGGTCGTAACTCACTTTCACGATCTCGGTGTGCCCGGTACGAGCGCTGCAGACCTCCTGGTACGTGGGGTTCGGCGTGAAGCCGCCCGCATAGCCGACGGCGGTGTTGGTGACCCCCGGCGTATTCCAGAACAGCTTCTCAGCCCCCCAGAAGCAGCCAAGGGCGAAGTAGGCAACCTCAGAGCCCTCGGGCACCTTCTGCACCGGGATGCCAAAGATGTCGTGGAAGGTGGGGTTGACCAGGATTGAGGTGTTTCGGCCGCGGAGCGCCTGATCGGGCTCGACGAGGGCGCTCTTCCTGCGTGAGAACAACATGTGATTCAGTCTGCCTTCCTGCAACACCGTTCCGAACGGTGACTGCACTTACGCAACGCTGACTCAGCCTCGACATGTTCCACAGGGGATCTGCGCTGAAATCTTCACCGTGGACATGCACTGAGCTTGTCGAAGTGCACGGATGGCCAAGCGACCGGTTCAGTGCGCGCCCGGCGCGTACGCTGGCCTCTTGTGACAGTTACACAAGGCTTCTCGACTCGTGCGATCCACGCCGGACAAGATCCAGACGCTGCGGTCGGCTCAGTGGTACCACCGATATACGCCACGTCGACGTTCATCCAGGACAAGGTCGGGCAAGCGCGCGGCGGTTATGAGTACTCGCGTTCCGCGAACCCGACCCGTACTGCGCTCGAGGAGTGCATGGCGGCACTCGAGGGTGGCAAGCATGGTTTGGCGTTCGCCAGCGGCTTGGCCGCAGAGGACACGTTGCTCCGCACGATCGCCTCACCTGGAAGCCATTTCGTCGTGCCGGACGATGCGTACGGCGGTACCTATCGGCTCTTTGCCCGGGTTCATCAGCGCTGGGGGGTCGCGGCCGATCCGGCGCATCTGACCAACCTGGACTCGGTTGCCGCCGCCATCATGCCGGGGGAGACCAAGGCGATCTGGATCGAGACGCCGACCAATCCATTGCTGAACATTGCCGACATCGCCGCAATAGTCGACGTTGCGCACGCAGCAGACGCACTCGTCGTCGTCGACAACACGTTTGCGACGCCGTATCTTCAGCAGCCGCTCGAGCTAGGTGCAGACGTCGTCGTGCACTCCACCACGAAGTACTGCGGCGGGCACTCCGACATCGTCGGCGGGGCGCTCGTGGTCAACAACGACGAGTTGGCCGAGCAGCTGAGGTTCCATCAGAACGCGATCGGCGGGGTGGCCAGCCCATTTGACTGCTGGCTCGTGCTGCGTGGGCTTCGCACGCTGGCGGTGCGAATGGATCGACATTGCGACAACGCCGAGCAGGTGGCGGCCTTTCTGGATGATCATGCGGGCGTCGCCGAAGTGTACTTTCCGGGTCTCGACGCCCATCCAGGTCATGATCTGGCCAAGCGGCAGATGCGTCGCTATGGCGGCATGATCAGTTTCCGGGTGGTGGGTGGCGAGCAGGCGGCACTCGAGGTGTGCGAAGGCACTTCCGTGATCATCTTGGGGGAGTCACTGGGCGGCGTCGAGTCCTTGATCGAGCATCCTCACACGATGACTCACGCATCGGTGGCCGGCACCCAGCTGGAGGTGCCTGGTGACCTCATTCGGCTGAGCGTAGGCATCGAGGATGTCGATGATCTGATCGCCGATCTTGACCGGGCACTCGCCTGATTTTTTGGAGCTGCTCGCGCATCGCGCTCACACGCCGCCGTCGTCTTCGCTCGCAGAGGAAAGAACGCCTCTGCTCGCTCCTGCTCCGTGCGGCGGCGCGCGATTCCCGACGCTCGCAGCTCAGGGCGTTGGTTCGAGTGCCCAGTCGACCGGCTCGCCGCCCGCGCCGGCCAGCAGCTCATTCGCGCGACTGAAGGGACGCGACCCGAAAAAGCCGGCTGCAGCGGATAAGGGCGAGGGATGGGCGCTTGCCAGGTAAGGGACAGAACCGAGCATGGGAATGAGTGACTGCGCGTCTCGTCCCCACAAGATGGCCACCAGCGGTCCGCCGCGACCCACGAGAGCCTCGATGGCCCGCTGCGTGACCCGCTCCCAGCCCTTGCCTCGATGTGATCCCGAACGCCCCGGCTGCACGGTCAGCACTCGATTGAGCAGCAGCACACCTTGCTGGAACCACGGTGTCAGGTCGCCACTGGCAGCCGGCCTGATGCCTAGATCTGCCTGCAGTTCGGCATAGATGTTCTGCAGGGAGCGTGGGATGGGGCGTACGTGCGATGCCACTGAGAAGGAGAGGCCCACCGGGTGGCCCGGGGTGGGGTAAGGGTCCTGCCCGACAATCAAGATCTTCACCTGGCCGAGCGGCCGGCTGAAAGCTCGCAGCACATCCTCCCCAGCTGGCAGATATTGCCGGCCTGCAGCTAGCTCGGCGCGCAGGAATGCTCCCATCGCTGCGATCGTTGCTTCGACCGGCTGCAGCGCCTCCGCCCAGTCTGGGCTGACCAGCTCACTCAATGGCCGTGGACTCATGCATCTCCCCCTTTGATGGCCCTCCTCGAGACCATCCTCTTTTCGACGACGGCGTCTGACCTTGAGGCATCCGCCACGACAGTGCGGCCGCGACGAGCATCAAAACCGCTCCAGCACCGAACGCGGCCGCATAGGACAAGGTGTCTGCGAGCAGGCCCGCCACGAGCGGTCCAATGATCGCCCCGACATCGGAGCACATCGAGAAAACCGCGACCGCGGTACCACTCCGACTTCCAGCCGCATCGCCGACGGCTGCAGCAGGTGCGGTGCCCAGGAAGGCCGAGGCGATGCCGTAGACGCAGAGCACGACGATCAACAGCCAGATGTTCGGTGCGAACGGGACCGCCATGATCGATACCGCCGCGAGGGTGCCACCGAGAATCATGGCAGGACGGCGGCCCACCGTGTCAGTGAATCGACCAGCTGGTCCGACAGCGATGGTCTGTGCGACGGCGGCGCAAGCGAACGCGATGCCGGTCCAGGAGGCTGGCCGGTGCAGCAGCTCGACGACCAGGACGGGGACCAGTGAGGACCGGACTCCGAAGGATGTCCAACCCTGGGCGAGGTTCGTGACACAGGCTGCCTGATAACGGGCGTCGCGTACCACAGTGCGAAACGACACGACAGAGTCAGCGGTTTCGTCCTCTGGCCTTGCAGTGCGGCGGCGCAGCAACACCAGGCCGACGGTTCCGGCAACCGCAAGTGTGCCCGCGTAGAAGAAGAACGGTGCCGTCAGCGAAATTGCCGCTAACGCGCCGCCCACTGCAGGTCCGGTTATTCCCCCGATCAAAAAGCCGGCTTGGAAGAATCCAGCCGCACGACCGCGTACGCCCGCCTCCACCGAGGTCAGCAACAGGGTGAACGCAGATACGGTGAACATCGCCGAGCCGATGCCGCCGACGCCCCGGAGGGCGAGCAGTTGCAGATAGCTGTGGGAAATGCCGGCCAAGCCACTGGAGATGGCCACAATGAAGATGCCAGTGGCCATGATGATCCGCTCACTGAAGATCTTGATCAGCCAACCGCAGAAAGGGCTGGAGATCAGGCGCATCAGCGCGAATGCCGAAATGACAGCTCCGACTTCGGTGTTTCCGACGCCGAAGCTCCGGGCGAAAACCGGCAATACCGGGACCAGGACGCCGAAGCCGACAGCGACGCAGAACGCGACAAGGCCGAGCACGTAAACCTCGCGCGGGAGTGAACTTCGCGCGTCAATCCTCCTACGCACGGCCCCCAGCCTCTCCACCGCCACAGTCTGCCAGGGAGACTAGGGTTGATGGCCTTGAGAGCAAACGCGGGAGGCGCCCAATGGGATCATCGGCTCGGAACGGGTCGCGGCAGTCCGCACGTCAAACCCGCCGCACGATCCCGGTGCTTCCGGCCACTTCTACCGTTGATGATCACGCCGGCCCACCGCTCACGGAGCCCGCGCCGGCGGCCGACCCCGCGATCGCGGCCAACAGTGCAGCTGAGGTGAACGCCGTCGTGCCTCGCGGCCTGCAGGTCGCCGCCGCATGGTCGTGGCGAGCGATCTTGGTGGCCGCTTTGCTCTGGGGCATCGTCTGGATGGCGCGGTACCTCTCCGAGGTGTTGATTCCGGTGGCGGTCGCCATCTTGCTGACCGCACTGATGTTGCCGGTGGCGAAAAGACTCAGGAAATGGGGTTTGCCGAAAGCTGCGGCGACGGCGATTACCGTACTGGGTGCAGTCGCCTCGATTGTTGGCGTTCTGATCGTTATCGGCGGACAGATCGCCGGGCAGGGCGCTGAGCTGTCAACAAATGTGGTGAACGGGTTCAACCAGTTGAGTAACTGGCTCAGCAATGGCCCGCTGACCGCGTGGCTGCAAAATGGCCCACTGCATCTGAACGCGACCTGGCTCGATTCTTCGACCTGGGTAACGAAAATCACGGATTTCTTGAAAGCAAGCGGCAGCACAATCGCTACCTACGCGGCCGAATTTGGCGCCTCGGTAGGGCACTTCTTCGCCGGTCTCGCCCTCGCTCTCTTCTCACTTTTCTATTTCATCTACGACGGCCGCGGCATTTTCAGCTTCCTGCTGAACTTTATTCCGCGGGCTTCACGGGATCGCGTGGATCAAGCGGCGCTGGGCGGCTGGCGGTCACTCGCGTCGTATGTCCGGGCAACAATTCTGGTTGCGCTGACCGACAGCATTGGCGTGCTGATCGTCGCGCTCATCCTCGGTGTACCGGTTGCCCCCGCACTGGCCGCACTGGTCTTTCTCGGTGCCTTCGTCCCCATCGTCGGTGCGCTCGTCTCGGGTTTTGTTGCCGTCCTGGTCGCGCTCGTCGCACTTGGCTGGCCCCAAGCGCTGATCATGCTTGGCGGCGTGATCTTGGTCATGCAGATCGAGGGACACGTACTGCAACCCTTCCTGTTGGGACGCGCCGTGAAGTTGCATCCGCTGGCGGTATTGATCGCAATCGCGATCGGCATCATTACCGCAGGGATTGTGGGAGCCCTGTTGGCCGTACCGCTGTTGGCCTTCACCAAGTCGTTCGTCTTATCACTGGCAGGCGGCTCAGAGCCACCGTTGGGAAGAACGCACCTGCCTGCGCTGCCATTGCATCGGCCGCACCTCTCGCGGACCGCACGGACCGACCCCAAGACAGCCACCGGGCCCCAGACAGCCAGCACCGAGAGCTAGAGGGCCGAGCCCTTCTTGTACGTGGCGTAGGAGACGTTCCAGTCACCATAGCCATTGCCGGGTTCCATGCCGCGGCTGCTGCCAGTTGTGATCACGGGGTCGCCGATCATGACCCGACTGAACAGCCAGGCCGCGTTTCCCGTGCTCATGCCGACGCAGCCATGACTGGCATTGCGACGGCCGAAGTTCCCCGCATTCCACGGTGCAGCATGGAGAAACTCACCCGATGAGGTAATCCGCATCGCGTACCGCACGTTCAGGCTGTAATGCTCGCGAGCGCCGATCATCGTATTGGTCATCTTGGTGACGTAGCGCTTGTCCATGATCAGCTTGACGCCGCTGCGGGTCTGCCAACCAGGCTTGCCAGCGCTGACATAGATCTTGCGGACGAACTTGCCGTTGCGATACACCCTCGCAACGTGGGAGGACAAATTGATTTTGGTAACAAGCGACCGGCCGACGGTGAAATTGGTCTTGGTCGAGTTCTGGCCGTAGACGCCGTTACCAGCGTTGACGCTGTTGAGGTTGGCGGTTACGGCGACCTTGGTGCCTGGCTTCCAGTACTTCTGGGGCCGATACCGCACCTCTTTGCTCGAGTACCAGTGCCAGGTGCCGACCTGAGCTGGTGAGGACTTGACGTGCATGTTTTTCTCGAACTGCTTCTTGTTCTTGACTGGCACATCGAAAGTCAAGACCACTGGCATGCCGACGCCGACATGGCTGCCTTTGAGCGGATAGATCTGCGGGTATGTCTGCTGAGCCAAGGCCAGCTTTTGGGTGCTGAAGCTGGTAGCAACCGTCTTCGCTTGGTTGACAGTGTTCTTGCCCGCGGAGGTCAACTTGTACGCCGCCGCCGGCTCCAATAGTCCATTTGCGGTCCACCGGGTGCGGTCCTTGTTGATTTTTCCCGAGACCGCGCCCTTGTGCGTACGACCCTGCCGATCTTTGTTGGTGTAACTCAGCTTCACCTTCGTCAAGGTTCCGGCGCTGGCCGAGACGGTCACCAGAGTGTCGACCTTCACGCCAGTCGCGCCGTTCTTGACATTGGATGTGAAGGTGATCGGGTCTGGCGTAGGGGTTGGTGTCGGCGAGGGCTGGGTCGGGGCCTGTGCATCCGGCTGCTGGGAGCCGGTCCCCGCCGGGGCAGTGGGGGTCCCACCGCACGCGGACAGGCTGGTGACCAACAGGACCGCTCCTGCGGCCACTGACAGTCTGCGCATGCTCCTATTTGGCATCAACAATCCCTATGTTCGACGTGAACACGGTTGGCGCACGGCCTGAGTACAAATGTGCCATCCGCGGGTGACGTTCTCATAATCGACCTCAACCTGCCATGGAGGCGAGTTCAGAATCCTGTGACGCGCTGGCCGTTGCAGAATCGGAATGCTGACTGCGGCCTTTGAGAGGTTTTTCGCGCATGGTAACGGCGACGATAAGGGCCACGGCCATGAAGGGCACCGCGACCAGGAACACATCGTCCATGGCGCGGGTGAACGCCTCGAGCACCCACGTTTTGACAGGCTCCGGAAGAGCTTTGATAGCGGTCACATCGTTGGTCTCGATCGGCCCGGCCGGTCCACGACCCTGCGCCGCGCCGACGATTTCGCTGAGGTGATGCCTGAGCCGGATGTTCAAGATGGCACCGAGCAACGCCGTACCGATGGCGCCGCCCATGGAGCGGAAGAAGGTCACAGAGGCAGTAGCCACCCCCATGTTTCGCCGATCGACGCTGTTCTGTACCGCCGTGACGACAACCTGCATGGTGAAGCCCAACCCCATGCCGAACGCGTACATGATCAAGGCCAGGACGTAATACGGGGTATCCACCTGGAGTCTTGAGAACGCGAAGAGTGCTACACCGACGACGGCCGCACCGGCAATAGGCATCCATTTGTAGCGTCCGGTGCGCGCCATGATCTGGCCGCCGCCAATTGAGGTCGTAAACATGCCGACGACCAAGGGCAGCATGGCGAGACCCGAATGGGTCGCGCTCATTCCCTTCACAGTCTGCAGGTAGATCGGCAGGAAGATCAGGCCGCCGAACATGCCAATGCCCATGATCATCGCGAAGATAACGTTCGAGGTGAAGGTCCAGTGCTTGAAGAGCTCGAGCGGAATGATCGGCTCCTTGGCTCTGGACTCCGCGAGCACGAACAGCGCGATCAGTACCACCATGGCGACAAGTAACCCGATGCCGGTCGTCGAGACCCAGCCCTCGGTGGGACCAGCCCAGCTCAGGTAGAGCACCAGGCTGGTCACCGCGCCGACGATGGCCGCCGCACCCAGGTAGTCGACCGAGGCCGCGCGGCGTACGTGATGCAGCTTCAGGGCAAACGAGGTGACGACGAGCGCAGCGACACCGATCGGGATGTTGATGAAGAAGATCCATTCCCAGCCGAGATTATCCGTGAACCAGCCGCCCAGCAGTGGGCCGGCCACCGACGAGACACCGAACACGGCGGCGAAGAGTCCCTGGTACTTGCCTCGCTCGCGGGGCGGAATCACATCACCGATGACAGCCAGCGCAAGGGACATTAGGCCACCGCCGCCCAGGCCTTGCACAGCGCGGCCGGCGATCATGACATTGATTCCGGTGGCACCGAGTTGGTCGGCGATCTCCGAGGCGAAGCCGCAGATCAACGAGCCGACGAGAAAGACGACGATCGCTGCCTGGAACATCGGCCGCCGCCCGCGCAAGTCGGAGATCTTGCCCCAGAGTGGCGTGGCGGCAGTCGAGGTCAGCAGGTACGCCGTAACGACCCAGGAGAGCTTGTCGAGCCCGCCCAGCTCGGAGGTAATTCGCGGCAGAGCAACGCCAACGATGCTTTGGTCCAAAGCAGCAAGGAACATGCCAGCCATCAATCCGCCCATGACGACCAGAATCTGGCGATGAGTCAGATAGTCACCGCTCGGGCCAGGGGCGATATTCGGCGAGCTGGACGCCCCGGCCGCCTTGGGCTCCGGCGCCGATCCTGTCGAGGACTTTTCTTCGCGCAGGGCGCGACGCGGCTCAGGGCTTGTCATGCTTTCTCCACGCTCTGGGTGAGAGCCTCGGCGTCAGCGGCGAAACGCGTCAGTAGCCGGTCAAGTGCTTCGAGATCGCGGGTGTCCCAGGACTCGAGGCACTTCTCGAGCAGGGCCCGGCGTGCGCGGAGCACGGCCTCGATCTTCTTGGCTCCCGGAGCGCTCAACTCCACGCGCTGCGCGCGTCCGTCGGCCGGATCAGGCGTCCGCTTGATCAGGCCTGCGCTGTGCAACTGTGCAACATGGCGGGAAACGGTCGAGGCATCGAGGTTTGCGCAGGCGGCGAGAGCGGTAACCCGTAGCGGTCCGGACGCGGCAAGAGCCTTCAGCAGCCAGAACGATCCGGTGTCGAGAGTCTCGCCTTGCCCGCGCTGTCGCATGAGCCGCGAGATGCCCAAAAGTGCGTGCATGAGCGATTCGACCGATGTCGTTCGAGGTGACGGATGCCGCTCAGTAGAAACTTGCATTCAACAACAATATAACTACTTGCATGCCGCATACAGGCGTTAGCCTGACGCCGCTGAACGCAACCGGTAGAGGATGGCATAGTCGATGGCCTGTGGGGGAACAGCCCGAGTACTCCCTGAGACTAGAAAGCCAACCTTTCATTCTTAGAAGATCGGGTTTACATTCGCTAACATGACCACTCCAGACATGACCCCGATCCTCGAAGATCTTGCCGCGGGACGCATTGATGCTGCCGAGGCGGCCCGCCGGATCGACGCCCTGAAGGCGTCACAGCCGACTTCGGAAGAGCCGCGCTCTGAACCAACTAATGAGCAGCTGGCCGGAGCGACGGCCGACTCCGACCCCTGGGCGGCTGTTACCGATCAGCCGCAAGCCAGCTACGACCGGGCCAGCTATGAGTCCGGGGCGCCGAAGCCGGAGACGGCTGACGAGGAGCCAGTGCAGTACAAGCCGATCAACACCGGTGGCGTGGAACGTATCTCGGTTCGAGCGATCGGTCGCAGGGTGCGCATTGTCGGCGAGACTTCGGTAGCCACGCTCTCCGCTGACGGACCGCATGTGCTGCGCCGTAACGGCTCCGTCCTCGAGGTCTCCAGCGATGGCGAGCTAGGTGCCTCACTCGACGGGTTCAGCATCTTGCGAGGCGCTACCCGCAGCCTCGACGACTTCCGCTCACTTGGGCTCGGTAAGGAGCTCTTCCTGCGCGTGAATCCCAATGTGATCGTCGACGTCGAGGTGACCGCAGGCAGCTTGAACACTGAGAGGGTGCCGCATCTCGGCAAGGTACGAGTGACGGCCGGATCGGCCAAGCTGCTCGACGTCACCGAGATCAACGATGTTCTCGTCCAGGCGGGGCAAGCAACGATCAAGGGCACAATCACGACTGGGCGCAACCGGATCCGCGCCGAGTCCGGAAGCTTGTCGATCTCATTGACCGATGACTCCAATGTCACCGTGACAGGTGAAGCTCAGCTCGGCAAGATCAACTGGTCGGGTGGTCACAACGGTGCCGGCGATGAGGTCGTGATGGGCAACGGCAGCGCCAAGCTCGAGATCGAAGTTGTGATGGCTCATGCCCTGGTCCGCGTCGGCTCCGATTCGACCAGCGAGGCGGGCGTCGGATGACGGAGCGGTCGCACCGGCCGCAAGAGGTTATTGAGCACCGCGCACCGAGCGATTGTCCGGTGTGCGGTGCTCAACTTGCCATCATTCGGTTGGGGTGCACGTCCTGCGGAAGTGAACTTGCTGGGGTGTTTCGATCGTGTGAGTTCTGCGCACTCAACGACAAGGAGATCGACATGCTCCGCGTCTTTCTCTCGTCGCGAGGCAATCTCCGTGAGGTTGAGAAGCATCTTGGTGTGTCCTATCCCACCGCCCGGGTGCGTTTTGCGGAGTTATTGGAGAAGCTGGGCCTCGGCGAAGCAGCCGAGCCGGAGGCAGCGTTGAGCCGCGAGCAGATTCTTTCCGAGGTCGCTTCTGGGGCGCTGAGTCCAGCCCAGGCGCAGGAGTTGATCAGTCAGCTCTAACTGATCGCAATAGTGAGACGACGACACCTCGGCACGCGGGCCAAGGTGTCGTTTGATTTACGCGATCAGCCCCGAAATGCCTCCACCTTGACAACGGTGACGTTGATGGAGCGACCGTTCGGCGCGACGTAAGAAACCGCGTCGCCCGTCTTTTTGCCAAGGATGGCTGAGCCCAACGGCGACTGCGGGCTGTAGACGTTGGTTACGTCCACGCTGTTGTCAAGTCCAAGCAATTCTCGCGAGCCGAGCAAGAAGGTATCGGTATCCGAATCGTCCCCGTCAAAGGCGATTGTCACCCGGGTTCCAGGGGCAACCTCGTCGGCGTTCGCCGGTGCCTCGCCGACCTCTGCTCGATTCAACATGTCAGTGAGCTGGCGAATCCGGGCCTCCTGATGCGCCTGCTCCTCACGCGCGGCGTGGTAGCCCCCGTTCTCACTGAGATCCCCTTCTTCGCGAGCCGCGGCGATCTTTGCGGTCACCGCAGCACGTCCTGGCCCAGTGAGCTGATTGAGCTCGAGCTTGAGCTTGTCGTACGCCTCCTGGGTCAGCCAGATCGCCTGGGCGGAGTTTTCAGACATCGCACAAGGCTATCAAGGGCGGACCAATCCAAAGCTCAAGCGACAGTGCACCCTCTGACCACAACCGCAGTAGCTTTTCGCAGAGTTGTCAGGGCGGCAGTCACCTCAACGACACGGTCGGACGCGGCTGCAACCGGCACTTGCTGCTCGCCAACCGGTTGGAAATCCGAGGCCTGCGCCAGCACCCGGCAGGTCACCGGAACCGACGGATCGCGCCGCTCAACAGCCAGTGTGACCGACACTGAGCTGTCCGAGGTGATCTGAAAGGACTGAATGTGGCCTGCCGCGATCGGGCGTGAGTGCAGCAGGGCTGTCCAGACCAGCCACGTCACCCCAAGGACGACCCCGACGCTGATCAGACCCACCTTCAGCGGACGCGGCACCCGCGGCTTTGGGTAGCGGCGGCGCAGTCGCTCCGCAACATCTGTCACATCTAACAATCTATTGGCGCCTCTCGCGCGTCGCGCTGGGAGGACGTTACAGGATCTCCTCGAGATGCTGCGAGCGTCGGATAGTCGCGCGCCGCAGCACGGAAGAGAAGCGAGCAGAGGCGGTCTTCCTCTGCGAGCGACGACGACGGCGGCGGGTTCAAAAGCGCGATTGCGCGAGCAGCAAGGCCAAAAGAAAGGCGTCTCGCCCAACGGAAGCCATCAGTTGCCGCGACGTACTGGGTGGCAGCATGACGATCATGCTGCGTCCCGCGATCCGTGTCGACGCTCAGGGCGAACGGCTCAGGCTGCTGCACGTGCATGCCCACCCCGACGACGAGTCGAGTAAGGGCGCGGCGACGACCGCGAAGTACGTGGCTGAGGGTGTGGAGGTCGTTGTCGCCACCTGCACTGGCGGTGAGCGCGGGTCGATCCTCAACCCAGCGATGGATCGCCCAGATATCTTGGCCAACATCGCCGACATTCGGCGACAGGAGATGGACCGCGCGCGGGAGGTCCTCGGAATCAGACAGGTGTGGCTCGGCTTCGTGGACTCGGGTCTACCCGATGGCGATGATCAGCCGTTGCCCGAGGGTTGCTTCGCCCGCACAGACATCGCTGAGGCGCTCGCGCCCTTGGTTGAAGTGATCCGCTCCTTTCGTCCGCACGTGATGACCACCTATGACGAGAACGGCGGTTATCCGCACCCGGACCACATCATGTGTCACAAGGTCAGCGTCGCCGCCTTCGCCGCAGCAGGCGATTCTGACGCCTACCCCGAACGTGGCGCTGTCTGGCAACCGCTGAAGCTGTATTACTCGTTCACGTTCAATCGAGAGCGTACGGTGGCGTTGCATCAGGCGATGCTCGCCCGCGGCCTCGAGTCACCGTACGCGGAGCGCCTCGATGGGTGGCCTGAGGATCCCGGGCACGCGGCGCGGATTACGACGCGGATTGCCTGTGCCGAGTACTTCACTGTCCGTGATCGCGCGCTGCTTGCGCACGCGACGCAGGTCGACCCAGACGGCCCGTGGTTCGCTGTGCCGCTTGAGGTGCATCGGTCAACCTGGCCAACCGAGGAGTGGGAGCTGGCGGGGAGCCTGGTTGATACCAGCATCCCCGAAGACGACTTGTTCGCCGGGATCGCCGCCGCCGGCGAGTAGAGTTTGAGCATGATCGTCCTCGACGTAGACCCGAACATCGTCAGGCCGGGTTTGACGCCGCTGTTCATCACACTGCTGCTGGCAGCAGCCATGGTGTTTCTGTACTTCAGCATGCGCAAGCAATTTCGGAAGATACGCACGCCAGACGACGTCGCGGACAACGCAGAGAACGGCGCGACCGATAACGACGACGCTACAAACCCGGCAGAGGAGTCGGCGCGAGAGCGCCTGCCCGGTACCTCGGATTGACGCCAGCGGCGTAAAAGGATGAATGGTCGCAACCGCCTCGCTTCGGCGACCAGCCCATACCTGCTCCAGCATGCTGAGAACCCGGTGCATTGGTGGCCGTGGTCCGACGCTGCATTCGCCGAGGCCGCCGACCGGCAGGTACCGGTGTTCCTCTCCGTCGGGTACGCGGCGTGCCACTGGTGCCACGTCATGGCCCATGAATCTTTTGAAGATCAGCAAACCGCATCCATGATCAACGACCACTTCGTGGCGATCAAGGTGGACCGTGAGGAACGTCCCGATGTCGATGCGGTCTACATGCAAGCCACCCAGGCGCTGACCGGCCAAGGCGGTTGGCCAATGAGCGTTTTCCTCACTCCGGACCGGAAGCCCTTCTACGCCGGGACGTACTTTCCGCCAACGCCGCGACATGGACTGCCGTCCTTCGCGCAGGTCTTGGATGCCATCAGCGGGGCTTGGCGGGATCGGCGATCAGACCTTTTGGTCAGTGCCTCCGAGATCGTCCGCCAGCTATCCGCCCAGCCGACGCTTGGCGGCACGGAGCCCCTCGCTGCAGAGGACTGCGAGAAGGCGCTGCTCACGCTGCGCGGGGAATTCGACCCGACGTACGGCGGCTTCGGGCAAGCGCCCAAGTTCCCGCCTTCAATGGTGCTCGAGGCATTGCTTCGAGACGGTGGAGAACCGGCGATGCTGATGGCTGGACGGACTCTCGATGCGATGGCCCGAGGTGGGATGTATGACCAGATCGGCGGCGGCTTCGCCCGTTACAGCGTTGACGCCGGCTGGGTCGTGCCGCACTTCGAAAAGATGTTGTACGACAACGCGTTGCTCCTCGGCGCATACACGCATTGGTGGCGCCGCACCCACAACCCGCTGGCCGAGCGCCTCGCGACCGAGACAGTGACATGGCTGCTGCGCGAAATGC
>Ga0307292_10000318_pt1 | contig 16252 bp, 18 predicted proteins | sample ER_DNA_149_FD_194471 | JGI IMG/M metagenome (GOLD analysis project Ga0307292, IMG submission 194471) | Bulk soil microbial communities from the East River watershed near Crested Butte, Colorado, United States - ER_DNA_149 | ecosystem: Environmental > Terrestrial > Soil > Floodplain | place...
AGCTCACCCGCGTGCACGTCCGGAGCGGGACGGTCTACATCGCACGTCGCGTCGGGCGGGGGCGCTACGCCTCAGCAGCCGTCGCCAAGACCGGCCAGACCCTTCTCATTCGCTAGGAGGGTTTGGCGGGAAACCGCTCGTCGCCGGCGTGCGCTGGTCGTTCGCTGACAAGGACGCAGGGAGCGTCAATAGCCAAAGCTATTGGCACGACTGAGGACGCCGCTCAGCGGGCGAGCAGCGTGCGCCGGCGGCACAGACTGTTTTCCGCCAAACGCTCCTACACGAGCGCGACGACGTTCTCGCTCGGCGCTTCGCGGTAACCAGAGCCAAGCTTCTGCTCCAGGGTTCGCTCCAGCTCCCCGCTCGCCTCGAGCTCCTCGACGATGTCGGCGCCGCCGATCAGCTCGCCGCCGACGAAGATCTGGGGGATCGTCGGCCAGTTCGAGAGCGCCGAGAGCTCCTCGCGGATCCTCGGGTCGGGAAGCACGTCGACCGCAGTCACCGAGGCGCCGACACGGCGCAGCGCCTCGAGCGCCCGCGCGGAGTTGCCGCACATGACGAATTGCGGCGTGCCCTTCATGAACAGGGCCACGTCTTCGTTCTGGATCACCTTCTCGATCTGCTCGCGAAGCTCGGTCACTGACTCCCTTTCGTCTGGATCCGCAATTCGTGAATCGTGCCATCAGCGAGAGGGGCTGCGAGCGCCTCGTTGACGAGCCGGTGCTGCTCAACCAGCGGCAGCCCATCGAAGCGCGCGCTCGCGACCACGACCTGGAAGTGGTCGCCCCCGCCGGTGCGGTCATCGACCCTCAGCTCGCTCGCATCGGGGAAAGCCTGCTCGAGCAGGCCGCGCAGGACGTCGACGGCCAACTCAGCTCCTGGAGTTCCCACGCTGGTGAGCGAGGTACTCGAGCAGGTCCGAGCGCGTGACGACGCCGATCGGCCGGCCTTCGCGGGCGACGACGACGGCGTTCGTGCGACCCGTCAGTGTGGAAAAGACCTCGTCGAGGGAATCGCGGACGTCGATCGTGGCCAGCGGGGGCTGCATCGCGTTCGCAACGTCCTCGTGGAGCGCGTCGGGATTCTTAAAGACGCGGTCGAGCAAGTCGCGATCCTGGAGCGAGCCGACGACGCCCGCGAGCGACTCGGAGTCTCCGTCCCGGACGACGGGGAGCTGCGAGATGGAGTACTGCTGCATCAGCTCGATCGCCTCGCCGACCTTCTGGTGCGAGCCGATGACGACGAACCCCGGGACACCCGGCCCCTGGCTTCTCTTGGCCTGCAGCACTTGCTCGACTGTCGGCGTCGGGGCACTCCGGTCGAGGAAGCCGTGGTCGAGCAGCCAGTTGTCGTCGTAGAACTTCGAGAGGTAGTTGCGGCCGGAGTCCGGGAGCAGCGTCAGCACACGCGCGTCCGGCCCGAACTGCTGGGCCACCTGCAGCATCGCCCAGGCCGAGGTGCCGCTCGACCCGCCGGCGAGGAGGCCTTCCTCGCGCGCGAGCCGACGGGCGGTCAGGAACGAGTCGCGGTCGGATACACGCACCCACTCGTCGACGACGTCCGGGTTCATCGTCTGCGGCCAGGTGTCCTTGCCGATCCCCTCGACGAGGTACGGATGGACGTCCCGCTCGTCCTGGGCCGTATAGACCGATCCCTCCGGGTCGGCGCCCACGATCAAGACCTCGGGCTTGCGCTCTTTGAAGTAGCGGCCGACGCCGGAGATCGTGCCGCCGGTGCCGACGGAGATCACGATCGCGTCGAGCTCGCCGCCCGTCTGCTCCCAGATCTCAGGCCCCGTGCGCTCGTAGTGCGCCTCGGGATTGGCCATGTTGGAGTACTGGTCGGGTTTGAAGCCGCCCGGAATCTCCTCCGCCAGGCGGTCGGAGACCGAGTAGTAGCTCTCGGGTGAGTCGGCCGGCACGGCGGTCGGGCAGATGACGACCTCGGCGCCGTAGGCGCGGAGCAGCGCGATCTTCTCCTGGCTCATCTTGTCAGGCATCACGAAGATGCAGCGGTAGCCCTTGATGGCCGCCGCGATCGCGAGACCGACGCCGGTATTGCCAGAGGTCGGCTCGACGATCGTGCCGCCCGGCCTGAGCTTTCCGTCGCGCTCGGCCTGCTCGATCATCGGCAGCCCGATCCGGTCCTTGACGGAGCCGCCGGGGTTCAGGTACTCGAGTTTCGCCAGCAGCGTTGGTTCGACATCCCGGCCGAGCTTGCTAAGCCTGACGATCGGCGTTGCCCCGACGAGGTCGAGAACGGTTGGGTACTCGCGGGCCATCTCGGCCGCAAGCTTAGACAGCGACGCCTGCCGCCTCCTGGTCCGCGACGTCTTCCGCTTTCACGCCGTGCAGGAGCACGAATGCTGCGATCGCCCCGACGACCGCGATCCCGAGCAGCGCCCAGAAAGCGTGCTGGTACCCCGAGGTGAACGCCTGCGGCTGCGCGTGGCCGCTCTTGAGCAAGTCCCTCGCCTGAGTCGTGAAGATCGTGGTCACCAGGGCGACGCCGATCGCGCCTCCGATCTGCTGGCTCGTGTTCAGCAGCCCGGACGCAAGTCCGGCTTCGTCGGACTTCACCCCGGTCAATGCGGCGATCGAGACCGGGACGAATGCGAACGCCAGGCCGACCGCGAAGACGAGGTACGCGGGCAACAGGTCGGGCCAGTAATGGCCGTCGACCGGGATCCCGGTGTAGAGATAGAGCGCGACGGCCATGATCAGCAGCCCGGCGGTCACGACCGGTCTCGGCCCCAGCCTGGTCGTCAGCGCTTGGGCGACGCCTGCCCAGATCGGCGTCGTTCCCGCGGTCGCCAGGAAGGCGACCCCGGTCTGGAGCGGCGACCAGAGGAGTACCTGTTGGACGTAGAGCGTCAGGATGAAGAAGTTGGCGAAGATGACCATGCCCATGAGGAAGCCAACAACGTTCGCGGCGCTCAGCGACCGGTTACGGAAGATCCCGAAGGGCATCAGTGGCGCGCGCCCGCGCAGCTCGATCACGAGGAAGCTCGCGAGGAGGAGCCCGGCCGCGACGAGCAGCAGGATCGTCCGGGCCGACCCCCAGCCATCAGTCGGCGCCTTCGAGATCGCGTAGACGAACAGCGCCAGCCCGCCGGTCACGGTGAACGCGCCGGCCGCGTCGAAGCCGCGCTCGCCGATGTCGGCGCGGCTCTCGGGAATGATTCTCGGCGTCACCGCGAGCACGAGTGCGCCGACGGGGACGTTGACGAAGAAGATCCACTCCCAGCCCAGGTATTTGACGAGGATCCCACCGACGAGGACACCGGCCGCGGCGCCCGAGCCGCCCAGCGCGCCCCAGATCCCCAGTGCCTTGTTGCGCTCGGGCCCTTCGCGGAAGGTCGTCGTCACGATCGAGAGTGCCGCGGGGGAGATGATCGCCGCCCCGATCCCCTGCACGGTGCGCGCGCCGATCAGCACCGCGGCGCTGTCGAGCGCATGCGAAAGGCCGCAGACGAGCGAGCTGAGCGTGAAGACGATCAGGCCGGCGATGAAGATCCGCCGCCGGCCGAGCAGGTCGGCCATCCGCCCGCCGAGCAGGAGGAAGCCGCCGAAGGTGATCGAGTAGGCGATGATCACCCACTCGACGGTCGTCTGGCTGATGTTGAAATCGGTCTGAATCGACGGGATCGCCACGTTGACGATCGCGACGTCGAGGATCGTCATGAAGAACGCCGTGCCGACGACGGCGAGGATCAGCCAGCGGCGCGGGTTCGGTTCGGCGGAGACGTCGGTCACGAAGCGTGAAACGTAACGCTTCGGACGCTCGATCCCAAATTACGCCGACGCCGGCGGGGTCAGTGGCGGAAGTGGCGGCGGTGCGTGAACACCATCGTCGCACCGGCCGCCTCGACGGCCGCGATCACCTCGTCGTCACGCTTCGAGCCACCGGGCTGGATCACCGCGGCCACGCCGGCCCCCAGCGCCAGTTCCGGGCCGTCGGCGAACGGGAAGAAGGCGTCCGAGGCCAGGACGGCGCCCTCGAGCGCGTGACCGTGCTCGCGCGCCTTCTCGACCGCGAGCCGCACAGAATCGACGCGGCTCATCTGGCCGGCGCCGATCCCGCGCGTCTGCAGGTCACGCGCGAGCACGATCGCGTTCGAGGAGACGTGCTTGCACACCCGCCAGGCGAAGAGGAGATCGCCCCAGAGCGCCTCGCTCGCCGAGCCGCAGACGATCTCCATGCCGACACGGTCCTCGACGTCCCAGTCGCGATCCTGGACGAGCAGGCCGCCGAGAACCCGCTTGTAGTCGCGTTCGCCCGGAGCGTCGCGCCGCCGCTCGCGGTCGACAAGGATCCGGGTCGCCGGCTTCTGCTGAAGCGTCTCCAGCGCGCCCTCTTCGTACTCCGGCGCCAGCAACACCTCGACGAACTGGTCGACGAGCAGCTCCGCAAGCTCCTCGGAGATCGGTCGGTTGAGAACGACTATTCCCCCGTAGGCCGAGACGGGATCGGCCTCGAGCGCCCGCTCGTACGCGTGCTCGATCGAGCCGGCGACCGCGACGCCGCACGGATTCGCGTGCTTGACGATGCAGACGCAGGGCAGCTCGAACTCGCGGAGGCAGAGGCGCGCCGCGTTCAGGTCGTTGAGGTTGTTGTACGAGAGCTCGCGTCCTTGGAGCTGCTCGACCTGCGACAGGAGGTGCCGCCTGGCGCCGATCTCCGCGTAGTACGCGGCCCGCTGGTGCGGGTTCTCGCCGTACGTGAGGTCGAGCACCTTCTCGAAGGCCGGGATCAGCCGGTCCGGGAGCGTGTCGCGGTCCATGAACCAGCCGGCGATCGAGGCCTCATAGGCGGCCGTGACCGAGAACGCCTCGGCAGCCAGCTCGCGGCGGGTGTCCAGAGAGAGCTCGCCGGTGCGGCCGAGCTCATCGAGCACCCGCTCGTACTGCGTCGACCGGCTGACCGGCGCGACGTGGGCGAAGTTCTTCGCGGCGGCGCGGATCATCGCCGGCCCGCCGATGTCGATCACCTCGACCGCGTCGGCTTCGGTGACCCCGCGCTTCGCGACCGTCTCGCGGAAGGGGTAGAGATTGACGCAGACGAGGTCGAACGGCTGTAGCTCTTGCTCCTCGAGTGAGGAAAGGTCGCCCGGCTCGTCGCGGCGGGCGAGGATCGCGGCGTGGATGCGAGGGTGAAGGGTCTTGACCCGGCCGCCCAGCATCTCGGGCACCTGGGTGATGTCCTCGATCCTCGTCACCGGAACGTTCATCTCCTCGAGGTAGGCGCTTGTGCCTCCGCTGGAGACGATCTCGAAGTCGAGGTCGACAAGGCCCTGGGCGAACTCGTCGAGCCCGGACTTGTCGTACACGGAGAGCAGCGCGCGCTTCACGCGGCCACCGGCGGCGTCAGCTTGCCGTCCAGGAAGAGCCTGACGGCTTGCGGTAGCAGCCGATGCTCGACTTCCTGGATTCGCGCGTGCAGAGACTCGACGGTGTCGCCCTCGAGCACCTCGAGCGCCTCCTGGAGCACGATCGGTCCGGTGTCGATGCCCGCGTCGACGAAGTGGACGGTGGCGCCGGTGACCTTGGCGCCGTGCGCGAGCGCGTCGGCGACCGCCTGCGCGCCTGGGAATGAGGGGAGCAGGGACGGGTGCACGTTCAGGATCCGGCCCGGAAAGCGCTCGAGGAACGGTGAGGTCAGCAGCCGCATGTAGCCCGCGAGGACCACGAGCTCGACCTCGCGCTCGGCAAGCCAGTCCGCCATCAGCTCGTCGCGGTGCTCGCGGGAATCGAACTCGATCGACGGGAAAGCGGCCGCCTCGATGCCGGCCGCTGTCGCGCGGTCGAGTGCTTTTGCCTTCGTATTGTTGGAGGCCACCGCCGCCACGGGCAGGCCTGCGTCGAGCAGCGCCTTGAGGTTTGTCCCTGTGCCGGAGGCGAGGACGCCGATCACCGAATCTCGCCGATCACGAACTCGTCGGTGACGTCGTCGGCAGGCACGACGGCGCAGTAGCCGATGCCCAGGTTGAAGACATTTCGCAGCTCGTCCTCCTCGACGTGCCTCGAGAGCCACTCGAAGACCCGAGGCCGCTCCCACGAGTCCCAGACGAGCTCGGCCTCACGGCCCTCCGGCAGGACCCGCGAGAGATTGCCGAGGATCCCGCCGCCGGTGACATGCGCGAGGGCGCGGACGTCGGCACGCCTTCGCAGAGACCGCACGTCGTCGAGGTAGAGCTTGGTCGGTGCCAGGAGGTCGGGGCCCTCGTAGTCCTCGTCCGCGAGCACGCGCCGCACGAGGGTGAAACCGTTGGCGTGCACGCCGTTAGAGGGGAAGCCCAGCACCGCGTCCCCTGGCTCGACACGCGAACCGTCGATCAAGTCGTCGCGGCCGACGATGCCGACGCAGGCAGCGGCGAAGTCGAGCTCGCCGTTGCGGTAGACGTCCGGCATCTCGGCCGTCTCGCCCCCGATGAGCGCAACACGGGCCTGGCGGCAGACCTCGGCGGCCCCCTCGACCAGCTCGGCGACCTGTTCGAGCTCGATCTCGGCCGAAGCGACGTAGTCGAGCAGCAGCAGCGGCTCGGCGCCGGTCGTGATCACGTCGTTGATGCAGTGTGCGGCGATGTCCGCGCCGCAATTGCGCAGCGCACCGCGCGGGCGCGCAACGATCGGCTTCGTCCCGATCGAGTCCAGCGAAGCCGCGAGCAGCCGTCCGTCGCCGAGAGGGTGGAGGCCGGCGAAGGCGCCGAATCCGGTCGCGCCAGTCGACTCGACCGCACTACGAAGCCGCTCGACGACAGCGGCCGCCGACGTGAGCGAGACCCCGGCCTCGGCGTACGTCTTGCGGCTCACGGCCCGAGTCTATGAGGCCTGGCGGTCGATCAAGAGAACAATTCGCCGTCGAGCTGCGGCCGTCCCGGCGGCCCTTCCGGGACGAAGCGGATGAAGGCATCGCCGACCTGGACGCTGTGCTCGTCAAGGACCGCGTCGAGGAGCTGTGCGAGCGCCGACGCCTGCGCGCCGGGATCCTCGGCCTGCAGCCGCAGGCCCGCTAGCCGCATCGTCTCGCCTTCCGCAAGCAGGTCGTCGATCCATTCGCGCGGGGGATGGATCTCGACCCGGTAGCCGACGCCGGTGGCGACGAAGGTGCGGCGACCCGGGTATTCCTGCACGCGAAGCTCGAGCCGCTGGGCGCGCTCCATCACCTCGAGGAACTCGTCTTCGTCGAGTGCGAAGCCGACGTGGTCGACCCGCGGCAGCTCCCACTGCCCCGGCTGGACGACGACGTTGACCGCGCCGCGCTCGAGCTCGGTCAACCGGAGACGGAAGCCGAGCCGCTCGAGCTCCTCCCAGGGCACCCCGGGCTCGAAATGCGTCTGCTCATCGCCGATCCGCCCGTAGCGCGCCACGAGCTGAAAGCCGAGCTTGGCGATGTAGCGAGCCTCCACGTCGCGCACCTTGCTGGTGACCAGGTGGTAGTGGAAGAGCTGCACGGCATCTACGCTAGACCCTGGTGCTGCTGTACCACGTGTGGGTCGGCCCGAACGGGCCGTCGCTCCTGACGAGCTGGGCGCTCGAGCCGTGGCAGCTCGTGCCGACTGCGATCCTCGGCTTCCTCTACTGGAAGCGGACGCGGACGCTCCGCCGTCGCGGAACGTCGGTGCCCGCGTGGCGCCGCTTCGTCTTCTGGCTCGGCTATGCGCTCGTTCTGCTCGCGCTCGTCTCGCCGATCGACGCCTTCGCCTCGGAGCTCTTCTTCATGCACATGCTCCAGCACGTCCTGATCGGCGACCTCGCGCCGCTGTGCTTCGTCGTCGGGCTGACCGGGCCGGTGCTCCAGCCGATCTTGCGCTTCCACTGGGTCAACAGCCTCCGCTTCCTGACCCATCCTGCGGTGGCGCTCCCCCTCTGGGCCTACAACCTCATCCTCTGGCACATCCCGTTCATGTACCAGGCGGCGCTCCACAACCCGAGCGTCCACGCTTTCGAGCACATCTGCTTCTTCGCCTACGGCGCCCTGATGTGGTCACCCGTCGTGGAGACCCTGCCCGGCCCGGAGTGGTTCGGGACCGGGTTCAAGCTCGGCTACATCGCGCTCGTGCGGGTCTTCGAGACGGCCTTCGGCAACGTCTTCATCTGGTCGGGCACGGTCTTCTACGGCTACTACGTCCAGCCAAACCCACCTTGGGGGATCACGCCGCTGCACGACCAGGCGCTTGCGGGGACGGTGATGATGGTCGAGGGCTCGCTGGTCACGATCGCCGCGCTCGCGTGGTTGTTCCTGCGGCTGGCGCAGGAGGGCGAGTTGCGCCAGGAGCTGCTCGAGAGAGGACTCGATCCCCGCACCGTTCGGCGCGCGGTCAGATACGGGCGGGGGCAGGAGCTTTCCGAGCCGCGGTGAACCTTGCTGTCCAGGTTCTGCGCTGAAAGGAGAACGGCATGTCCACAACACCTACCGAGCCGGGCGGGCCGATGGGAGCAACTTTCGGTTCGTCGGGCTCGATTGCCCGAATGCCGATTCCGGGCAACGCCGAGTTCGCGGTCTACTTCCTGATCGAGCTGATCTTCGCCCTGATCTGGATCATCGCGGACTCGGTCAACACGCAGCAGTGGGTCCTCTACACGACGGTCCTGACTGCCTTCTACATCCTCAGCCGCGGTATCGCCAAGGCGAGCCGCGTGCTCGAGCAGTAACTAGACCACCGTTTTTTCGAAGCGGTGCTTCGCGCCCTCACGCGGGATTGCCGTCGGGTAGTCCCGCGTGAGGCAGGCGCGGCAGAAGGTCGCCTCCGGCCGCCTCGTTGCGGCCTGTAGCCCTTCGAGTGAGAGGTAGGCGAGCGAGGTGGCGCCGATGTACTCGCGAACTTCCTCGACCGTCCGCCTGGCGGCGATCAGCTCGTCTTCGTCCGCGAAGTCGATTCCGTAGTAGCACTGCGAGATGATCGGCGGCGACGAGATCCGCACGTGCACCTCGGCGGCGCCGGCCTCGAAGAGCATCGCGACGATCTGACGGGTCGTGTTCCCGCGTACGATCGAGTCGTCGATCGCGACCACGCGCTTGCCCTTCATCTCGGCCAGGGGGTTGAACTTGAGCTTCACGCCCTGCTCTCGGAGGCCCTGGTCGGGCTGAATGAAGGTGCGGCCGACATAGCGGTTCTTGATCAGGCCCTCGCTGAAATCGATTCCCGTTGCGCGGGCGAAACCGATCGCCGCCGGGGTGCCGGAGTCCGGGATCGGCAGGACGAGGTCGGCCTCGACCGGAGCTTCCTCAGCTAGCCGCTCGCCCATGCGGACGCGAGCACCGTGCATCTCGACTCCGGCGAGGCGGGAATCGGGACGGGCGAGATAGAAGAACTCGAAGATGCAAAGCGCCCCGCCCTCGTTCTCCGGGACCGCCTGGACGGCTCGACAGCCCTCGTCGTCGATGATCACGAGCTCCCCGCGACCGACCTCGCGTTCGACTTCGGCGCCGACGAGGTCGAAGGCGCACGTCTCCGAGGCGATCACCCAGTCGTCGTCCAGGCGTCCGAGCGCGAGTGGGCGAAAGCCATGGGGGTCGCGGAAGCCGAGCAGCTTGCCCTCGGCGAGCGCCGTGACCGAGAACGCGCCCTGGAGCTGGGCGATCGCGCGGGCCGTCGCCTGCTCGAGCGGCGCCGGATCGTTGGCGATCAAGGCTGCGATCACCTCCGTGTCCGAGGTCGTCTTCAGCTTCACCCCGTCGGCCGCGAGCTGGTCTCGCAGCTCGGCCGCGTTGACGAGGTTGCCGTTGTGACCCAGAGCGACCGTCCGGGCGCGCCCGTGGTGGACGAGCGGCTGCGAGTTCGTCCAGTGGCTCGAGCCGGTGGTCGAGTAGCGCGTGTGGCCGATCGCGACGTCGCCGTGCAGGCCACGCAACTTCTCCTCGGTGAACACCTGGGTGACGAGCCCGACATCGCGCAGGACGGTCAGGTGCCCATGGTCGGAGACCGCGATCCCGGCCGACTCCTGACCGCGGTGCTGGAGCGCGAAGAGCCCGAAGTAGCTGATCCGCGCGACGTCGCGGTCGGTTGAGCGGATACCGAAGACGCCGCACATCAGCGGACCGCTCCGAGGGGGCGCAGGTGTTTCCATTCGAGCTTCTCGACGTTCTCGGGCGGGCACGCCAGCACGATCGAGCCGAGCCGGGCGTCCCCGGCTGCGTCGCTCTCCTCGCCGCTCCACTCGGCCGCTTCTCGTAGTGCGAGCTCTAGACCCCCGTCCGAGACGTCGTGCGCCAGCGAGAGCAGCGCGGCTGACTGCCAGACGAACCGGATCAGCGCAGCCTGCTCCTCGATCGAGTCGCCGGCCTCCGCGAGCAAGACTTGATCGCCCTTCCGCCACGCCGCCGGCACGAGACGAACGTCGTCCACCAGGCCGACGCAGCCGACGACCGGCGTCGGCGGGATCGCCCGGCCGCCGGTCTCGTTGTAGAGCGAGACGTTGCCCGAGACGACGGGAATGCCGAGCGCCCGGGCAGCCTCGGCAATTCCGTCGATCGCCTTCGCCAGCTCCCAGCCGATCTCCGGCTTCTCCGGATTGCCGAAGTTGAGGCAATCGGTCAGGGCGAGCGGCTGCCCGCCTGCGCAGGCGACGTTGCGGGCGGCCTCGAAGACCCATCCCGCACCGGCCGCAAATGGGTCGAGCTCGCCGACACTCGGCCCGTCGAGTGAGACGGCAAGGCCGCGATGGCCGGGAAGGAGCCGCAGCACGGCGGCGTCCAGTCCCGGTCGCCGGACCGTGCGCGACTGCACCATCTGGTCGTAGCGCTCGAAGATCCAGGCCTTGCTCTCATGGTTCGCCGGCGCGACCGGTCCCGGGTCACGGGTCGGCTGCGGCTCTTGCTCCACGTCGTATCGGGGGCACTCGTCGGTCAGGAATTCAGCCGGGACCGCACCTTCGAGATCGCCGTGGAAGAAGCAGCGGAGCTCGCCCGTGTCGGTGACCGAGCCGATCACGGCGTGGTGGAGCTCCCACTTCTCCAACACAGCCTCGACCTCCGCCAGCCGCTCGGGCTCGACGACGGCGACCATCCGCTCCTGGCTCTCCGAAATCATGATTTCCCACGGCTCGAGGTCGTTCTCCCGCAAGGGAACGCGGTCGAGGTGGACGTCGACACCGGCGCCGTCGCTTGCCATCTCGGCGAGGGAGGAGGCGAGGCCGGCGGCTCCGCAGTCCTGGAGCGAGGCAACGAGGCCGCCCTCGACCAGCTCGAGCGAGGACTCGATCAGTTTCTTGCCGGTGAAGGGGTCGCCGATCTGGACCGACGGCCGCTTCTCCTCGGCTGCGAGGGCGGCCATGCCGGCCAAGCCGGCATCGCCTTTTTTGCTCGCCATCGCAAGCGACGGCGAGGCACCGAGGTCCTGGCTCGCGAGCACCGAGGCGCCACCGATCCCGTCGCGCCCGGTCGTCGCCCCGTAGAGGACAACGAGGTTTCCGGTCCCACGCGCCCGAGCACGTGTGAGTCGCTCTGCCGGAAGCAAACCGACGCACATCGCGTTGACCAAAGGGTTGTGCTCGTACGCCTCGTCGAAGACCGCCTCTCCGCCGACCGTCGGCACGCCGACGCAGTTGCCATAGTGGCCGATCCCGGCCACCGCTCGCTCGAACATCCAACCGGACGAGCCGAAGCGGAGGCCGTCGAGCAGGGCGATCGGGCGCGCGCCCATCGCGACGATGTCGCGCAGGATCCCGCCAACCCCGGTCGCCGCGCCCTGGAACGGCTCGACTGCGGAAGGATGGTTGTGGGACTCGACCTTGAAGGCGACGGCCAGGCCGTCGCCGATGTCGATCACGCCTGCGTTCTCGCCGGGGCCCTGAAGAACGCGCTCGCCGTCGGAGGGCAGCCGCCTGAGCAGGGGCGCCGAGTGCTTGTAGCCGCAGTGCTCGCTCCACAGGAGCGAGAAGACCGCGAGCTCGAAATGATTCGGCTCCCTGCCGAGCAGGTCGCAGATTCGGTGGAGCTCGCCGTCCGTCAGCCCGAGGGCGCGATGAAGCGGTTGTTCCGCTACCGGCGTCAGACGAGTGAGTCTAGCGTCGAATCTGGACGGCTAGGGCAAGCGCGTAGTGCGCAGCTCGGCGTTCACTCGCGCGAGTTGGCTGGCAGTCGGGTGGCGGCGGCCGAAGAAGAGATAGAGGTAGGCGTTCAACCCGTGGACGACGCCGAATCGCTGCACCGAGCCGATCCGCTCGGGGCCGCCTTCGATCGGGCCGACGACGTCTCGCGACCAGATCACCGGCGGCCAAGCAAGCGCGCGCCGGTGCTTCGCCGTCGCCTCACGGCCGAGGATCAGTTGGATCACCACGCCCGCCTTCGGGAGCTCCACAAGGGTCTTGCGGGGCGGCAGGCAATTGCCGCAGTCGCGGAACCGGACCGTCGACGCCCAGCTCTCTACTTGCTCGCAGCGCGATCGAGGGACGCCTGGGCAGGAATGGACGCGAGTTGCTCCAGCGTGCCAGCCGTGCCCCGAGGTGAAGTGGGCGGGGGCGAGGGCAGGCGCGGTTCCACCGGTCGCGAGCGTCAGCGCGAGCACTATTGCTCTCACGAGAACGGATACGTTCGAGCGCTCGCCGGACGTCCCGGCTCACAAATGCGGGGCCAAGGGCGTTTAACTCTTCATGGGTAGGCGTTACGTCCTGATGCTGCTCGTCCTCGCCGCGCTTTGGGGCGCGTCGTTCATGTTCATCAAGATCGGCGATCGCGAGCTCGAGCCGATCACGCTCGTCGGCTTTCGGATGGCGCTGGGTGCGCTGACGCTCGTGCCGATCGTGCTGTGGAAGATCGGGGCGCGGCGAACGGTCGCCGAGCTCCGGCTCGCCGCCTGGCCGTTGATCGTCACCGGCCTGCTCAACTCGGCGATCCCGATCTTCGCGATCACGTGGGCGGAGACCCGGATCGACTCCGGCCTGACGGCGATCATCCAGGCCTCCGCGCCCCTCTTCACCGCGCTGCTCGCGATCCGCTTCAGCCAGGACGAGCGCGTTCATGGGACGCGCCTCGTCGGCCTCGTCGTCGGCTTCGCAGGCGTAGCGCTGCTCGTCGGCGGCCGGCCGAGCGGCCAGATCGCCGCGGGTCTCGCCGTCGCCTTTTCGGCGCTCTGCTACGCGGCCGCCGGCCTTTACGCCGCCCGAAACCTGCGCCACGTGTCGCCGCTCGTGACCGCACTTGGCGCGTTGACCGCCGCGACGGTCGCGACGTTGCCGATTGGCCTCTTCAACCTCCCCGAGCACGTGACCAGTTGGAAGGTGACGGCCTCCGTGCTGACGCTGGGGATCGCGGGCACGGGACTCGCCTACATCCTCTATTACGCCCTGATCGCCGGCGCTGGCGCCTCCCGGGCAATCCTGATCACCTACCTCGTCCCGACGTTCGCGGTCGTCTACGGCGCCACGCTGCTCGGTGAGCCAGTGACGGCGGCAGCACTCGGCGGCCTCGCGCTCGTGCTCGCCGGAGTCGCGCTCGGCACCGGCGCGGTCAGGACGGGCCGCGCGAGGCGGGTAGCCTCGAGTCAGACCTGATGTCGCGCACCTACGTCCCCTACATCGGCGCTCTGGCCCTGCTCTGGGGTGCGTCGTACATGTTCATCAAGGTCGCCGTACGCGAGTACGAACCGGCGGCGATGATCATGTTCCGGCTTCTGATCGCGTCGGTGCTGCTGCTCGCCGTCTTCCTGGCGCAACGCGGCATTGGCACTGCGATCTCCGACCTCCGCGAGCTCGGCTGGCAGGGCTTCGGGGTGGGCGTCGCCAACGGCGCGATCCCGTTCACGCTGATCGCGTGGGGCGAGAAGCACATCGACTCGGGCGTCGCCGCGATTGCCAACGCGACGGTGCCGATCTTCGTGGTCTTGCTGGCCCTGCGCTTCCAGCCGAGCGAGGCCGTTCGCGGCGCGCGCCTCGGCGGCATCCTGCTCGGGCTCGTCGGCGTCGGGGTACTTGCTGGGCTGCACCCGGGCGGCGGCTGGTGGGGTGTAGCCGGGACGCTGGCGGTGGTGGTCGCGTCCTTCTCCTATGCGATCGGCGGCCTCTGGGGCCAGCGCGTCGTCTCGGACACCAACGGCTTTGCCCTCGCGACGGCGGCGATGCTCGGCGCGACCGTCGTGTTGATCCCGTTCGGCCTCGCCACTCTTCCGGACCACGTGCCCGGCTGGAAGGCGACAGGGTCGGTGATCGCGCTGGCAGTGCTCGGGACCGCGGTCGCGCAGATCCTGCTCTTCCGGGTGCTTCAGAGCGATGGTGCGACGCGGCTCAGTCTCGTCACCTATCTGCTCCCCGCAACGGCGCTGATCTACGGCGTCACCCTGCTCGGCGAGCCGTTGACCCTGCAGGAGCTGGCGGGGATGGCCCTGATCCTCGGCGGGGTGGCACTCGGCTCTGGTGCCGTCCGGCTGCCGCGCCGTGAGCCGGCTCCCGCGACGCCTGCACCGTGAGTGACCTGGTACGCCTGCGCCGGGCAGAGCCCGAAGACGCAGACTTCCTGCTTGAGCTGACGACACATGCGGACGTCGAGCCGTACCTCGCTGGCTCGCGCCCGCGTGACCGTGAAGGCGTCCTGGAGGAGATCGAGCGCTCGGCGCGCGAGCCGGAGGAGTTCGGCCGCTTCGTCGTCGAGATAGCCGGTGCGGACGCAAGTGGCGAGTGGCGCCGGGCCGGCGCGATGGGCTTCGAGCTCGCTAACCGGCGCTCGCGGATTGCACACCTCGGCAACCTCGCCATTCATCCCGATTTCCGCGGCCGTCGCCTTTCCGACCAGGCTGCAAAGCTGCTCCAGCGCCAGCTCTTCGAGCTCGGCTTCCACCGCCTGCAGCTGGAGATCTACGGCTTCAATGAGCGCGCGATGGCGCATGCCGAGCGGGCCGGGTTTGTGCGGGAAGGCGTACGGCGGCGGGCGTACTGGCGCCAGGACGACTGGGTCGACGGTGTGCTCTACGGGTTGGTTCGAGAAGATCTCGAGCCATGAGCGAACTGGACCGCTACATCGCTGCCCACAACGCCGCGGTACGCAGCGGCGACTGGGCCGAGTTCAGCAAGTGGTTCACGGACGATGCCGAGGTGCGGTTCGAGGGAGTTCCCGTCGGTCCGTTCAAGGGCCGCGAGGGGATCCGTGCGGCCTACGAGTCGCGGCCGCCCGACGACGAGGTCGAGATCCGCAACCTTCGCAGCGAGGGCAATCGTGACGTCACCGACTACGGCTGGGCGGCGGACGAAGGCGTCCGCGCCGGCGAGCTCCGCGTCACCTGGGAGGGTGACCTGATCCGCGAGCTCGTGATCACCTTCGACTGAACGAGCTCAGGCGACAAGGTGCTCGCGTCGCGCGACGGCGACCGCTTCGAGCCGCGAATGGACGTCGAGCGCTCGGAGCACGGCCCGGATGTGATTGCGGACGGTCTCGACGCTGAGGTGAAGCTGCTCCGCGATCTGCTCGGTAGAGCGGCCGTGCTCGAGTAGCCGCAACACCTCCGACTGGCGTGGAGTCAGATGCGGATGGGGCGCCGGCTCCGGCTCCTCGTCCACGTCCCTCAGTTGGCCGAAGACACCGATGACGCGGTGTCCTTCGAACAGGCAGACGGAGCTCACCTCGACCGACACACGATCGCCGTCCTCGTCGACCAGGACAACCGGTGCGTCGACGTCCTGTTCGCCGACCATGTGCCTGGAAAAAGCCTCGCGCGCGCGGCGTGTCTCTTCGGGCGCGACCACGGATGTGAACTGGCGGCCCCGCACGTCGCCGACGAGCTCTTCCGCAGCGCGGTTCACCCAGCGGATGATCCCGTGGGAGTCGATCACGTAGCTCGGCACGTTCACACGGTCGAGCGCGTCCTCCAGGTCGCCGCCGAGCGTGCGTAAATGCGACATGTCCGAAGTCTCCCTGGAGGCACGGAACGGTCGCATCGTCCGGTCAGGACGATTCGCCCTAGTGGGTCAGGACGAGCTTCAGGGCGACCAGAAGCAAGCCCAGGCCAAGGTTCCCGACTACCACGGTGGCCGTCGCGAGCAAGCCCAGCCGCTCGACCCGCGCGAAGACGACGCCCTGGACGCCGAGGACGACCAGCCCCAGCACAAATGCGAGCCAGACCGCGAGTCGGGTCGAAACGATGCCCGTCGCGCCGAGCAGCAGTGCCGCGACAGGTAGGAAAGCCGCCTCGGCGATTGACCCTTCCCTGCTCGCGATCTCCCGCAGTTCTTCGAGCGTCAGGTGCTCCTGCTCTGCGGCGCTCTGCCCGAGCCCATGCGCGTAGACGTGGGCGATCCAGAAGACGGCGCACGTGACCGCCACG
>Ga0307292_10000325_pt1 | contig 16035 bp, 15 predicted proteins | sample ER_DNA_149_FD_194471 | JGI IMG/M metagenome (GOLD analysis project Ga0307292, IMG submission 194471) | Bulk soil microbial communities from the East River watershed near Crested Butte, Colorado, United States - ER_DNA_149 | ecosystem: Environmental > Terrestrial > Soil > Floodplain | place...
GCTTTAGTATATCGGGTCGGCTGACGTGATGCCAAGGCGGTTAAGCTCCGAAGGTTCGACATCCCAAGTGATCGCTTGGGGGGCGGGTTGTCCTGTAAATCCAGGAGCAACGCAGGTAGTGCTCGTTTGACGTTGTTGATCTTGGCCTGGCGGCTCAGTAGAACGATCCAGGACTTCCGAAGTCCGGGTACTTCGAGCGGGTTCTTCTTGCCGTACAGCGCAACCTGCTGGTCGTTGAACTCCTTGTCAGGATCTGCAACAACCTCCAGCGCCGCTACCCGGTCCGGGTAACACACCAGCGCGTCAACCTGTCTGGGAGCCGTTCCGTAGTCGTGGCGCTCGACTGGCACGCCAAGAACCGTTGACACGATGTGACGAGCCAGTCGCTCATCGGGTCGTTCAGTCGATCTGGCCACCACGAAGGCACCGTAGCGATCCCGGCGGTTTCGATGTGCACCTGCTCACGGGATGAATCACCCCCGATTTCTCGCCATCCGCTGGCGCTGGTGCTCCCGGCAGTCATTGCAGAAATGGCCGCGACAATCCCGACTGGCAAACGAACAGAAGGCCCGTTCTGACGTAACGCTGAAAGGCATACTGTGCGCTCGTGGAATTCAGCTCGATCGTCTCCGTAATCGCCCTGCTGCTCAGCCTCCTCTCGGCCTGGTATACCCGCCACGCTGCCCGAGCGGCCAGAGCGCAAGCCGACGCCGCTAAGCAGCAAGCAGCCGCGGCCAAAGCACAGCTAAGCCTTGACCAAGATCGCCGCAACGACGAGCTGGCACGGAGACGGAAAGAGGACGAAGAGGCGGCGCCGGCGGATTTGCGTGTCACCACGGTCTGGGTGCGACCTCATCCTCCGCAGATCGTGCTACACAATCACGGACCTCATGCGGCGAGCGAGATCTCGCTTAGCTACCTCGACGCGGATGACGGGCTCCCACCGCCAGACACGTCGCGTTGGGATGAATTGGCGGCCACGCTTGGACCAGAACGGGCCAGCAGTGTCGATACTGACGTCGGCCTGAACACGACAAGGCGGTTTCGCGTGACGCTTCGCTGGAAGGATGGCACCGGAAGCAGGTCGACAGTGGAACAGCTACAGCTTCACTAGGCGAGCGCGGGTCGCCGACGAGGCGTAAGCTTCCCACTCCGAATCCAATGACCGCCCGCTGGCTTCAGCCTCCGCGACCAGCAAGCCGCCTAGCTCTGTTGTTGGTGTACTCCTCGTCCAGGTAGGAGTCGTACACCTCGAAGCGCGTCAGGTCCAATGCCTTGGCGAGCGACAAGTTGCCCTCCTGCCGTGCATTGTCTGCTGCCGCGGATGCCCTCAACCCAATCCCTTAAGCTCAGCCAGATCAGCCGTTTGCCTTGCCGCCACCCCGCCACGCTATCTAGCTGCCCTTGCGACCGTGTCGTGTTCGCCGGGTCGTGACGAGTACGTGACTAGCTGGTTCTGCGGTTCTTAGCCATCCGCTCGTGACGGACGTCCGAGGTGGCTGATCACGGCATAGCCGGAGCCAACTTGATCAGACTTCGGTGACCCGTGATGGTGATTGGGAAGTGGTCGGAGCGGGCAGTTCTTTGAGACCAGAGGAGGGCGACTTAGACTCGGATCGGTTTTCTGTCGGTCTCCGCCCTGTGTCTGCGGACGTGACCTCATCGAGGTGACGCATGCTCTTGCGGCCCCCGCAAGCAATCGCGATCACTCCTGAGCAGGCATGGTGGCGCGCTGCCGACAACGCCGACGACGAAAACACTGAGGTCGCTAACTCAAAATTGAGCATCGTCGAGGACCAGCTATGACCGGTCATCTGTGGCTTGACGTACTGATCGGCATCGCTGGAGCCATACTCCTGACTTGCCTGTTTCTGATCGCAGCACTTGACATACGACGCCCGACGGGCAAGATGCGTCAACTGGGAGCAGCGTACCGTCGGTTTTCGTCGAGTGGTGCGCTGCCCGGGCGCAACCGAACGCTGCAGCAGAAACTGTTGGCGCTTGTCGGCTACTGCTGCCTAGCAGTCGCCATCCTCGATGTCGTCTGGTTCGGACTCTTGCTGTCCCGGCCACCGGTTGAGCGGGCGGTGGAGTCCAGCTCTACTCAGAGTGCGACGCCTGGCGGAGTGTCGTCGAGCGCGGCTCGGTCACCAGCGTCCGCCCCTAGGAAGGGTTCAGAGGAGGAGATCATTCAGGTGGCGGCTGTAGCCGACTCCGCTAGGCCCTTCCAATCCGTTCGAATCCAGGGTAGGTATCGCGGTGGCGCAGACACTTTTCTGCGGGTGCAGCGCTGGGAGGCAAGCAAGTGGCTGGCCCTCCCGGTACGCACCAAGACCGACCAGTCCGGCAAGTTCACCACCTACGTTGAGTTTGAGCAGCCGGGTCGCTACCGGATCCGCGTCATCGACCCCAACTCCGGCGTGACATCCAAACCTTGTGTGTTAGTGATCAAGGGCTGAATGCGCTCTCGCCCGCTTACGAACGCGGGCCTCGTCACTATGGGCTCCGCGACACGTGGCGAAACTGCAACCCTCATTCCATCGCGCTGTGCTGCCGTGCGCCGCCTGAGATCGGGGGCCTGGATGTTGCGTGTCACGGGCCTTCTGGACCTGGTCGAGCGTCCACGGAGGCTCGGCGAGCACTCCCTGGCTAATCCATCGCTCACGAACGGCGACACGCCACATACGGAAGCGGCCCGGCGTATTGAGATGATCAGCTCCGGCTCGCCCACCGGACGAACGCTAGCGCGACTTCACATCTAACGCCTACCGTTGACGTACTGATTGCCCGTCGCACCCTTGCGCACACCCGTGCGACTCCCGAGGCCCAGGAGGTTGTCAGTGAAGGCGTTTCTGATCCCAGCCGACAGTTCTGCGCCCGTAAAACCGATCAACTTCGATCCGAACGAGAGCTGGCGGCATATCCTCACGAGATATCACGATCCAGGCAAACATCCGTGGATTTTTACTGAGGTCGCCTTTCTTACAAAAGAGAACGCCCAGCGCGATAACCTGCTAAGAAATTCCCGTGCCAGCGAATACCTGAAAAATCACTCCGAACACCTCGACTCTCCTGAGGATCTGTACGGCGACGTGGTCGTCTTGGGCTACGACAGTGCCTTGGAGAAACTCACCGATCTTCCTTGGCCCCGCCGCCCTGAGGACTTCGAGGATCTCCTAACCGAGATCGTTACCCCACCGACGCGCGTACCGACCCCCGCAGAGAATGCCTTGATAATTGCTGAGTGGGAAAGGAAACAAGCAGAAGAACGGGCATGGGAAGCAAAACTCAATCCCAAGCTGGGTCGAGATGGCGACGCCCTGTCGGGCCGAGATCCCCACGAATGGGGCGGCGCTCGCCCTCCCAGGTAACTGGCCTTACCGCTCGCCATTGCGTGACCTCGTACCCCGCTCAAACCCGACCCGCGTCCAACGCTCCAGCTCGTCATAATCCAAGGGCAAACCCGCGACCTGGTCGCCGTCCGCCGAAGTTCGGCAAACGACTTGGTCAGGTCGATGGACACGTAAGCCATACCCGAGCGGCACGCCATACAGTAGAGCAGCGGCCTGAGAGACCCAACGCTTGTTGGTCCCTGAGCCTTTGGGCCCTCCTGGCGTCTGTTATCTGAGATGCGGCCAGCGTCCGCATTGTGCGCGTAGCTGGACTATTCGCTAGGCTCCCGCTCCATGACTTCATCTAGGGGAGTTGGGATCGTGGGCATCATCGTTGCCGCCATGGCTGCATTGGGTGCCGCGGCTGCGGCTTTGTTTGCGGGTTTGTCCTATTCGTCGGCGCAGGAGGCTAACGCCCAGCTAAAGCCAAGCACTGGTGGTTTTACAGCTCCGGCCGAATTGACGACAACGAAGTGCAGCGTCAGAGCCGGACATGAGGGTCTGAACGTGACCGGTACCGCGCATACGGAACATAACGAAGACCTCTGGCTCCTGGTCCGGTCCAGCGGTGAGCCGAAGTTCTGGATCACCTCGGGTACGCCGATCCAGCCCGACCCCAACGGTGTCTGGTCCCACGACACCGGAACCCTGGGTCGGAAACCCCCCAAAGATGTGAATGTCGAGTACAAGCTCCTCGTCGTGTCTGCGGACTACAACGGAAGCGCGCAACTACAGGCGGGATATCAGAAGCCGGGTCCGGGATACCTGAAAAGTTTGCCACCCAGCGTCCATGTCCTGCAGGAGGCGTGCATCACCCGGAATTAGAAAGCCTCCGCCCGTGTTCGTAGACCCGCTCCCCGGGAGTTCGAGCACCGGTTCAATCAAGAATCCCGGCCGCGATTAAGGCTCCTGTCAATGTGGGTGGACGGACTGGCATGCCAAGAGCTGGCCGTGACGCACGGGTTCATGGGCCAGCTCCTGGGAACGCTGGCCTTGGTCCTGACACATTCCACGGTGAAGCGTTGGTCCTCAGAGTCCTTGTTTCCATGGCTGTTGGCGCAGTCATCGCGTACGCGCTTTATGGCGTGCTCTTTATCTTCCAAATGTGGCAGATCCAGCGCTGGGTCGAAAAACAGCCTGAGGCTGCCCACCTTGGCAGATGGGCATTCCAACCGGGTCTGCGAATCAAGTTCTGGCACATGAGCTTGTTAAGGAAGTTGAGGTCAGCGGCCCGAGGTCGATGAAATGATCTTGGCTTCGAGGGCCTCGCTGACGGCGCCGCGCGGGAGTAGCCCGCAATCCAAAGCCGAGAGTGAGCGGCCGTCGCCGGTCGATTTCCTCGGGCTTGCCCTGTATTGCTATTGCCGGGGAGATGGCGCAGGCGAGTCGGCGCCAGCGTGACCGTTGTCACGGTGGCAAGCGCAAGATCAACGGGCCAAAGGCACGGATCGAGGCCCTCACCGCTCCCCATGCCGGGATCTTGTACCCCGCTCGAAACCGACCCGCGTCCAACGCTCCAGCTCGAACAGGTGAAAGAAGCCCCACCGGCTGGATCTTGAATCCCTCCCTCGGGTGCACGAGTTGCGAGATAGGACCGGCGGGGCAGGCCCAAAACGATACTGAGATGAGACGCTCCGGGTGGAGGTTCCGGTGAATTCTTGCCGCACACAAGTGGACAACCTGTGGGCCCAGCCGCTCTGGGTCTCCTTGGCTCGATGGCCTCACCGTTCCCGGATCTTGTACCTCGTTCGTAGCCGACCCGCGTCCAACGTTCCAGCTCGTCATAGTCCAACGGCATACCGCGACCGCCACCGGCCAGGATCAGGAGCCCTGCGGCAATCAGCTCGTGGCCGATGCGAGTGGACGGCCCCGCGTCCCAAGCGCCAGCGGTAATGCCGGCGGCTCGGGCCAGGATGTCGTTGCGGCCATCGGCGATGTCTCGGAGTTCCTCGATCGATTCGTCGAGGTTGCGGCGCTCGGCCGCGTAGCGCATCGCGGTGCCGTGAAGAGCCGAGTAGAGGAGCTGGTCTGGGGTGGACATGCGGCAGCCTATCGAACGGGTGTTCGACCACTCTAGGCAGTTGATTCACCCGAGGGGCGGCGTCGTCCGCTTCATTGCTCTCGGCGTCGAGAACGAGCTCAACAGCCGGCCCAGGATCGTCCTCAACGATCGCACGCCGTCCGAGCTCTTCTGGGCGCTGCTAGCCTCCGAGAACCGTCCACGTTGCGACGTTGACTAGAACCCGCCCTGCCGCTACGGGGTCAGTTTTCACGTGCCGTCGACACTAGGCGCTCCGCCCAGAGCACGACGCTCCGAAGGACGTCTGAGTAACCCATCCAGCGAGGATCATGCTCCGAACAGCCGATCCATGGCCGTCGCACCACTCTGGATCACCGGCTTCAGCTGGTGTCGGTACCACACAGACGGGGCACGACTTTTGAGCCGCGGCGACGACTGTGCTCATCCGCAATAATCACCGACGTGGGGGAGGTCGAGGTCGTTGTGGCCCATGACGAGCGTGCGACCCTGCGCGTCGGTGACGTGTTCCTGAAGATCGACTCTGATCAAACGCTCACCGACGTGGAGGTCGAGGCGATCGCGTTGGCGCCGATCCCGACTCCGGAGGTCCTGTGGCGGAGGCCGCCCGTGCTCGCGCTCGCCGCCCTCCCAGGGACGGCACTCGGCCGCCTCGGCGAGCCGTCGACCGCGTCGTCGGCGGCGTGGGCCGCGGCGGGTGCCGCCGCACGGATGCTGCACGACGCGCCGCTGCCGCCATGGCCCGGTCGGAGCCTCGACGAAATCGCATCGCGACTCGACGGCGAATGCGAGTGGCTCGTCACGAACGGCGTCCTTCCTACCGACCTGGTCAAACGCAACCGTCGGATCGCCGAGGCTGCACTCCGGCCCTGGACACCAGTGTTCGTACACGGCGACCTGCAGATCACACACGTGTTCGTCGACGGTGACGAGATCGCCGGCGTGCTTGATTGGTCCGAGGCAGGACATGGCGATGCTCTGTACGACCTCGCGACCTTGACGCTCGGACATGAGGAGCACCTTCGCGATGTCGTCGCCGGCTACGGCACCGACGTCGACCTCGACGTGATCCGCGCGTGGTGGTCGTGGCGAAGCCTCGTGGCGGCTCGTTGGCTGATCGAGCACGGCTTCGATCCGTCCTCGCCAGGAGCCGAGTTCGACGTGCTGAGATCCATGATGTGACTCTGCGGGCCGCACGACCCCGCGCGCGTCTCGCTCTTCAGGGACCCGCCGTCAAGACACTGACCGCCGGGGGCGCCCTTTCGGAAGTCGAGCACCACTTCTGAGTAACAAAGTGAGTGGGCAACCATGCTGATCTGGGCCGAGCCTGCCGCGGGTCAGCTCGCGCGCTCGACGCGCGCGAGCCACTCAGCGAGGAGGGCGCGCAGGAGTTCAGGTTGCTCGTGGGGTAGCGCGTGTCCCGCGTCGTCGACCACGGCGAGCGAGGCGTGCGGGTAGTGGCCTACGAGGTCGGTAGCGGCGGCATACCCGACCGTCGAGTCCAGCCGCCCCGCCACGACCACTGTCGGACCCGCGTAAGCCGGCGCGTGATCGGGGGTGAGCGCCCACCGTTCGCCGATTCGCTCGAGCGCTGCCTGGTCGACGAGCGCGGCGGCTGGGGCGACGTAACGTTCGTACCGTTCGAGCATCTCCGGGGTTTGGATCACGAAGTAGCTCCGGAAGACATCGTCACCGATCTCACCCGATCCGGCGACGACGCGGTGCTCTGGGACGTCGCGCAGTCCTGGCAACAACGGACAGACGAGCGCCAGACCAGCGACCTGCGCCGGGCGCCTCGCGGCCATCGCCTGCGCGTAGTACGCGCCCGCCGAGTGGCCGATGAGGAGGTGCGCAGTCCCGCCAAAGACTTCGTCGGCGAAGTTGAGCAGCGTGTCGAGGACGTCGTCGGCGCTGCGCAGCGTTTCGGGAGCGATTGTCCGGCCCATTCCAGGGAGGTCAGGATAGATCCGCCGCAGCCCCGCAACGCCGTCGAAAACCAGCTCGAAGCAAGCCTCAGCCTCGCGGTGGTCGACGCCGGCACCGTGGAGTACCAGCATGGGTCGACCGGTCCCGTGCTCCACGTAGTAGACCACCACCTGGCCCACTCGGATCTCCATCCCCGCAGGCTAACCGCGCAGGGGGCGTCGCAACAACGCGGCTACAACCGGGGCAATACCCGCCGGATCGACACCGAACGCCGCACCCGCCACGTCCGCCAACTTGAGGCCCTCGGCTAAAAGTCACCCTCGCCGCCGCTGCTTAACGGTGGTCACCAACGCTTGACAGTCACCTGTTTCCGATCAGGATCTGGGGAGCCGGTTGGTCCTCTGGCTGGGCGTCGGAGATGGTGCGGCGCAGACGAGAAATGTAGGACTGCAGAGACAGCGTCGCCTGAGCGGGCGCCTCATCTCGCCAAAGCTCGTCGACCAACCGGTCCAGCGCCACCGGAGTGTTGACCTGCAGGGCCAGGAGCGCGAAGACGGCCGGCTGCTTACGGCCCCGAGCCGCAGAGAACGCCGTCTGTCTCGGCGGAGACCGGTCCGAGAAGACGCACCCACATCCATGAAAGTATGCGCTCTCGCGGAGCGCGCTCCGGAGCGTCAGCGAGGGAGTGCAAGCCGCCGCCTTGCATGTGTCAAGGATCGTGCAAACCCCTGCCTGCAGGGTGCTTTCCATGTTCGAGACCCGCCGCCCCAGCCTGATCGGCGAATCCCAGCGATGCGTCCGAGCGACCTCCTCGCGTCACCATCCCCCACGACGTCAGCAGAACCGGTCCCACGCGCGCCGGGTTCGGTCCTTTCGTCGCCGGCCGGCCGTCCTAGTTTCGCGATCCTGAGGAGGTCACGCATGGCTGCTTTCATGAGCGAGCCAGGGGATCAGCAGGCCCGGCGTTTGGTCTTGCGCCCGATCCGGCCAGACGGCCTGGACGGCGGGGCTCACCGGTCGGTGACCAGGGAGGGATCGGGTGGCCGCAGTCAGGAGTGGGAGTTCGCCGACCCTTGGGGAACCGACGAGGGGTCGGCGGCGGCGCTGGCGGTGACCCGTCGCGTGGGCGACGTGGTGATATTGCTGCGGATCTGGGTCAGCGACGCCGCGCCAGCCGAGACGATCGGGCTGCTCGTACATCAGCTCGTCGCCGTACTCCGCCGTAGCGATGCGTCCATGGTCTGCTCCTCGGTCGACGACCCGGCCGTACGCGAGGAGCTCCTGGCAGCAGGGTTCGTACCCCTGCCTGTCGAGCTCGGTGCCGACCCGAGGCGGATCATCCTGCAGCTCTGAACGCAAGAGCCTCGGGTCACTCCGAACGGTCCTACGCGTCGCGGAGAATCTGACGAGCGACCTGCTCGAGACGATGGTTGATCGTCTTCTCACCGGTGAGCTGCGCCATCGACCTCGACTCCAGGACCAGAGCTCGCGCATCTTGGAGATGGCTGTGATGCGCACAGGCTTCTGCGCACAGGAGAAGATGCACCGCGGACAGGAACCGGAGGCTGAGCGCCTTGCACTCGGCGTACGCCGCACGCGCCGTGTCCGCACCCCTTTCGTCACCGTCCATAGCGGTGGCCCACCCGACGACGATCCGAGACAAGGGCAGGTAGGCCGTGTCGCCCAGCTGCTGGCCGAGCTCCAGGGCCGCTGAGGCATGGTGTCTCGCGGTGCCGGCGTCGCCGCGCACCGCAGCTTCCCAGCCGGCGAAGTGCTCCACGACCACCAGCTCGTTGGGATCGGATCCGGCTCGATCTCGGGCCCGGTTCAGGTGAGCCTCGGCGCCGGCCCAGTCCTCGACGAGAACCGCGTTCATGGACCGCAACGTCGGGGTAGAGACGCGTAGCGGGACGAGCCAGGGATCAGGGGTGCCGAGGGTTCGCTGTCGTATCTGCTCCGCCAACTCCTCGGAGCGGCCGAACTGCTGGTCGGCCAGCTCGAAGCTTCCGGTTGCGAAGTGACAGATCGCGGCCACGTGCAGCACCATCGCCATGATGCTGTCCGGCAGCTCCCGGGCCAACGCCTGCTCGGCCAGTTCCAGGGCCTGAACGGATCTGCCCTCGACGAAGCGAACGACCTGAGCGCCCCACCAGGCGAGGGGGTCGGTCTCCGCCAGCGAGATCGCCCCCTGGTCGATCGGCTCGTCATCCTGACCGAAGATGCGGGAGCCCGGCGGGCCCGAGATCACGTTGCTCTGTAGCACGAGGCGGGTCCTGAGCTCGAACTGCAGAACCGTACGACGGGCGGGGTCGGCCACGCGGGCACTGAGCTCGAGCGCTGTGCGGAGGGCACGCTCTGCGAGGTGGAAGGCCGCACGGCTCCGGGCGTCGTCGGCCACGGCGATCAGGTAGGGGATCGCGGCATTGGCCCCGACGACCGACTCGGCCAGGACAAGGTGCCGAGCGATCTCCGCCATCACCTCGGGAAGCATGGTCGGCGACTGCTTCTCCTCGGCCTGCATCACCTCGGCGATGCGGGCGTGCATCCGTGCCAGCCGGGCGGTCGAGAGCGTCTCCTCGAGGGTCTGGCGCACCAGGTCGTGGCTGAGGAGGAACCCGCCGGATGCCGGGTCCTCGATCAGCAGGCTGCTGGCCACTGCCGCCTCGGCGTCGTCGAGGGCGGCCTCGTCGCTCAGTCCGGTGACGCCGATCAACAGTGGAACCTTCGCGGGGCGGTTGAGCAGGGCAACCACGTTGAGCAGTGACTGGGTGCGATCGGGCAACCGGTCGATGCGTCGGCGGAGCACATCACGAACCTGATGCGGAAGCACCGTGTTGACCGAAGCCACGTCCAGGCGTCGTTCACTGGTCAGGAGCCGCAGGAGCTCGGTGACGAAGAACGGGTTCCCACCGGTCCTGGCGACCAGCGCCGGAGCCAGCGCGTCGTCGGCGCTGTCAGGGTTTGTACGGCGCACGAGCTCCTCGACGTCCGCCGCGGTGAGCCCCGTCAGGGAAAGCTGCACGGTGTCAGCGCGGTGCCGCGCCGCCACCGCATCGATCCCGTCGGACACCTCAGGTACCTCGTCGGCACGCAGGGCCACCGCGACGACCACTCCCCGAGGCACGAGCTCGTCGGCGACCAGCGCCAGCAGACCCAGCGTGTCCGGGTCGAGCCAGTGGGCGTCGTCGACGAGAAGAGCCAACGGCCTGGCCCGGTGCGCCCGACCGAGCAGGTCGACGACCGCCCGGTAGAGCCGCGTGCGAGCAAGCACCGGATCGGGCTCGGGTGCGATCCCTTCACTCTGCGGGCTCGTCGCGACACTCGGGTCGAGCAACGACAGCGCCGCCGCCGACCCTCCCGTCCGAGCCGCCTCGGTCACCTCGGGGTCGGCCGCGACCAGCTGCCGAAGAATCGACACCCACGGCCACAGCGCTGGCGACGCGCCGGCAGTGACTCCCCCTCCCCGCAGCACCAGCCCTCCGGACCCCCGTACCTTCGCGGTCAGCTCGTGCAGCACCGCGGACTTGCCCATGCCGGCCGGGCCGTCCACCACCACGAACCGCCCGTGGCCACTCGTCGCGTCCATGGCCACCCGGTCCAGCGCCTCGGAGACGTCATGGCGTCCCACAAGTCCTGCGGCGACGCTCACCTCTGGCTCGGACACAGCCTCCAGCAGCCCGGGGTGCGCGGGATTCAACCGCACATGCGCCTGGTGATCCAGGGCGGGGTCCTGCGTGAGGATCTGCTTCTGCAACAACCTGGCTTCCGGGGACGGGTCCAGGCCGAGCCCGTCGGCGAGCGTCTCGCGGAGGTCGTGGGCTACCTCGAGTGCCTCGCTCTGCCGGCCCAGGCGGTAGAGCGCCAGCATCAGCGCGCACCACGCACGCTCGCGGTAGGGGTTCTCCGAAACCGCACGACGAGCCATCTCGACCACCCCGGCGGGTCGTCCTAAGTTCAGCTCGGCCCACAGGAGCGACTCCATAGCCGAGACCCGCAGCTCCTCGAGCCTGGCCTTCTCCCCGACGGCGAACGGCATGTCGTCCAGGTCGGCCAATGCGTCGCCGGTCCACAGCGCCAGTGCCTCGCGCAGCTTCACCGCCCCCAGCGCCACCTCGGCCTCCTCGAGCAGCGAACTGCCCTCCCGGGCCAGGTCGACGAACCGGACGGCATCGACATGGTCGGCCGGCATCATCAGCGCCCACCCGGGAGGACGAGTCAGGATCCGCGGAACCGACTGGTCCGCCAACTGCTGCGCCGACTGGCCCTCTGGCTGGGCCTCGGAGATCGTGCGGCGCAGCCGAGAGATGTACGACTGGAGCGACAGCGTCGCCTGTGCAGGCGGCTCATCGTGCCAGAGCTCGTCGACCAACCGGTCCAACGCCACCGGACTGTTGACCTGCAGGGCCAGCAGAGCGAACACTGCCCGCTGCTTGCGGCTCCCCAGCCGCAGCCGAACGCCGTGTGTCTCAGCGGAGATCGGTCCGAGGAGCCGCACCCTCACCTATGCAGTATGCACTCGCGGAGCGTGCTCGGGAGAGTCAGCGAAGGGCGTGCAAGCCGCCGCCTTGTATGTGTCAAGGATCGTGCAAACCCCCGCCTGCAGGATCTCTTCCGTGCTCGAGATCGCCTCATCCTGATCAACGATCCCCGGGTACGCGTCCGAGCGGGCCACCCGGCCCCTGAATCCATCACCAGTTAAGGACACTGACATGACGACATCTGACACCCCCGTTCGGACAATTCAGATCCCTACCTGGACCCGCGGCACGGTGATAATGGTGTGGGCGGCGGCCGCGGTCCCCATGGCGATACTCGCCTGGGTCGTCGCCCCGTTGCTGGCTCGGACCTTCTCAGGGCCCGCCGCCCTGCCTCGAGCGTTGATCCTGACCCTCGGCGCTGGGCTGATCTGGCAGTTCGCCTTGGTTCTCATCGTGGTTCGGCGCGAGCAAGGATCTCTGCGTTGGCCGGTGCTCAAGAAGGCGCTTTGGCTCAACGCCCCGATCAGCCCACGCACAGGAAAGCGCGACAACCGCCTGTGGTGGATGATCATTCCGCTGACGGCGCTGCTGGCCCTCGAGGAGATGTTGCCGTCACTGCCCACCCCGGTCGCCCGGGACGCCGGTCTTTTCTTCGGCTCTGACAGCGGACAGCAGTTCATGTCGGGCAACTGGGTCTGGTTTGTCATCCTGGTCGTCCAATTCATCTTCAACACCGCTCTCGGCGAAGAACTACTGTTCCGAGGTCTCCTCCTGCCCCGAATGGGCACGTTCGGTCGAGCCGACTGGCTGGTCAACGGCTTGCTCTTCGCGTGCTACCACCTGCACGAGCCGTGGGTGATCCCGCAAACCTTCCTCGTCGACACGTTCGCCGAGGCGCTGCCCTCACGACGCTGGCGCAGCTCACTCATCGGAATCGCGGTCCACAGCGCGCAGACGGTCTTCTTCATCGTCATCGCACTCGCGCTCGTGCTCCGCTGAACAGCGTTGGACGAAGGAGAGCCAGCATGTCTACCGTCACCCCGCCGCTGACGTCGTGCTCACTGAGACAGACATCCAGGAACTCACCACTGCCTCCGCGGCCATAGATCGAAGGCGGACGCTACCCCGACTTCCTGGAAGCCCAAACTAACCTCTGACCCAGCGCCCCCGAGGTGACAACGCTCACCCAGCCAGCGACGACGACGACGAAAGGTCCTGACGACATGACCACCACTCCAACCGGGGCCACCAGGCTATTTCCCATCATCGGCGACCCCATCAAGTACGTCGAATCTCCCACGCGTCTCACCCGCACCCTCGAAGAGCGCGACTACGACGGCATCTGTGTTCCGATGCAAGTGGCGGACAATGACCTCGCCACGGTCATGGCTGGACTTAGCGCCTCACGGAACGTGGACGGGATCCTGGTCACCATGCCGCACAAGTTCACGGCGTTCCAGCACTGCGCCACCAGTTCCGAACGGGCCAAGAAGCTCGGCGTCGTGAGCGTCATCCGCCGCAACGCTGACGGAACCTGGCACGGCGACATGCTCGACGGGCTCGCGTTCGTCAAAGCGCAAACAGACCACGGAGCCCAACCAGAGGGAGCACGGGTCCTCCTCCTCGGAGCCGGCGGCGCGGGCAGCGCCATCGCCATCGCCCTCCTCGAGGCAGGAGTTCGCGAACTCGTCATCCATGACACCGACGAGTCAAAGGTCAACACGCTGCTCGACCTGGTCTCCGATCTCGGCCCAGGCCGGGTGAGCGCCGGTCCGCCTGATCCCACCGACTGTGACCTGGTGTGCAACGCAACCCCCATGGGCATGGAAGACGACGACCCGCTCCCAGTCGACACTGCACTGCTGACCGCGTCCATGTTCGTCGGCGACGTCATAGCCGGACACGGCGTCACCCCACTCATCAAGGCTGCGGAATCCGCCGGCTGCAAAACGGCGAACGGCGGACACATGGTCGAAGCCGCGCAAGACGTCATGGCCGACTTCATGCTGCAGAAGGACATTCAAGCTTGGTGGTGCCCTGAAGGTCCGCTTATTGTCCGGCCGGCGGTGTGAGGATCGAGGGGTCCGGCACCCGTGCACTGTCGTTGCTTGACCGAGTGGAGCGCATGCGACTCCTTGCCTGTTGATCACGTTGGTGTGCGGGGCCTGCTGCCGGAGATCGGCCACCCTGTTAGGAACCTGGCGACCGCGCGGAGCCGAACAGCTCGCGGATCCCTGTTAGCGAATGTCTGGTGCGGTCGTTCTCGTGGGCAGCGGGCAGTCGACAGTTTCTAACGTCGTCTCTGATTGGGAGTTCACCATGCCGCTTCGCCTGGGCATCGACATCGCGTGTCGAGCCGCTCACCAGGTCAGCCTTGCCGATGAGCAGGGCCGGTTTATCTGGACCGGACGTCGGTTCCGCACCACGCCGCAGGATCTAGACCGTCTGTGGGCCATGCTGCCCGACGACACCGACCCGGCCGGCGTGTTGGTGGTGATGGAGCCCACCCGCAACGCGTGGGTGCCGCTGGCCGCCTGGTTTAGACGCCGCGGCGCCGACGTCGTCTTGGTGCCGCCGGAGCGGTCGGCGGATCTGCGCCGCTACTACGCCAAGCACACCAAGTCCGACCGGTTGGACTCCCAGCTGCTAGCCCGGCTGCCGATGCTGCATCCCGACGGCCTGCATGTCGAGCAGGGTCTCGGTCCGGGTGATGCGTTGAAGCGGGCGGCGAAGTTGCACTCGACGCTGACGCATCGCCGCAGCCAAAGCCTGGCCCGACTGGATGCACTGTTGGAGATCCTCGGCCCTGCCTGGCATGCCGTGATCGGCGCCGATCTGGCTAACCGGACGCCGTTGAAGTTCCTCGCCGCCGGCTATGCCGATCCGCATGTGGTGAAACGGCTTGGCCGCACCAGGCTGGCCCGGTTCTGCTACCGGCACTCCCGCGGCGCCTGCGGCGAGCCGCACGCCGCCGCGTTACTCGCCGCAGCCCAGGAAACCCTCCAGCTGTGGTCCGGCGGAGAGCTGGCCTATCCCGATCTGGCCGAGGACATCGCGATCGAGGCCCGGTTGGCGTTGCAGCTGACCGAGGAGATCAAAGACCTCGACGAGCGGACCGCGCTGCTGCTGCGTGAAACCGACCCGACCGGAATCGTCACCTCGGCTCCCGGTGTCGCCGCGATCACCGCCGCCGCGATCCTGGGGCGGCTCGGCGACCCGAACCGGTTCACCTCCCTCGCCGGCGCTCGAGCCTTCACCGGCCTGGTTCCCACCCTCGACGCTTCCGGTGTGAACAATCGACACGGCGGCCCAACCAAACGCGGCGACGCGGTCTTACGGCAGGCACTGTTCATGGCCGCCGGCCAGGCCCGCCGCATCGACCCCACCCTGGCCGCCAAATACCACCGCCTCATGACCGACGCCGGCAAACACCACAACTCGGCGCTGTGCCACATCGCCACCACGCTCTTAACCAGAATCATCGCCTGCTGGCGCGCCGGACAGCCATACCAGCTCCGTGACGTCGACGGCACACCAGTAACCATCGACCAAGCCCGGGCGATCATCGCCGAACGCTACGCAATACCCAAAGACCGCCGGGCCCGGCGCAGAACCACGACCGACACAGGAACGGACCGGCGAAGCAAGGAGTCGCCGAGCGCTCCATCAACCGGTCCGTCCACACCCAACGCTACGACCACCACAGCGGCTTGACATCGGTTAGGAACTCAACGGCATGGTGTTCACCACCCGCTTCGCCGGCGGCCAAGCCGGCCGGGACACCATCAACGGTTTCCAAGCCGAACTCCGCCGGCTCGGCGTAACCCAGAAGCATTCCAGGCCGAACCACCCCACCACCTGCGGCAAAGTGGAACGCTTCCACCAAACGTTGAAGAAATGGCTCAAAGCCAAACCCCAACAACCTCACACCGTGGCCGAGCTGCAAACCCTCTGCGACACCTTCCTCGCCTACTACAACAGCCGCCGGCCGCACCGCTCCCTGAACCGGCAAACTCCCATGGCTGCCTACCAAGCCAGACCCAAAGCCACCCCGACCGGCTCAACACCCGAGCCGCAGCCACGGGTCCGCCGCGACATCATCGACAGCGACGGCAAACTCACCCTCCGCCACGCAGGCCGACTCCACCACATCGGCGTCGGCCGAACCCACGCCCGAACCCCCATCCTGATGCTGATCAAC
>Ga0307292_10000336_pt1 | contig 15839 bp, 18 predicted proteins | sample ER_DNA_149_FD_194471 | JGI IMG/M metagenome (GOLD analysis project Ga0307292, IMG submission 194471) | Bulk soil microbial communities from the East River watershed near Crested Butte, Colorado, United States - ER_DNA_149 | ecosystem: Environmental > Terrestrial > Soil > Floodplain | place...
CTGCTCGGCGCGTGCCGCAGCCTGGGCCACCTCAAACAGATTCCAGCGAATCGCCTGCTGCAATGCCGGCTGACCGTGCACGACAACGTCGGACCGCTCCCAGAACCTGTCCAGCCACTCCCGCTGGGCGGCATATTCCGGTTCGACACCGTGCTCATAGACCCGATCAAGAGTCCGCCGGCAGCGATCAACGAGCTCTCGGGACGGCACTCCTCGTGAGGTGTGGTACGCAACGACCTTGGTGACCTTGATCGGCTGGCCCGCCTTGGCCTGCACCCGATACACCATCTTGCCGGTGTCCTCATCGGCGCTGGTGAAGATGCGGTAATCGTTGTCTGTGTAGATCTGATGATCGACTCCGACCGCCAGGGTCATCTTGGAGTTGGCGCAGCGGTAGCCAAGGATGATCCGTTGATCTTGCCACCAGTGACTCTGCGGCTCGAGCACCCGCGCCTCGAAGGCAGCGCCCTTGCGTGGATCGGCCGCGGTGCCCATCGCGTGGGATCGTACGTGGTACTCGTCGCGGCCGTCTTGGCGATTGAGTGTCTGAGAGGAGATCACCACGGGAGCTTCGGCATCCAGCATCGTGACCTCCATGGTCATGATCGCCAAGTGCCGCTGGGTGAACGAGACCATGCGCGTGGAGGACACCTTGACGCGCTTGCCGCCCGGAGTCCGCCAGACGATGTCACGACGCAACAAGCCGTCACGGAAGTCCAGCGAGCGCTCGTAGGATTCAAGATCGGCTACCGAGAGCAGCATCGGTTCGTCGTCGACATAGAGCTTGATCGTTTTGTTATCGGGTACGTTGACGATCGTTTGGCCCGTACGCGCGAAGCCGAAGGCTTCCTCGGCGTGCCGGATCGGCCACGTTTCGTGGAAGCCGTTGATGAAGGTTCCGTGGGTGTAGGTCTCCCGGCCCTCCTCGACATTGCCCCGCATGCCCAGATAGCCGTTCCCGACGGCAAACAGCGATTCGGTCACACCAAGATCATCCGCGCTGTAGTCAGCCTCGGTGAACTTCCATTCATCGACCGGGAAACGGTTGCGATCCAGCGGATCGGCCGCGCTGATCGGATCGTCGGGACTGCGTCGCGTCATGATGATGCCAGCTCGCCAAGATCAGCGACGACGACGTCGGCCCCCGACTCAGTCAGTCGCTGCGCCCCGACGCCGCGATCCACGCCAACCACGAGTCCGAAGCCCCCGGCATGTCCCGCTTCGACACCAGAGAGCGCATCCTCGAACACCACAGCACGCTGCACCGGTACGCCGAGCTCTTCAGCAGCAGCGACGAAGGTATCCGGTGACGGCTTGCCACGAAGGCCCTTCTCGGCGGCGACATTGCCATCGACCACAACGTTGAACCGTGGCCCCAAATCCGCGGCTTCCAGCACCACCGTCGCATTACGAGACGACGTAACGACCGCAACCTTGGTGCCACGCTCAGCGAGATGATCAAGCAACTGGACTGATCCGGCGTACGGTTGGACGCCCGTCTCGCGCAGCACAGCCGCGAAGAATTCGTTCTTGCGATTGCCGAGGCCGCAGACGGTTTCGAGGTCGGGACTATCGCCGGGATCGCCCTGGGCCAACTGAATGCCGCGGGACGCGAGTAACGCCCGGACTCCGTCGTAGCGTGGCTTGCCGTCGATGTAGTCGAAGTAGTCGCTGTCGAGGTACGGCTGGTTAATGCCGCGCTTTGTCAAGAAGTCGGTGAAGAGCTGCCGCCAGGCTTGCATATGCACCTCGGCGGTCGGCGTCAGGACGCCGTCAAGGTCGAACAAAGCGGCGTCGTACTCGTGCCAATCCACACTGAGAAGATTAGGCCCGTCGCGGCTATTGCGATGTCACATCTCTCAAGTGCTGTTCGCCTACCGCAAAATCACGGCTGCAGTGCCGTAGCCGGGCGTACTGTCAGTTCGTGGTCAGCGCTTTCGAATCCGATCCCGTGATTGTCGAGGTTGTCCGCAACGGCTTTCTGGAAAGCGCTCATCGTGGCCGCGTAGCGATCACCAACCCAGACGGGAGTCTGGCCTCCTCGGTAGGCGCCGAGTTCGCCCCGATGTACCCGCGCAGTGCCAACAAACCGCTACAAGCGGTGGGCATGCTGCGGGCTGGTCTTGATCTTGAGGAGGAGTTGCTGGCGTTGGTCTGTGCCTCGCACTCCGGCGAACGGTTCCAGCTCGATGGCGTACGCCGCATTCTGGCCATGTCGGAGCTTGACGAATCCGCGCTGCAGATGCCAGCCGATTGGCCGCTTGATCCGCAGGCCAGGGAAGAGGCGATCCGCAACGGTGAGGCCAAGTCGCCGCTTGCGATGAACTGCTCGGGCAAGCACGCCGGAATGATCAGAACCACAGTGCTCAACGGCGGGAACATTGCAAGTTACCGCGATCCCGATCACCCGACCCAGCTAGCGGTCGTACGGGCCATCGATGATCTTGCTCACGAGCAAGCAACCAATCTCGCGATCGACGGCTGCGGCGCCCCGCTGTACGCGATCTCGCTGTACGCCCTGGCTCGAGCGTTCGGGCACATCGCCAGCGCATCCGATGGCCCTGAGCTTCAGGTCGCGACGGCGATCCGGAACCATCCGGAGTATGTCTCGGGCACCCGGCGTGACGAGCTGGAACTACACCGCGCCATCCCCGGTCTGATGGCAAAGGCCGGCGCGGAGTCGGTATACGCTGCCGGACTTCCCGATGGCCGCGGCATAGCGATCAAGATCAGCGACGGACATCCCCGCGCTCGTCCCGTGGTGATGGCCGGCGTACTGCAGCGTCTGGGCTTTGATCATGAAACGCTGGATGATCATGCCAGCGCACCAGTCTTCGGCGCCGGCGAACGGGTGGGGGAAATCCGTCCCTGCAAAGAGACTCTCTCCGAGCTCGGCGGCTAGTCACCCCTTTCCCCAATCTTCCGACTCGGTGCAGAAACGTACGTGCACGTCCGCTTCTGTCGCGATGCACACGCTGCAAAGTGTGTATCGCGCAAAGAACGAACGTGCACGTGCGTTTCTGTCAGAGGGCGGGGCGTACGTGGAGGCCGATCTCGGGATCAACCAGCGGCTCCTGTGCGACAGAAATAGCACCGCCGTCAGGGGCGGCGACGGTGAGTTGGGCCTCGACAGGTGTGCCGCGTTTAACCAGCCCCAGGGCGATGGGGCCAAGCTCGTAGTGCCGTGCCGAGCCGCCGACAAAACCGACCGCGCGCCCATCCAGCTCTAGCTCTGCGCCAGGAGTTGGCAGGGCATCGACGCTGCCGTCAAGATGCAGGCGTACCAGGCGGCGCGGCGGCCGGCCGAGGTTGTGGACCCGCGCAACGGTTTCCTGACCCCGGTAGCAACCCTTGTCCAGATGGACCGCGGCACCGAGCAAGCCGATCTCGTTCGGGATAGTGCGGTGGTCGGTGTCAAGGCCGATCCTGGGCACGCCGGCGGCAATCCGGCGGGCCTCCAGAGCCCAGGTACCTGCTCGTGACCCGCGATCAGTGATCTCGTCGAGCCGATCGCGGGGCACGAAGAGCTCGCGTCCGGCCAGCGAATCGGGTCCAACCCGAACCGGATGATCGTGCGTGAGGTCTCCTGCGGACCACACGACCGCGTAGTCCTTGCTTCCGTCACTGACCTCGACTCGCATCAAGAAACGCATCTTGTCCAGCCAGCCGACCAATGCCGCTGCTGCGCCAGGTTCGGTGTGTGCCCAGAAGGTCTCTCCGTCATCGACGCCGTAGAGGACATGCTCGATATGCCCGTGGGGTGACAACACCAATGTGGTGACACCGCGGCCGGGCTCGAGTCCCTCGAGATACTGCGTTGTCAAAGAGTGCAGCCAGCCGAGCCGGTCGGGCCCGGTCACCGTGATGACGCCGCGATGCGACAGGTCGACCACAGCGTCTCCGGCGTCGAGCAGCCGCTGCTCACGCATCGGGTCGCCGTAATGCCAGGCGACACCGACATCCGGCCCTGACTGGGCTACTACAGCGCTCATGGTCGGTTCAGCACTCCCGTCGACGCATTTCTTCCCGTCTGTCTGCCATCGTAGGAAGGCACGAAACGGCTGGCCGCGGAACGTCTCGGCCTCGGCTCTCAGACGCGGCGCAGCCGGCCCCACATGTAGGTCTGCAGATGGTGCCCGTACGCGGCCTTGTCGAAGGTCCACAACAGCTCCCCCGCAACATTGCCATACAGCCGCTGCCCCGCCGAATAGTCTTCCGCCGAAGCCGTACGCACCACGGCATCGGTCGCCAGCTCGATCTTGGATCCGGTGATCGATCCGTACCAGACCTCGGCATACCCAGCCGGTTTACACATCACGACCTCGAGGCTGCCATCCTCCTGGGGACGCCAGAATCCGGTCTCCATGTCGAGCGGCCGGATCGCCATCCCCTCGTCGTTAACCTCGAACAGCTGAGACAAGTAATGCAGATAGTTTCCGCCGTTGTGGGCGAAGTCGATCTGCTGCCCGAAGTCGAAGTCTGCCGTGCCGGGATATGTTGCCTTGCCGCTGCCCTCCCATCGACCAATCAACCAGGCGATGGGCGCTAGGTTCGGATGCAGATCCTCCGGGGACTCGAACGACATCCTTAGCCGCCGGACCGGGCGTTCGTCGAGCGCAGCATGAGCGTAATCAGCAAGATCAGCAGCAGCAGACCCAGCGCGGCAACACCAGCAATCAGCAGGGCAGCGAAGGTGAAGGACACCGACATGGCTGGGAGTCTAGCCGTCGGTGTCTTCGTCACTGGGGATCTCGATCAACCTGCGCTCCATGATCGTGCAGGCGGTGACGTAGGTCCGGCCACCAGCGATGGGCCAGCTGTCGAGGGCGGCCCCAGCCTCGGTATAGCCAATGCGTTCATAGAGTGCTCTGGCCCTCGGGTTGTCGTGCTCCACCAGCATCCTCGCCAGCGATCGACCATGATCGATGATCTTCTGCTCCAATGCCGTGATCAGCTCGGCACCGGCACCCAAGGAGTGCAGCCGCTCGTGCACGGCGAGCATCCAGATGGTGCCGGCATCGGTTGACGGGCGGAAGTCAACGCCACCGAGGGCGATCAGGCGATCGTTCAACAGCGACCCCACCAATAAGACGACATTCCCGGCGTAGCAGGCCTCCAGGGCTGCGGCGACAGCGCCGAGGTGCTCCGACCCACCTGACCAGTCAAGATCATTGAGGTCGGTTGGTTCAAGATCACGAAAGCGCAGCCTCAACTCCATGGCTCACTACTGTGCCAGGTTACGGTGAACAGCATGGCTCGCTACATCATTCTCGGGGCAGGAGCCGTCGGCGGTGCCCTAGGCGGTCGACTCGCGTTGGCCGGCTGCGGCGTTGTCCTGGTGGCCCGTGGCGATCATCTGACAGTCCTCCAAGAGCGCGGATTGCGGTTGCGGACACCGGATGAAGATGTCACCCAACGGCTGACGGCCATCGGTGGCCCGGAGGAGGTCGAGCTCGACGTCAACGACGTCTTGATCTTGGCAACCAAGACCCATCAAGCCGACGGCATGCTGCGCCGCTGGACCGATACGCCCGTACGCCGCAATGGTGCTGCGGTCGGCACTGCAGGCGAGCAGCTGCCGATATTCACCGCGCTCAACGGCGTCGCTGCGGAGACCTTCGCCCATCGGTACTTTCGGCGCGTTTACGGAGTCTGCGTCTGGATGCCGGTCGTTCACTTGGCGCCGGGCGAAGTGATCATTCGCAGCACACCAGGCTCCGGGACACTGCACATCGGGCGGGTGGCCAAGATCAGAACAAACCGTGATCATGTTCTGGACAGGACCGTCGCGGACCTTATGGCGGCCAACTTCGATGTGCCGACCCCCGACGATGTGATGGCGTGGAAGTACCGCAAGTTGATCAGCAACATCGGTAACGTCTTCCAGGCTCTGGTGGCGCGAAATGGAGATTGGCGTCCCCTGGTCGCGGCTGCCGAAGCCGAGGCTCGACAGGTGCTCGACGCTGTCGGCATCACCTACGTCAGCGAGGCCGAGGAGACCGCTGCCCGTGACGCCGGCTTCACCATGAAGCCGGTACCGGGCGTTCCGGAGTCCATCGGTGGATCGACGTGGCAGTCGTTGCAGCGTGGTACCGGGAATGTCGAGACGGACTACCTCAACGGCGAGATCGTCATGATCGCGCATCAGGCTGGACTCGAAGCACCCATCAATCAGCGGCTCGCCATACTGAGTCGACGCGCGGCCGCAACGGGAGCTAAGCCTGGGGACATGAGCGCCGAGGAGCTCGCTGCTCTCCTCCCGCGCTAGATGCCAGGTGATGCGTGTCTTCGCACGAGGCCTCAAACGAGGCCGAGATAGGCGAATTGTGTTCGCATTCGCGATCGTGTGCGGAGAACGGCGTAGTCAGGGCTAATAGACGAGCGCCTGAACGTTGTCGGCCAGCGCCGCCTCCACGAAGCTCGCGGCGCCTTGGATGGTCGCGGATGACACCAGGTCCTGGACAACGAGTTCGCGTCGCGCGGCGCATTGGGTGCATACCGTGATGCTCCCGCCCAGTCGGACGGCCTCGATCAGCTCCACAACCGGGGTGGCATAAGGCAATTCAAGATCGGGCTGGCGGCCAGGTACGGCAAACCACACTGCTTCGCCCGTGAGCCAGACCGACACCGAAGCGCCCGCAGTGATTCCCATCGCGGCGACGGTCCACGCCTGGTTTGCTCGCTCGGCGGCCTCGGCGCCGCAAGTGATCTTGATCAGCAGCGCACGCGCTGTCATTTCGGTCGACATGGCTTTTCATTGTGGCAGAGGATGTCGCTGTGTTAATCAAACGATTCGCCGGCTCAGCGCCGTGGGAAGCGATCTACGGCTACTCTCGCGTCGTAGTGGCCGGAGATTGGGCCATCACAGCTGGCACGACGGCGACCGGTCCAGATGGTGTGCTTGATCCCGGTGATGCGTACCGGCAAGCAGTCACGGCTTTTACGATCGCGCTCGAGGCGTTGCAGACGGCGGGCATCACGATCGAACAGGTGGTCCGCACCCGGATGTACGTCACCGACATGAACTCCCAACAAGATGTTGGCCGCGCGCATCAGGAGCTCTTCGGAGCTGTTCGTCCGGTGGCGACGATGGTCGAGGTAGCCCGGCTTGCCGATCCCGCTCATCTGGTTGAGGTCGAGCTGGAGGCGTACCTTGGCGGCTGATTCCAACGCCGGCCGATGAGAGACTGACAGCCGTGATCTTGCGACCGGGGAGCTGACCATGCGCCTGGTGGTTCAGCGGGTGAGCTCGGCGCGCGTCGAGGTGGCCGGTGAGGTGGTCGGAGCAATCGACCGACCCGGCTTATTGATCTTGGCTGGGATAGCACACGATGATCAGCCAGTCACTGTTGAACGACTTGCCGACAAGATATGGACACTGCGCATCCTTGAGGGCGAGCGATCTTGCCAGGAGGAGAATGCTCCGATTCTGGTGGTCAGCCAGTTCACGCTGTACGCCGATACTCGCAAGGGTCGCCGCCCATCGTGGAGCGCAGCGGCACCACGAGGTGTCAGCGAACCGCTGATCGAGGCCTTCGTCTCTTCGTTGCGACTGCGTGGCGCGGAGGTCGCAACCGGCGTGTTCGGTGCGCACATGGACGTCACTTTGACCAATGACGGCCCAGTGACGCTGATACTCGACTCGTCACCCTGATTTCGCATCACGCCTGAGGCAGAAGGGCGGCATCCCAGCTGTTTTCGGGCCGTGAGTGATGCAAATTCAGGGCTGGGAGAAACTGACCTCGGAAATCAACACGGCATTGCGGCCTCTGGCCGTCGAACCAGGCTGGGAGCTGGCCTTGATAGTGAGGGTGACGGTGTCGCCGGGCTGCGAAGGAATGCTGAGCTTCTGGAGCGTTGTCACCCCGTCTTGCAGCGATTGCTCGAAGGTCGAGCCATTGGCGAAGGTCCACGTCACCTCAGTGATCCGGCGGTACTCCCCATACCGCCTGGCGCCGCTGGCTGGATCGACCTTGGAGTATCCGTTCACCAGTCCGACCTCATTGATCGTGGTCTGATCTGGAAGCGTGAAGCTGATGACCTGCCCAATGCCGTTGCCGTTGCATCGCCAGGCGGTATTCGGCTTTGCATCAAACATCTGTCCGGGCGCGTAATACACCGGATGGCCGGCGTCATCCGTGGTCTGAGGCGCCTGGCAGCCAACCTTCGCCTGGGTCGGCGTCACTGACTTCCCTGCGCTTGCCTGCGACCCACCAGAAGATGCCGATTCGCCGAAACCCGGCGCTGCCGCTCGGGAATCCGAGTGCAACAGCAACACCACTCCGGCAACTGCGCCAACGGTCAGACAAAGCAACAGCACGATCAGGATCGTCACAGGAATCCGAGCGGCCAATCGCGGACGCGGCGCGGTGGGCATCGGCAGCAAGAGGGTCCGAGGCTCCCCGCCGGTTATCCCCGAGTCAGACGTGTTTTGACGATAGAGCCAGGCGAGATCGGCGCCACGACCGTCGCCGTCACTGCCTGGCACCTGGGACATAGCTCTTCACCGTAATGCCGAGTCCGGCAGCTCGAGCCGTTCCTGCGAAGGTGATCAGGGGCTTCGCAGGATCAATCCTCAGACGGCTTCGACGTCGACGTCGATCTCGGCCACGCTGCCGCGGGCCGCCACGACTGTGCGATCGAGGCTGGCGCCAGGCACGAGGGTGCGCAGCGTCCACTTACCGTCGACGGCGAAGAACCGAAAGTGGCCGGTCGCAGACGTCGGCACCTCGGCGGTGAATTCGCCACCGGAGTCGAGCAAGCGTACGTATGCCCCCGCGACCGGATTCCCGCCGCGCAGCACACGACCCTGAATCACCGCCTCTTTGGTGACGTCGACGTCGGCTAAGCTCAGGCCGCCCTTGGTTGCTGCGCACATGATGTTCTCCTTCGGAGCTGCCGCGAAATCGCGGGAAATTGGGTCAGGCCCTCACTGTTAGGCGTTGCCTGGTTCGTCGCCGACGGCAACCGGAACGCCCACCAACGAGCCGTACTCGGTCCATGAACCGTCGTAGTTCTTCACGTTCTTCTGTCCGAGAATCTGGTGCAGCACGAACCAGGTGTGCGCGCTGCGTTCCCCGATTCGGCAGTACGCGATGATGTCGGAGTCCCAATTCAGCCCGGCGCCGCTGTATAGCTCCTTGAGCTCGTCATCCGACCGGAACGTGCCGTCATCGTTGGCCGCCTTGCTCCAGGGCACGTTGACAGCGGTGGGAATATGACCGCCACGCTGTGCCTGCTCCTGGGGCAGATGAGCGGGCGCAAGCAGCCGGCCGGCATACTCGTCAGGGCTGCGGACATCAACCAGGCTCTTGGTGCCGATTGCCGCAACTACCTCATCGCGGAAGGCGCGGATGCCCAGGTTGGGATCAGTGGCGATGTAGCTCGTAGCAGGGCGAGTGACGGTCTCGCTGCTCAGCTCGCGTGCATCGAGCTCCCACTTCTTGCGACCACCATCAAGCAACAAGGCCTTGTCGTGACCATAAAGCTTGAAGTACCAGTACGCGTAGGCAGCAAACCAGTTGTTGTTACCGCCGTAGAGCACGATGGTGTCGTCATTGCTGATGCCGCGCTCTGACAACAGCTTCTCGAACTGCTCCTTGTTGATGAAGTCCCGGCGGACGGGATCTTGCAGGTCCTGTTTCCAATCGAGCTTGACCGCACCTGCAATGTGACCACCGTCGTACGCGGTCGTGTCTTCGTCGACCTCGACGAGAACGACGTTCTCGTCTCCTGCGTGCTCAGCGACCCAGTCGGCATCGACGAGTACTTCTTGCCTGCTCATGTTGTGTCATTCTCCTGAGTTGGTATGCGGCTCGACAGCCGAGGGTGAGGGTACGGATGACCGTACGAGGAGTGTGAAGTGAGGCGTTGGCGACAAGAGCCCGCAAAGATCAGGCTCGAGACGACGTGAACGCGCCTCTACATTCGCCGAAGCTGACACAACGACGAGCGCATCCGGCCGTGGTCAACAGCACGCCGGCGGGTGAGCGCTAGCGCCCACGCGTTCGTCGAAGTCACGAGGAGAAGACTAGAGCTGGAGTGCTATGCAGCCCAACAGGCTGTCTCGAATATTGACACTGCGTATCACATATTGGGCATACAGTGAGCTGGAGGCTCACCGAGGTTGATTCGTCATCTATTCGTTATCGCGACATTGGCGGCACTGCGGGGCACCTCAAGGCCCACGCGCGGCCATTTGCAAGGCGATCACTGGCGCCCGACGCTAAGTGCCGCCGGCAAACGGCGGCAAAACCTCAACTTGTACGGGTTCGGTCAACTGCCGTTCGAGATCTTGCCGATGCGCGGTCCGTCCATCGATCAAGACCGAACTCGCCTTGATCACCCTGTCGAAACGCGGATCGGACCGTTCTTGGCACGCGATTCGGAGGGCGTCGGCAACCGATCGGGCATCGATGTGTTCCTCGCTGACGCCTGCAGCCGCCCTGGCCCCTGCCCAGTAATGAAGGGAAACGGACACCATTGCGTTACTCTCAAGCATGCCTCAGGCCATCTCTCGGTGGGCTGAAGGCTAGCACCGGCACGAACCCCCATGAGGAGACCGTCGTGGCCACCTTGCTGCTGCTAACCAACGATATGCATGCGTCCGCCGAAATCCTTCCGGCGCTGGAGCTCCTTCCTCACCAAGTCAAAGTCGCCCAAGCGGAAGCCACCGCCCTGCTCGACGCCCCCAGCGCGGACGTGATCTTGCTCGATGCACGACGCGACCTGGTGGGCGCTCGCTCCTTGTGCCGGCTGATGGAGACGACCGGTAAAGAGGCGCCTTTGCTTGTTATCGCACATGAGGGTGGGCTGGCTGCGCTGTCGGCCGACTGGGGGTTCGATGACCTAGTCCTGACGACTGCCGGCCCCGCGGAGGTGGACGTCAGGCTGCGGCTCGCGATGACACCGTCAGCGGCCAGCAACGTCGACCCGCTGATCCAGTCGGGCAACATCGTGATCGACGAGGCGGGCTATAGCGCCAAGCTCAACGGCGTTCAGCTCGATCTCACCTATACCGAGTTCGAACTGCTGAAGTATCTGGCTCAGCATCCCGGACGAGTCTTCAGCCGCCAGCAGCTGCTCAGTGACGTGTGGGGATATGACTACTACGGCGGCACCCGTACGGTCGATGTTCACGTCCGGCGGTTGCGCGCCAAGCTCGGCCCAGAATACGAATCAGTGATCGGCACGGTTCGCAACGTGGGATACCGGTTCGTCACACAAGCTGAGGAGTCGGCCCGCCTCACCGGGTAATCAATCGTTGCGGTCGCGGGATAGCTCTTTGAGACGGCGGATGTGTGCCGGAATTGTTCCGGGAGGGCCGCTGGCCCGCAGGAATTGCACCCCGGCAAGGACCTGCGCGGCGAGTACGAATATCAGGGTGACGGCCAACAAAGCGGCCGAGACCGATGACCAGCCAGCTGCCGCGCTGCCCTCCATGGTGCTGAACAATGCAGCCAACGCAACGACATACGACATCACATGGGCGATCCACGAGAGCCGCTTCTCACCGTGCAGATCTCGGGGCCGCTTGCCAAGCCACGAGGCCATGGCACGCCGCCAGACGACAACTTGGATGACACAGATGGCCAGCATCAGCACAGCAGAGACCAGCGCCCCGTCCGCCCAAGCCAATCCTGGCTCCACTGCAGCGAACGACGGAAACATCACCACCGCTGCTGCCGCGGCGATGACCGAGATCCCAGCGCAGCCAGCTCCGATTTGGGTGAGCCGGAGGTGGCGGGCCATTCGAGCAGCGATGGCCGGCTGTGCGGTGGCGCCGTATTCAGCGACCTGCCTCGCCGGATCCAGCTCTTCGCTCATAGAGGCAGCTTAAAACGCAGGAATCAGCTGCGATGATCCGCGAGCAGTTCAGAAGGATCGTCGCAGGCTAACGTGGGGATATGTCGACGCTGTTGACGATCGCCATGACAACTCGGCTTAGTGAAACCGAAATCACCAGAGTTCTCGGATTGGTCGCCAAGGCCGTGGCGGTTGACCGGGCACCAGCCCTCAATGAGGCGGCGCTGCTGCAGCTGCGGCGTACCCATGCGGCGACTACACATCTGCTGGTGAGCGAGAACGAGGAGCTGGTCGGGTACGCGCAGCTGGCATCGGGGCCCGAGTGGAGCGCGGGACAGCTGGTGGTCGCTCCGGATCATCGGCGGCAGGGCATCGGCACTCAGCTGCTGCAGCGGCTGATCATGGAATCCACTACCCCTTTGCGAGTTTGGGCGATGGGTGACACGCCGGCCGCGCGGGCGCTCGCCGCGGGAGCCGGCATGGTACGCCGGCGGGAACTATTGATCATGGAACGGCCGCTGGACGGCGAGCTACCAGAACCTGTGGTTCCGCGCGGCGTACGGATTCGGACGTTCGAGGCGGGGCAGGACGAGCAGGAGTGGTTGCGGGTCAATGCTGCGGCGTTCGCGCAGCACCCAGAGCAGGCGCTGATCGACATCGACGACCTCAAGGATCGGATGGCTGAGCCGTGGTTCGACCCGACGGGCTTCTTCGTTGCAATGCGTGACAACGCGATGATCGGTTTCCACTGGACGAAGCAGCACGACGATCAGCTCGGAGAGGTTTACGTGCTCGGTGTCGCTCCCTGGGCTGCCGGACACGGACTTGGCAAGGCCTTGCTGCTGACCGGTTTGCGTTCGCTGCAAGAACGCGGCAGCACCAGGGTGGAGCTCTACGTGGAGTCAGACCACGAGGCGGCGATCCAGCTATATCTCACGTATGGCTTCGCTACAGCAAGCCGTGATGTGATGTACGCGCAGAGTTGAGTCCTCATCACGTTCGGCCGTTCGCGAGAGAGATCACGGAGCACAAGCAGGAGAAAGACATGGAAGCAATCGAGATCTCGACCGTGATGGACGACTTGCTCCCTCCTCCTGTCCACGCAGAGCTGCCGCCTGATCGGTTTTTGGACCGTGAGCTGTCCTGGCTCGCATTCAACAACCGGGTTCTCGATCTGGCCAAGGACGCCGACCGAGTGCCGCTCCTCGAGCGGGCGAAATTCCTCGCGATCTTCTCCTCAAACCTTGACGAGTTCTACATGGTCCGGGTCGCCGGCCTCAAGCGCCGCATCGCCGCGGGCGTCGCGGTGCCCACGGTGAGCGGGATGATGCCTCGCGAGGTGCACTCAGCGATCCTCAACCGAACCCGCGAGCTGGTAGCCGATCAAGCGGCTGTCTTCCAAGACGACGTTCGGCCCGCCCTGGTCAAGGAGGGCATCGAGATTCTTCGCTGGGATGAGCTGACCTCGGCGGAACAAGATCGGATGGACGAACTGTTCGCCGAGCGCATCTTCCCCGTGCTGACCCCGCTGGCAGTTGACCCGTCCCATCCCTTTCCCTATATCTCAGGCTTGTCGATCAACCTCGCGGTATTAGTGCGCAATCCCGAATCGGGCATTCGCCAGTTCGCTCGGGTCAAGGTGCCTAGCATGCTGTCCCGGTTCATTTCCTTGGCCGAGGGTCGCTATGTCCCACTCGAAGATGTGATCGCTCATCATCTTGATCAACTGTTCAGCGGCATGGAGGTCGTGCAGCACAACATGTTCCGAGTGACCCGCAACGAAGATGTTGAGGTCGAGGAAGATGACGCCGAGAATCTGCTGCTCGCCTTGGAAAAGGAGCTGCTACGGCGCAAGGTCGGTCGTCCGCCGGTGCGGCTCGAGGTCGAGGACGACATGGATCCGAAGATGCTCGAGCTGCTGATCAGTGAGCTGGACATCAGCGAAAGGGAAGTCTTCCACGTACCCGGTCCGCTGGACCTGGGTGGATTATTCTCTCTGGCCGATATCGATCGTGCCGAATTGAAGTACCCGGCGTTCCTACCTTCGACGCATCCCCATCTCGCCGAAGTCGAGACCGCCAAGGCCGCCGACATGTTCGCCGCGCTCAAGCAGCGTGACGTGCTGCTGCATCACCCCTACGACTCGTTCGCAACGAGCGTGCAGCGCTTCATCGAGCAGGCAGCCGATGATCCGCATGTCCTGGCAATCAAGCAGACCCTCTACCGCACCTCCGGCGACTCGCCGATCATTGACGCATTGATCGAGGCTGCTGAGGCCGGCAAGCAGGTGCTCGCCCTGGTAGAGATCAAGGCACGGTTTGACGAGCAGGCCAACATTGCGTGGGCCCGAAGACTAGAACAACACGGATGTCATGTGGTGTACGGACTGCTTGGCCTCAAGACGCACTGCAAACTCTCCATGGTGGTCCGCGACGAGCCGGATGGGCTTCGCCGCTATGCCCACATCGGTACGGGCAACTACAACCCCAAGACCGCTCGGTTGTATGAGGACATCGGGCTGCTTACGGCCAACCCGATCATCACCGACGACATCGGCAGGTTGTTCAACCACCTGTCCGGAATGTCTCAAGAGACCCAGTACAAGAGGCTGCTCGTTGCTCCACACGGTATCCGCAACGGGCTGATCGACAGGATCAACCACGAAATCGCCAACCACGAGGACGGCAAGCCGGCAGGCATCAAGATCAAAGTCAACTCGATCGTCGACGAGGCGACATCCGATGCGCTGTATCGCGCCTCGCAGGCCGGAGTTCCAGTGGACCTTTGGGTGCGCGGCACGTGCACAATCCGGCCAGGCGTGCCGGGGCTCAGTGAGAACATCCGGGTGCGCAGCATTCTTGGCCGTTTCCTCGAGCACAGCCGTCTCTTCTGGTTCGCCAACGATGGGTCCGCCTCTGTCGGGATCGGCTCCGCGGACCTGATGCACCGCAACCTCGACCGCCGCGTCGAGGTGCTTGTTTCAATTACCAATCCGGCACACATCAGCGAGATTGGCGAGCTGTTCGACATCGCCTTCGACAAGGGCACGGCGACGTGGCACCTGCTGCCGGATGGTAGCTGGGTTCCGCACACCACCGATGAAGACGGCAATCCGCTGCTGGACATGCAAGAGTATTTGATCAACGCCAAGAGTCGACGACGCGCCGCGATGAAGTAGCGGTTCAGTGCCTTCGCTCAGCGTCACCGGCACCGGCAAGAACGGAGTGCGTTCCCCCGGCCGACCGATCCTCGCGGGCGGCGCGGTGGTGACCCGCGGCCATCCGCTGCGCGGCACCGAGGTAGTGATCATTCATCGCAAACGCTACGACGACTGGACGCTACCGAAAGGAAAACTCGAAGTAGGAGAAAGCCTGCCGGCTTGTGCGGTGCGCGAAGTGCAGGAGGAGACAGGCGTCACGATCCGCCTCAGCGTGCCGTTGGATTCGATCAGCTATGAGGCCGGCAACGCCGGTCCCAAGAAGGTCGACTACTGGGGTGGGGTGGTCTTGGACTCGGTACGCCGGGCACCAGACGCCGAGGTCGATGTCGTCTCCTGGTTGCCGGTACGTGCGGCGCTCGGCCGCCTGACCTACTCTCATGATCATTTCCTGGTACAGCAATATCTTGATCAACCGGCCACCACGCCGCTGATCATCGTGCGGCACGTCAAGGCTATGGATCGCAAGGATTGGTCGCGCAAAGATGCGGCGCGACCGATCAATACTCGGGGGCGGCGACAGGCCAAGACACTGAGCCCCATGCTGAGCGCGTACGGAGTGACCGCCTTGGTCAGTTCGACCTCGACACGCTGTATCGCAACGCTGATGCCGTACGCGCACCAGCATGAGCTCAACCTCGACACGTACTCCCAGCTGAGCGAAGAGGAAGGCGAAAACGATCCGAAAGGCGTGAGCAAGCTGATCCGCAAGATTCGTGCCGCCACGTTGAAATCGGGCCAGCCGACTGCGGTCTGTGTGCACCGGCCGGTGCTGCCGCACATCCTGAATGCCCTCAACATTGTGCCCACAGCTCTG